>Ga0316626_10000647_pt1 | contig 14072 bp, 10 predicted proteins | sample OWC_Aug_T1_C1_D5_FD_207656 | JGI IMG/M metagenome (GOLD analysis project Ga0316626, IMG submission 207656) | Wetland soil microbial communities from Old Woman Creek delta, Ohio, United States - OWC_Aug_T1_C1_D5_A | ecosystem: Environmental > Terrestrial > Soil > Wetlands | place: USA: Ohio...
ATGCTGGCGCTTCTATCGCACCCCGACCGCGAACTCCGAGATCGCGCTTACACCGAGTACCTCTCTCGCTTCGAAGACCACGGCCTCGTGCTGACCGAGGTATTCAACAGCCTACTCCTCGACCACCGCATCGAGTGTGAGCTTCGCAACTACGCCGATCTCGCCGAACCCACGCACAGGGACAACGAGATCACAGCGGAGACCGTCGAGGCACTCATGACCGCAACCGAGCGCCACTTCCACCTCGCCCGGCGCTACTTCAAGCTCAAGGCAGAGCTGCTCGGACTCGACCGGCTCAAGCAGACCGACATCTACGCTCCTCTGGCAGAGGACGAGAGCCGGATTCCTTTTGCAGCGGCGTGCCGGATGATCCTCGACGCGCTCGGAGACTTCTCCGCAACCTTCCGCGAGCTTGCGGCCGAGTTCTTCGAACGCGCGTGGATCGACGGCGCAATCCGACCGGGCAAGGCGGCTGGCGCATCGTGCATGGCCTACGCCCCCTCGACCAACCCCTTCATCGTGGCCACCTACACGGGAACGATCCGGGACGTGACGACCCTCGCGCACGAGATCGGTCACGGCATCCACGACCGTCTCGCGAGCCACCAGCGCTATCTGAACTTCGGCCCGCCGCTCACCCTCGCCGAGACTGCGTCGGTGTTCGCGGAAATGGTCCTCACGCGCCACATGCTCACCAGCGATGCCCTGACGACCGGCGAGCGACGGGACATCTTGTGCATGATGATCGACGAGATCATCGCGACCGTCTTTCGCCAGAACGTGCTCACGCGGTTCGAACTCGCCGCGCACGAGGCCCGCCGCGAAGGGCCGCTTACGTCAGAACAGCTGGGGGATCTGTGGTGGCGGGAAAACGCACTGTTCTACGGCGAGGCGGTCGAGATGATCCCCGCCTACCGCTGGGGCTGGAGCTACATACCCCACTTCATTCACAGTCGCTTCTACTGCTATGCGTATGTGTTCGGCGAGCTCGTCGCCCTGACCCTCTACAGGCGCCACCTCGACCAGGGATCGGCGTTCTTGCCCCAGTACATCGAACTGCTGCGAGCGGGAGGCAGCGAAGCGCCAGGCCGCCTGCTCACCCGCATGGGCCTCGACATCAGCGACCCCTCTGTGTGGGATCAGGGGTTTCACGCCGTAGAGGAGCTAATCGCAGAGCTCGAGGGGCTTAGGCGCCGATAGGAAGGTGCTCAGTGGCAAACACGGAAGAAGACGACCGAGAGCACGAGCCCGCGACAGATCAATCCTCGCTCGGCAACGAGCTCGGTTACTGCCTCGTCACCGGAGCCGCGGGGCTTGTTGGCAGGAACCTGACCAGGGCGTTGCTCGACCGCGGCTGTCGTGTCCGTGCTCTCGTACACAACACGCCGCTCGCGCTCGAGCATCGAAACCTCGAATGCATCTCCGGGGATGTCCGCGACGCCAGCGCCATGCTCAAAGCCTGCGAGGGGGTGGCAACAGTGTTCCACACGGCTGCCCTCCTGAGCTTTCTCGGCGGGTCGAGTGTTACGGAGGCGTACCGTAAACCTGCGTGGGAGATCAACGTAATCGGCACGGAGAATCTCCTTAGGGCCTGCCGCGAGCGGGGAGTCCGGCGATTCGTGTACACGAGCTCCGTCGACGTCTGCTTCGAAGGCAAGCAAGTCGAGAACATGGACCAGAGCACCCCGTACGCGAAGAGGCCGAAGAGCGTCTACGGGGAGACCAAGATCGCTGCCGAGAAGATGGTATTGGCGGCCAACGGCGAGGGCGGAGTCTTCACCTGCGCGATTCGGGCAGACGGCATATACGGGCCGGAAGAGAACTTGCTGCTCGACAGCATAGTCAAGCAAGCCGCCGCGGGCAGGCTCAGCGTGGCCATAGGTAGTGCCGACACGCTTCAGGACAACTCCTACATCGACAACCTGATCCACGGCGAGATCCTGGCCGCCCGGCATCTTGGCCACAACGGAAGCGCCTGCGGCAAGGCTTACTTCATCACCGATTACACGCCACAGAACATGTTCGAATTCTTCCGGCCACTCATAGAAGGCATGGGCTTCACGTTTCCGAGCAGACGGATACCAAGAATGCTGATCAGCCCACTCATCACGCTCTGGGAGCACCTGCACTTCCGCCTCGGCATCTCCCCGCCTCTTGTTACACCGTACGAACTCGACAAGGTGACGGTGACTCACTACGGAAGCATCCGCGACGCCGAGCGAGATCTCGGCTACAAGCCCGTGAAGACTTACGAGCAGGCGATGGAGGAGTGCCTGCCCTACTGCAGAGATCTGCTCGAGAAGATACGGAGCAGGCGGAAGCGGAAGGCGTGAGCTACAATGCAGCGCCTTTCCCGGCTGGCTCGACACGGACAGGCACGCCGCTTAGCACCGCGTTGCCGGAGAGGGGATCGATCTCGCAGGGGTCGGTCAGGTCGTTGATGCTCGCACCTGCGTGCTCGGCGGCTACTCTCATCTGGCTGCCCTCCACCCGATGGCCATAGCCGTGCGGAAGGCTGACCACGCCCGGCATCATGCTGGTGGTCAGCCGGACCGGCACCTCCATGGCGCCGACGCGACTCGTCACCACGACCCTGGTGCCGCTCCCTATCCGGCGCGGGGCTGCGTCTGCAGGATTGACGTGCAGCACACAGCGCTCCGGCCCGCTAACGAGACTCGGCAGGTTGTGAGACCAGCTATTGACAGTTCGCACCTCGCGGCGACCGATCAGCAACAGCTCCGCTGTGGGCTCATCCATGACCCCACGCAGGCGCGCCAGGTCCTCTACGAGCTCTCGCGGCGCAAGGTCGATCTTTTTCGACTTCGCCGGAAGTCTCCGTGGGAGGCAGGACTCCATCGGCCCGAGATCGATGCCATGAGACGCCTCACGCAGCCGCCTCACCGTGACCCCATCCCTCCATAGACGCAATCCACTGCCGTGGGGACCCACTCTGAGCGCCAGGTCGACGATGAGCCTGCAGATGCGATCCGCCCCGAGCCCGACGAGCGCACGTTCCGCCAGGGAAATCACCACGCCTGCACCGCCGTGGGCCCGGCGAAGACGACTGGCAAGTGCGAGCATGATCTCGGCGTCGCTCAGGGCATCAGGCGGGGGGCTGAAGACGGCTGGAGACCATCGGGGAACGTTGCGGACCGAGAAGAGCTGGAAGACGATGTCGAAGTGGTCGCGCTCCAGCGGACCGACCGGTGGCAGGATTACGTTCGCGTGTCGCGTCGTTTCATTCAGGTAGAAATCTATCGAGGCCATGAAGTCGAGCTTGCCGAGCGCGTCGCTGAGCCTCTGACCCGCCGGTGACGAGAGCACCGGGTTCCCGGCCAGCGTGAGGAGCGCGCGGACCTGCCCTTCTCCGGGCTCCTCGATCTCCTCGGCGAGCGTCGCCGCCGGGAGCTCTCCCATGAACTCAGGCGTTCCCCGCAACCTGGAGTGCCAGCGGCTCCGCTGGGTCTCCCCTTGCAGACGCACCAGATCCACCGGCGGATCCGGGAACATCGCCCCCCCGGGACGATCGAGGTTGCCGGTCAGGATGTTCAGCACCTCGATCAGCCAGCTCGCCGTCGTGCCGAAGCGGACCGTGGATATTCCCATGCGCCCGTAGCAGACGGCGCTCGGAGCGTTCGCGAACGCGGCCGCAATCGAACGAATCGTCGTCGATGCGATCCCAACCCTTTCCGCTACTGCCTCTGGCGTGAACCCGCCGAGGACGTCCTTGACCTTCTCGAAGCCGTCGACGAAAGAACGAACGTGTCCCATCCGGACACGTCCGTCGGCGATTATCGTATTGACCAGGGCAGCGATGAGGAGCGGGTCAGCGCCGGGGCGCACGAAATGATGCTCATCCGCTATTCTCGCCGTCTCGCTGCGTCGGGGGTCGATCACGATGATACGCCCACCCCTTTCTTTGATCCGTCGCAGGCGCTGAGGCATGCCCGGCGCAGTCATCAGGCTCCCATTGGAGACCAGCGGGTTCGCGCCGATGAGCAGCATGTGGGCCGTCCGGTCCACATCCGGAACCGACATGAAGAGGCTGCTGCCGTACATCCAGTGAGAGACAAGCTGCTTGGGGAACTGGTCCAGGGAGTTGGCGCTAAAGCGCTTGCTCGTACCTAGCGCGGCGACCACCTCCTCCATGAGGAGCGTCGCGCCGAGATTGTGGGTTACCGGCTCGCCCGAATAGAACGCCGCGGCGTCCTTGCCGTGCTGGCGCTGAACCGTGAAGATCCCCTCTGCGGCGTATGCGAACGCCTCCTTCCATGAAATCCGCTCCCACCTCCTGCCCGTCCGCTTGATCGGATGACGCAGGCGATCTGGATCCTCGTGGAGATCTCTCAGGGCACGAGCCTTTACGCAAAAGTATCCCCGGCTCAGAGGATCGAGGCTGTCCCCCCGGATGACGCGGATGCGATCTCCGTCGAGGTGAACCTCGATTCCGCAGCAGGCCTCGCAGAAGGTGCAGGTCCGATAGACTATGCGCTCCATGACCTTCGGCCACCGATCTGCCACTAATCGAGGGGCGCCTGCAGCAGGCGAATGTCATCGATCCATGCGGTGCCGGTGCCGTCGACGACAATATTCAGCCCCACGTTCTCGGGCCGCTCGCCTTTCTGTAAGAGAAACGGAGTCTCCAGGACCGTCCAGCCGGTCGTGCCGCTGAGCGCACTCGCGAGACCCTGTGAGGAGGGGGCGCCCTTGCCGGGAATATGGCACCACATCGCCAGGTAGACTCTTCCCTTCACGTCCGAGGTCCGTACCCTGGCCTGGTAGATCAACCGGGCATCATCGACTGCCATCGGCCCCATCTCATAGATGCGGAATGTCATCGGAGCACTGGCAGTCACGCGCAGGGATCCATTGCCGTCGCTCGAGACGTTCGGGTCGAACTGCACATCCGAGCTCGTGAGCACGACCGACATGGTATCGAGCGGCAGCCGTCTGATCTCCGTCGCGCCCGCATCCTCCCCCACACGTTCGGGTGGACTCTCGGAGCAACCAGGAGCAGTAAGTACTATCACGGCGCAAAGGAGCCCCACCGCAGCAAGGACACGGCACCCCGTGTTCGCCATCGCCAGTTCCCCGGGCCTCATCGCGCCTTACTACTCATGCGGCTCGGCCCCGCCAACGACCTTGGATCCCGTAGCCCCAAGGTATCACCCGCTAGCTGGGGATTCGGCGGCGCTCGCCTCACAGCACCAACGCAGAGCTTCGACACCGGCAGGCGTCGTCGTCATTCAGGCAAGATAATGCAGTAATGCCGTGGCAAGTCCCAGGAAGCAAAGGAACCCGAAGATGTCCGTGAACCCCGTAACAATCACTCCACTTCCCAGAGCCGGGTCCTGCCCAAGCGCCTTGAGCGCCAGCGGGATCACGGCGCCGACAAATCCGGCCAGGGCCATGTTTGCCATCATGGCAAGAAACAGCACCAAGCCGAGCATCGTGTTGCCAAGCCACAGATAGGCAACTGCACCCGCGACCAGCCCCGCGAGCGCGCCGACAGTCATCCCCACCCCGAACTGTTTTGCGATCGCCCGCAAGGCCGAAGAGAACTGCAGCTCACCCAGCGCGAGGCCACGGGTGATCACGGTCAGCGTCTGGGTCCCCATGTTTCCACCCATACCGGCAACGACCGGCATGAACACGGCGAGCACCACGAGGCTTGCAATCGACTCCTGAAACAGCCCCACCACCGATGCTGCCACGGACGCCGTCGCAAGGTTCACCAACACCCACGGCGCACGCTTGCCGACGGAACGTCCGAACGGACTGAAGACTCGCTCGTCCTCGGACAGTCCGGCCATGTGATACATGTCCTCGGTCGCTTCTTCGTGTATCACATCGATCACGTCGTCGACCGTTATGACACCGAGCAGGCGTCCGTCACCGTCGTCGAGTACCGGGATCGCGAGCAGGTTGTACTTCGAAACGAGCTGCGCCACCTCCTCCTGGTCGGCGTGCGCCGAGACCGACACGGGGTCCTCCATCATCAGCTCGCCCAGCACCTGATCGGGTGGCGCGGCGAGCAGACGGCGCAGCGGCACGATGCCCCGCAGCCGGCCACCGTCGTCGACGACGTACAAGTAGGAGGCCTCCTCGATGGCGTCGCCGAGCCGCCGCATCTCGCTGATCGTGCTGTCGGCAGTAGCCCCTTCCTGCAAGGCGAGGACGCGCGTTGTCATCAGCGCACCAGCGGTGCCGGGGGGATACCGGAGGTGGCGGTCGAGCTCGGCCCGGCGCTCTGCTGGAACGCGCTCTAGGATCGCCCCGCGCCGCTCCTCTGGCATGAGCGACAGCAGACGGTAAGCGTCATCGGACGGGAGGCGAGTGATTATCAGGCTGACGCGCCCATCGTCGAGCTGCTCGAGGAGGTCGGCCAGCAGAGCGTCGGGCAATTCGCGCAGCGTCCTGCCGGCGCGCCCCGTTGTCACGAGGACGTTGAGGAGGCTTCGGAATTCGCCCGCGCTGAGCCCACCGATCAGCTCGGCGATGTCGGCCGGGTGCATCTTGTCGATGACCCGCTCTATGCGGCGTTGGGCTCCTGTCAGGAGGAGCCGACGAACAACTTCCTGGTGGAGCGTGCCCTTAGTCATCGAGACCTCCTGCGCGCGGTTCGTTCCCGCAGGGGTCTCGCGGCTGTCAGGCCGTGGATCTGGTCGCGGGACGGAGCCGCCGTTGCGGCACGGAACAAAGATCGTCGCTACTGCCCATCTATGCAGATACAGAATACTCTCCCCGCCCCTCGATTACCAGGCTTGGTGCTGGTAGTCGTCCCACTGGTCTGCTCCCTGCGGGCCCGAAACCCGTGGCGTGTGGCCAGCTCGTCACCCGGGCTCGTGCACCCCCGGGGGTGAAAGTCGTGGAGCGTAGATAGGGTGCCATGCCGGGCCACCTGGCGTGCAGTAGCTCACAGAAGGACTGCCCCTCTTGCCCTCGCAGCGCCCCACACTATAGAGAACAGCACGGAACGATGATCAGCACGGGTGAATTCAAGCGCGGCCTTCGCATCGAGCTTGAGGGCGAGCCCTACACGATCCTCGACATCCACGTCCAGACCCCATCTGCCCGTGGCGCTGCAACGTTGGTGAAGGTGAAGCTTCGCAGTCTTGTGACCGGGCAGTTCCGCGACCGTACGTTCAAGGGCGGGGAGAAGGTTCCGGAGGCCAATGTCGAGATGCGGCGCGTGCAGTTTCTGTACGCCGATGGCGAGATGCACCATTTCATGGACACTGAATCGTACGACCAGTTCGCGTTGAGTGCGGATCAGCTGGGCCCGACTTCCCGTTACCTCACCGAGGGAATGGGTGAGCTTCGCTCCGTCGTCTTCAACGGGAGCGTGGTGAGTATCGACGCTCCACACACCGTCACACTGCGCGTCATCGAGACGCCTCCGGCACTCAAGGGGGCCACTGCACAGGCACAGACGAAGCCGGCCACGCTCGAAACAGGTCTCGTCATCCAGGTACCGATGTACATCGAGTCCGGCGAAGTGCTCGTCGTCGACACACGGGACGAGCGATTCGTGTCTCGGGCCCGAGAGTGACGTCGAGTGGAAAGCATCGTTTCAGTTGGCGGGGGAATTGAGGGAGCACCGCCGCCCAGCCGGGGTCTTCGTCAGCCCTACCTGAAGGCATGTGTCTCCGTCGACCCTGTTCCTCCGGGAGACGAACCGTAGTCCGCCGCCGTGTCCTGGAACCAACCGACCACGTCGCGCACCACACTCTCACCGTGGGCGGGGTACCAATACATCGCGAGAGCACCGACCAGAAAACCGAGGACAAAACGACTCATTCGCCTACCCTCCTGGGCCTCGTCACTTCCCTGCGCTCAGCTCCCCCCCTGCGCACAGGATATCGGCATGCATCAGCGAAATGTTGAGCGGCGAAGCCGCCTCATTCCTGCTTCAGCGTCCGGGAGTATTCGATTTGATACTTCTCCACGGCGGCCTTGTGCTCCTCGAACGACGTCGAGAAGCGATGGGAGCCATCATTTCTTGACACGAAGTACAGGTAGTCCGACTCCTCTGCGTAGAGAACGGCATCGATCGCCTTTTCGCCAGGCGAGGCGATCGGCCCGGGCGGCAGTCCCGCTCTCAGGTATGTATTGTACGGCGTGTCCATCTCGAGGTGGACCCGGCGTAGGTCCCCGTCGAACAGCCCCTGACACTTGAGCTCGTAGATGACCGTGGGGTCCGACTGCAGGGGCATCCGCCGTCTGAGCCGGTTCCAAAAGACCGAGGCGATGAGGGGCCGTTCCTCCGCCCGGCCGGTCTCCTTCTCGACCAAGGAGGCGAACGTGACCACCTGATGCACATCGAGTCCGAGCTCTGCCGCCTTCTCCTGCCGGGCGCGGTCGAAGACGCTCATGAAGCGGGAGACCAGGGCACGGGCCACATCCTCGGGCGCCGGGTTTCTCGAGAACCGGTAGGTCTCCGGAAAGAGATAGCCTTCTAGGTTCTGCGCCTTAGGATCGAGTGATGCGATGAGCGCCCCTCGGCCGAAGACTTCCCGGAGTTCCCTGGCGTCGCCGAGTCCTTTCTTGCTCAGGAGTTCTGCCGTTTCCAGGAGCGTCAGCCCTTCGGGAACGGTCGCGGCGAGGTAAAAAACATCGCCTTCCACCAGCCGATCGATCACCCGCAACACGGACGCCGTGCCCTCGAAGCGATACTCGCCGGCCTGCAGCCGACCCGTCTCCCCGCGGAGCCACAGAGCGGCGATGAAGAGCCGGGCGTCCTTGATGATACCACCGCCCTGGAGTGTTCTGGCTATGGAAGCGCTGGACGCTCCTGGAGAGATTGTGACAAAGGCATCCGCTCCAGCGTACCCCTTGAACGGCTCGCTGGCCTCCCGATAAGCCCAGTAGGCGCAAACTCCAACGCCAGCCCAGAAGAACACGGCCAGAGCCAACACATGAGCGCCCAGCCTCACTGCTCACCTGCCTTCCGTCACAGCCTCGAGCCCCGGCCGGGTCTGGGCCGTCCCGCACCCGGTCTCGGGCACGAGATACCCCTCGTTCTCGAAGGTCGGGCGGAGCATAGCCGGCGGTGCGATCAGAATCCCACCTCAGTCTCGATCACCAAGTGGGACCGCTTCTCCACCTCTCGATAGACACGCGCGATACATCCGCCCAGGACCTCGAGAACCAGAAAATTGAATGACAGGAAGAAGGAAAGCATGATCATCAACTAGGTCCACCCCCAGACCGCCTGTTAAGCAACTCGGCTATGGACATGAACGCGGGCAGCGCCTTCAAGTCCACGCTGGCCACTCCGTCGCCGTAGGTCAAGTGGAGGAAGGCTTCGACGACGACTGAGCCGTTCGCTGCCAGCTCCCTACGCAGCTACTCCGGGCCAGGCGCCTCTAACCGTCACGAGACGGCCAGGGTGCTTCATGATCACTCGCGCGTCCTCCACCGTGATTGCACGGCCGAATATCTTGTAGCGACCTCTCGTATCGCGCTGGTTGTTCGCCCACTCGGCCAGCTCAGCCGCGGTGGGAGAATGACCCAGCGCCACCGCGCACCGGCGAATGACGAAACCGAGCATCATCTTTGGCGGGCATGCACGCTGCGCCATTACCTCTTCTACATTCCATGTATTGGGGCCATAGGTCAAGCCGAATTCGCCGGCCGGCAAAAAACCCGGGTTCACCGGCTATTTCCGGCGGGCCCGCGACAGCGCCGCCGACATCACACAGAACAGTCGTGTTCTCAGCAGTCTATAGCCAGCCGATGGCGCCGCCGCAATGCAGCCATGCACGACCTCGTTCACGTCTGTCTCCGCACCCACCGGGGGCACCCTGGGCTTTGCGGAAATGGCCACGGTCCGGATTCACATCCGCACGCAGCAACCATTCTCAACGCTGAGCGCCATTTTCTCGACGCTTTCGGACGCACCAGCAACCCATGCACGCCGCCAGCATGTGATGGTTACATACGGCATTGATCTTGCTAATTCACCGCCAGGGCACGTACTGACGGAGAGGCCCAATCGATGAAGATCCTCGTCGTCGAAGACAACAACATGACCGCAGAGATCCTGCGACTCCATCTCCGTAAGCATGGTTTCGAGGTCATCCACGTGTCGAACGGCGCCGAGGCTCTCGGGTGTTTGGAGTCCGCGCTCGACATCTCCCTGGTTGTTACTGACCTCATGATGCCCGAAATGGATGGGTTCGAGCTGCTCTCCGAAATGAGGCGTCGCCCCGAGTTGAGCGAGATCCCGGTGGTGCTCTCATCTGCCCGGGCGGACCCTGAAGTGGTTGCGAAAGCTGCCGAACTCGGCTGCAGGCAGTTCCTCGTGAAGCCGGTCAACAACACCAACCTGGTGAATGCCATCCGAACCGCTCTGAAGGAGCAGCGGAGACTGCTGCGCCCGCAACACGAGGTAGTCGACCAGCTGGGTATCGATTCCCCAACCTACAGGAAGCTCGTGGGCTATTTCGCCGCGATCGCAGAGGCGGTGATCACGAAGCTGGAACAGTGCCTTGCCGACCAAGGGCAAGCAGCGCCAGAGCCCGACCACATCGAGCTCGCGCGGTTGTTGGAGGCTGCAAATCTCCTCGGGGCAGATAGACTTGCCGAGGTCGTCGGTCGACTCACCAAGGCGGCAGCTTCAACCAACGGTAAGGACAACGCGGCGCAGATTCGACTGGTGCTCAGAGAACTCACGATACTCATGTCGACGATGCGGGCGCGCAGCTCACCCCTGCAAGGGCGAAGGGAGAAAGAGGACCAGCAGGGCGCTTCCGAAGAATCGGAAGAAGAGACGAATCAAGGGGGCCGGTCCCTCAGCGTCAAGAGGCACGTCGTCAGGGTACCCTGAAATTGCTCAGTAGATCTCCCTGGCTGAACCCTTCCTTCCATAGGACGCTTCCGACGACTCACCTGACCCGGGACCGTTTCGAAAGTCGCTCGACGAGAATCGGGTTCGCTCTCGCTGCTATCAGCCCGCGCCTTCGACGATGAGCGGGATGAGCTTGCCAACGCGTTCGCTGTGCGCACCTCTCCGATACGAACGAGCACAACCTGGGCACCGCTTGAGGAAATCGTGCCTCTCACGAGCCCTGTCCGAGAGGCGGGGGGATCCTGTCTTCCGGCCCGCTGTCTCGAGGAGCGTGTTGCAGCGAGCGCAGCGCCTAAAGGGCGCTATCTGGCCTTGCAGGTCGAAGCGCCGTACGACTTCCGCCACCTGCTGGCGGGGGCGTGAGTTCCTCACCCAGTAGCCGTGGGTGACCTGACCACTCTCTATCAAGCTGCGGTCGCGCGCCAGGAGGATGCGGTCTTCTTCTAGTGAGATCGTTACAAGCTCCCCGTCGCTCGAGTCGTTGTTGAAAATCGCATCAAAGCCCAGGAGCCGTAGGTAAGACGCAAGCCGGCCAAGATGGGCGTCGAGTACGAAGCGTGAATCGCGTAATGGCCGCGGGCGGACCCGCACGGCGGTCGATATGTCGAACGTCTCGAATACCGGATAGACCGTAACCCGGTCCCGATCCTGCACCAGGTAGGTGAAATCTACGGAGTCGTCATTGACGAGGATCAGGTCGATTTCCGCGTGAGAAATTCCGAGGCTTTCGATCATTTCCTTGATCGAAACGTTTCCCTCGAAGTGATGCGTGATGCGTGTGTACCGCAGGTCCTCCGGCAGGAATTCATTGAGCTCGGCGTAGAAGCGAAAGGTAGCGTGCTGCATCTGCTTCGCGTAGACCGCCCCGTCACCTTCACGGCGGAACTCTGCCGGAGTGCTCCCTGCAACGGGAGTCTGCTGTGACCCAGGACAGGATCTCCCCCAGGTCGAACCAGTCTCTGTCAAATCCCGCCGCTTGGCCAGTCCAGTAGCCCTCAGTGTACACTCGAGCGGACCTGAAGAGTCAAATCCCTGACCGACTGGGGCGGCATTTGATCGTCGCGTGGCAGATTATCGTCGCAGATCGCATGGGGTTCGAGGCGTGGAGAGCCTTGAGGAGTGGGTTGGCCGATGGCACGACAGTTGCTTTCCCACTGTGCTCGGAGGCTGCGGCGGCAAGGGCCAATCCGGACCCTGGGCCCACGCAACCTGGTCGGAAACCTTCGGGGGGTTGAAGATCCGTCCAATCATCGGGAGGAGACTCACGTGAGCAAAGCGCTATGTTCCTTTGATGTCGTCCCACAGCTGCCTGCGGAGCTCGCTCCATTGAAGGAGATCTGCTTCAACCTGTGGTGGAGCTGGCAACAGGAGGCCATCGCCCTCTTCCGTCGCCTGGGCCGTCACCACTGGGAGGCCAGCGGTCACAACCCTGTAAAGATGCTCGGCTGCCTGGGTCGCGAGGAACTCATGAGGGCTGCGTGGGACAGATCCTTCCTGGCTCACGAGCAACGCGTCCACAACGCCCTCAAGGAATACCTGGCCGATTCGACGTGGTTCTCCACCACCTACCCCGAGCTCAAGGAGCACACTATCGCCTATTTCTCCATGGAGTTCGGTATCACCGAGTGTCTACCCATCTATTCTGGCGGTCTCGGGATTCTGGCGGGTGATCATCTCAAGTCGGCAAGCGAGCTCGGCTTGCCTCTGGTCGGTGTCGGAATCCTTTACCAGAACGGTTACTGCGAGCAGTACTTGAATTGCGACGGGTGGCAGCAGGAGCGGGAACCGGTGACGGATTTCCACAATCTACCGATAGAGCCGGTGCTCAGGGAAGGTGGGGGACCGCTGACGGTTAGTCTGCAGTTTCCCGGCCGCCAGGTGCTCTGCCAGGTGTGGCGGGCGCAGGTGGGTCGAGTTCCGCTCTTCCTGCTCGATTCCAATGTCGATGGCAACTCCGCGGAGGACCGCAAGATCACCCAGCAGCTCTACGGTGGCGACCAGGAAGGCCGGATCAAGCAGGAGGTGGTACTCGGAATCGGGGGCACGAAGGCACTTAGAGAGATGGGAATCAAGCCGAATGTGTGTCACATGAACGAGGGTCACGCAGCCTTCCTGGCACTCGAGCGCATTCGTCATCGCAAGGTGACCAGTGGGGTGTCGGTCGAGGCGGCCAGGCAGGTGGTGGCAGGTGGCACGCTGTTCACCACCCACACGCCGGTGCCGGCAGGCATCGACGAGTTTCCTCCCTGGTTGGTCGAGAATTACGTCCGTCCTTATTACGAAGAGGCGGGCTACAACCGCCATGAGTTCCTCTCTCTCGGGCGCAGGCACAGGAGGGACGATTCGGAGCCGTTCAACATGGCGCTCTTGGCGCTGAGGACCTCGAGCTTTGCCAACGGAGTCAGTAAGCTCCACGGGGAAGTCTCCCGGGAGATGTTTTGTGACATCTGGCCCAATATCCCGCTTCACGAGGTACCCATCGGGCATGTAACCAACGGCATTCATACCCGCAGCTGGATCTCTTATGAGATGGAGCAACTGCTGTTGAGATATCTTGGTCCTGACTGGCTAAGGAACGCGGCCGATCAGAGCGTGTGGCGCAACGTGAGGACGATTCCCGACGAGGAGCTTTGGAGGACCCACGAGAGGAGGAGGGAGAGGCTGATCACCTTCACCCGCTCACGGATGGTGGCACAGCTGAGGGCGAAGGGAGCACCGAGCCAGGAGATCAAGGCGGCCGAGGGAGTTCTGGATCCCGAGGCGTTGACCATTGGCTTTGCCAGGCGCTTCGCCACGTACAAGAGGGCGACTCTTCTGTTCCGGGACCCCGAGCGGCTAAAGCGGATCTTGACCAACCGGCAGCGCCCGGTGCAGTTCATCTTTGCCGGGAAGGCTCATCCTCGCGATGGCGCCGGCAAGGAGCTGATCAAGCAGATCGTTCACTTGATCCGGGAGCACGATCTCCAGCGTCACGTGGTCTTCATCGAGAACTACGAAATGAACGTAGCCCGATATCTGGTCGGAGGGGTGGATGTGTGGCTTAACACGCCCCGGCGGCCCTACGAAGCCAGCGGCACGTCTGGAATGAAGGTGTTGCCGAATGGGGGATTGAATCTGAGCGTCCTGGACGGGTGGTGGTGCGAGGGCTACACGCCCGACGTCGGATGGGCGATTGGTCACGGCGAGGAATACGACGACCCGGAGCTTCAGGATGAGGTAG
>Ga0316626_10000648_pt1 | contig 14069 bp, 14 predicted proteins | sample OWC_Aug_T1_C1_D5_FD_207656 | JGI IMG/M metagenome (GOLD analysis project Ga0316626, IMG submission 207656) | Wetland soil microbial communities from Old Woman Creek delta, Ohio, United States - OWC_Aug_T1_C1_D5_A | ecosystem: Environmental > Terrestrial > Soil > Wetlands | place: USA: Ohio...
GCTCATGCGAGTCTCCCGCTGAGCGAGCGGATCAGTTCGTTCGCCGGCGCACGCCGACCCTCGAGTTGCGCCTCGCGCACTATCAGCGCCGTGCTGTCGCCGCAAACCACGTACACCCCTTCCGCCGCGATACGCGCCACCTGCCCGGGCGTGCCGTGATAGACCCCCTTGAAGACGTCCGCCCGCCAGATGGTGAGGCGGCGTCCGTCAAGTTGCGTGAAGGCCCCGGGATAGGGATCGGACTGCGCGCGGATGAATGCACCCACCTGCACAGCAGGCGCCCGCCAGTCGATCGCGCCGTCTTCGGGGACGCGCTGCGCGCAATAGGTGGCCTTGGCGTGGTCCTGCTCGACCGGACGAGCCGCACCGTCCAGGATGCGGGGATAACAGTCGCGAAACGCGGCGAGCGTCGCGTCTTCGAGCTTTCCCAGGACGTCGCCGATGTAGTCGTCCTCTTGCACCGGCACGATTGCCTGCGCCCAGATCGGGCCATCATCCATGCCCGGCGTGAACGAGAACAACGATGCGCCGACGTGCCGTTCGCGCCGGATGAGCTGCCACACCAGGGGCGCGCCGCCGCGGTATTGCGGTAAGACCGAGTTGTGGATGCCGATAAACCCGCGCGGCACCGCCGCAAGCACTGCGGCACTGATCAGCCAGTACCAGCCGACGACCACGCACAAGTCAGGCGAGCGGGCGGAGATGGCGGCCTCGGCGTCGCGCCGGTCTCGTGCGACCTGCATGTGGATGCCCTGGCCGGCGCAATAGCCTTCGAGCTCCGCGAAGACGCTCCGCGTATCGGCGCGATCGTCGAGCGTGATCACGCCGGCGAGCACGTCGGGCGAAAGCCCGTGCATGCACTTCAGCACCTGCAGCCCCAGGCGCTTGCTCCCGACGAAGGTGACCCGCGAGACCGCACTCATGCCGCGAACGATCCAGCGAGCCAGTGCTCAACGTTCAGCAGCGACCAGATGAACAGGCGCCGGTTGCGCTTGCCGGACAGGTGCTCGTTGACCAGGGCCTGTGCAGTGGCGCGATCGAGGAATTCGTAGATGCGAGGCTTTCCCTCAAGCAGCGTGCGGCGCACGTAGTCGATGCTCTCTCCTTTGAACCACGAAGCGTCAGGCGCCGAGAAGCCCTGCTTCGCACCGTCCGCAATGCTCTTGGGCATAGTGGCCTGCATGGCATCGCGCAGGATCTGCTTGCCGTCGTTCGTCTTGAGGAAGTACTTGCCGCGCTTGTCCCCTGGCTCGTTCTCGTTCATGCGGAGCGCGTCGCTCAGGTTGTTGAGCTTGAGCCGCACCGGACAACGCATTGCGAAATCGACGAGGTCGTTGTCGAGGAAGGGCACGCGCGTCTCCAGGCCGTGCGCCATGCTGAGTTTGTCCTCGACGACAAGCAGACCGTGCAGGAAGGTCTTGGCCTCGAAGTACAGCGAGTGGTTGATGTAGTCCTCGGGGCGAGAAAGACAATTGTCGTGGTTCAGAAACACGTCACGGAAGGTCTGGCGCGGTGAGGCTTGCTGAACGTCTCCCCAAACTGGCGCGAGCAACCGAGGTAGTTCTTTGTCGTCCACCAGACGCTGCCAGAAGCCGTAGTAGTGGTCGACGTAATCATCGAAGTCGCGCGATACCGCCCCGCGGTAGTACCGCCATGGGTATCCGCCGAAGATTTCGTCTCCGCCGGCGCCAGACAGCACTACCTTTACGAACTTGCTGGCCAACTTGGCCGCGTAGAAGTTCGGGTAGCTCTGGCCGACGCGGGGTTCCTCCAAATGCCATGAGAGCGAAGGCAGGGCGCGCTCCATGTCGCCAGCCTTGAGCACCATCTCGTAGTGTTCAGTCTTGAAGCGTGCAGACATCGCCTCGGCCTTGACTCGCTCGTCGAAGCTCAGCTCTATGCCGGAGGCCGAGCTGAGGTCGAAGCCGCAGGTGAAGGATTTGAGGTACGGGTACGAGCGCGAGGCGATAGCGGTGATCGCACCGGAATCGATGCCACCGCTCAGGTAGCTCCCCAGCTCGACGTCGGATACGAGCTGGCGGTTCACCGCCTGGTGAAACAGGCGCTCAAGTTCCTCGCGGTATTCCCGCGCGTCGACGGCGCCAGCGGGTTCTTTGAAATGGAAATCCCAGTAGCGCTTCGCCACAAGGGCGGGATCCTTTTGAGTGAGGTCGAGCACCGCATAGTGGCCGGCAGGTAGCATCGACACGCCCTCGAGCAGCGTGCGGCTAGTGAAAAAATTCTGGAAGCTGAAATACTCGACCAGGCCCGCTTTGTCGATGCGGCGCTCGAAGCCGGGCACGGAAATGATTGCCTTCTGCTCTGAGCCGAAACCGAACTGGGCACCCTGCTGGGCCCAGTAGAGCGGCTTGATGCCATAACGGTCGCGGGCGAGCAGAAGGTGCTGTTCCCTCCTATCCCAAAGGGCAAAGGCGAACATGCCATTGAACCGCAATAGGGCATCAGTGCCCCAATGCGCCAAGGCATGCAGCGCGACCTCGGTATCGGTTCTGGATCGGAACCAGTAGCCTGCAGCCTCCAACTCGGCGCGCAGTTCACGGTAGTTGTAGATCTCGCCGTTGTAGGAGATGACGTAGCGGTGATCGGCGCTGATCATCGGCTGCTGCCCTGCCGGCGAAAGGTCGATGATCGCCAGGCGCCGGTGGCCAAGGCCCACTGGCCCTTCGATCCACTGTCCTTCCCCGTCCGGACCCCGATGCGCGATCGCATCGGTCATCCGCTTCAGGATGACCGGTGAGACCGGCTGACCGGAAAGGTCAATGAGACCAGCGATGCCGCACATCAGGGTTGGAAGAAAAGAACCTGTTCAATGACATGAGCCTGCTCGGCCTCGGTCATACCGTGAAACAGAGGTAGCGAGATGCTGCAATCGTTGGCCGCGCGAGCGCCGGGAAAGTCGTCCGGCGCCAGCGCGTATTTGTCGCGATAGAAGCTGAGCATGTGTACCGCATGGGTCGCCGGTCGCGTCGAAATGCCCGCCTTCAACAGCTCATCCATGAAGCCATTTCGCGCGGCGTTGATGCGTGAAACGGAAGCAGCGTTGATGGGCTCGGGTTGGAACAGGCACGCATAGCTCTGGTATCCGTGCTCCCTGCCGGAAACATGTGGTGGAGTCCGCAGCCAAGCCAGACCGGAAAAGGCCTCGTCGTAGATGCGCGCCAGCCTCTGGCGCTCGGCCACGATTGCGGCGGCGCGATCCATCTGAGCGGATCCCAGCGCTCCCTGCAGATCTGTCATGCGCTGGTTGTAGCCGGCATCGGGGTGGTCAGACAGAAGGTAAGGCCGCGGCCCCATGTGCCGCTGAAGGTCGCTGGTGGCGGCGCCGTGATCTCGCAGGCGGCGCAGCTTTGCGGCCAGCACGTCGCTGCCCGTCGTGATCATGCCTCCTTCGCCCGTGGTGATGGCCTTGCGCGGATGGAAGCTGAAGCAGCCTGTATCGCCCATCGTTCCGACATGCCGACCTTTGATGCGGGTCCCAAAGCCGCAGGCTGCGTCTTCTATCACCCACAGCCTGTGCTGCTTCGCCAGGATGTCCGCGGCTTCCATGTCGGCCGCGAGCCCGAACAAATGCACGGGCAGAATGGCGCGCGTGCGCGTTGTGATGCGCCTGGCCGCGTCTGCGACGTCGAGATTGAACGTTCCAAGATCAATGTCGCAGAAGACAACCTTTCCTCCAAGGTGCTCCACGACATTAGCTGTGGCGACCCACGTGAAGGCGGGCACGATCGCCTCGTCGCCGGGACCAAAGCCCAGCGCGGCCAACGAAAGGTGAAGCGCCGTCGTGCACGATGTGACCGCGATCGAGTGCGGAGCGCCCGTGAATGCCGACCACTTCTGCTCGAACTCGCGCACCTTCGGGCCCTGCACTAGCCAGCCGCTGCGCAACGGCGCCAGCACGCTGAGGATTTCGTCCTCCAACAGCGAGGTGCGCGCGATCGGAACACTGAGTGTCACGTCGTCGCTCACGCCGGGAGCCCCACCGACCTTCGGCGTGCGGCCACCTCCGCCTTGTGCGAGGAGCGCCAATCGATCAGCCGCTGCAACCCGTCCCGCAAGTCGATCCTGGCGGTGAAGCCAATCTCCTCGCTGGCTTTCCGAGGCGAGCCGATGCGGTTGCGCACCAGGGTGGCCTGGCTGCGCGGAGCGTACTTGATGGATCTTTCGCTGCCGGTGAGCTGAAGCAGTAGTTCGGCCAGTTCTTTGAGCGATGTGCGCTGTCCGGTGCCCACGTTGTAGAAGGCGTCCACGCTTTGGGATTTCATCGCACAGACGTTCGCGCGACCGCAATCTTCCACCGCCACAAAGTCGAACGCCTCGGAGCCGTCGCCCATGATGGTCGGACTATCATCGTTGTCGATGGCATCCAGCATCTTCATGATCACGGCGATGTAGGCGCCGTGATAGTCCTGCCTGGGCCCGTATACGTTCATGTAGCGCAGCCCGACGAAGTTCAGGCTGTAACGATGGTGAAAGGCGCGCAGCATCGCTTCGCCGGCGATCTTTGTGGCTCCGTAGAAGTTCTTGTTGTTGAACGGGTGGTCCTCGGTCATGGGCTCTTGCACTGCGTCCCCATAGACGGAGGCGGATGAGGAGTACACGAGGCGTTTAACGCCTTTTGCAACGCACGCCTCCATTACATTGAAAGTCCCCCGCACATTTACGTCGAAGGCGCTCCGGGGATACTCGTGACACTGCAGCAGCCACAGGGCCGCCAGATGGAAGACGCCGTCAGCTCCATCCAGCGCCGAGTGCAGAATGTCACTCTGCATGATGTCGCCGCCGGCCTCGTGAATGCGCACACGTGGGTCCCTGAGCGCGGCAGAGAGGTTCTCCATGCTGCCGCGGACAAGGTTGTCATACACGACGACTTCCCGGACGTCTTCTTGCAGGAGTTGATCGACGGTGTGCGAGCCAATCAGGCCGGCTCCACCGATCACCACCAGTTTCTTTCCTCGAATGTCCACTGGGCTCCTCGTGGCGGTTCAGGTGTTCCTGGCTTGGCTAAGCGCCAGGGTTACTCGCCGAATGTCTTCGCGAGTTAGGTCCGCGCTCATGGGCAAGCTCAAGACCCGCTTCGCCGCTACGTGGCTATTGGGAGTGCAGTCGGCATCGCAAATAGGGCGGTATGCCGGCTGCATATTGAGCGATAGCGGGTAGTGGACCGCCGTCGGAATTCCCTTTTCGCGCAGCGTGGCCTGCACGGCGTCTCGCGCTTCGACCATGACCGTGTACTGCGCCCACACGCAATCGCGGTCGGACCGTACGGTCAGCGGCTGAGCGCTTGCGTGATTCTCAACAAGCAATCGCGAGTACGAGGTAGCGATCTCCTTTCGCCGCCCGAGTTCCCAATCGAATCGCTGCAACTTGGCCAGCACCACCGCGCACTGAAGCGTATCCATACGCCCGCCGACGCCAACGCGCACATGGTGGTAGCGCCCCTCTTGGCCATGCACCCGAATCTGGCGCAGCGTCAGCGCCAGTTCATCGTCGTCGGTAAAGATCGCCCCGCCGTCGCCGTAGCATCCGAGCGGCTTGCTCGGGAAGAAGCTGGTGCAGCCCAACGTGGAGAGATGACAGCTTTTGCGATGCACGCCCGTGCTGCCGGTGTAGCTGGCGCCGAAGCTCTGCGCGGCATCCTCGATGACCGGGATGCCACCATGGCGCGCAGCGACCGCGTTGATGGCGTCCATGTCGCAGACCTGGCCGTAGAGACTGACCGGCATGATCGCGCGGGTGCGCTCCGTGATCGCTGCCTCGATCCTTGAGGCATCCATCAGGCAAGTATCGGTCTCGATGTCGACGAATACCGGACGCGCGCCCAGCAGCACGATCATTTCGGCCGTGGCAGCAAAGGTGAACGGAGTGGTGATGACTTCATCGCCTGCGCCGATGCCCAGGGCCATCAGGCTCATCAGCAGTGCTTCCGTCCCGGATGCGCACGTTATGCAGTGACGCACGCCGGTGTAGGCAGCCAGAGCTTCCTCGAGTTCACGCACCTCTGGCCCCATGATGTACTGGCCGTGGTCGAGCACGCGCTGGATGCGCGCGTCGATGTCGGCCTTCAGCGCCAGGTACTGTGACTTGAGGTCGACGAATTCCACGGTTTGACTCAGGCGTCGGCGACAATTGAACAATGACCGTTGCGCAGCACGTAACGCTCGCCGGTGCCGGGACACGCGGCCGCACCGTCACCGTGCAGTGGCAGGTCGAGGCGCTCCCCGTGTCTGCTCATCCAGCCTATGTGTCGGGCGGGAACACCAACGACGAGTGCGAAGTCCGGAACATCGTCGGTCACGACGGCCCCGGCGCCGATGAAGGCATGGCGGCCGATAGTGTTGCCGCAGACGACGGTGCAGTTGGCGCCGAGCGTGGCGCCCTGGCGCACACGGGTGGGCTGATATTCATGCTTTCTTGCGACGGCGGCCCTCGGGTTGGCGACGTTGGTGAACACCATGCTCGGACCGCAAAACACATCATCTTCGAGCACGACAGCATCATAGACACTGACGTTATTTTGGATGCGCACGTTGTCGCCAATCACGACGTCGTTGCCGACGAAGACGTTCTGGCCGAGCGAGCAGTTGCGACCGATGCGGGCACCCGCACAGACATGGACCCAGTGCCAGATTCGGGTGCCGTCACCAATCTCGGAGCCCTCGTCGACAATCGCAGTCGGATGTGCGGTGTAAGGCATCGGCGATTCGTCACGCGGCGCACAGGCGTTTCGAAACCACAAAGGGGTGGTAGTCCCCCTTCGGACCAATCGGCGTCGCGCTTCGGATCGACGCGACCGTCTCGACGGCCGTGCGGTTTTCCTCCAGACCAAAGCCGCGTCCGGAGAGGATCTCTTCATAGCTTCGTTCGTGCAGGTCGGTGAAGCCGTCGGAGAATTCGACTTCCTCGCCGTCGACGGTGATGCTGCGGTAGGTCCGTTGTCCTCGATCGCGCAGTTCCGCCGGCACGTCGTCGAGGTCGATCGACAGGAACCAGCGCACGCGAGCCCGCTCGTACTCCAGGTAGCCGGCGGCCTTCGTCTCCGAGGACAGGTGCACGCGGTTGGCCTGGAGGCGGCCAAATACGAAGTGCAGCATGTCGAAGAAGTGGACGCCGATATTCGTCGCGATGCCCCCGGACTTCTTGATGTCTCCCTTCCAGGACCGCAGGTACCAGTGTCCTCTCGCAGTCACGTAGGTCAGGTCGACTTCGTGCTTGGTGCTGCGGGCTGGCTCCAGCGTCTTGCGGCGCACCTCGAGGATGGCCGGGTGCAAGCGCAACTGGAGGATGGTGTTGATCTTCCGGCCGGTATCCCGCTCGATTTCCCCGAGACCGTCAATGTTCCACGGGTTCAGCACGATCGGCTTTTCACAGATGGCGTCGGCACCGGAGCGCAGCGCGAAGCGCATATGCGAGTCGTGCAGGTAATTCGGGCTGCAGATCGAGACGTAGTCGATCCTGCGGGAGTCACCGCTGCGCTTCATCTTGTCCACGTAGCGGTCGAACCGCTCGTATTCGGTGAAGAAATCGGCCTCCGGGAAGTAGCTGTCGATCACACCCACTGAGTCGTTGGGGTCGAGCGCAGCAACGAGGCGTTGGCCCGTGGCCTTGATCGCCTTCATGTGCCGTGGCGCGATGTAGCCGGCGGCACCTATCAGCGCGAAGTTCTTCATCGACGTCCTTCCTTGCCAGTCCGGTTGGTGGTCTCCACGCGAAGCTGCTCGATCTCGCCTTTGAGGGCTTCGTACTCCGCGACCTTGATCCGCAGGTATTCAGCGGTGAGCCGGGCCTTCGCGGCGACGCCCGACGGCGTAAGCAGATATGCATAGCCAAGCTTGTTGCGGCTACTGCTGAAGTTCTGCATCTTTACCAGCCCTTTCTTGGCCAGCTCTTTCATGCAGTAGTTCACCTTGCCAAGGCTGACGCCCAACTGGTCGGCCAGTTCGCGCTGCGTCAGGTTCGGGTTCGACTGCAGCAGGCGCAGCACCCGCAGGTGGGTTTCGTTGGCTGGCATCGGTGCCCTTGTTCAACCGTTGAACGCATGCTACGCGAGGAGCGCCCAAGCGGGAAACCGGGAAATGACAGGCAGAAGCCGGCTATTAAGGGATCACCAGCGCAACGCGGCGGCGCGCCGTTGCGCCGCCGGGGCTACCGGGGCTTGTAGTGGTCTAGGTACCAGGCGACAAACGCCGCTATGCCCGCGCGGATCGGCGTCCCCGGCTTGTGCCCCGTCCATTCGGTCAGCAGGGTGGTATCCGCGAACGTCGCCGGCACGTCGCCCGGCTGCATCGGCAGGTAATTGCGCTGGGCCTTGAGGCCAAGGGCCTCTTCGAGCGCGTCCAGATATTCGAGCAGTCCTGCCGGGCCATGGTTGCCGATATTCAGGATCTGGTACGGCGCCCAGGAGTGAGCGGGGTCCGGCTGGGCCGCATCAAACGCGGGATTGGGCTGCGGCGCGCGGTCGAGCGTGCGCACGACGCCTTCGACGATGTCGTCGATGTACGTGAAATCACGCTGCATCTTGCCGTGGTTGAACACGTTGACCGGTTCACCGGCCAGGATCGCCTTGGTGAACAGGAAGAGCGCCATATCCGGCCGACCCCATGGGCCGTACACGGTGAAGAAGCGCAGCCCAGTGCTCGGGATGTCGAAGAGGTGGCTGTAGGTGTGCGCGAAGAGTTCGTTCGATTTCTTGCTGGCGGCGTACAGGCTCACCGGGTGGTCGACGTTGTCGGACTCCCTGAACGGCAGGCGCGTGTTGCCGCCGTAGACGCTGGAACTGCTGGCGTAAACGAGGTGCTGCACCGGGTGGTGGCGGCAGGCCTCGAGGATGTTGAGGAAGCCGGTGATGTTCGAACGCACGTACTCGTGCGGATGGGACAGTGAGTAGCGCACGCCGGCCTGCGCAGCGAGGTGGACGACCCGGTCGAACTTCTCAGCGGCGAAGAGCTGTTTCACGGCTGGCCCGTCGGCGACGTCGATCTTCCGGAAAGAGAATCGTGAGTTCTCCAGTTGCTTCAGGCGTGCAAGTTTCAGGTTGACGTCGTAGTAGTCGCTCAGGTTGTCGAGACCGACCACGGTGTCGCCGCGTGCGAGCAGCCGCTGCGCAACGTGCATGCCGATGAAACCGGCAGCGCCGGTGACGAGGATCTTCATGAATTTGCCCCTAGAACTGCGCTTTTGCCTCTTGCATCACGTGGAATGAGCCCGCGTCCGGAGGCGATGACGATGGACTCTCGCTCCTCCCGCAAAGCCTGAGAGGATAGATTATGCGGCGGTGCCGCAACTTGGTTTGCTATGACAGCGAAGTGATGACGCGCCGTTCGAAGGCCGTCACGCGCAGTTCGCAGCCCGATCGAGCTAGCGCTCGATGCGATAGATCTGACTGGTGTTGCGGCTGATGAGGTACAGGTAGCCGTCCGGCCCTTGCTTCAGGTCGCGGATCTCGTGTTGGCCGGCAAAGAACGGCTCCTGACCGGTGATCGCGTCGTCAGTCAGCACAAAGCGCCACAACGTCTTCCCTGACAGGCCGCCGACGAAGAAGCTGCCTTTCCATTCCGAGAACTTATCGCCTGTATAGAACGCCGCTCCACCGGGCGCGGTCGAGGTCGCGTACCAGAAGGCCAGCGGCGGCGTGTACGGCCCGTTATGCGTGCCGCCGCCGATCCGACACGCTGTGCCCGGCGTCGCGCCGTAGCTGCAGCCGTACGAGACATTCGGCCAGCCGAAATTGCGGGTGGGTCGAGCGAGATTGACCTCGTCGCCCCCCTGCGGTCCGTGTTCGGTCACCCAGAGTTCGCCCGTCGCCGGATGCAGCGCGGCCGCCTGGGGATTGCGGTGTCCGTAGCTCCAGACCGCCCGGGTCAACGGATCGGCGTTCGCAGCGTAGGGATTGTCCGCCGGGATCGAGCCATCCTTGTTGATGCGGACGACCTTGCCAAGTTGCGACGTCAGCAACTGCGCCTCGGAGGCAAAGCCTTGCCGCTCACCCAAGGTGACGAAGAGCGTCCCGTCCGGGCGAAAGATCAACCGAGCCCCATAGTGACCGGCGCTGGCCTTCTTAGGCAGCTGCTGGAAGATCACCTTCACATTTTCCAGCGCGGTCAGAGAGGCGTTGAGGTCAGCACTGGCGACGGCCGTGCCGTTCGTGCCACTGCCCACCGGCCCAGGCTCCGAATAGGCGAGATAGATGCGGCGGTTGTTCGCCAGGTCGAACGCAGGGTCCAGTGCGACATCCAGCAGTCCGCCCTGGCCCGCGCTGTCGACGGTCGGCACACCGCTGATCGGGCCGGACACGGTCGCACCATCCGCGCTGACGAGCCGCAGCTGTCCCGCTTTCTGCGTGACGAGCAGGCGGCTATCCGGCAGGAAGGCCATGCCCCAGGGTGCCGACAAGCCCGTCGCGAACAGGGTGAGCTTCGCATTGACTCCGCTTGATACCGGCGCCGGCGGTGACTGGACGTTGATCTCGAAAGGAACGGTCGGTGCGGGCGGTGGCGGAGGCGACGAAGGCGACGAGGGCGAAGAAGGCGAGGGCGACGACGAATTCGATGGGGCAGGCGAAGAAGTCGGCGAAGGCGAGGGTGATGCCGAGGGCGACGGACTAGGCGACGACGTCGGTGCGGCGACGGCCGCGTCATCGTCACCACCGCCACACGCGACCAGTCCACCGCCGGTGGCAACGGAAAGCGAAAGGGTGAAGAAGAGCGCCTTGCGGCTCATGGGGTGGCGTGCCCGAGGGACTCGGTTCGAGGCAGCTTAGCCATCGAAGTTCCCTCGATCACTCCACCACCCAGACTAGCTTCTTCCCGATACAGGACGGCGGACTGCCCCGGCGTAGCCGCCCACTGTGGCTCGTCGAATACCAGCTCAAATCGATCGCCGTCCAGTGCGGTGACGACGCAGGTCGCGTCGGCCTGGCGATAGCGCGTCTTGGCGGTCAGGCGGGTGCCGGCCGTCGGCGGCTGGCCCCTGACCCAGGCCGCGTCTATCGCTGTCAGCCGATCGCTCATCAGCCACGGGTGATCGTGACCCTGGACAACCCACAGCGTGTTGGAATCCATGTCCTTGCGTGCGACGAACCAGGGCTCGCCCGAGCCATCGCGCCGGCCGCCGATGCCGATTCCCTTGCGCTGGCCGAGTGTGTAGAAGGCCAGTCCCACGTGCTCGCCGACCACGAGTCCACTCTCGTCGCGGATCGGGCCGGGCTGCATCGGCAGATAGCGGTTCAGGAACTCGCGAAACGGGCGCTCGCCAATGAAGCAGATGCCGGTCGAGTCGCGCTTGGCTGCATTCGGCAAGCCGATGTCGCGCGCGATCTCGCGGACCCGCGGCTTGCGCAGGTCGCCCACCGGAAACAGCGTACGAGCCAGTTGTGCCTGGTTCAGTCGGTGCAGGAAGTAGCTCTGGTCCTTGCCAGGATCAACCCCGCGTAGTAACTCGAACTGGCCTTCGCGCTCCCGGACCCGCGCGTAATGCCCAGTCGCGATGTGCTCGGCACCGAGCTTGATCGCGTGGTCGAGGAAGGCCTTGAACTTGATCTCGGCGTTGCACAGCACGTCGGGATTCGGTGTACGTCCTGCCGAGTACTCGCGCAGGAATTCGGCGAACACGCGGTCCTTGTACTCGGCCGCAAAGTTCACTGCCTCCAGTTCGATGCCGATGACGTCCGCAGCCGCCGCCGCGTCGATCAGGTCCTGCCGTGTCGAACAGTACTCGTCGTCGTCATCGTCTTCCCAGTTCTTCATGAAGAGTCCGACGACGTCGTACCCCTGCTGCTTCAGCAGCCACGCCGCAACCGAGGAGTCGACCCCGCCTGACATGCCGACGACGACCCGCTTCCTGCTCATGCGATGGCAGAGGGGTGCGTGTGGACCACGCTCAAGGGAAACCGTTGGCCCGTGAGGTAGTCTTCGATGCACTTCATTACCAGCGGACTGCGGTGCTCGCGAGTGCGCGCGCGCACCTCGTCCGGAGCCAGCCACAGCGTCCGCAGGATACCGTCGTCAAGCTTCAGCGCCGGATCCGGCGCGCCTACCGTTCCAACGAACGCGAACCTCACATAGGTAACGGGAACGGCCGCAAAGGCCGAGGCCGAGCGCGCCATGTAGACACCGAGCAGTGCATCGGGCGTGAAGGCGCAGGTTGTCTCCTCGAGCGCTTCGCGCACGGCGGCATCAATCAGGCTTTCACCCGGATCAAGATGGCCGGCGGGCTGATTCAGCCGAACGCCCTCCGGCGTTTCCTCTTCCACCAGGAGGAAGCGACCGTCACGCTCGACGATCGCGGCGACCGTGACACTGGGTTTCCAGGGGGCAGGCATCGGGAAGGCGGCCGCGGCGGCGCGGCGTGCGGTGGCGGCGGGCTTTCGCGTAAAGTCGCGATTCTATCGGCCGCAATCGCCTCCAAGACCCGCATCCGCCTCTTCGGCTCGCGTGCGGGCGGCACAAGAGCCGACGGTAGAACGTACGAGCGAGAGGGACTGCTGAATGAAGATCGGAGTGCCCGCAGAGGTCCGTCCGGGCGAAACCCGCGTGGCCGCCAGCCCGGAAACAGTCAAGAAACTGGTCACGGGCAAGCATGCAGTCGTGGTACAGACCGGCGCCGGAGTGGCGTCGAGCTTTCCAGATGACGCCTACACGGCGGCCGGTGCGGTCATCGGTTCCCCTGCCGAGGCGCTCGGCGCCGACATGGTGCTCAAGGTCCGCACCCCAGTGGAGCAGGAACTGGCGCTGATGAAGCGCGGCACGGTGCTGGTGGGCATGCTCGAGCCGTTCAACAACGAGGGCATCGCCGCGATGAATGCGGCGGGGCTCACGGCGTTCGCCCTCGAGGCGGCCCCGCGCACCACTCGCGCCCAGAGCATGGACGTGCTGTCGTCGCAGGCCAACATCGCAGGCTACAAGGCGGTGCTGATGGCCGCCAACGTGTTCGGCAAGCTGCTGCCGATGATGATGACTGCGGCGGGCACGATCAAGGCGGCCCGCGTGCTGGTCCTCGGTGCCGGCGTCGCCGGCCTGCAGGCCATCGCGACCGCAAAGCGCCTCGGTGCGGTGGTCGAAGCCTCGGACGTGCGCCCGGCGGTCAAGGAGCAGATCGAATCGCTGGGCGCCAAGTTCGTCGACGTGCCGTACGAGACGGACGAGGAGCGGGAGATCGCGCAGGGCGTTGGCGGCTACGCGCGACCGATGCCGGCGTCGTGGATGCAGCGGCAGGCGGCCGCAGTCGGCGAGCGACTGAAGCAAACCAACATTGCAATCGCCACCGCGCTGATTCCGGGCCGCAAGGCACCGATCCTCATTACGGAGGAGATGGTGAAGGGCATGCAGCCCGGCTCGGTGATCCTCGACATGGCCGTGGAGCAGGGCGGCAACTGCGCGCTGTCGGAACTTGGCAAGACGGTCACGAAGTACGGCGTGCACATCATCGGCCAGCCGAACATTCCGGCGACGGTGCCGACCGACTCATCGGCGCTTTATGCCCGCAACGTGCTGGACTTCCTGAAGCTCGTCATCGACAAGGACGCCAATTTCATCATGCCCGCGGATGACGACATCGTGATGGCGTGCCTGATGTGTACCGGCGGCGAAATCAAGCGCAAGAACTGACGACAGAATCGAGCGAGCGAGACGACATGGAAGCTGTCAGCCCCATCATCATCAACCTGATCATCTTCGTGCTGGCCATCTACGTCGGCTATCACGTGGTGTGGAACGTCACGCCGGCCCTCCACACGCCGTTGATGTCGGTCACCAACGCGATTTCCGCCATCATCATCGTCGGCGCGATGCTGGCGGCCGCACTTACCGAAACGGGGCTCGGCAAGACGATGGGCGTGCTGGCCGTCGCGCTGGCGGCCGTCAACGTCTTCGGCGGCTTCCTCGTGACGCGCCGCATGCTCGAGATGTTCAAGAAGAAGGAGCCGAAGGCCGGCTCCGCCGAGAAGAAATAGGGGCGCGCGATGGCACTCAGCATGAACGTCGTCATCCTGCTGTACCTCGTCGCCTCGGTGTTCTTCATCCAGGCGCTGAAGGGCCTGTCGCACCCGAGTACCT
>Ga0316626_10000649_pt1 | contig 14056 bp, 14 predicted proteins | sample OWC_Aug_T1_C1_D5_FD_207656 | JGI IMG/M metagenome (GOLD analysis project Ga0316626, IMG submission 207656) | Wetland soil microbial communities from Old Woman Creek delta, Ohio, United States - OWC_Aug_T1_C1_D5_A | ecosystem: Environmental > Terrestrial > Soil > Wetlands | place: USA: Ohio...
AAGGTGCACCAGGTCTGCGTGGTGGCTACAGTCAACCCTGTGCTCGGCGAGAGCATTTGCGCCTGTGTCATACCCGCACCCAATGAAACCCTGACCCTGTCCGAACTCAGGGCTTTCCTTAAGAACAAAATCGCCCCCTACAAGCTCCCGGACGAAATGTGCACCTTCAGTGATTTCCCGCGCCTTTCCGGAGGGGTCAAGATCAACAAGTTTGGCAAAGGCGGCCTCGTTGAACTGGCTCAAGGGAATGAGAGCCGGCAGAAGCACCGGCCTTAGTGCTTCGATTCGCAAATACGGTGTCGTATCCGACAGTTTCAAATCTGATTAATGGCTCCCTCAGCACTAAGTCCTGAGGGAATAAATTCGTCACCGAATTTATGACTCGATGGACTTAGCCCTGAGGCTTGACATTGCGTTGTTTCTCCACTAATTTTTTTCGGAAATAAAACCCCATGAGTTCACCTGAGACAAGAAACCATCGATATCGAGTCCAGTCTGTGGATAGAGCTTTGGATATTCTTGATTGCTTCTCCTTTCAGAACAGGGAGATGAATCTCTCTGATGTGGTCAAGAAAACCGGCTTGAACAAGACCACCGCGAAACGGTTGATCTCGAATCTGGCGGACCGGGGCTTCCTCCAGCAGGATCCTGTCACCAAGCAATACCAACTAGGCATGCGGCTCTTTGAGCTGGGAGGAATTGTGTTCTCTTCCTTTTCCCTTCGGCAGGCTGCCGCCCACACTTTGAATCAGATCCAGAATGAAACAGGTTCCACGGTCTTGCTCGGGATGGCGATTGAAGACCAGCTCGTGTATGTCGACAAACGCGAAGGCCTGGGTCCCATTCGCATCTCTTCAGACATTGGGTGGAGGAGGCCGCTCCACTACGGCATGCTGGGAATGGTGCTGATGGCCTACCTCGACCCCAAAGACGTGAAAAGGGTTCTCAAAAAAACTCCTTTGGAGAGGCACACCCCCTATTCAATTACCGACGAAGCCGCGTTCAGCCTTCGTTTGGAACAGATTCGCAGTCAGGGATGCCTGGTGGAAAGCCAGGAAGCCGTGGAAGGGGTCATTGGGATTTCCGCCCCGATTCGAGACTATTCTCGGCAGGTCATTGCCGCATTGGGGATTGCGCTCACCTCAGGCGAGAGGCACCAGAAAACGGACATCCAACGCTGTGTTGGTCTGGTGCGAAAAGCGTGCGATGACATTTCCTCGAGCCTGGGTTACATGAAAATATGACCGTCTCTTCCGTTTTTGCGCAACTTTTGCCCTAATCAGGCGTGTCCATGTGAGATTTTTGGTCAGGCTCTCACGAGCATCGTCCTGGTGTTCAAGTGTTGACCTTCGGCATTAAACTTCTGGACAGGATGGAGCAAGGGTGCTAGGTGAATTATACTTGGGCAGTGGATGGATGGGTGGCTTGTGGGAGCTCGCTCACAGGAAAGAAGTTGTCGCCCGGATCATCTCGTCCATTCCGTCTCATCCTATGAGGATCTCTCGCAGGGGAACGAACTAGAAGAGCGACCGTAAACTTCCTCAGTGCTGTACGATATGGCCGTATGGGAAAAGCCTTAGGAGGTGCTTGACGCACATGAGAGAAACGGCAGGAGTTTTTGGCGTTGTCTTCAGGGTGATTGCCACCCTTAATCACATCGGAGGAGCGGCTCTCACCTTCATGATGTTCTTGACCGTCAGCGATGTGCTTCTGCGTGCCTTTGGTCATCCGATCATGGGCACTTATGAAATCGTCAGCCAGTCATTGGCCGTGGTTATCGGCTTCGGCATCCCCAAGGTCTCCGCCGACCGCGGTCATGTTTATATGGAATTCGTGACAGAGAGGCTGTCCAAGCAGAACAGGGCCATTCTGTACACCTTTACGAGGATCATCTGCATCCTTCTCTTTATCCTTATAGCGTATAACCTCATCGGTGTAGGTAATGAGTTCCGCTTGTCCGGCGAGGTGACCTCTACCATAAGGCTGCCCTTCTTCCCTTTGGCTTATTGCGTGGGGGTTTGCTGCTTCCTTCAGGTCTTCGTGTTCCTCTATGATATCGTCAAAATCTGGAGAGGTGAGTATGAATGAGATCACCGTAGCGTTTATAGCGCTCACCCTGCTCTTGCTTCTCTTTGCAACCGGGCTCGAACTGGGCTTTGCTATGGCGGTCGTCGGGTTTCTGGGTTTTGGCTACCTTAACGGTTTCCAATCGGCCATGAGCCTATTAGGGAGAGACATCTACGATGTCATCACCAATTACGGGTATACCGTATTCCCTCTCTTTATCCTTATGGGGCAAATCGCTTTTAATGCCGGGATAGCCGTGAAGCTCTATGATTCTGCCCACAAATTCATCGGCCATATCCCGGGTGGGCTGGCCATGGCCACCGTTATGGGGGCCACCGGATTCAAGGCCATCTGCGGCTCCTCGGCAGCCACAGCAGCGACCTTTGCAAGCGTTGCAATCCCCGAGATGGACAGATACGGCTACGACAAGAGGCTCTCTACGGGCATTGTGGCAACGGTGGGAACCCTCGGCTGCATCATACCGCCCAGCGTTGTCCTCATCATATTCGGTATTATCACCGAGCAATCGATTGGGCGGCTTTTCCTGGCCGGCATGATCCCCGGATTGATCATCGCCTTGTTATTCATCGGGATCATTTACGGATGGGCAAAAATTAATCCGAAGATCGCGCCCATGTCGGAGCGGTCGACCTGGAAGCAAAGGATCAGAACACTGCCGGAGGTTGTCTGGGTTTTAGTTGTTTTCCTTCTGGTCATAGGGGGCATCATGATGGGCTATTTCACCCCCTCTGAAGCCGGCGCCGTAGGTACATTCGCTGTTCTCATGCTGGCCGTAGGCAAAAGCGGCATGAAGTTCAAAGGGTATGTCAAATCGCTCACTGAAGCCCTTCGAACCGCAGGGATGCTTCTCATGCTCATTGCAGGGTCGACTATTCTCGGCCATTTCATAGCGGTGACCAACATCCCTCAACAAACGGCAGACTGGGTCGTGCAACTGCCCATTAGCCCCTATCTGATCCTGATTGTGATCTGCATTGTTTATCTGATAGGCGGTTCTTTCATTGACGACCTTGCCTTTATGATCCTTGCGACTCCCATCTTCTACCCGGCAGTCCTCAAGCTCGGCTTCAATCCCATCTGGTTCGGGATATTGATCGGCGTTGTCGTCATGATCGGCGTGGTGATCCCTCCTGTAGCCATCTGCGTGTTTGTAGTGAAAAACATAACCAAAGTTCCTATAGGGCAGATTTACAAAGGGGTGGCTCCGTTCCTGATCTCTCTCGTTGCGGTATGGGGCCTTCTTTTCTTTTTTCCAGGGCTCGCCCTCTGGCTTCCTTCAGTGTTCTTTAAGGGATGAGCAAACGCCTGGAGGGAAACATATAGATCGAAGATGTCTCACAATCCACACAAACGCAAAGGAGGTAGTGTCATGGGGAAGAAGCTAGTTTTGTTCGTGATCGCGATTTCGTTCTTGTTTCCTACGTATTGTTCAGCCGACGTCATAAAGCTCAAGTTTGCAAACTATTTTCCGCCCACTCACATGAACTCGGTTGTGATGGGCAAGTACTGTGAAGAGCTGAACAAAAAGCTGGCCGGCAAGGTGGAACTCACCCAGTACGCGGGTGGAACGCTTCTTACAGCACCGAAAATGGCTGCAGGTGTTGCTACCGGTATCGCCGATATTGGGCTCTCGAACTGTTCCTACTCACGGGACCGCTTCCCAGTGATGGAAGCCATGGAGCTGCCGCTAGGTTTCCCAAGCGCATATGTAGGAACACACGTCGCCAATGACTTCTACGCCAAATTCAAACCCAAGGAGTGGGATGTCTATCAGCCCCTCATGTTCAGCACATCCCCTCCGAACGTCCTCCAGACATTGAGTAAGCCGGTTAAAACGCTGGAAGATCTGAAGGGGCTCAAGATCAGATCTCAAGGGAGACTTGCGGACCTCGTGAAATCCCTCGGCGCGGTGCCCGTGCCCATTGAGATCGTAGACCTCTACGAATCGGTCAGGAGAGGCGTCATTGACGGGGCCTACATCCCCCTTGAAACCCTGAAGGGCTTTAAACTGGGAGAAGTGGAAAAATATGTGACCGCATCGTGGAAGATCGGGAACGCCTACACGTTTTATGTGGTCATGAACAAACAAAAATTCAACAGTCTCCCGCCTGATATTCAAAAGGAACTTACAGGATTCTCCCAAGCGTTTATCGAAAGATGGGCCGTGGAATGGAACGCCATAGACATCGAGGGCAGAGAGTTCTTCAAGGCCAACGGTGGACAGGTTCTGAACCTCTCCGACGCTGAAGCGGCTCGATGGGTCAAGGCTTCCGAACCCGTTGTCGCCAGCTTCAAAAAAGACCTGACCTCCAAGGGCTACACTGAGAAGGAGGTAGACAGTTGGTTGAAATTCATTCAGGAGCGCATCCAGTACTGGAAGGGCCAGGAAAAAGCCAAGAAGATACCGACCGCCTATGAGTATTAATGGGCGTCCGTAAGGACCTGCCAGCTCCTCCTCAAACCGACGAGTCCGCTATCGCCGATGGCCCTCATCGGAAGGGGAGGAGCTTCCTTCGCTTCGTAAAAAAGGACAGCGCAAAAAGCCTCACCGAAGACGCGGGTGAGGCTTTCAGGATTGACCTTGTCTTGACTCTATTGGTTCTTGCCGATGCTCCTGTCGCCCGCTAAACCCTCAGCCATATCGTCAAGTCCTAATTCTCTTAACTTCGAATCGGTAGGCACCCCTGTCGAGGGATCCCAACCCCTGATGCTGTAAAATTCGTCTCTCATGGCCTCGAACTTCTCTTTGTCTGCAACGGGAGGAACAGGTTGTGGTTTTTCCCATGGAGGAACCGCGGTCTCAGGAACGCGGAAATGAAATTCCCCGACCGTATCGTGTTCTTTCCTTCGGCCTTCGCGCACCATGAGGCAGCGCTCCAGATTGACGATGCGCTCCCCGATGCCGAGCCAATCTTTCACATCCAGGTATTTCCCGGTCGCTGAGCAGTAAAGTTTCCTCTCCATGTCCGGGTCGCCTTTGTACTCCGGCGGGTTGTTGATACTCGACAGGATGGGGAAGCAGGACCAGTCGCAGAGCACAAGGCTGTTCTTGAGGCTCGACATGTTCTGGATGATGGTCGCCACTCGCGCCTTGTCTTCGTATGTAAAGGCATCCACCGACGCCTCTGATCCGTACACTTGCTTGCCGATGGCCTTGAGCTGCTCAGGACCCAGGGCTCCTTTCTGAGTCCGTGGCCAGTTCATTCCGCTCCAGTACACGAGCACGGTCCAGTCATGGGCTCCTGACAAAGGATCCCGGCTTCCCATGGCCCACTGCATCAGAACCAGCGGATAAGCGCGAACCGAGTAGTGCTCGGCCTGGCTTCTGGCCGGAAAGTGGGATTCGTAGCCGTCCCTCGCCTTTTCTCCCAGATGCCTGAATACGGCCACAGGACCGTTCGCGATCACATCCCCGAACCCTTCGCGAAGAGCGACCTTGTGCAGAAAATCCTCGATGAATTTCCTGGTCCCCAATTGGCTCCAGGCGATCCCTGTTTCCTTTTCCGTGATGTTCCCTGCCTTGAACTCTTCCACCAGCCACAGAATCAGATCAAAGAGCGTGTACTGGCAAAGGCCCATCTGGTCGGACAGGACCTTTCCCGTCCACGCCGCCTCATCATTCTCTGTGCCGAGATTGAGATAGTACTGAGACAGGCACATCACCTCACCGCCGTCAAATCCGGGCATCCGCACAAAAGATCGGCACGCCACAGGGCAGCAAAAGCAGGAAGCGTACTTGACGCGGTGGCGCTGGACAAACTTCCACTGCCCCTCAATGGGTCCCTGACTGGCCCAGTCGCGCATGGGGTGATTCCTGAGGAGCCTTCTCGCCTCCTGCACATGGCCTATGAACTCCTCGGGCCTGGCAACCTTCAGGCCGTGGCTTCCTTTCACCACAATGGCCTTCAGGTTCTTGGAGCCCATGACCGCGCCCATCCCGGTTTTCGCTGCTGCATACCCGCTGTCGGACACGATGGCCGCGAAATGGACCCGGTTCTCCCCTGCCGGCCCGATGCAAACGGCTCTTATTCCCTTCCCGTACGTCCGGGTAAGGGTCTTTTGGGTTTCAAAGGCATTGAGTCCCCACAGATCTTTGGCATCATCCAATCTCACTTTTTTATCAAAGATCACCAGGACGCACGGCCGTTCAGCTTTTCCCTGCACAATGAGACCGTCATAACCTGCAAACTTGAGCTCCGGTCCAAAATACCCGCCGATTCCGGATCGAGTCGGCATAAAAGGATCAACCCCGGGAGCCTTGGTGAGAATCTCAAACCGGCCGGAGGTAGGCGCAAGCGTTCCCGTGAGAGGACCGGTCATAAAAAGCAGCCGGTTCTCAGGATCAAAGGGGTGAAGGCCGGGCTTCAGTTCGTCCCACAGGATCTTCATGCCCATGCCGTCGCCGCCCATAAACCTTTCCGAGTACCTCGCTGTCGGCTCAACCGATACCTTTCCGGATGACAAATCCACCCGCAGGACACGGCCTGTCCAGCAAATGTTCTTCTCATCCATCGCAGCACCTTTGACCCGATCAGGCATATTTCAAAGCCCCTACCGGACACCACCGGATGCATTCCGGAGTCCCCCCACACAGATCACACGATTCCAGAACCCGACCTTCCACCTCCCCGGTGAAGGGCTCCATGTATATCTTCAGCCGGGCCCTGCCGGGATTGAACTCGCCTTCATGGGTGAAGGAGCACACATTACAGCAGGTCATACAGCCCATGCAGCGGTCGGGATTGATCTCTATTTTCTTCATAGAGCTCTGCCTGTTTTTTTATTTCCTTTCAGAAAGGAGGCTACCGAAAATCCCTCGCGGGAAAAACATGACGCACACCACGAAAAACAATCCCAGGATCATGATCCAGTAGTAGGTCAGAAGGTCGGACAGGAACGCCTCAAGGATGCGCACCACCACGGCTCCCAGAAAGGAAGCCAGTAAAACCTCTTTTCCTCCCAGCGCTACCCAGATCAGGACTTCCGTGGAAAATCCGAAGCCGATCATCGTAGGCGACACAAACTCCGTGACCGTGGCAAACAAAGCGCCAGCCAGAGCGGCCACAGAGGCTCCGATGGAGAAGATGCCGATTTTGTAATTGGCACTGTTGTAGCCGAAAAACTCAGCGCGGATCTCGTTGTCGCGAATGGCAGCCAGAGTCGTGCCGATGGGCGAACGCACGAGTCGATCACAAAAGAGATAAAGGCCAAGGGCGACCGCAAGTACAAAATAGAAGAGGGAATGCATTTCCCTGATCTCCCATCCGAAAAAGGTGAGGGGCGGAACCTCGGTCAACCCGTTGAACCCTCCGATGTAGTACCAGTTCACCGCCACCCGCTCCGCAATCACGGAAATGGCAAGGGTCACGATGCCCAGGTAGGGGCCCGAAAGACGCCCATAAAACAGAAAATAGCCCAGGACCACCGCAAAGCACGCCACCGAGAGCACTGCCAGCAACAGCCCTATCCAGGTGGACGCGAGAAAGCCTGTGAATCCCGGCACCATGCCCTTTGTGATGAGGGCCATCACATAAGCCCCGAGGCCGAAAAAGATGGCATGACCGAAGCACAGGATCCCGGCATACCCCCAGAGAAGGGAGAGACTCATCGCAAAGATGCCGTAAACCATGTACTGGGTAAGCTGCACCGTCAGGTAATCATTTCCCGAAAGAGGAAAAAGAGCAAAGATCAGCAAGATGATCAAGCGGATGATGTGAACCATTTTTGATCCATGGGGTTTCATCAAATCAACCACGGCTCCTTGATCCCAGCAAACCCTGAGGCCGAATCCGAATCACGATGATCACCATGGAAAAAACCACGATCTGGGCGATGACCGGAGAATAAATGAAGCTGATGACACTGTCGGCGCCTCCCACGGCTCCGCCTCCCACCAGGACCCCTGCGAGCGCACCCGTCCCTCCGGTCAGAATCGCCAGAAAAGCAGGAATAAAAAATCCGAGCCCCATCTGGGGATCGCAGCTCATCAAAGGAGCCATGACCGCGCCCGCAAGCCCTGCAAGGGCGGACCCGAAGGTAAAGGTGGTCCGGTACATCTTTCGGGTGTTGATGCCCAGCACAGCGGCCATGTCTCTGTTGTCGATCACGGCCCTGGCTCCCAGGCCGAAATCCGTCTTCAGGAACACATAGAAGGTCAGGCCGATGGTGACCAGAGCAATGGCCATGATGAAGAGCCGATAGGACGGATACTCAATTCCCATGAAAGAAACCATCTGGGGAAGGGGCGGCTTGATCATGAGCCCTGCCGGTCCGAAGAGGATGATGATCAGCTGTTTGATGGCGATGGAAAGGCCCCAGGTGGCCAGAATCGTGTCCAGGAATCGCTGGTAGAGATGGCGGATACAAATATATTCGATCGCCATTCCAATCAGACCGACAATCATGGGAGCCAACACAAGACCGGGCCAGAATCCAAGACCCGCCTGATCGGTCATGACCACTGTGTAGGCCCCGAGGAGAAAGAACTCGCCGTGGGCCATGTTGATCACCCTCATTAAACCGAAAATGATGGCAAGCCCCATGGCCACCAGAATCAGGACGAGGATGTAATTCAAGCTGTTCAAAATCTGGACGGAAATATCCACGGCTTCACCAACTCCTGTTCATACGGCGATGCGACACTTGATGATGGATTCGTCTTTGCGGATGTCCTCAATGGAACAAGTCTCTACAATCTGGCCCTTCTCCATGAAAGCGCATCTCGTTGCTGTGTCGAGCACCATGTCTACATTCTGTTCAACGATCAGAATGGTGAGACCCGTCTCCGCGTTGATCTTCTTCAGGATCTCAGAAATCTGATCCACAATCGAGGGCTGGATGCCCTCTGACGGCTCATCAAGAAGCAGCATTTTCGGCCGGGTCACCAGGGCCCTGGCAATGGCAAGCATCTGCTGCTGGCCGCCTGAAAAAGAGCCTGCCTTCTGGTTCTTTCGTTCCTTCAGGATGGGAAAATAATCAAAGACTTCCTCCGGAATCTTCCTCTGGTTTCGTGGCAACTTCAACGTCCCCAGATGAAGGTTTTCCCACACGGTGAAATCGCCGAAGATCTCCCGTCCCTGGGGAACATACCCAAGCCCTTTGGCTGCAATCTCGTGGGTTCGAAGTCCATGAATCGCTTCGCCGTTAAAAGCGATGGTTCCTGACCGCGTAGGAAGAAGCCCCATGACGGTCCGCATCAGGGTGGTTTTCCCCATCCCGTTTCGGCCCATGAGGGCATGAATCTCGCGTGGAGCAATGGACAAGTTCACCCCATGGAGAACAAGGCTTCCTCCGTAAGAGGCATGAAGATTCTCAATGTTCAGCATTTCTTCTGCCTCCCGAGGTAGATCTCTCGGACCTCGGTGTCCGACTGAATCTCTTCATAGCTCCCTTCTTTGAAAAGAGCTCCTTTGTACATCACCGTGATCTGCCCTGCGATCTCACGGACAAAGCTGATGTCATGTTCTATGACCAGGATGGAGATTCCCGTCTCATGGGAAATACTTCGAATGAGCTGCGCCGTCTTGCTGGTCTCCGCCACAGTCATCCCGGCCGTGGGTTCATCAAGAAGCATCAGCCTCGGCTTGCTGGCCAGGACCATCCCGATCTCAAGCCACTGTTTCTCACCGTGGGCCAGGTTGATCGCCAGATCCTGGTGCCTGTCGCTGAGGTTCACTCTGGCCAGCAGGGCCATGATCTCCCGGTCTGCGCTTCTCTCCGTGTCTCCACCGTCAGACTTGGATTGACGGTAGCGAAAATAGAAAGGCACCCGGATGTTCTCGTACACCGTCAGCTGGTTGAACACGCTCGGGACCTGGAACTTCCGTCCGATCCCCAGCTGGCTGATGGTGTACACCGCCTTGCCGGTAATGTCCTGGCCGTTGTAAAGGACCTGCCCTTCACTGGGCTTGTAGAAACCGGAAATGAGGTTGAACAGAGTGGTCTTGCCGCATCCATTGGGGCCTATGATGCAGCGTAGTTCCCCCTCATCGAATCGAAGATTCACCTGGTCGACCGCTGTCAGGCCACCGAAGCGCTTCGTCAAATTCCTTGTTTCTAAGATAACGGCCATGGGATACATTAAGAAAAAAGGGGCGGTGCTTCGCACGCTCCCGCCCCTAAGTTAACGAGCTTACTTCTTGGTACTCTCCTTGGCTCCCCCCATCTTCTTGCCCGCACATTGGCTCGACGCTCTGATGGGACCAATGTACTCCTTCATTTTCAATTGACCGCCCATGACTTCGGCAATGAGCATGTTCAAGGTCATGTGATGGTCTTCATGCATCGTCACGACACCATTAGCCGCTGTGACGCTCAAGCCGGGCATGGCATCAATGATTTTCTCTTTGTTGTCGGATTTGGCTTTTTCGATGGCCTGTTTGAAGAGCATGACGATGCCGTAGTGGCTGTCGGCGTAAAAACTCACTATGGCCTTGTCTCCGAACATCTTGTGCTGCCGGGCCACGAAATCCTTGGCTTCCGGTCGGTCCAGGGACTGGATGAAATGGTTGCAGGTGATGACGCCTTCTGCCTGAGGGCCGGTGAGACCTGACATGTAGTTGTCATTGAAGCCCATGAAGGCGATCTTGACTTTGTCCTTCATGCCGAACTCGCCGAACTGTTTCACAAAGGTCTGTCCGTCGGCTCCAGGCAGCGTCAGAATGAGGACCTTCGCACCCGAGGCGCCGATCTTCTGGATCGTGCTTGCAAAATCCTTGACGCCGAAAGGAGTGTACTCCTCAGCCAGGACTTTGCCTTTGTTTTTGACAATGGCGGCATTGATCGCCGCGTTCATCCCGTGGGGCCACACATAGTCCGCCCCAAAAAGATAAAAGGAATCACCATAGTTTTTCATCAGGTACGGAATAAATGGTTTGATGTAGTGATCCGGCACAGCACTGTAACAGAATACATACCGGTTGCAGACTCCTCCCTCATAATCCGTGGCATAGAGAAGTGGGGTTTTGAGTTTGGTCACTTGCGGGGTCATCGCATCCCGGTTTGCAGAGGTGATCGGCCCCAGAAGCGCGTGGACCTTGTCCTTCATGACGAGTTTGTTTACCTTTTCCACCGCGGTTTTCGGATCGGTTTTATCGTCTTCGATGATCAGCTCCAACGGACGGCCTCCCAGAACCCCACCGGCTGCATTGATTTCAGCCACAGCCATCTTGGCCCCCTGGGTTCCCTGCTGTCCGAAGAGCTCAAGCCCGCCGGAAAAGGGGAGAACGATTCCGATCTTGATGGGCTCCTTTTTTTCCGCTGCCGAAACAGGGGCAAGGACCAGCGCAAGGATGCCCAGAACGAGGACAACACCCACCACCACCTTTGACAATCCTTTTCTGTTCATACATTTTCCTCCTTTATGGATACGGTTTATTTCCGGCCACAACGGCCGTCTTTCAGCCAACGAGTTCCTTACATCATCCCGATGAGCTTTTCCGAACTCGTCACGTCTCCGAAATGGGTTTCAATGTCATAAAGAGAAGACTCCTGCTCCCTTTCACCTGTTGCCATCACACAGTCTCTGGGAACAAGCACCTTGTAACCCCTGAAAAAGGCATCGTGAATGGTGGATCGGACGCAGATGTTGGTGACAACGCCTATCACGATCACCGTGTCGATGCAGAGGTCTTTGAGGGTCAGGTCCAGATCCGTGTCATAGAACCCGCTGAATCGATGCTTGAGCACCACAAAGTCCCTTTTCTTTGGCTTGAGCTCGTCAATCACCTGAGCTCCCCAGGTCCCCTCCATGCAATGCTCAGAGCGCTTCTTGAATTCCCGGTCTTCTTTAAGCCCGGGCCTATGGCAGTCGTTCACGTAGACCACAGGCATCCCTACTTTCCTAGCCCGGTTCAGCAATCGGCGCATGGGCGGTATGAGGATTCCTCCTCCATCCAGAACCATCTTGCCGCCCGGCTTGAGGAAGTCATTCAGCATGTCCACCACCAGGACGGCGGTTGCCCCTCTGTTTAATTTCATCGAAGATTGTTTTCGCTTTGCCGAAAATGAATCTGTTTTCATAGTTTCACTCTCTTCCTCGAATGCTAAAAAGTCGGGGGGCTCACCACCCAAATCACCACAGTCTTTGCCTTGCCGGGATTGGACCAGCTATGGGGCTCCCAGGACGAAAAATAGAAGCTTTCGTTTTTCTTCACACGATACCTCTTGTCCTCCAGCTGAATCTCGAGAACTCCTCGGAGCACGATACCGAACTCCTCGCCGATATGGGAATAGGCACCATCTGATCCGCCTCCGGGCTCTATGGTGGTATAAAAGGGCTGCATCCGCTTGTCTTGAATGTCCCGCACAAGCATCTGGATCTTGGCATCACCCGTTTTGAAATTAATGTTGATCCTCTCATCTTCCTTGAGAACCACATCGCTTCCGTCTATCTCAGGTTCTATGAAAAAATCCACCAGTTTGACCTGCAGGGCGGACGCGACCTTTTTGAGAATCATGATGGAGGGGTTCGCACGGCCCCTTTCGAGTTGCGAAAGGTAGGCATCGGTGCACCCCGCCTTTTTAGCCAGCTCTTTGAGCGTCATGCGGTTTGCCAGCCGGAGGGCTCTCAGTTTCTCTGCGATCTCTTTCATTCCTTCTTCCGCCCCGCACACTGATCCGACGGTGCAACCGGTCCAATGTACTTCGCCATGACCAGGTCTCCGCCCTTCACCTCGGCTATGAGCATGTTCAGGATCATGTGGTGATCCGAAGCTCGCAGCGTGACCGGGCCATTGCCCACCACCAGTGTTTGGTCACCCATAGCATCGATCACTTTTTCTTTGTCGTCGGTCTTCGCCTTTTCAATGGCTTTCCTCAGAAACAGGATGAGGCCGTAATGGGACTCTGCAAAATAGCTCACCACCGTGTTCGTGCCGAACATCTTCTTCTGGCGGCTCACAAAATCCCTGGCCTCCGGTCGATCCAGATTGGCCAGAAAAGGGTTGCAGGTGACAATCCCTTCCGCTTCCTCTTTCCCCAGACCGGCCAGGTAATTCTCATTGAACGCCGGAACAACGAGTTTGATCTTCCGCTGCAGCCCCTGCTCACTGAATTGCCTGACAAAGATCTGGCCGGCCGACCCGGAGAGCATCATAACCACAACCTTCGCGCCGGACTGCACGATCCTGCGGATATAGCCCTCAAATTCCTTGACGCTAAAGCCAAGATACTCCTCGCCGACCACGCCTCCACCCGAATGCAAGACCTCGGCCCTGATGGCCTCGCTCATCTTGATGGGCCAAACGTAATCCGCTCCAAGGAGATAAAAAGTTTTTCCGTAGTCTTCCATGAGATAGGGAATCAGAGGTTTAACGTAATGATCAGGAATAGGGGAATAGCAGAACAAGTAGCGGTAGCACGACCCACCCTCATAGTCCACGCCGTAAAGCAAAGGCGTTTTGTACCTTGTGACGACCTCCACCATGGCATCCCGGTGGGCGCTGCTCGTGGGTCCCATGACGGCGATCACCTTGTCCTGTAAGATGACCTTCTCGGTCTTTTCAATTGCTGTTTTCAAGTCGGTCTTTTCATCTTCAACGACCAACTCGAAATTCCGTCCTCCCAGGACTCCTCCGGATGCATTGACCTCGGCAACAGCCATCCGGGCCCCCTGGAGACCCTGGCTCCCAAAAAGCTCTTCGTCGCCTGACAATGGAAGCACAACACCAATTCTGATGGGCGCTTTCTTCATTTCCTGTTCCCCGCAGCCGGATACATCTTGTCCGACCAAACCCTTGAGCAGCAGGGCCTGCTCGCTCTTTGTCCTGCAGGAGCAAGTTAAATATAGTTAATGCGACTTAACGAATATTTAATTTCTCCGGGACTGTCAAGGGTTAATTCCGACCGCCCGTGTTACCCGAAACATCAACTGGCAAATGCCAGTAAATCATGTTACATCAAAATCAAAATCGCGTTATCAGGATCATTTTCTTTGACCCTGATCGCTGCTATCACAACCACCTTGCTT
>Ga0316626_10000650_pt1 | contig 14055 bp, 9 predicted proteins | sample OWC_Aug_T1_C1_D5_FD_207656 | JGI IMG/M metagenome (GOLD analysis project Ga0316626, IMG submission 207656) | Wetland soil microbial communities from Old Woman Creek delta, Ohio, United States - OWC_Aug_T1_C1_D5_A | ecosystem: Environmental > Terrestrial > Soil > Wetlands | place: USA: Ohio...
CGCGCGGTGGCGCTCCCCGCCGACCGCGTAGCCCCACCACCAGGAGTTGTCGGTCTCGTCCGTCTCGGCGACCCTGTAGAACGCGTCCGCGATGAGCATGAGCTCGTGCACGCCCTCTGTCGCCGTCCACGTGAACGTGACCGGCACCGACAGGTAGGGGTCGACGGAGACCACGGTCGAGCCCACGCGCTCGAGGTCGACGTAGAAACCGACGGTGGCGCAAATCGCTGGCAGGCTCCCCTCGTTGCCCACCAGCGCCCCGACCGTGATGTTGTCGCCGTCGACCGCGTCCTGCCACGGCGCGACGTACGGGTCCAGCAGCACCAGGTTGGGCGCGGTGCCCTGGAACAGGTCGCGAGCGTCCTGGTAGGCCGAGTACCACAGCGAGGTGAGGTTGTGGATGCCCGCGACCAGGTTCTCGAGCGTGCAGTTCCACAGCGCCTCGTCGTAGCCGCGCAGGCCGTTGAAGGACGTGCCCGCGCCCCAGTTGGACACGAACGTGGTGAGGGCCCAGGCGTAGTCGGAGCCCACCGTCACGACCTTGGAGTCCGAGTCCGTGAGCTCCACGGTCGTGCCGTTGCGGCTGTTGACGAACCTCGCGAGCCCGTCCACGGCCGCCCACGGGTCTGCCACCCGGCGCGGGGGAGGCACCGAGGCGCCCCTCAGGGCCTCGTCCAGCAGGGCCAGCGCATTGTCGTCCCAGACCAGCGACTCGTAGTAGGCGTGGTAGGTCCCGTCGTCCGGGTCGTAGGCGGGGTGGGAGTGGTCGAGCCGCGTCCAGTCGGTGTGGCCGAAGTCGGACACGTCCATGAGGTAGTGCGCGAGCAGGCCCCCGTAGTAGGCCGCGCGGTGCTGCCGCCCGTCCCACCGGACCGAGCCGTTGAGCATCCATGTGTAGAGCTCGTCGCGCGTGAGGTTGTAGAGCTCCGCCACGCGCCTCGCGGCGTCGCCGTTCGAGGGCGAAGTGGCCGACGGGCGGTTCAGGAAGTGGGTGTGGTTGTCCCAGTCCCTGAGGTGGCTGTCGGGGTCGTCGGTGTAGGCCAGGAAGTTGTCATGGTCCGAGGGCCTCGTGCTCGACGCGTTGTAGGAGTACTGGTAGTCGGACGCGCTGTGGATGTACCAGTCCGACTCCCAGGAGATGGCGCCGGATGCGTCGAGCTGCAGGTTGCGCAGCGCGTTGTCGGCCGTCATGTCGTGCACGCCGTAGGCCGGGTAGGTGGCGCTCGCGGAGCTTCCGTTGCCCCAGGCGGCCGCGGGGGCGGAGGCGAGCGCGGCCGAGGGGAGGAGAAGGGCGAAGGCGAGGAGGGCCACCGTGGCGGGCCGGTGCGGCATGCCAATCCCATTGGCCGCTGGCTCATATCAAGTTTTGGGCGGGGAACGGACAAATACGCCCCCCGCCCATCCCTGGGCGTGGACAGGGACGACGAGGCCGGCCCGCAGTCCCATGTGGAGGTCCCCCTCCAGGCCGATGCGGGCGGCGGCCGCGCCCGGTGCGGCGTATGCGTGCGCGGCTGCACGATGCGTCCTGGCCAGCGGGGCTTCTGCGGCGCGCGCGCCAACGTGGGCGGCCGCCTCGTCGCCCTCTCCTACGGCCGGCTGAGCGTGTCAGAGCCCCGGCCGATGGAGATCAAGCCCCTCTTCCACTACCATCCCGGCGAGCGGGCACTCACCATCTCTGGATGGGGCTGCGACCTCGCATGCCCATGGTGCCAGAACCACGAGCTCTCCCGAGGGCGCATCGAGCCGTCCGCGCGCGTCGTGCCCCCCGAGGAGGTCGTGTCGGACGCGGTGTTCCACGATGCCACGGGCCTGTGCGTGAGCTTCAACGAGCCCACGACCCTTTTCGAGTACTCGCTGGACCTGTTCCGCGCGGGCGCGAGGGCTGGCCTGTTCGGCTGCTGGGTGACGAACGGCGTCGTCACCCCCGAGGCCCTCCGCCTGCTCGCGGGCGCGGGCATGGACGGCATGGTGGTGAGCGTCAAGGGGGACGCGCTGACCTACGCGAGGCACTGCGCCCTCCCCCACGGGGACGAGGCCGCGTGGGCCACCATCGAGGGCGCGCTCGCGCTGGGGATGTGGGTAGAGGTCGTGTACCTCATCGTGCCCAAGGTCAACGACTCCACCGGGCAGGTGGGAGAGGTCATAGACCGGCACCTCGAGCGCGCGGGCCCGGAGGTCCCGCTTCATTTCACAAGGTACCACCCCGCCCACCGATACACCGAGGGCGCGACCCCCATCAGGGACGTGCTCGAGGCCCGTGGGCGCGCCGCGGACGCGGGCGTGCGGTGGGCCTACGTCGGCAACGTGCCGGGGAGCAGGTGGGAGAGCACCTACTGCCCCGCATGCGGGGAGCTGCTCATTCGCCGCGGGATGGGCCGCCTTCTCGAGAGCCGCCTGGAGGAGGGGGACCGGTGCGCGTGCGGGGAGGCCGTGCCGCTGCGCAGGTGACCGCGGGGGCCTCACAGGAGCGTGCTCGCCCACAGGTAGCCGTCGACGAGCACGAGGAAGAGGAAGAACGAGCCAACGGTGCCAGTGACGAGCCTGCTGGCCGCCTCACGCTCGGAACGCCTGCCCGCGGCGCTGGCGATCCCGAACGCGAGGGGGACCAGGGAGGCGAGCGCCACCGTGCGGTAGTCGGTGGCGAGCCCGAGGGACGGGCCCGCGAGGGCGAGCGCGACGAAGACGGCGGATGCCAGGGCCATGAGGGCGGCCGTGGCCGAGAGCGCCCACTCGCGGCCCCTGCCCGAGACTAGCGTGACCTTGCCGGCGAGGCGGTCGCTGTCGATGTCGGGCACCTGCACGTTGATGATGAAGATCAGCCCGTAGACCATGGTGGCGGGCATCAGGGCCGCGAACTCCCAGTCCAGGCCCCCCGTGGCGGCGATGTAGCCCATGCCCGGCATCAGCAGCCCCGCGGTCACGACCGTCGAGGCCTCGCCGAGGCCCCTCGCGCAGAGCCGCAGGGGCGGCGCCGAGTAGTACCAGCCCAGCAGGTTCCCGAGCACGACGAAGCCCATGAACCAGGGCGGGAGGTGGTAAACGGTGCCGAAGGCCACTCCCAGCGCGAGCGATGCCAGGATGAGCCCCACCGCTATGCGCAGGGCCAGCGGTCGCAGCCCGGGGCGCTCGACCAGCACCTTGCTCCCTCCAGAGAAGGGCGTGGGGACGGAAGTGCGGTCGCCCTCGGCGTCGAAGTAGTCGTTGCTGTAGCTGACGGACAGCTGGGCGCAGAAGAGCACCGCGTAGCCGAAGGCGAGCCGCGCGGCGTCGGGTGCCGCGCCCGCCGAGATGGCGACCAGCGCGCCCAGGAGGAAGATGAGCGCGCCCGCGAGGAGGAAGTGGAACCTCCCCAGCCTGAGCACCGCGACGAGCGTGTCACTGTCCAACGGCATCCCCCTGGGAGAGGCGGGCCCCCCACCTACGCTCGGCTCGTTTAAAAACCTTTGCCGCAGGCCGCCTCGGGCACATGGCGCGCCGCTCCGGACGGTCGCGGCAAAAGGTAGATAACGGGCTCGCGCATGCATCTCCGCTAGGCGCCATCCGAAGGGCGATGGCGGTATGCAAGGGGCGGACCGCTTGGAGCTGGACTACCTGACCATAAACGCGCTCGTCATCGCGTTCCCGCTCCTGCTCTCGTTCGACAAGCGCGTGCGGTTCTTCCGCAAGTGGCGGCCCCTTGGAGGGGCCATCCTCGCCGTCAGCCCCGTGTTCATCGTCTGGGACGCCATCGCCACCGCGCGGGGCGACTGGTCCTTCAACGGCGAGTACGTGGGCGACGCAACACTGCTGGGGCTGCCGGTCGAGGAGGTCCTGTTCTTCGTCACGGTGCCCTACGCGTGCCTGTTCATCTACGAGTGCCTGCTCGTCTACGTGGGCGACCGCCCCGTGCCCTTCAGCCGGTGGCCCTACCTCGCCATCGCCGTGGCCATGGCATCGCTGGCGGTCGCGTTCCGGGACCAGTACTACACCGCGACGCTGCTCGCGTTCAGCGCCGGCTTCCTCGCGGTGGCGGCGCTCCTGTTCCGTGACGTCCTCCGGTCCTTCATCTACTGGCTCTACATGGCGGTGAGCCTCGCGCCCTTCTTCCTGGTCAACTACGTGCTCACCTCGCAACCGATCGTCAGCTACAGCCCGGCCGCCATCTGGGGCACGCGCGTGACCACCATACCCGTCGAGGACTTCCTCTACAACTTCGCCCTCCTGGGGCTCTACCTGCTCGCATACCTCGCCCTCAAGCGCAGCTGGTTCCCGGGCGAGGGGGGTGCCGGCGCGAGCGCCGAGGCCGGGGCCGGCGGGCACGCGGGCGGGTCCAGCGACGAGGGGCCGTGAGGCATAGAGGGGCAGGCGGCGGCGTGGCCCCCCGCCCTCCCTGCCACCCAGTACCGGGGAGGCGTCAGATTTATATGGGGATTGGATATCGCATGCCCCGATGCAGTCACTCCGGGTTGTGGTCATAGGGGCGGGCATCGGCGGCCTGTCGGCCGCGGCTCTGCTGGCCAAGCAGGGCTTCGACGTCACCGTCCTCGAGCGCCACGACCAGCCGGGCGGCCGCGCCCGGGTGTGGGAGAAGGACGGCTTCCTGTTCGACATGGGGCCCTCCTGGTACCTCATGCCCGACGTGTTCGAGCGGTTCTTCGCCGAGTTCGGGCGCAAGCCGTCCGACTACTACCAGCTCAAGCGCATGGACCCCTCGTACAGGGTGTTCTTCGAGGGCGAGGGGCACGTCGACATCACGCCCCGTCTGGAGGAGACCAAGGCCACCTTCGAGCGATGGGAGCCCGGCGCGGGCGCGCGGTTCCAGGAGTACCTGGACGGCACCGAGTACCAGTACAAAGTCGCCATGTCTGACTTCGTGTACAGGTCCTACAAGAGGCTCTACCAGTTCATGAACCGCAAGCTGCTCGTCGAGGGCACGAAGCTCCACCTCCTCGAGAGCCTGGACAGGTACATCCAGCGGTTCTTCTCAGACCACCGCATCCGCAAGGTCCTCGAGTACAACATCGTGTTCCTCGGCGGCGCGCCCAGGGACTCCCCGGCCCTGTACGCGCTCATGTCGCACGTGGACTTCAACATGGGCGTTTGGTACCCCATGGGCGGCCTGACCGAGGTCGTCAAGGGCTTCCAGCGGCTCGCGAGGGAGCAGGGCGCGAAGGTCTACCTGGGCCACGACGTCAGGCGCATCGTGGTCGAGGACGGCTGGGCCAAGGCCGTCGTGACCGACAAGGGCACGTTCCCGGCCGACGTCGTGCTCGCCAACGCCGACTACCACCACGTGGAGCAGGAGCTGCTCGAGCCGCGGTGGAGGTCCTTCACGGCCGCGTACTGGGAGAAGCGCAAGATGGCACCGTCCACGCTGCTGTTCTACCTGGGCATCGACAGGAAGCTTGAGGGTCTGAGCCATCACAACCTGTACCTGCGGAAGGACTGGGACGCCCACTTCAAGACCATATTCAGGGACCCGTCCTGGCCGGACAATCCCTGCTACTACGTGAGCTGCCCCTCGGCGAGCGACCCCGCTGTGGCGCCCGAGGGCAAGGAGAACCTCTTCATCCTCATCCCGGTCGCGGCCGGCCTCGAGGACACCGAGGCCGTGCGGGAGCGCTACTACGACTGGGTGATGGCCCACCTCGAGGGCCTCACGGGCGAGAGCATCCGCGACCACGTCGTATTGAAGAGGAGCTACGCGCACCGCGACTTCGAGCGGGACTACAGCGCGTACAAGGGGACCGCGCTGGGCCTCGCGCACACTCTGCGCCAGACCGCGGTCTTCAGGCCCCGGCACAGGAGCAAGCGCGTCGAGAACCTGTTCTTCACGGGCCACTACTGCCACCCCGGCATCGGTGTGCCCATGGTCGTCATCTCGTCTCAGATCGTCAGCGAGGAGATAGGGAAGGAACATGCCGCATAGAACCATCCACGACATATTCAAGAGGGGGTCCAAGACCTACTTCTACAACACGCTCTTCTTCCCGAGGCGCGTGAAGGAGGACGTGTTCGTTCTGTACAGCTTCGTGCGCAAGGCCGACAACTTCGTGGACTCCGTCCCGCAGCAGGCTGACGAGTTCCACGCCCTCAGGGCGGCGCACGCGCGCGCGATGGCCGGGGAGGCCACCGGGGACGTCGTCATCGACTCGTTCGCGGACCTCTCGCGGCGTAAATCCTTCCCTCCCGAGTGGACGGAGGCGTTCCTCGCCTCCATGGAGATGGACCTCCACAAGCGCACCTACGCCGACATGGCCGAGGTGGACCGCTACATCTACGGCTCGGCCGAGGTCATAGGCCTCTACATGTCGAGCATCCTCGGCCTCCCCGCCGCGTCGCACCCCTTCGCGCGCAGCCTGGGCAAGGCCATGCAGTACATCAACTTCATACGCGACATCAACGAGGACCTTGCCCTCGGGCGCACGTACTTCCCGCGGTCCGACTTCGAGCGGTTCGGCCTGGACGACCTCACGCCCGAGGAGGCGGTCGCGAAGCCCGACGAGTTCGCGGCGTTCGTGCGCGCGCAGATCGCGCGCTACGACGCCTGGCAGGTCGAGGCCGAGGCGGGGTTCGCGCACATCCCGAGGCGGCTGCGCATCCCGATACGCAACGCGTCCGAGATGTACAGGTGGACCGCCAACCGCATCCGCCGCGACCCGCACGTCGTCCACCGCGTGAAGGTCAAGCCGTCGGTCACCAGGATCGTCGCGACGATGGGAAGGACGGTGCTCACGGGCTAGGGCCCGCGCGGCCCCGGCCGCGCGTCCCGTTGGGGGGTAGGGGCAGTGGCGATGGACAGGCAGTCCGCGGAGAGGTTCCTGCGCACGACGATGCCCCTCGTCGTGCTCTACGGCATGTACGCTGTGGGCACGGCCAGCCACGTGCTGGACGCCACCCGCGGCCTGATGCTCTCGATGACTCCATGGGTCCTGCTCGCCTTGGGCCTGTTCGTTATGCACCCGGACGCGCTAGACCGCAACCGGCGGCTGCTCGTGTGGGTCGTGCCCCTCTACGCGGCCACGTTCGCCGCCGAGGCCGTGGGCGTCGCGACCGGGGCCGTGTTCGGGGACTACTCCTACGGCCCGACGCTGGGCCTCAAGGCCCTCGACGTGCCGCTGGTCATCGGCTTCAACTGGGTGCTCGTCGTGCTGGGCGCGACCGTCATAGCCCGGATGTACCTTAGGCCCTGGTGGCAGGTCGTGCTGGCCGCCGCCGCGCTGACCACGGCCTTCGACGTGGCAATGGAGCCGGTGGCGATGGCGCTCGACTACTGGGACTGGGCCGGGGGGCACGTGCCGCTGCAGAACTACGTCGCGTGGTTCGCCATCAGCGCGCTGGCCGCGGCCTCCCTCGAGGGGCTGGACGTGCGCACGGACAACAGGCTGTACGCGCACTACTTCGCCGTGCAGCTCGTGTTCTTCCTCGTGCTCAACGCGGCCGTCGTCTGGTGACATCGCCGCCGGGCCCGGCGGGCGGTGCTCACGGTCGAGGCCAGCCCCGCGACGGGGCCGCGCGGGCCACCGTCGAGGGCGCGGTCGCCATGGGCCGCCTTCTCGCGAGCCGCCTGGAGGAGGGGGACCGGTGCGCGTGCGGGGAGGCCGTACCGCTGCGCAGGTGAGGGAGGGGGAGACGGTAGGCCCTGGCGCGCCCGAACGTGGCGCGCGACGTCATCGATGCGGCCCGCGGCGGCGGGCGCGGCCCTCGCGGGCCATGCTCGCGAGCAGGACGAGCACCAGCGTGGCCGCCACCCCGATGGCCGCATATCGGAGCAGCAGGGCGCGTGACGTACCTCCGTCGTCCTCGTCCTGGGCCCCCTTGACCGCGACCCAGAGGGTGCCGAGGTCGTTCCCCCGCTGCGCCTGGTCGTCGAGCTCGACGTAGGCCAGGAGCCGGTGGGTGCCCTTCTCCCCCACCGTCCACGTGAACGTGAGCGTCTGGTGGTTGCCGGCCCCGATGCGCACCGGGTAAGTGTCGAGCATGTTGGACGTGCCGTCGGGGCCCACGTGCTCGATGTGGAGCAGACCGTCCGTGACGTTGGCATTTCCGGTGTTCGCCACCGTCACGACGAGCGTGAGCGTCAGGGCGCCGGTCACGGTGGCGTTGCCGTCGCCCTTGTCGTCGACCCCGGGCCCGGTGGCGAGCAGCGGCGACCTCACGGCCAGGTCCAGGAGCTCCACCGTGATGTGCACGCGCACGACCCTGGTCTGGCCCCCGCCCAGGCGGGCCGTCACCTCGACCACGTGGTCGCCGGGCGTGCTCGTCATCGTCGCCCCCACCACGAACCTGATCCCGAGGCTGGAGTTGGGGGCGAGCCTCGGCGCCGCGGGGAACAGGTCCAGCTCCAGCTCCGAGGTCGGGCACGAGGCCTCGAGGTGCACCGTCGTGCCGACGTTGCCGAGCGACAGCAGCCCCAGGCCGAACACCTCCAGGCGGGGCGAGCCCGAGAACGGGTTGAGGCGGCCGCCGGGGGCCGTGGCCTCGGGGGCCGCGGGCGAGGTCAGCCTCCTCTCCCACAGCTGCCACTCGACGCGCTCGAAGGGCGAGAGCGAGAGCGTGAGCCGGACCTCCTGCGTGACCGCCACCCCTGTGGCCGTGACGGTCAGGAGATGCCGCGAGGCGGGGACGGTCTCGAAGCTCGACGGTACCGTCACTCGCACCTCGACATCGGTCGACCTGCCCGCATCGAGCATCACCCATGGGGGGTCGAGCTCCGCGTCCCACCCCGATGACGGGCCCTTGACTGCCAGGTCGACCCGTTCGGGGCCGTTGCCGGTGTTGTGCACCTCCCCTGTGAACACCACGTCGTCCCCGGGCAGGGCGGCGACCTCGGACATCGGGAATGTGAGGGCCACGCCATGGACCTGGACGATTTCGACCTCGAGCAACCGCTTGACGGGAACGGAGTCGGGGCACGAGGACGAAACGGTCGCCCACAAGTAGCACGTGCCCGTCGGGGCCTCCTCGGTCGCGCGCACGACGCACGTGAACGTCCCCACACCGTCCATCCCGAGGAGGAGCCACCTCGGATTGGGGGCCGCGAAGAGCCAGGCGGTCGCGGCATCATCGACGCGCAGGTCAAGGGTGAGGTTGTCCGGCCCGTTGCCGAGGTTGCACGCATGCAGCCGGAGCTCGCCCACCTCCCCCGGCCCCAGCACGAGCTCGGACGCTCCCTGCACCGAGACCATGAGCTCGAAGTACTGGAGGCACTCCATGCCCACGTGGACGGGCTTCGACTCGACGCTGGCGTTCGACCGCGCGGTCGCGTTGACGAATACCCAGCAGACGACCCCCGCCTTCTCGCGCTCCGGCATCAGGACCGAGACCGTGACGACATGCGGGCGCTCGCCCGCGAGGTCGGGGCCCACGACGGGCGTCCACCCCGTCGCGTTCACACCCCCGTCGAAGTACGCCCTCCACCCGAAGGTCGCGAGGGTGTGGTCGATGGTGAGGTGGAAGGCATCGGGTGCGTTGCCCAGGTTGAGCACGCCGACCCTGAAGCTGATGACGGAACCGGGGTAGCCGGCGTAGAGCGCGTCGGGCGGCGCGTCGATGGGCACCACCGACAGGGCCGTCCACCGGGGCACACTGACCGAGAGGGCGCGCGTCACATTGTTGGAGGGGATGAGCTGCGAGGACACGTAGACGGACATGGGGTAGGAGCCCATCAGCCTAGTCAGGTTGGCGACGACCAGCAGCTGGACGGGGACGAGCTCGAGGATCGCGAGCGTGAGCGCCAGCGAGCCGTTGGAGCTCAGCGTGCCAGCGGACGTCTTGGCCGTGAGGCTGTGCTGCCAGCCCTCGGGCTCGCCATTGAACTCCAGGAGCAGGAGCGCCGTCGCGCCGTCGCCCGTGACCGTCAATGTGAAGTTGAAAATCGCGGTGCCGTTGCCCGACACCTCCTGCTCGTCGGGGCCATCCCAGGTGAGGTTGATGTCCTGCCACTTGGCGGAGGCACCAGCGGACAGCATCGCCAGCGCGAGCAGCCCGAGGAGCGGCAGCAACCATCGAAGGACGGTCCGCATGGACGTCCAGACCCCACTAGCCCTTGGCGGGCCAGGGGATATATTTTGCGGTGTTTTGGGCCCGTTTTCCTGGCCATCCCCGACCGCATCGATAGCATAATGGCGGCCGAGAGGTCGCGCCGGCCTAGCCCCCGCGCATGCAGTCCCTCGGCCGGACGAAAGTGTAAACCGCCAGGAGCACGAGGACGACGACCACGGCGGCCCACGTCATGATGTACATGGTCCCTTCGTCGCCGGTGCCCCCCTCGCGCGTGACAGCGACCGTCACCTCGATGCGCACCTCGGTCCCGTCGGGGACGGTCCAGGAGGCATTGCCAGTGAGCACCAAGGGCTCGCCCGTCAGGTCGAGGGAGAGCACGGCGACGTCGAGCTCGAAGACGGTCACCATGACGGGCACAGTCCGTGCGACCGGCGTTTCGCCAATGGTGGAATGTGCCGTGATGGTCACCACGTACGTCCCGGGGCGGGCCCCCGGCAGCGCGTCGACAGTGAGCGTCACCGGTCCTCGGGCCGGTCGTCCCAAGGCCTGGCCTGGAGGGCGATGACGCGGCGTTGCCTGGGCTGCTTCGGGGGGCGGCGCTTGCCGCGCGGGCCTCCCCTTGCCCTCCACAGGACGAACACCAGGACCACGACGGCCATGGCCGCGAACGCCGCGACCTCCCGCGGTATGGGACCGCTCCCCTCCTCGTCCCCGCCCACATCGCGGGCGTGGACCTCGACGACGACCCGCACCGCATCGTTGTCGGTGCGGGCCTGGGCCGGCAGCCGCGCCTCGACGGTCAGCTCATGGTGCCCGGTCACGTACGCGGTCCAGTTGAAGGTCACCTTGGTGTGGCCGGTGGGGGACAGGTGGACGGTCGCGCGGTCGAGCTGCAGGGACATCCCAGAGGGGGCGGTGTGCGTGAGCACGACCTCGACCCCCTCCACCGGCGTCGGGCACAGGTTCCTGATGGTCGCCTCCAGCATGACGGTCGTGGCCTGCTCCACGTCCAGCGTGCCCATGATGGAGGTCTGGACGTCGCCGATGTACACCGCCACCGGCGACCTCACGGCCACGTCCACGAGGAAGACGTTGAGATGGACGGGCAGGACCCTCGTCAGGAAGGACGGCGCGTCGGGACAGTGGATGGCCAGGGTGACGACGTAGGCCCCGGGCTCCAGGTCGTGCTTGGCGGTCAGGTCGACCGCCACCATCATCCATCCCCCCGGCGGGAGGAAGGCGGTCGGGGGGTCGAAGACGACGTCGAACGAAGGCGACGTGGACCAGGGGGAAAGGCTGAAGTTCGTCCCGACGTTGCCAAGGTTCACGACCGAGATGTCCGTCGACTCCCAGTCCGGGTCGTCGCCGAAGGGGTTGATGCAGGGCATCTCGCCGAGGGCGTCGGAGGGGGCGTACGCGGCATCCTGGCCGGTGACGATGCGGCCTCCGACGGACCACTCGACGCGGTACGTATCCTCGAGCTGCACGGCGACGTCGCAGAGGAAGCGCAGGACTCCCGGGCGCAGCGCCGCCATCACCTCGATGCTGTAGCTCTCGAGGAGCGGCTCGCTCCACATGTCGGGGAGGGAGACCATGAGGACGGCCTGCCCGAGCACCCCCTGCTCGAGGGTGAGGCTGCCAGGCCGGACCTCCGCGGCCCACCCCGCCGGCGAGCGCGTCACTGTGAGGTCGACCGTCGATTTGCAGTTGCCGGTGTTCTCGACGGCGAGGTCGAACTGGACGAGGTCGCCCGGGACGGCGACGCGGACGGGGCGGGGGGCCGTCAGTGACAGGTTCGTGGCCGGGGAGACCCAGAACGATATCCTGTCCGTGACCAGCACGGACGGGTCCGTGGAGCGGAAGCGCATGTCCAGGAAGTAATGCTCGGCGGGCGTGGACCTGGACACGTCGAGGTAGACGCGGAAGGTGCCGGAGCTGGACTGCGCGAGGTCGAGCCGCGACGGGTCCGATCGGAAGGTCGCGAGCCCGGCCTCCGTGAGGCCCAGGACGTACCCGTCCACGGTGACCTTGTCCGCGCCGTTGCCCGCGTTGTTGACCTGGACGGCGCCCTCCAGTGTGTCCCAGCCCCCGAGCGAATTGAATGGATCGAGGTTCTGGTCGGGGAACAGGGACGAGACCTCCAGGGCCCCGGACAGGCCGCAGCCGACCGTAGCGCAGACGGACGGATGGGTTGTGGCCGGGTCGCTGGAGGAGAGCGCGACGAAGGTGAGGTACACGCTCTCGCCGACGTAGCCCGACATCGGGACCCACACGGTGTACCTGAGGGCGTGGAGCGCGTGCGCCGACACGAACGGAGTCCACTCGTCCGAGCCGACGCCCTCGCTCCAGAACGCCTGCCAGGTGCTACCGGGCCCCTTGGAGCTCACGACCATCTGGAACCTGTCCTGGTAGTTCCCGTCGTTGGTGAGCACGAGCGTGAGCTCAACCGTGTCCCCGGGGCGGACCGAGACCAGGGCCTGGCCGGGGTCCAGCAGGCTGAGGGAGGCCCCTGTGACGATGTCGACCTGGACATCTATGCCGGCCGTGCACTCGACCCCGGGCCGGTCCCATAGGTAGGCCTTGAGCCTGAAGCCGTGCCAGCCCGAGTTTGCATCGCCGGGCACATTGGTCGTGAGCGTGACCGTGACCACGGTCCCGCTCCTGACCGTGAGCGCGAGCGGGCCCGAGGAGGTGAGGACCTCGCCCCCGACGATGGCCTTCAGCATGAAGGGCCAGCCCTCGGGGTCGCCGAAGACATCCACGACGGCGGTCTCGCTGGCCGCGCCGTCATCGTAGCAGAGCCCGAGGTCGACGGACACCCAGTCCCCGGGGCGGACGTGCCAGCGCTCCACGTTCTCGGGGTCGATGCGCAACTCCTCGGCGGCGGCGAGGGCCGCGAGGGCCACGACTACGGCGAGGAGGAGCAACGGGGACCATGTGCCCATCCTCATGGAGACCACGGGACGACCCCTCATGAATATCAGGAGCGAGCCAGATAGATAATCCTTTGGGTGGATGGGTGGCTTGGCCAGTGGCGAGGGGGCTTGTCCCTCGCCGCGGCCGCAGTGGCAATGCGAGGGTCGATGATGGGAGAAGGGTGCCGAGCGACCGCCGAAGGGGCCCTCACGCCGCGTCCTTGGCCCCACCCTTGGGCTTGGGGGCCTCGGCCCCCTCCGCGGGGGCCTTCCTCTTGGATTTGCCCTTCCTCCTGGGCTTCCACTTCTCGGCCAGGATGCGCTTCGTGGCCTCGAGCTCGTCCGGGGTCACGCTCTTGGCGATGTCCGCCATCCGCGACACTGCCGCCTGGAACTTGGCGCCCTCCGCGGCCGAGACCCACTCGAGCCCCAGCCTCTCCTTGCGGATGCCCCACTGCTCGAGCCTCTTCCAGAGCCTCTCGACGCGCTTCTTCGTCTGGTGGTTGGCGTTGATGTAGTGGCAGTCGCCGATGTGGCAGCCGGACACGAGGACGGTCGCCGCGCCGTTGCGGAAGGCGCGCAGGACGAAGTCCTCCGAGATGCGGCCCGAGCACATCGTGCGGATGACGCGCGCGTTGGGGGGCATCTGCATGCGGGACACGCCCGCGAAGTCGGCGCCCGCGTACGAGCACCAGTTGCACGCGAACGTGAGCACCAGCCTCTCCGGGTGCAGCTCGGTCGCGGCGTCGACCTGGGCCTCGATCTCCTCGTCGGTGAAGTGCCTCTGGGAGATGGCCCCGAACGGGCACTCGGCCGCGCACGTGCCGCAGCCCGCGCACGCGGCCTCGATGACCTTGGCGGGCGTCTTCTTCTCCGTGTCGACGGTGATGGCGTGGTAGGGGCACACCTTGGCGCACGCGCCGCACGCGGTGCAGGCCTCCTCGTCCACGCGCGCGGTGATGGCCTCGACCGTCACCTCGCCCGCGGACATGAGGATGCCCGCGCGGGAGGCCGCGGCCGACGCCTGCGTGACCGAGTCCTTGATGTCCTTGGGCCCCTCGGCGCAGCCGCACAGGAACACGCCCTTCGTGGGAGCGTCCACGGGCCGCAGCTTGGGGTGGGCCTCGAGGAAGAACCCGTCCGAGGTGCGGGACAG
>Ga0316626_10000651_pt1 | contig 14045 bp, 13 predicted proteins | sample OWC_Aug_T1_C1_D5_FD_207656 | JGI IMG/M metagenome (GOLD analysis project Ga0316626, IMG submission 207656) | Wetland soil microbial communities from Old Woman Creek delta, Ohio, United States - OWC_Aug_T1_C1_D5_A | ecosystem: Environmental > Terrestrial > Soil > Wetlands | place: USA: Ohio...
AGATTTAGCGAGAACTTTGCTACAAAAACATCACATTAAAATCAAGGGGTCAGTATCCGAAACCCTGCAAAAGAATTACGGCGTTAAGCTGAGGGCATCTCAGCTTTACATAATGCCCAGTTTCAACGATCTTTTGGGCGGTAGACCCGTAAACGAAAGCCTTCCTCGAAAAGAAATCGGTGTTAAATCTCTAATAGGTCCAGTGTTGCGTTCGGAGGCAGTTGAAGTTGACGATTCAGAGATTTATCTTTTAGACGGCACATACCTTGGGACTCTAAATCAGCTCAGACGCCTCTGATAGGTTATTGACTGAAGGGGCTAACTCTTATATTTGCCACATGTTATATCGCTAACATAGTTTAGGGAGAGAATTGACCAAATGAAATTAGTTACTGTTTTGTTGCCCGAGGCATATTTGGAAGGTTTAGATGAATTAGTACGTGCAAACATGTACCCCAGTAGAAGTAGTGTTATCCGTTCAGCCGTGCGTGACCTGCTGAAGAAAGAGCTTTGGGAAAACAAACGTGGCCGATAGGTCATTAAATTCCTTTTATTGAGTCACAGAGTTCCCGTGCAGATTGCGCTGGGTCTGGGGCTGAAACTATCTCTCTGCCCACAATCAGATAGCTTGCACCTGCTTTGATGGCTGACTCTGCTCCTCCGCCTTGTGCGCCGATGCCGGGCGCGTAGATTGCAATTTTGTCTCCAAGAATTTTCTTGACTTCAGTAATTTTCTGAGGAACTGTTCCGCCAACAACTACGCCGTCGGCGCCCCATTTTAGGGCTTTTTTGGCAAAGGATACGTATTGGAGTGTTTTTTCGCCAGTTTCTGGGTCTAATACTGTTTGACCATAGCCTTCGCTTGCACCCTTGTGGCTCATGTAGGTGAGTAAGATTATTCCTCGGTTAAGACGTTTGGCAACATCGAAAAGTGGCTTTAACCCTTCATCCCAACCAACAAACGGGTTCGCAATGATCGCGTCAAAACCGGCTGAAAAATAATACTCTGCGATAACCTGGTTCGTGTTGCCTATGTCATTGACTTTTGCATCCATTATTGCCAACATCCCTTGCCCGCGAATCTGCTCAACTAGCTCTTGTACGCCGTTAAATGTGCCCAAAGGAAGTGTGAGGTGATGGTTGATTTTCACAGCACAGATGTAGGGGTGGACAGCTTTGAGGATTCTTTGAGCTTTTCCAAATATCATGTCTCGGTTCTCAACAGGCACAAAGGGAAAATCCAAAGCTAAAATCATTCGCGATCCCTTACTTTTTGCTGCTTCATTCATTTTCAGCTTGAACGACAATTGCTATCCTCTTGCTTTACTGTGGGCACTTGCCTATTTCATTTTTTCCCCACAAGTTTATCGATTACCTGAGTTGCTGTGAAAACTTTTGGTTTTCTCGACTTTTGCTGCAGGGCAAGAGAAAAATATGCTGCCGTTAAAGTTGGAATAAATATTATCATTAACTTTCTTTGTTCTAAACCATTCACATTATATTTTGCTTAAAAAGAATAATGGCGTTGAGAGGGTAGTTTTAGACTTCCCAAACTGAAGAACTAACGAGTCTCCAGGTTATTACCAGAACCATCTGAGGGTTGTTATACTCTTGATAGTTAGTTAAGGTTTCAAGTATGCCCGTTTGCTGGTCAAAGTAGACGCTCGTAAAATCGTATCGGAGGGTGTTGTGAGTTGGGTCAGTTATGTCATAAAACTCGTTTTCCATGGAAAAGAAGTCGCGTGTACGCAGAGAGGTTGCGTATGTTTGAGTATCTGTCATGTTGACTTTAACCCCATCAAACCCTTTGGGACGGAGTAAATCGTTTACTTTAAGGTTACCTGCATAGAGAGCCCAAAAACCGTCCGGGTCAGACTTTGAGCCAGTGGACAAATCAATGACTTGATGGCCGTTTATCTGTGTTCCATTTAAGAATTTCCATTCGGTATTCATTGAGACTTCAGAGGCATTTACGTGAGTTATTGTTACCTTATAGTAATCTGTATCATTATATTGATTGAAGTAACCAGGGAGGGTTGCGCCAAGCCCCAAGCTTGAGGTTCCTTTCAAATTGTAAGTGAAGGTATCGCCAACATTAAGGCCGGCTGTAATAGGTTTATCAGGGATTTGCGTTGCATAGATTATTGCTATGGATGCCGCGATTATAACGACTAAGAGAATGATCGCAAAATAGACCTTGTTGGATATCCCTCTCTGTTTCTTGAGCATAGCCTATTGATTGCTTTAGTCAAGTATTTAGTTTTTTTCCCAAAAGCCATGTAAAACAAGATTTAGAAGTATAAGCAAAGCCTTCCAAAGCATTCAAACTAGTCTCTTAAGAATTTAAAAAGAGAAAAAAGCACCACTATTTTAGTGCCTTATTTTATATCTGAGGAAGGAAAAACCAGCAAAAGTTTACTTGCCAGTTTTAGCTTCATGTTTTGCTTTTTTTGCAGCGTTCTTCTTCTTCAAAGACGGCATAATATTACCATGCAATAATGATGTCTAAAGCTTAAAAGACTTTTCAATAAAACCAAACCGTTAAAACGTGGTTCAAGAAAATAAAGTCGAAACTTACTTCTAAATGTATTTCTGGATAACGACATTCGGTTGCCACCGTGAGAAGTTATTTTATTATTTCGCCAATAGCTGTTTTTGCGCCGACTTGTGTTATCTTTATTTGTACGCAATCTCTTGGCTTAGCTTTCGGCACTATAATCGTGTAGCCCCGGATTATGGACACTCCATCTCCGCTAGGGGACAAATCAATGATATTCACTTCTAGTTCGTCTCCTAACTCAACGGGACATTGCTTCTCAACATGCTTTACCTTGTAATGTCCGCCTCGTACTCTTCTATGAACCAAGCAAAAAACTCCTTGTATTGTGTAGTTTGAGATGGTGCTTTAAGTTTTCCGTAGATTATTTTGCAATCCGTGATGTTCTTTGATTTTCTTGTAAATGGAATACTGATGTAGGGGTTGAAACAATCGGAGATGTATGCTTTCTTTTTAGGAATACTAAAACCAGCGCTCCAATAACAGCGATTGCAATAATGCCGATAATTGCATAAGTCAACAATAAGGAATCTGAAGATTGCGCTACCTCTGAAGGTGAAGTAGAGGGAGGAAGCCAAATTGATTGGGTAGAAGTCTGAACCAGAAGAGCATAACTCGAAATTTTAGTCGCTAATTTGATTGATTCATCCATTTCAGTTATGGTGAAGTTTGCAGATGTGTTTGGATCTAAAGGGTCTCTTAACATAACAAAACCTACTGCGACAACAATCCCAGCAGTGTTATAGTAAGTTGCATAAATCTTAACGTTGTTTGCAATTTGATTGCCAATATTAGTTATAGATCCTGAAACTGCATAAGCATCGTTTGCTATACCATCAGAATCCACGTTTAAGGAAAGATCTGGATACTGAATGTAATTGGTCGGAGGTGCATTTGCTAGACTAATGTTAAACGCGCTAGTTTTTGAAATAATGTCAAAATCTATTTTACCAAAATCGATGTAAAAGGGTGCTTTTTGTTGCGGCAAAAAATTTTTTACATAGACATAAATGGTGCCAGCTGCTATTTGTGATCCATCAGAAGCAGTAACTTCCACATCTAAAGATACTGACTCTTTTGCATGATTGCCTGTGTTTTGAACCTCGCCGAGTACAACAAAATGACCGTTGGGGCTTACGTAGCTGCTATAACTTAGTACAGTGACGCTTGTATTTGCTGCTTGGGCAAAATTGTTTGGGTTCATAACTAAACTGACAACCATAACTATGCAGACTACTGCTACCCCAAAATGCGATTTATCCATGCAAAGTAGCACCAGTTATTCTTAGATTAAAAGATCTATTAAAGATCTTTTGTTCAAACAACTCGCAGATGCAATTGACCTGAAAAATTCTTAGTAATTGTCTTAGTTAATAATGAATATTCTCTAGAAGAAGATCAGACGCTTATTTAGAAATATGGTTGGTTATCTGAGACGCATCTGGCAAGCTCCGAATAAACACAAATTACAGCTTCGTCGAAAGTTGTTTTCTGGGCTCTGTTAACAACTCTTCTTCTAATAAGCTTGGACAAGTTCCCTTCCTTTATTCTCTTCTCGATTATCCACAAATATTTTTTTTCCTTCTCATCAGCATACTCTGAAGCTAATTTGAAGAAATATTGGCATATTTGTCTGGCCGTTTTGCCCTTGGGATTTAAGACTTCAGCTTCTAATCCATTTTTTATTATGGAGTTGTAGTCATTTACTAGTATCTTATGAGACAAAGGCTCATCATTTAATGCAAGTAATCCTCGGATTGTTGAACGGATAAAACAGCTCAGTGCCACGTCAGATTTGATGCATTCTTGTTCATCCATCACTCGTATCTCAATCGCTTTCCTTGCGAATTTAAAAACTACATTTCTTTGATTGACATAGTCTGCAAAGTCATCTATTGAAACTCCAACGTTTGATAAATCGCTCGAATATCTTTCAGAAACTTCGTTTCGAAATTGATTAAACGAGGAAATATATTCTGGAACTACATCACCAGCAATTGAAGGGATTTCTCGACATTTCATTTGGTAGTTATGTAACCTGAAATCATCGTAGGGAGTAAAGTGTCCCTCACAGATTGGCGAGGAGGCTGATATAGCTGGCAAATAAGCGCACAAGTGAGTAAGAGCATTATGTAAAGACACCGCTTCTTCTTCTGTGGAGTAAGGGAGATTCAATTGAAAGCTCTGTATGTTTAACCAGCCGTGGCGTCTTAGTGGAAATGCTTTTGATAATTCTTGAGCTATTTTGTCGTTGGGTCGTATGCCCGTTTCTTCAAGGCGAAGTATTGGGTGCATTCCAGTTCCCAAAAGATTAGCGTGATACTTGTTGGTTATGAATTCAAGAAATGATGTCACTGCTGCTTGCATAGATTCTTCAAGGAGCTCTGGAGAGTTGAATGGATTCCTTGCTTTGATTTCTACTATATGAAGAGGAAATTCAATTCTAATTGCGTATCTTGTCAAATGGAGAGCATTAGAAATTTTGCCGTAGTATTCATTAACTATTTCTTCAGCGATAGGCATTGGCTTCATTTCGTTGTTAACCAAAGAAAATTCGTGTTCTGGACCTAACACTTCCAGTTTATTGTACGAAAGTTTTTCCGCTGCGCGGGCATAACGCCTAAAGTATAGCCACCTCGAAATAGACGCTAAATCTTTCATTATTGTTTCATACCTTTTGTTATTTTGCAGTACATTTCTTTACTTCCTTTGAGCCTGCTTTAGGTTTGTTTTTCAAGCCAGCTTTACTTTAGTCTTACACAGAAATGCAAGAAACCTAACAAATATATCTTCTTTTAGATTACGGAAAAAGTCATGAGCAGCTTAAAGGTTGATTGGAGTTTGAGAGCAAATTAATTTTAGAAAATTCATGCAGGCAGATGGTATGCCCTTCCGATGGGAACGTTCATTTGATCAACAAACTTTCGGCTTAAGGTTCGTTAACCTCTGCTGAAGCATTCTCGTCAAATGGATTTATCCTTAGAGCTAAAGAGAATAGATAGGGGTAATCTCTTTTTAGGTGTCTAATATAATCCACCCACTGTGAAATAAGTTGGTTGTAAACTCTTTTTATATCTTCGGAGAGGTGTTTATAGTCAGATTCGGGCAATCTTTTAAAGTAATGCCTATTTGCTAATTCATCCGTCAAATGTAAGATGGCTAAAAGTAGATTGGTGAAAGATTCATGTTCAACTAGATTGGGGTTTTCCAGTAAATTTAGTAGAAACTGTCTTTTGCTTATCAAGAAAGTCCTAACTTCATCAAGGTCATATCTTTTGCTGTCTATGACTCCACTTCGCTGTAGTATGCTTTGCTTTGTCATTAAATAATCTTTATCTGACCAATCCTTTGCTATCACAAGCTTTTTTCTGAAATTAACTATATCAAGGTCAAACTTTAAGCATGTTTTCAATAAATCCGTGCCAACTTCGCTGAAAAAAGTGTCGATTACAACATTAATTTTTTTCATAATTGATTGCTTTTCTCTGTATACAAGTAAACGGTGCAAGACCAGTGTCACAATCGTAACATCTATGAAAAGAAAGGCTATGTCACCAATGAGATAGATGAAAATATGGTGTATGTCTCTGAATATTAAATAATGAAGCAAATAAAAAATAATTGAGAGAGTCACTAAAACTAGAGCGAGAACTATTTGCCAGCTAAGGACTTTTTTCATTCTTAAGACTCTTCCAATACAATCCGGAATCTAACTTATTATTTTTTAGTATCTTAAGCATAGCGCTGTTTGAGGCAAGGAAACAGCATTACTCTTTGCCTCTATACTATTTTATTAGATTGGTGCAGGGGATTCGAACCCTGTCACTTGTATTCAAATCACCTAGTAATGCATGCTAGGCGTGTTACGGTATTATCATCGTTTGTGTTCCGGTAACATAATCCATTTTTCTTATTTTCCAGGTGACTGTTTGGTTGAGCTCTTTTATCGAATTTGATTCAACGCGTACTACAATGTCGTATGCACCATAGACTAGTACGGCGTCTTTTATGCTCTCTATTTTTTTTAATTCTCTTAAAACATCAGCTTCAGAACCGGTCTTCGTATTTAACAGCATGAAAGCGGTAGACATTCAGTGTTTCCTCGATTAACTAATATGAAAAAGAGAAGTTGCAGTTAGTATTCCAGGATTCTTTTGACTGCTTCGTTTTCAACTTCATGTGCTAGCGGTATACCTGTTACTTGCTGGGCAATGCTGCTTAAACTCATTAGGTCATTTCGGTTTAGTAAGTTTAGGTTCCATTTTCTGTTGCCTGCCATGAGTTGTTTTAAGCCCACTCCAATTCTCTCAGTTAAGTATGTATATACTCCGATGCTTTCTAATGGAATTTCGCTGAAACGTAATCCATATTTTGCTTTTAGTTCTGGTGTTGCGATAAAGAATTTATCTGGTGTTGCACCAAATTTGGCAGTAAAACTATTTGGCAATCTGTTTTCGGCTGAGAGTTGTTTGAAGTAGCTTGATTTCATTGCTGCAGTAATCGGGGAACGTCCCATTAGAACCGCTTTAACAAGTGGTCCTTCTCCAAAGTTGCTAAGGGCGATAGTCTTGAATATGCTAGTTTCTTCTATGAAACCACCTGCCATAATCAAGTCTGGAACATATTTTCCTTTACTTTTTAGTATTTGGGCACACTGCATTACCAGTGCTTGCAGGTACAGTGTAGGAATACTCATTTCGTCCATCATAGGAACTGGACTCATGCCTGTTCCTCCGCCTGCGCCATCAAAGCTTAGGGCATCAATTCTTGCTTCTGAAGCAAATTTCATGGTGTAGGCAACTGCTGAGGGTCTGTATGCGCCTGTCTTTAAGAATACTTTTTTAGCGCCCTGTTCGCGTAGCCACTCGATGTCTTCTATGAAAGGTTTCTCTTTTGGTATGCCGACTCTGCTGTGGCGTTCAAAAGTATTAAACACTCCCTCATGGAATGCTTCTTGAACTACTGGATCCTCTGGATCTGGAATTACTATGTAGCCGCGTTTCTTTAGCAGAATAGCTTTTTCTAAATCTTTGAGGCGTACTTCTCCGCCGATAGCTTTGGCGCCTTGACCCCATTTGCGTTCTATGACATTTACTTCCAGCTTTGATAGAGCATATGTATCTATACCCAATCTTTGGTCTTCGACGTTTGTCTGTACTATAACGTCGCCGTATTTTTTGTCCCAGAATTTTCTAAATGAATTGACTCTTCGTTCAAGCTCTGGTGAATAGGTTACTTTGCCATTTGTAAAAATAGTTGCGACGTCCATACCTGCGATGTTTTCACCTATAGTTACTGATACCCCGGATAGTGCGGCTCCGATTGCTAATCCATCCCAGTTTGCGCGTGCAACTTCTGTGGAGCCGAAAGCGCCTGTTAATATTGGAAGCTTAAGTGGTATTCCTCCGACTACTGTTTCTGTATTTGCGTTTGGAAATATGGCTGCTTCTGAGGTCTCCGGTGTGCCTTGCGCTTCAAAAAGTCCTGCTTGTATGTTGAAGTGTGACCAGTCTAAGCCAAAACTCTTCAGGGCTCCAGCAGTACTTGTTCCAAATTGTGCTGGCTCTGGATAGAGTGCTTCTCTTCCTCTAAAAGCGGATAGGCTGATTTCGCAAATGACTGGGCAGTCGCGAATACAGATTGGACACATGCCGCTTATGGTGTTTGTGTCTTTGACTCGTGTGCTTGTTCCAACTGTCGATTTTCCGTTTAGATATGAACTATTTTTGTGTGTACGTTCACTCATGTAATTTCCCCAAACTCTCTTTTTCAGATGACTGAATAATCAAATGTAGTACTTGGTATGATTATATAACTTTTGTTAGTCGTAAGTATTACCCAGTAGTATAAACATTTAAGTGCTTTCTCCTCTGATAATTTAATTTGACAGTCAATGACAAAAAAGAAAATCACAATCAGTATAGATCAAGAGCTTTATGACTGGCTCAAGAGTGAAGTGGATTCTGAAGAACGAAAATTCGCTTCAATGAGCCATGCCATTGAATATTGTATTGCTTATTTGAAGAAAGATTACGATTTTGAACTCACTAAGAAAGTACGAAAGTCATAATACAATGAATAGTTACAGTTGCAACATTCCCTTTCCTTTTCAAGGCGTTTATAGTGCGCGTTAGAAAAACGCAAACTTTGGCATTCGGCTGGACTCCGAGTTTATTTATATATGGTGCAGGGGGTGGGATTCGAACCCACGAACGCCTACGCGATAGGGTCCTAAGCCCTACTCCGTTGACCTGGCTTGGAGACCCCTGCAAACGGTTGCGCAGTGTGAAATAGGTTAAGTTGCTTTAATATTTATTTGCACACGTTTTCTTTGTTTTTCTCTTTGTGTGGGTGTGGCGTCGTAAAATTCTACACCACACTTGTGGCTTTGGATTTGTTTGCTTTTTTGGTTTGGGTTGTTTTTGTGTTTGGGTTTTGGTGTGGGGAGAGCGATGTGTTCGGTTCAGTCATCATGGATCCTATGTTTTGTAGTGTGGGTGTGAGTGTGGGGGCATGTTAGAGACTCTATTTTTACGATATGTAGGAGATGTTGCGAGTTTGGGTCAAGGTTCATTTTTGTTTGATGTTTTTCTTTCCTTGACGACATCTGAACCGCAAGCATTTTATTTCCTATCGCATGTTGTTTGTGGGAAGAATAATAAATTGCCTTCGTAGCCTAGCCCGGTGGGGCGTTACCTTGGTAAGGTAATGGTCGCGGGTCCAAATCCCGCCGAAGGCTCCACAAGTCAAATCGTTTTTGCCAACAATGCATATATATGCATATGCACATAGCATTGTTTATGACAAAAGTAATTTCTCTCTCAGAAAAAGCCTATGAAACCTTAAAAGGCATGAAGAAGCCCGGGGAATCCTTCTCGGATGTTGTCATTCGCGTCTCAAGTAAAGAAAAGAAAAAGTCAATACTTGAATTTGCGGGAACCTGGCACGGTAACGACGCCGACGAAGTTCTAGCCCAAACAATGAAAGACAGAGAAAACGCAAAACCAAGAGAGTTTGAACTATAGAATGACAATAATCGATACAAACGTGATGATCCCCCTCCTAAAGGGAACACCTGAGGCTGTGAACAGAGTACGTGAAATATCAAATAAAGACCAAGTTGTAATTACCGCAATCACAGCATACGAACTGCTCAAAGGCGCACGTCTCTCCTCAAAACCAGAAGAAAATACAGAAAATGTTAAAAAGGCTATTTCCAACATGCAAGTTCTTGATTTCTCTCAAGAAGCATCCGAAGAGGCATCAAATATTTTCTGCGAACTGAAAGAATCGGGCAAAATGATCAGCGAGTTTGATATTCTAATTGCTGCTATAGCTAAAACAAATGGCGAAGCTATCCTGACTCGGGATCTGCACTTCAAATTCATCAATGGTATTGATCTTGTTCAATGGTAATCGGCATGACAGCGGGTCCAAATCCCGCCGAAAACTCCAAACTCATAAGAAATGACTTTTGTGAAAAGCTTCTTATGTCAAAGAAAAGAGTATCTTTCAGAAGAGAGGAATCATGTTTAACTTCTCAACCCAGAAACGTGACCTTGTTTTTTTAGCAGTTTTGATTGCTGTTGCCTTCGTAGTTAGAGTTCTCCTTTTTCCTTTGCAGGGTTACCATAACGACATGGTAACGTTCCAGTATTGGTTTAACACAGCAGCTGAAAACGGAATTCGCCCCTTCTATACTGTGGTGCTTCAACAAGTGGGCTGGATCGATTATCCCCCGTTTAATGTTTACATCTTCTGGATCTTTGGCACCTTATCCAAAGCTCTATCAGCTTGGGGCATAGACGCAGCAAACATCGTAAAGTTGGCACCCAACATCTTCGATATGGCAACCACAGCCTTGATCTACTTCTTCCTTAGAAAACAATTAACCTTAAAACAAAGCCTCATAGGAACTGGTCTATACGCCTTCAACCCAGCAATAATCTTCAATGCGGCTGTCTGGGGTCAGTTTGACGCAATCTACACATTCTTTTTGGTTATTTCACTTATGTTAGCGCTTAAAAGTAAACCCAAACTTTCCGCCGCTGCTTTTGCCATAGCTGTGTTAACTAAACCGCAAGCTATTGCAATGTTACCCATTGTCGCCTATCTGATTTTCAGAAAAAATGGTCTAAAGAACACGCTGATCTCGGTCGCAGTTTTTGCAGCGACAGTTCTTGCTGTAATTCTGCCATTTGACTGGAATGGCAACCCCATAACTTTCCTAGGTAACATCTACTTTGGCGCATATAGTGGTTATGTGTACACTTCCATAAACGCTTTTAACTTCTGGGGCATGTTTGGATTATGGTTGGCGGACGCTAATTTCTTCTTACTTGGTTGGACGATGTTTGGAGCATTCGCCGTTTTCTCAGTTTATGTCTTGCATAAGCGCTTTCACGTTTCAGGTAACACTCTAGCGATCTTTTGTGCGTTTATGCTCTTCTTTGCATTTTTCATGCTGCCCACAAGAATTCATGAGCGTTATCTTTTTCCAGCAATAAGTATGTTAGCTCTACTATTTCCACTTGCAAAAAGAACCCGCATCTTCTACTTTGTGCTAACAGCCACTTTATTTGTTAATCAAGCATACGTTCTGTCCTTTCTTAACTTGCCCAATCCTTTTATTCCGAGTGGAGATTTGGTTGTATTAGCGGTAAGTGTTATTAATTTAGTCATGTTCCTTTATGGTTCAGTACTGATGTGGGGAGAACTTAAAGCCAGAGCATTACTTAAAACTGACACCTCCACATCAAATATAGATTCCGCGATGGGTGAGTCAAAATAGACTTCGAACTAAAACTTACCAGAATAGATGTTCTAACAATGGTTTTGATATCGATAGTTTTTTTTGGCATTGCAGTCTGGGACGTCGGTGAAATCAACGCGCCAGTTACAAATTGGCAAAGTACCACTCATCAAACCTTCTATATAGATTTGGGTTCAGCACAACAGGTTCAATCAGTCTATTTTTGGGTAGCACGCGGTAACGCATCAGTAAGCGTGTATTCAGGTACACAAGGAAACTGGAGTTACATCGGTCAATTCAATTCTGGGCTTCAACCAAGAGCCACAGACTACATGGTTCAGCAATCTCTAAGCCTAAATGTGAATACACAATACTTAGAGTTCCAGGTTACACCCGAAATCTATGATTCACGACCAAACTTCTACTGGTCGGTTCCAAACCCTACCGACAAAGAACCTTCCCCTTTCATTGAAATCTCCGAAGTTGGTCTATCAAACCCAGACAACCGACAAATCCCTGTTATCGGTATAACGGGTGAAAATAACACTGACGCAACCATCTCTAAACTGGTTGATGAACAAAGTCTTCTTCAAATTCAGCCGACCTACATGTCAAAAATGTACTTCGATGAAGTCTATTTTGCTCGTTCAGCGATAGAATTCGTTAATCATCAAATCCCGTCGGAGAGAACCCATCCCGATCTTGGCAAACTTATCCAGGCAGTGGGAGTCGCAGCGCTTGGTCCAACACCTTTTGGCTGGCGCATAATGGGCGTACTCTTTGCCACATTTATAGTTGCACTTATGTACCTTTTAGGCAAGAAGCTTTTCGGAACATGGATAGGCGGATTCTCAGCAGCATTCCTTATGACATTTGACTTCATGCATTTCACTATGGCTCGAATCGGTACAGTAGATACCTACTTGATATTTTTCACTCTTCTCTCTCAGCTATTTTTCTTGATTTATTTCATGAAAGTCATCAAGCAAGGCTGGAAAAAAACGTCTATCATGCCATTGATGTTTGCTGTGATCTTCTTCGCTCTTGGGTTCTCCACAAAGTTTGGTTTTCCACTCTTCCCAGCGTTAGGGTTACTTGCATTACTTGCAGCAATACGTCTGAAGGATCTAAGGAGACAAAAAAGCAGCTTAGCCGATAAGTACCTCGCCTTCTTTGAATACCCCTTCCTCATACTGGTTGCCTCTATTGGTGTCGTGGCATTAATCTACTTCGCAATCTACATCCCCGTCATGCTTCTGGGTGACTCTTTTCCGACGGTTGTAAACCTGCAGTTCGCCATGTTAGGTTTTCACTCTGGGTCTGTTGTTGACACCTCTTCTTCTCCATGGTGGTCTTGGCCCTTGATGTTTCGGCCAGACGGCATGAACGTTCCAAGATGGTTTGACATAACCTATTTGCCAAACAACGTGGTTTCAACTATCACTGTGTTTGGTAACCCCATTGTTTGGTGGGTGGGTATTGCAGCCATGATTATCCTTGCACTAAACGCATTTCACATTGAGGCGTTGCTGATAAATCTGAAGAATCGAATCTCTAAGTCGGCACTACACGAACGCATCAATATTCGAGGAAATGGCTGGGACATTTCAGCGATTTTTATAGCGGTGGTTTTCATGTTCTCTTGGTTACCTTATGTTTTCATAGGCAGAGCAACCTACATCTACCACTTCTACATCAGCGTCCCCATGATTTGCTTGTCAATAACTTATTTTATCAACAAGTATTGGAATACTCGCAAGGGAAAAATTGCTGCAATAATCATTTTTGCTAGTGCAGTAGCGATGTTTCTATTGTTTTACCCTGTAATTTCCGGAGCTCCCGTTTCAACTTCGTTTATTAACGATTATCTTAGGTGGTTCCCAAGCTGGGGGACTTATGCATAAAACCCGATAAAACAACTCAGATTTCCTTAGTGCTTCCAGCATACAACGAAGTAGAATACTTATCTCCCGCTATAGAAAAGAGCACTCAAGCAATCGAAGAGTTTGCCCAGTCCTTTGAAATAATCATTGCAGAGGACGGAAGCACAGATGGCACGGCAGAATGCGCCGAAGAATTGGCGCAAAAAAATCCATGCGTTAGACACATTCATCGTGATCAACGCTTAGGTCGCGGAACAGCTCTTAACAACGCGTTCAAGTACAGTATGGGCGAAGTAATAGTTTACATGGATTTGGACTTGGCAACTGACATCAGTTTTCTCAAACCCCTAGTCGAAGCAATAACTGTTGAAGGCTATGACTTTTCAACAGGATCAAGAATGTTACCTGAAAGCAAAGCCGAGCGTACTTTTAGCAGAAGCCTAAGTTCTAAAACCTACAATTTCTTGGTTAGACACATGCTAGGCTCTAAACTTAGAGACCATCAATGTGGATTTAAAGCCTTCAAGAGAGATGCAGTTTTGAGCTTGCTCGATGAAGTTGAAGCGAGACATTGGTTTTGGGACACAGAAATTCTAGTGAGAGCACAAAGACACGGCTTTAATGTTAAAGAAATAGCAGTGGAATGGAAGAGTGGCAAAGGCACCAAAGTTAATTTATTTAAGGATTCTTGGAACATGTTCCGCCAAATAATGAAACTCTGGTGGAAACTAAAAAGTAGAAGAAATAGTTTTTAGCGTTTGGCTATGAGCACAAAGGATCTAGCTACCAAGGATAAGCCAAAAATCATTATTATTCCCGCCCAGAACACAAACCATTCACTCGATAATATCAT
>Ga0316626_10000655_pt1 | contig 14002 bp, 10 predicted proteins | sample OWC_Aug_T1_C1_D5_FD_207656 | JGI IMG/M metagenome (GOLD analysis project Ga0316626, IMG submission 207656) | Wetland soil microbial communities from Old Woman Creek delta, Ohio, United States - OWC_Aug_T1_C1_D5_A | ecosystem: Environmental > Terrestrial > Soil > Wetlands | place: USA: Ohio...
TCGGCGCCTCGGCCGCGGAGGCCATCTCGGTGCCGATGGTGGCCCGCGCCGGGCTCGACATGGTCAAGACCTTCGCCGTCTTCTTCATCTTCATCCAGATCATCGACTCGACGGCCCGGCTCGAACGGCTGGTATGGGCGTACGTCATCATTCACTTCGTCCTCGGGGTCATCGGGATTGTCCTCTTCGCCACCCCGGGTGAACGCCGCTTCGGGGATGTGGGCAGCGGTTTCCTCGGCGACGAGAACGACTCCGCGATGGCCCTGCTCATCATGCTGCCGTACGTCTACTTCCTCCTCCATCTCGCCCGGGGCACCCGAACCCGCGTCTTTCTCGTCGCCGCGCTCCTCGCCGGAAGCTCGGCCGTTCTCTTCTCCTTCTCGCGCGGCGCCTTCCTCGGCTTCGCGATCACGCTCTTCTACCTGTGGCTCAAGAGCTCGCGAAAGGTCCTCGCAGCGGCGGGCCTCGGCGTGCTCGCGACGCTCTTCCTCGCCATCATGCCGCACGCGTACTGGCAACGCATCGAGTCGATCGGCGGCTATCGGACGGAGGGCTCGGCGCAGGGCCGTCTCGAGGCCTGGACCGGCGCGCTCGAGATGGTCGCGGACCATCCGCTGGTCGGAGTGGGCGTGGACAACTTCAACCGCACCTTCGGCGAACGCTACAACCGCACGAGCACGCGCTGGACGGCGCCGCACAGCCTGTATTTCCAGACCCTCGGCGAGACCGGCCTCGCCGGGATCGCTTTCCTGGTCTGGTTCGTCGTCCGCACCTTCAGGGACCTCGGCCGCCTCCGCGCCGCGCTCGGGGGCCGGCCCCCCGGATCGCCTGCCCATCGCCTCTACCTGATCACGCTCGGGATCGAGTGCGGCCTCGTGAGCTACCTCGTCACCACCTTCTTCCTGACCAGCCTCCTCTATCCGCACCTCTGGCACTTCGCGACCATGACCGCGATCGCCGTCAATTGCCGCGAGCGCCTCTCGCGGAGCGAAGCCGAGCCCGCCGTCGGGGAGACCTTGAGCCCTGCGCGCCGGCGGGATAGGCTCGTGACCGCGTCAGCGCCAGGCCGTGCTGCGCTGGGGGCCACCAGGCCGGCCTCGTGACCCGCGATACCCCGATCATGACGAGAGCTGTTCCCATCTTCAGCGGCCGCCCGAACGAACCGCCCCTGCGCGCGCGGAGCGCGCCGCGCGCCGCATCATGATGTCCGGACGCCCTGCCGTCGCCGGTGCTACCGCCGCTGCCGACGCCGGTGCCGCCGCCGAGCGCTTCATCCTAGGATTCGGCCCCGAGGCCGGCCCACCCGCCGGCCGCCGGCTCACGCCGCCGGTCGGCTTCCCCCTCCCGCTCGCGGATCTCGTGGACGCCGCGGAGACCGATCCCGCGCGCGCCCGCCGCGACTTTGCCGCGGCCTTCCGCGCGAGCCTCGGCGTCCGCTTCGCCCTGGCCATGGACTCCGGCCGCGCCGCTCTCGCGCTCGCCCTCGCCGCGCTCCACCGGGCTCGTCCCGATCGGGACGAGGTCGTCCTGCCCGCCTTCACGTGCTTCACGCTGCCCGCGGCCGCCGTCCGCGCGGGCTTGCGCGTGCGGCTCGTCGATCTCGTTCCGCAGAGCTTCGCGCCCGACCCGGACCAGCTATCCGCGGTCGCCGGCCCCCGCACCCTCGCCGTCGTCGCCCCGCATCTCGTCGGCTACCCGCTCGATCTCACCCCGCTCCGCCATGCCGCCGCCCGGGTCGGGGCGATCGTCGTCGACGACGCGGCGCAGGCCCTCGGCGCCCGGATCGCCGGGCTGCCCGCCGGAGCGGCCGGCGATCTGGGGATTCTGAGCTTCGGTCGCGGCAAGCCCCTCACCGCCCTCGGCGGCGGCGCGGTGATCTGCGATGACCCGCAGATAGCGGCGCCGATCGAGGATGCCGCCCGGGCCCTCGCCGCGCCGCCGCGCGGAGCGGCGCTCCGCCACGCGGCGGCGGCCGCGCTCTACACCCCGGTCTTGTCACCGCGCCTCTACTGGCTCCCGGCGCGGCTCCGCTTCCTGAAGCTCGGGCTCACCGAGTACGACCCGGGCTTTCCCTTGAGGCCGCTCGACGCCTTCCGCACGAGCCTCGCGGTGCGGGGCCTCGAGCGCCTCGCCCTGGTCAACGAGGCCCGCCGGCGCACGGCCGAACGCCTCACCCGCGCCCTGGCGGACATCCCCGGGCTCACGCTCCTCCCGGTCCCCGCGGCCGGTCATGTCATCTTCCTTCGCTTCCCGATCCTGTTCCCATCCCCGGCGGATCGCGATCGCGCGCACGCCGCGCTCCGCGCCGCCGGCATCGGCTCGAGCCGGCTCTATCCGGCTCCGCTCACGGCCATCCCGCACCTGGCCCGGCACTCGCCGGATGCAGGCCGCAGCTTCCCGGTAGCGGCGCAGCTTGCCGGCACCCTGCTCTGCGTGCCCACGTACCCGCATGTCGGCGAGCGCGAGGTGGCGATCACCGCCGCCATCCTTCGCTCCGTGCTCGCAACCCCGGAGACTCGCGGATCATGATCGCGGCCATCGCGCGGGCCTTGAAGCAACTCCTCGCCGCCACGCTCTACCGGAGCGGGCTCCTCGCGCTCTGGTGGCGGATGCAGGGGGTTCGCCTGCGCAGCGGGCCGCTCATCGTCACCTATCACCGCGTGCTGCCGGCATCAGCCGCCGGCGACCTGTCACAGGCGGGGATCGTGGTCACGACCGAGACCTTCGCCCGCCAGCTCCGGCTCCTTGCCAAGCACTTCCGTCTCGTGCCACTGGCCGAGGCAGTGCGCTCGCGCGATCCAGGCCTGTGCGCCATCACCTTCGACGACGGCTGGGCCGATAACCACGCGCACGCGCTCCCGCTGCTGGCGGTGGCCTGCGCGCCGGCCACCCTCTTCGTGGTCACCGACCTCGTCGGCAGCGACCGGCTCTTCTGGCCCGAGCGACTCGCCCATCTCCTGGCCGGGCCCGAGCGCACTCGGTTGCCGGCAGGCGCCATCGACGGGCTCCCCGCCGCCGTGCACGCCGCGCTCCTGGCCGCCGCGCGCGCTCCCCAGCCCGCGCTGGCTCTGGCCGTGGATCGCCTGATCGAGACCGCGAAGGAGATGGGGGAGGAGGAGCGCGAGGACATGCTCGCGCTCATCGCCCGCCACACCGGCCGCTCGACGTCCGGGCTCGCTCCCCGGCTCCTCGACTGGGACCGCGTGCGCGCGATGGCCGCCGCCGGGATCGAGATCGGGGCGCACGGCGCCACCCATGCCATCCTCACCCGGATTGAATTCTCGCGGGCCATCGCAGAAATCCGCGGAGCCCGGGAGCGCCTCGCCGCCGAGCTGGGCCGGCCGCCGGCGAGCTTCGCCTACCCGAACGGCAATGCGAGCCCGGAGCTCGCGCGCGCCGTGCGCGACGCAGGTTACGCGCTCGCCGTCGTCACCGACGAGCCGCCGGATCCGGGCTGCCCGCCCGGGTACGCGATCCGGCGGAAGAACCTGGCCGAAGGCAGCTCGCGCGGGTTCCTCGGCTTCTCCGCTGCCATCTTCGCCTGCGAGATCCTCGGCTTCTTCGATGGCCTCAGGCGGACGGGCCACCGGAGCGCCCGCTGATGCGCGCGCCGGCCACCCCCGCGCTGGTGCTCGACGGGGAAGAGCGCGCCGCCCTCGCCGTGACCCGGAGCCTCGGGCGGAAAGGGGTGCCCGTCACCGTGGCGGCTACCGCTCGTCGCTCGCTCGCCGGCGCCTCGCGCTACGCCGCGGGCCGGCTCGTTCTCCCCGACGCGATCCGCGATCCCGATGCCCTCGCCGCCGCCCTGGTCGCCCTGGCCCCCCGCGCGCCTGGCCAGGTCTGGTTTCCGCTCACCGATGCGAGCCTCGCCGTGGTGGACAGCGTACGCGAGCACCTGGGGGAGGTGCTCCTGCCGGTATCGAGCGCCGAATCGCTCGCGCTCGCCTGGGACAAGGGCCGGCTCCTCGCGGCAGCGGCGGCGGCGGGCGTCGACGCCCCTCGCACGTGGATGCCGGAGACCATCGACCAGGTCCGCGCTCTCGCCCCCGAGCTTCCGTATCCCGTCGTCCTCAAACCGCGGCGCTCGCGGCTGCGCACGGCTGCCGGCTATCTCACGGGCGAGGTTGCGTATGTGCATGCGGCCGCCGACCTCGTCCCGGCCTACGCGGCGCTCGCCGCACGCATGCCGGCGCCACTCATCCAGGAACGGGTGCCCGGCTACGGCATGGGCGTCTTCCTGCTCGCCGACCGCGGTCGCGTGCTCGCGCGCTTCGCCCACCGCCGGCTCCGCGAGAAACCCCCGTCCGGGGGCGTGAGCGTGCTTCGCGAATCGATCGCCGTTCCGCCCGTGCTGGCGGCCGCCGCCGACCGGCTCCTCGCCGCGCTCGCGTGGCACGGCGTCTGCATGATCGAGTTCAAGGTCGATGCGCGCGACGGCGTCCCGCGGCTCATGGAGGTCAACCCTCGCTTCTGGGGCTCGCTCGCTCTCGCCATCGACGCGGGCGTCGACTTCCCCTGGCTTCTCTACGAGCTCGCGATCGGTACCCCGCCGGCGCCCGTGACGAGCTATCGACTCGGCATCCGGAGCCGCTGGGAGCTCGGCGATCTGGATCACCTGCTGATCCGGCTCCGCGCCAGGAACCGGCGCGATCTCCCGCCGGGGGCCCCGTCCCGCGCGAGGACCCTGCTCGCCTTCTTGAACCCCCTCGCCGGGCGCCCCGAGGTCTTCCAGGCGAGCGACCCTGGCCCCGCCTTCCACGAGCTCGGCCGCTACGTACGCGATCTATGCGGGGGCCGGAAAGCCAGCGAAGGCGCGAACGGCGAGGGCATGAACAGCGCGGCCGGAGGTACGGGGTGAGAGCGGCGCCCCGGGTGCTCCACCTCATCGAAACCGGCGGGCCGGGCGGGGCTGAACGCGTGCTCACGAGTCTTTCCCTCGCGCTCGGAGCCACCGGCGAATTCCGCTCGGCGGTCGGCCTGCTCAAGGACGGCTGGGTCGCCCAAGAACTCCGCCGAAGCGGAGAAACCCCGGTCCTCTTCCAGCTCCGCCGCCCGCTCGACCCCGCGCTCCTCTGGGCGCTCGTCCGCCATCTCCGGCAAGCCCAGGTCGATCTCGTGCACGCCCACGAATTCACGATGAACGTGTACGGTGGCGTGGCGGCCGCCCTCGCCGGGGTGCCGGCCGTCGGCACCGTGCACGGGCGCGGCTACTACGCCGACGCCGGCCGCCGCATCGCGGCGCTCAAGCTCGCGGCACGGCTCGGGCTCGTGCTCGTGGCGGTGTCGAGCGATATCCAACACTTCCTCGCCGACACGATCGGACTGGCCGGCGTCCGCCTGATCCCCAACGGCATCGACGTCGAGCGGCCCGCAAGCGGCGACCGGGCGCGCGGTCGCGCCGCGCTCGGTTTGGCACCCGCCACACCCGTGATCGGCGCGATCGGGAACCTCTATCCGGTGAAGGGACATGCCATCCTGCTCCGGGCCGTGGCGAACCTCTCGGTTCCCGCCCACATCGTGATCGCCGGGCGCGGCGAGGAGGAAGAGGCGCTGCGCCGCGAGGCCGCCGCGCTCGGCCTCGGCGATCGCCTCCACCTCCTCGGCTTCCGAGACGACGTCCCCGACCTCCTCGCCGCCTTCGATATCTACGCCTTGCCGTCGTTTTCCGAGGGCCAGTCCCTGGCCCTGATCGAGGCCATGGCCGCCGGCCGGCCGATTGTGGCGACCGCGGTCGGCGGCAACCCGGAGCTCCTCGACGCCGGCGCGCCGACCGGACTCCTCGTGCCGCCGGGCGAACCGGCGGCTCTCGCCGCCGCCCTCGGCGGTCTCCTCGCCGATCCCGCCGCCGCCGAGCGCCTGGGCGCGGCCGCCCGCGCACGGGCCCGCGCCGAGTTCTCGCTCGCGGTCATGCTCGGCCGTTACCGCGCGCTCTACGCCGAGCGGCTCGCGGCGCGGAGAGGCCGGCGGTTGCCGGCGGCCGGCGGGCCGGGAGGCGAATCATGAACCCGCTCGTGCCGCCCCGGCTGCCGACTGTCTTTCACATCCGATCCTCGAGCGGGCTCTTCGGCGCCGATCGCGTGGTCCTCGACCTCTGCGCCGAGCTCGGCGCGGCCGGCTATCGTGCGGTGCTCGTACCGCTCATCGAGCCCGACGGCACGGGCGCCGCCCTCCGCCGGGCAGGGGAGGAGCTCGGCCTCCCGGTCCGCCCGCTCCGCCTCGCCGGCCGCTTCGATCTCCGCGCCGCAGCCATGCTCCGGCGGCTCGCCGCGGCCGAGGGCGCCCTCGTTCTGCACGGGCACGACTACAAGTCGAACGCGCTCGTTCACCTCGCGCGAGCCCCGGAGACCTGGCGTGTTGCAACCCTGCACGGCCGTGTCGGCACCGACTGGAAGCTCCGCCTCTACGAGGCCGTCGATGCCCGCCTGGTTCGCCGCTTCGATCGGGTGATCTGCGTCTCCGCAGCGATGCGCGCTGCGGAGATGCGGGGCGGCTTCGTTCCCACTCTGGTGGTGAATGGCATCGATTGCGCGCCCTTCCGCGATGCGCCCGCGCCCGACCCCGGCCTCAAGGCGAGCCTCGGCCTGCCCGAGGATGCGCCCGTGGTCGGATCGATCGGCCGGCTGAGCGCCGAGAAAGGATTCGCCGTCCTCCTCCGCGCCGCCGCACGCCTCATGGCCGATCGCCCGTTGCTCCACGTGCTCCTCGTCGGCGAAGGCCCCGAGCGCCACGCGCTCATGGACCTCGCGGCGAGCCTCGGTCTCGGCGATCGCGTGCGCATGCCGGGTCTCCGCGCAGATACCCCGGCCCTCTATCGCCTCTTCGACGTCTTCTGCATGCCGTCTTACCGCGAGGGACTTCCGCTCGTGTTGCTCGAAGCGCTCGCTGCGGGCGCGGCGGCGGTGGTAACCCCGGTCGGCGGCATCCGCGATGTGCTCGGAGCGGGGGAGGAAAGAGACGATGGGGTGGCGCTCACCTCCCCGCCCGGCGATGTCGCGGCGCTGGCGAGCGCGATCGCGCGACTGCTCGATGATCCTGAGCTCCGCCGCCGGCTCGGCCACGCCGGGAGCGAGCGGGTGGCCCAACATTTCTCGCGCGCCGCCATGGCGCGCGCCACCGCATGCCTCTACGATGAACTCCGCCAGGGGAGGCCGGCCGGGGGGCGGCGCCTGAACGGAGCCGAGAGCGGCGCCTGAACGGAGCCGAGAGCGGATCGCAACCACCAGCGGAAGCCAGACATGCTCAACGCATTCACGGTCGATGTCGAAGACTACTTCCAGGTCGAGAACTTCGCGCACGCGATCACGCGCCAAGACTGGGAGCGCTTCGAGAGCCGCATCGTACCCAACACGCGCCGCGTCCTCGATCTCCTCGCGCGCCACGGCGTGCGCGGCACCTTTTTCATCCTGACCTGGAATGCAGAGCGGATCCCAGATCTCGTGCGCGAGATCCAGGGCGCAGGACACGAGATCGCCGCGCACGGGCACGAGCATCGGCTGGTCTACGAGCAGACACCCGACGAATTCACGGCCGACATCGAGCAGTCCCGCCGCGTGCTCGCCGGGCTCACGGGCGCACCTGTGCTCGGCTATCGCGCCCCGTCCTACTCGATCACGGCGGCGAGCCGCTGGGCCTTCGCGCGACTGGTGGCGGCTGGTTTCGTCTACGATTCGAGCGTCTACCCGATCCGGCGTCGGCGGTACGGCATTCCGTCGGCGCCGCGCCATCCCTTTTCGATCGACGGGCTCGTCGAGTTCCCGATGACGACGCTCCGCGTCGGGCGCGTCAACATCCCGGCCGCTTCGGGCGGATATCTCCGCCTGCTGCCGCTCGGCATCTCGCGCGCGGCCATCGCCCAGCAGAATCGGGCCGGCCACCCGGCCGTGGTCAACGTGCATCCCTGGGAGCTGGATTCGGAGCAGCCGCGGATCGGCGGCGGGCACCTCGGCGGGTTCACCCACTACGCCAATCTGACGCAGACCGCGGCACGGCTTTCTGCGCTCCTCCGCGAGTTTCGATTCGGCACGATGCGCGACGCCCTTGCTCTGGCGGGGCACCCGGTCGCGGGGGCGCCCCCTCCGACGGCCGGGGGAGGCGCCGGCCAGACGGTCTCTTGACGATCCGTGGAGCTTCCCCTAGCGTCCCGGCGCCTGCCGCGTCGGCGGCTGATGGAAAATGACTGCGCATCCGGTGCCGGGTCCGCCCGATCGGCCAATCGACCTTGCGAGCCACATGCACCAGGCCTGGAGCTCGCAGCGGAAGGAGGGGGCTTGCTCGGATTCGCGACCGCCCGCCGTCAACGTGTGGCGCCTGGGCGCCGCGGCGGCATCTGGGCCGCTGGGCCTGCCGCCGTCCATCCCGTCCGTCCCGCCATCCATGCCGCCATCCTCACCGCCGCCGTTGCCGCCGTTCTCGTCGTCGCTCCGCGATCCGCTGCGCAACCGGGCACGGGCGAGCCCGACGCCTCCGGGATGGAGGCCGGGGGCTACTACATCATCGACGCGGAGCCGGTGCGTGCAGACGCCGAGCTGGGCGGTCCCGGCCGCTTCTCCGGCGTCGTCCCGCTCGCGATTCCCGGAGACATCACCGGTTCCTTCCAGCTCGATGTCACGGCCCGCGGCTACGAGGATCAGCGCCTCCGCGTCGACTTTCCCGGCGGTGCCGGCCCGCTGAGCTGGCGTTCGCCGCGTCCGGCGCACGCTGCCGGCGTGGCCAAGGCCCTGCTCTGGCCGGGGCTAGCCGAGATCGCGAGTGAAACCGGAGACGCCTACCGTGGGTACGGCTTTGCCACGGCGGGCGGTGCGGGCGTGATCGGGATCCTCGCCGCATGGAACCGCCAGGGAAACGCCGAGGACGACCTCGCCACGGCGCTCGAGCGCGAGGGCGATACACCAGGCGAGCGCGCAGACCTCGCGCTGGCGGCAGCGGCGCACGGGGCCACGGCCGAGGCCGCGGACGAGGCCGTCAACGACTGGATCTACCTGACCGCTGCGGCCTGGGGCAGTTCCCTGCTCGATACGTACTTCCTCACGCCTGGTCCGGGCCAGGTCACCGAGGACCTGACCGAGCTGCGCTTTCGCATGCAGCCGCTCGCGCGCAGCGAAGCGGTCCTGCGTTCGCTCGTTCCTGGTCTCGGCCAGTACTATGCCGGACGCCGCACCGCCGGCCAGATCGCCTTCTTCTCCGGCTTGGCCGCGGTCTCAGGGCTCTTGATGGCCGAGCACTCCTACGATGAGGCGGTCCACACCGCCGTCGCCTACGGGGAGCTGTACAGCGATCCACTGGCCGACCCCGAGCAGGTGGCTGTCTACCGAACCGCGCTCGATGCGGCGAACGACACCGCGGACAGCCGCCAGACGACCCGCAACATCATGGCCGGCATCACCGCCGGCGTGTGGGTCGCCAACCTGATCGATGCCTACTTCGGCGTGCCTCGGGTCGAGAGCGCAGAGGCCCGGCGCCCTGGGGACGGGGTATTGCCGGAGGCGCCCCGCCTCGCCATCCGCCCCCATGTCTCCTGGCCGGAGCGGGCGGCGGGCGCCGTGTTCGCCGTCAGTTTCTGACCCCAAGGTGTGATTCTCAGCGCGATGGCCCGGACGATCCACCACCCTGGCCCCGGGCGATCCCACTTGCCGGCGCGGGCAAGCTGCGTGTAAAATGCTCGACCGTGCCCTGAATAAAACTTGATAGACTCGGAAGCGGTCTACTAAATACGTATGACGTGCCTGTCGACTGAGCGGGGCACGGGTTCCGGTCCAACCGGCCAGGTCGTGGCAGCGATCTGAACCGGTGCGCTCATGTGTCGTACTCCGCGAGCGGGGAGCGAGCCTCTCAGTCCATCCCCAATCCTCGCTCTGCGGCCAGTTGGGCGCAGCATTTCGGCCGTCAGCCAAGAGGTCCATAGCAGCCGTGATTTCGCTCTCCCCTGAGAAGGAGCCCCTACCGACCGGCTCCCAGCGGGCCGGCGCCGGGCGCCGCTTGCCCTTCAACACCCTCCTCGTCAAACGCGTTTTCGATGTCGTCGCATCGAGCATCCTTCTCTTCATCAGCCTGCCCGTGTTCGGCCTCGTCGCACTGGCCGTGGCCATTGATTCGCCGGGACCCATCTTCTACAGCCAGATCCGAGTAGGGGTGAATCGCCGCTACCGCGCCCGTCGCCGCGATAGGATTCCCGTCCAGCGCGAGCAGCGGCTGATCGAGCGGCGGCGGATCCTGTCCGAGGGTCGCTTGTTCCGCATCCACAAGTTCCGCACCATGGTCGTCGGCGCGGAAGACGGGGTCGGCCCGGTCTGGGCGCTGGCTGACGACCCGCGGGTGACCAGAGTGGGGAAGTGGCTGCGGTTGCTGCGACTGGATGAGCTGCCCCAGTTCTGGAATGTCCTCAAGGGCGAGATGAGTCTGGTCGGGCCGCGCCCGGAGCGCCCGCACTTCGTGGGCCGCTTTGCGCAGCGCATCCCTGGATACACGGAGCGCCTGCGAGCGCTGCCCGGGATCACAGGCCTTGCTCAGGTGGAGCGCAGCTACGATGCCTGCGAAGAAGACGTTCGCGACAAGCTGGGGTTCGATCTTCGCTACATCGAGGACTGCCGCTTGACGACCGACGTCCAGATCCTGTTCAAGACCGTGCACGTGGTCTTCCGCCGCAGGGGAGCCCGCTAGGGGACCGGACCTCGAAACTCACGAGTGTGCGGCGGCTAGGCCATCGCGCCACAAGCCCCAGGCACCAGGGCCCATGGACCCGCCGCATCCGGCCAGTCGTCCATCCTGGTGCAAGACCGGCATCTGCAGCCTCCATCAGACTCCGCCCGTCGCTCCCAAGCTCCTGTCGGAGCACCGCTTCCGTGCACTGACTCACCCCGGAACGGACGCCCTCCCAGCGGGGACGAGATGGCATCCCCATTGCTGAGACATCCACGGAAGTGTCCGCCCTGCACTGCGCCCCCATCCGGCCAGCCGCCGGGGGCCAACCACGCGAACTCGAGCGATGTCGGAATCTGCCACCAAGAGATTCTTCCAGAGCCTCGCCGCAGCCGAGGCGCCACGGATCGAAAACGGCGGAGACGTTCCCCGTCGTCTCGAGATGCCCTCCAACGACCTGGAGGCAGCGGAACTCCGGTCATTTCGGCCGCCGGGAGCCAAGCGCCTGGTCGACCTGCTCGGCGCCGCCCTCCTGCTCGTCTTCTTCGCCCCGCTGGCCGTGCTCATCGCGGTGGCCATCAAGCTCGACACCCCCGGCCCGGTCATCTACCGCCAGGAACGCGTGGGCCTCAACCGTCGCCGCCGCGCCCGCCGCCGAGGGTTCGCCATGGTCGCCGTCGCCCGCAACCTCCGCAAAGGTGATCGCCGAGGCATGGCCGCCGAGGGAAGGCCCTTCCAGATCTACAAGTTCCGCACCATGGTGGCCCACGCCGAACGCGAGGCTGGCCCGGTCTGGGCGCTCAAGGACGACCCTCGGATCACTCGCGTGGGGCGAATCCTCCGCGCCACCCGCCTTGATGAGTTGCCCCAGCTCTGGAACGTCCTCCGCGGCGACATGAGCTTGGTCGGACCGCGGCCCGAGCGCCCCTTCTTCGTCCGTCGCTTCGCGAAACACATCCCACGCTACCCGTCGCGGCTCTATACCCACCCCGGAATCACCGGCCTCGCACAGGTCGAGCACCGCTACGACGCCTCCGAGGAGGACGTCCGCATCAAGCTCGGCTACGACCTCCGCTATATCGAGGGCTACAGCCTCCTCACCGATCTCCGTATCCTGGCAAAGACGGTCATCGTCATGATCACGCGAAAAGGCGCCCGCTGAGTCCCTAAGCGACGTTCTTTCAATGAGCTAGTCCCTCCGCAAGGCCTCTCGCATCCCGCCCGTCCAACGTATCACGATATTTCACAATACTATACGCCCAGCGACGCCCCTCCACACCCGATCAGCCTTCAGTCATGACTTCCGGTCATATCTGAGACTTCGGCTGCAACATATTGGAAAGTTGTATTTTATGTCTTGATCTCAAATTTCCAGTTGGGAGGTTCCCGCTATCGCCCCCACTCTCGCTGCGCCTGGAGAGCACAGCACGCAACCGCTGCGGCCGTCCCTTCCGGGCAGCGCCCCTGGACCGAGTTCAGGGCGCTCGGGGAGAGAGGCGACGGCTTCGCTCCCTGCAGCAGCTCAAGTGCCCCCGGCGGCGGACGCGCCGCGCAGTGCCCCATCAGTGCCCCTTAGGGCGCGCGGCCAAGCGGCCGCTCGCCCCACGGGCCCGGCCACCGTCTGGACGGGCCCCTGAGCAGCGGTGGCTGCCGTCGATGTTCGTGGTCGGGCCAGGTGCCCGAGTCGGGGCGGTAGCGTGTGGCGGTGGTGCGGCCGGGAGGCCGCGATTCGGGCACGCTGTGGGAGAGATGGGCGCCCGGCAGGGTGGCGCTCGGTCCTCCCGCCAGTCGGGGCCGGCGGGGAGCAGTCGGGATGGAGCCCAGGGCTAGGGATGGAAGAGCTCTAGATCGGCTCGGAGCCGAGAGCGAGAGGCTCGGCTCCCCCCGCCCGCCCGTTCCTCCGGAGGGGGTCAAGATGCCGGCGCGGGACATCAGGCCGAGCCTCCGGCTCCTGAGCACCCCAGCGGAGATCCCGGGTCCGCTCTTCCCGGCGTATGCCCGCACCGGCCCGGCAAGCGATGTCGCGCCGCTGCGTGTCGCTATCCTCGATTCGGATCCCACGTGCCGGGTTCGGGCGCGCGAGGCCCTCGCCCGCGTGGACGGCATCGGCCAGGTGATCGAGCCGCGCATCGAGGACGGCATCCATGATGTCCTCACGGCGCGGCCCGACTTGATCCTCGTCGGCCTCGACGAACCTCGGGATGCGCTCGCCCTCACGGCGAAGCTCATCGAGATCTACCCCGAGACGCTGATCCTCATCGCGGCCGACGCGACGTCCCCGGAGCTCGTCAAGCAGGCGATGCGGATCGGGGCGCGCGAATACCTGACACGCCACCCGGACCCTGAAGAGATCGCGGCGGCGATTCGCCGTCTCCTGCGCCAGAGGGCCCAGGCCACGCCTGCCCGCCGGCCGGGCGCGATCATCGCGGTGTTCTCCGCCAAGGGGGGGCTTGGCACCACCTTCGTGGCCACCAACCTCGCGATCCTCCTCGCCGAGAGCGGCCAGCGCCAAGCGGCCATCGTCGATCTGAACACGGACCTCGGGGATGTCGACACCTTCCTCAATCTGAAGGCGACCCGATCGATCCATGCGCTCGCGAGCGAGGAGGAGGGCGCGGCCGACCTGGACCTGATCCTGGAAGAGGCGCTCTCCCGGCATCGCTCGGGCCTCCGCATGTTGGCCCAGCCGGGGGACGCCCTGGAGGAGCGGATCGACCCCGGCGACGTCGGGCGCGTGCTCCGTCGACTCCGGACCAGGTTCGAGTTCGTGATCATCGACGTGGCTCGCCGCTTCGACGAGCGCACGCTCGAGGCCTTGGATCTCGCGGATCACATCCTTCTGCTCACGGCGCTCGATCTGCCCACGATCCGCAACACGCGCCGGGCGATCGAGATCTTCACCAGGCTCGGGCACCTGACGAAACTCAAGCTCGTGCTCAACCGCCATCGGCCGGCGCAGGTGTCGTCCCGCCTCGAGCGCGCGTTCGGCATCCCCGTCTTCTGGCACCTGCCCGAGGATGCGGCGACCGCCGTCTCCGCCGTCAACGCAGGCGTCCCGGCGACCGAGGTGGGGCCCGAGACCGATCTCGCCGCGAGCCTGCGCGGACTGACGGCGGCGCTCATGGCGATCGAGAAAGCAGCCCCGGCAGCGGCCGCGGCGGGGGCGCGGAGCGGGCTTCTCAAGCGATTGCTCACCTCGGGCTAGCACATGCGGACGAAGGTGAGATCCATGATCGAATGGTTTGGTCTCCGGAGCGCACTCAGCGGGGGCTCCGGAGTCGAGGGTGCGGCAGTGGCGCAGGCGCCGACGGGGGAGACGGAGGTCACTGCGCCCGCCGCACCCGCGTCTTCTTTTCGCTTCCCCTGC
>Ga0316626_10000656_pt1 | contig 13998 bp, 12 predicted proteins | sample OWC_Aug_T1_C1_D5_FD_207656 | JGI IMG/M metagenome (GOLD analysis project Ga0316626, IMG submission 207656) | Wetland soil microbial communities from Old Woman Creek delta, Ohio, United States - OWC_Aug_T1_C1_D5_A | ecosystem: Environmental > Terrestrial > Soil > Wetlands | place: USA: Ohio...
GACAGCCGCCGCGCCCTGATAGTCGAGGTTGTCCGGTACGGGGATGCAATTGACCTCCGGCACGCAGACGAACTCGGCGCAGCCTCCGTCCATGGCATATCCCCCAATGATCTTGAAGGCACGACACAGATTGTCGTCGCCGCGGAGGCAGGCGGCGCACTGCCCGCAGGAGATACCGGGAGAGACGAGGATCCGCTGGCCCACGGCGACGCGGGAGCAGAGCGACCCCACCGCAGCCACCTCGCCCGCGATGTCGCACCCGCCGATCTTAGGCAGGGGAATGGTCATTCCCGGGAGGCCCTTGCGCAGCCACACGTCGAGGTGGTTCAGCGCCACCGCCTTCACGCGCAGCAGCACCTCCGTCGGTCGAGGCGTGGGATCGGGCACGTCCTCGTAGCGCAACACCTCGCATCCGCCGTGCTCGTGGAATCGAACGGCTTTCATGGAACCTCCTTTGCGTGAGGTGTTTGAGGAATCCTAACCGCACGGAAGGCCAGAGTCAAACACGTGGTTCATGGAGCACGTTACGCGCTGGCTTGTTGGAGGCTGCTCGTCTCGCAGAAGCGTCGCAGGAATTACTGTTGACTTTGGAGGCAGGGAAGGAGTACGTGTAATTATAAACAATACCAGCTCCAGGCGTTGTTGTTTGGGGGGAAACAGCCTTGAGCATGGTACCCGCCCTTCGCCTCGATAGGCCATCCTTCCGGTCTGCCGGGCTGGCAGCATCCGATGCCGGCAGGCTATGGCTTTTTAGCCAATCGGGCAACGCCGCCTTCATCCAACGCGAACGCTCGCCACGCACCTTCCTGAAAAGGCTACGACATCCGGGCCTTTCAGGGCTCTTCGGGCACACAAATGTCAGCAGGACCATTATCGATACCCGCGTACTAAACAGGGGAGGGCACGGGGTACAGATGAACAAGAGCGTGTACGTATCGTCGACCTACCAGGACCTCAAAGAGCACCGCGAAGCCGTGCACCGAGTACTCGCGAAAATGCGATACAACGTAAGAGCGATGGAGGACTATGTCGCAAGAGACAATCGAATGGTGGATCAAGTTCTGCGCGATGTGGCGGAGTGCGATATCTACCTTGGTATCTTCGCATGGCGATACGGGTATGTCCCGCCGCAGGGGAATCCGGCAGGGTTATCGGTCACCGAACTTGAATACCGCGAGGCCGAGGTGAAGCGGAAGCCGCGCCTTGTGTTCTTGGTGGATGCCGATGCGCCCTGGTCGCCGAAGTTCATGGACTCCAGGACAGGTGAGAACGAGCAAGGCGCGCGCATTGGACGTCTGCGTGAGAGATTGACAGAACGTATGTACAGTCCGTTCACTACCCCCGAAGATCTGGCGGTGCAGGCGGCCGCAGCGGTTCATCTGGCAGAGGTTGATGCGAAGGCTCAGGCGCTATCCAACGACCTCAGCAGTGCATCTTGTTTGACGATGAACAGCTCTGAAACACCTGAGATTATCACGAACATAAGGCGTGCGGTCACAGAGGACATCAAGGCAGATGTGATCAAGGTGAATCTGGGCACGGGTAAGTCATGGTGGTCGACGCGGCTTCACCTTCTTTCAGCCCTGTGTGCGGATTACACTGAGGTTCGGCAATTCCTTCTTGAAGCGGAAGGGTACCGTTTCCTCGGCATGTGCACGCCGTCGCGGGCGCGTCGCGCTCTGGCGCAGGCGTTCCCGGATGTTGAAGAAGCGTATCGTGAGAGCGTGCTTTCGCCCAAGGAAATGAGCTTCAACCCCGTTGAAGACGTAAGCTCCATCGTTGACCGGTTCAGCGCTGCGTTGGACAGACTGGGTGGAGAGCCGAAGGTAATGAAATGGGTTGAGCCGCACCTCATAGAGAACTGGCCCGGTGTAAGCAAGGACTGCATCGATCTGCCAGGTGGCGTTGTGACGAGTTCGCTTTTAGAGTCGGTGGTTCGGCGTCACACGCCCTTCGTGGTTCTCGTTCGGGACGGTATCGTCCAGGAGGTTGTGGATCGCGCCGCGTTAGCAACGCGGATGGCGATCGTCGCGCCGTAAGGGAAGAGCGCAATCTAACGACCCAGGGCCTAAAGAAGGAAGGGAGATTCTCGAGTATCGAAAACCACCCGACGATGTCTGCCCAACATCCGCTTCGACGCGGACCATCAACAGCGGCGGTGTGCGCCGCTGTTGGCGGCCGGTCACGCAGGCGTTCGCGTCCAGAGGTACTTCGATGTCCAAAGCTCTGCAGTCAATTGTCTACGCTACCGGCTCTGGCGGCACTACGCTTGATCAAGATAGCTTCGGCGGCAACCCTTTTGCGACGGCGCTCATCGAGCTGTCTTTGCGGCCCGACCTGAACCTTGCACAGTTACTCCCCGCGTTACGCCACCTAACCCACAAGAAGAGCGCGAAGCATCAGACACCGACCTGGGACGTTCTACCATCCATTCGCGACTGGTCCTTCCCATTGGCGGCCGGAACACGCCGCGAGCGGCGGATCGCGCTGGTTCTCATTGTTTCAGAATATGCCTCTGCGGCGCGCCTCATAGGGGCTGCGAACGACGAGCGGCGCGTTGCGTCTATGCTGGCGGGGCACGGCTTTTCTGTTATTCAAGGCGTCGCACCAGACGGGCAATCGCTGGTGCAAGCACTTCGGTCATTTGCGATCAAGTCCAAGAGCTTCGATGTCGCACTGATCTATTCAACCGGGCACGGCGTCGAACTCGGAGGCCAGGTCTTCCTCCTCCCCGGGACATATCCCCTACAGCACGGATATCGCGCCTCCGAACTGCGTAAATACGGCATTCCAGCCAGGCAAATCGCCGCCGCGTGCAAGGCTGCCAAGGTGAATCTCACTTTCTTTGCTGGCTGCCGTACCGAAGTCGGCGACCATACTGCTAGGCAACTAGGCGTTGCGCGCGAGCCGGCGGCAGAGTCGGCTTTGAAGTCAGCGTCTCACGCGTCCGCCGCGTGACCTTCGTCGTTAGCCGGCATGACCAGCATCGCTGCAAGTTTTGAGCGAGCCAGGAAACTGTATCGTGATGCCTCTGAAGCTTGATGTATTTGGCCGCTCGGTTCTGGTCGAGCGCCACGCGGGTGGGTGGGAAGTGTTTCACCTGGGCGGCGATGGGAAGCGCCGCCATGCCGACGACATCTTCATTCCCAGCACAGTCCCCGAGTCAGAGATCGAGCGCTTTGTGGCCGACCTGTGTCATGAGTGGGCCACGTCGCGGAATCCGAGCGTGCGACGCGTCCCGTGAGGTTGAAGCGCGACCTTCAAGCAGCGACTAACCGTACCTCAGGTATGCCGGCTGACAACCGGTTGCAGCGGCTCGTGAGTGATAGAGTGCCAGCGTTCAATTGTCGGTGCGCGGCCGCTGAACCGGGACGTTCGGCTGCGAGACGAAGGCGCCAAAATGAAGATGAGGTATGACGCCTTTATCTCCTACTCGCATGCGGCCGACGGTAAGCTGGCGCCGAGCCTGCAGACCGCGCTGCACAAGCTGGCAAAACCCTGGTTCAAAGCGCGGGCGCTCACCGTGTTTCGGGACGAGACGGACCTGTCGGTCAGCCCGGGCACATGGCCTTCGATCGAGAAAGCGCTCTCGCAGGCGAATCACTTTGTCCTTCTGGCTTCGCCGACTGCGGCGCGTTCAAAGTGGGTGCGAAGAGAGGTGGCATTCTGGCTGAAGGAACGCAGCATCGAGTCGATCAGCATCGTCCTGACGGACGGGAACCTCTCGTGGAACGACCAGGCGGGTCGAATTGACGCAGAGCTCACCGACGCACTCCCACCACAGCTGACCGAGGCCTATCGCGAAGAGCCCCTTTATGGTGACCTACGTTTCGCACGCACTGAGGTCGATCTTTCCCTCCAGAATGCCGAGTTCAAACGTCGCGTCGTTCCGATTGCGGCAAAGCTGCATGGTAAGACGCCCGCCGAATTGGTCAGCGACGAGGTGCGCGAACATCGGCGCACTCTGCGCATCCGCAACTCGGCCATTGCGGCACTCGTCGTGCTGTCGATTTGCGCGGCGTCAGGGGCCTACGTGGCGACCCGACAAGCTGCGGAGGCGGACCGTCAGCGCCGCTCGGCCGTTGCAGCGCGCGAGGCCAGTGAGCGCGAGCTCCTTCGTGCCAAGGCCGGGGAGCTGCGTGCCTTGATCCAGCGGGTCGACGTCATGATCGGCCGTACGGACCCGGACGCCGAAGCGACGCGGATCGAACGTCTGCGCGCGGAGCGCGCGAAGCTTGAGTCGCGCTTGGAGGAAGTGGCACGGGAGCATCAACGAAAGCTTGCAGCTGCCATCGGGTTCCGCGGCGACCTCGGCTTCCTGCTCCGCTTCGAGGGGCGTGTCGGGGGACTGAAACTGAGCCTCGGTACGGTACAGATCGATCCGGCCACCGATCTCGGGTTGGCCAAGGCAGAGACGATCCGGGACCGCTACGCATTCATCCTGACTCCAGACGAGCTTGAGGCGGTGCTCTCTCTCGTCGGCTTGCGAGGGACGCCGGCCGAGGCGGCGTGGAAGGCAAACCCGATCTTGCAGCGGATCCGGCTCGAGTCAACCGACGTAGCGCGGCTCGTGCCGGAGGTCGCTGCACCAATATGGCAAGACCTCGTACGTCGCTTTCCTTCCCTGACTGCGAGTTCCACTCCTCCGTACGCACACACGGCACTACTTTCACTGGCGTTCAACATCGGCACCGGGAATCGCGTCTGGCAGACCCTCTCGGAGCCAATCTCACGGAGCGATTGGCGCGCTGCCGCCGATATCGTCGAGTCCATGGCTCAGCAGGGACGTCACAGCCAGTTCCCCGGCCTCGCGCGGCGGCGGCGTGAAGAGGCGGCCCTGCTTCGCGACACACCAATAGCAGATCCGGCGATGTCACCGGTGGAATCAGGCGCCGCCGATCATTCCACATGATCAACGTTCTGCCTTTGCGCCTTTGTGTCTTTAGGCGAGACCAGTTCCTATCCGACGGCGGCAAGCTGGGCCGAACCAGCCACTGGAGCCGACGGCGGTCGGTAGCTGGTCCGTTGACTCGAACGTGTTGTCTGCCCGCCGCGGCTCAGCGGCACCGCGTTAGACGACATGAAGGATGAACCTGCTGATGAGCTCGAAACGTACCGTTTTCAAAGAACTCAAATTGGCCATCGCCAGACGGAAGCCCATTGTGGAATCCTATTCCCTGATCGAGTTAAACGGGTTTTTGCGGAGTCTCGTTCCGGAGTGGCAGAAACGGGAGTGTGTTGCCGGCGTCTCGGCGATGCGGGGCGCGCAAGAGTGACCCTGCGCAACTCTGATCTTCCGTGGTCTGGTCTCACCAGAGACCGCGCACAGTCAGCCTTGGCGTCGAAGTCCTAACGACAAACGGGCTTGGGAGGACGGCAGACGGCGCAGCGTCGACCGCACGCGGCCCGAACCCAGGAGATCGACGACCGATTGCCCTGCGGGAGCGTCGGCCCGTTAAGGCTGATCGCTGGTTTTACGCACCGTGCTAAGAAGCCAAAGGGAGGTCACCATGCCAGCCATCGTGGAACGTGCACGTACATTCCTCGCCGGCAAGGCCCTGACGTTCGGGGAGGTCAACGTGCTCTGGAAAGATCTTCAGAAAGCCGACGAACTCTCGCTGGCACGACGCGTGCTGGAGCGGGTGCGTGCCGGGAAAGGGCTCCTGGACAGTGTGCCGGCCGACCGAAGGACGAGAACGAAGTTGTGCCAGCAAGAAGCCCTGCTGACCAGCAAGGACCCAGAGTTGAGCACCACGGTGCGACACGACCGTGCGCTCCAGATCCTGGAGGACGAGCTTGGTGACCTTCAAGATCCTGCACTCGACGGGGACGCCGAGACACTGGGCATCGCGGGCGGCATCCTCAAGCGTCGCTGGAGCCATCTTGGCCAGCTCGAAGACCTGCGGAAGGCCGCCCGGTTCTACCAGCGCGGAACTGGCAAGGAACTGGGCGAGGACGCGTACGCGCACATCAACGCGGCCTTTCTGGATGATCTCCTCGCCCACATCGGCGACGATCCGACGGTCCGGAAGCAGCGCGCGAATGCAATGCGCGAGCGGATCGTCCGCGACCTGCCCGCAACTGGGCGCTGGTGGAACGCCGCGACCCGGGCCGAGGCGCTCTTTGGCCTTGGACGGTACCGGGAAGCCACTGAGGTCGTCGAGACGAGCAAGGAGAGACCTGCCCCTTGGGAGCTTGAAACCACGGCGCGCCAACTCGCCACCCTTGCCCACCTCCGCGAGGAACGCCCCCTGGAGGTGCCCGACATCCGCCACTTCTTCGATGCGTTGTTGCCCCGCGCGGCCGATGCTGTGCGGTCGGCGGTGGTCGGGAAGGTCGGTCTCGGTCTCTCAGGGGGCGGCTTTCGAGCGTCATTCTATCACCTGGGCGTGCTAGCCCGGCTAGCCGAGCTGAACGCGCTCCGTCATGTCGAGGTGCTGTCCTGCGTGTCCGGCGGGAGTATTGTCGGTGCCTGCTACTGGCTGGCGCTGCGCAACCGTTTGATGGCAAAGGGCGCGCTGACTCGCGACGACTACATCACGCTCGTCCAGGACGTCATCAAGCATTTCCTCGCTGCGGTTGCGACCGACCTACGCGGCGCCGTGCAGCCGTCGATTGCCAAAGTAGTGTGGCGGTTCTGGAACGACCAGAAAGGGGCGCTCGACCCCGAGTTGGCGGCCCGCGCGCTCGACGAGCAGTTCTACCGGCCGTTGATGGCGCAGCCATCGCCGGCGTTCATGCACCAATTGCCGTTCGTGCCCGCCGATCACGACAAGGGCCTGGCGGGCTCCGAGGGGTTCCACCCCGGCCGACACAACTGGCTGCGCGCGGACAAGGTGCCGGTACTGGTGCTCAACGCCACCACGGTGAACACCGGTCATGCCTGGCAGTTCACGCCTACGTGGATGGGCGAGTCGCCGTGGGCCGTGCACGAGTCGGCCGATAGCATTCCAAGACTCGAATGGTCATGGTACGAGCCTGCCAAAGGCTGGGAGATGGAATTGGGGAGGGCCGTTGCGGCCTCGGCCTGCGTGCCAGGGATCTTCGCACCACTGGAGATTCCGGGTGCCTACAAGGACTTGCATGTTCAACTCGTCGATGGCGGCGTCCACGACAACCAGGGTACCGTGTCGCTGCTCGCGCTCAACTGCAACGTCGTGCTGGTGAGCGATGCGTGTGGCCAGTTGCTGCTGGAAAGGCAGCCGACACCGGGTCTCAAGGGTCTCGCCGCGTACGCTGGCCGCTCGATGAGTACGCTGATGGAGCGGGTCCGGCTGGCGAACTTCGCCGACCTGGCCGCTCGTCGGCAATCAAGCCTGCTGCGGGGCCTGATGTTTCTTCACATGAAGGCCGGCCTCGACGCAGACACGGTTCGTCTGGGATTCTCGCAGGAGGCCTACGAGCTGCATCGGGAACCGCTCTCCCCATCTGGCGTGCGGAAGGACTTCCAACAAGCGCTGGCTGAGTTGCGTACCGACCTCGACGCCTTCACGCCTGACGAGTCACACGCCCTCATGGCGTGCGGCTACCAGATGGCCTCGTGGGCTTTTCAGCGCGATCTCGCCCCGCTCAAGGAGCTCTGGGACGAACCGGTCGAAGCGGACTGGCCGTTCAAGGCGATGCTCGAGGAGATTACGTCAATCAAGGTGGCGACAGCCCGCCGCGAGGAGCTGCTGACGGCGTTGCGTGCGGGAAGCAAGGTTCGCCTCTGAACCAGTCGTGGTCGGGAACAAGACAAGGACCTCGCGGGCTGGGTCTTCGCCTCGTCTTAGTGCCGTTTGGAAGGCAGAGCGCCGCGGGCGTTCCATCGATTTCGACGCGATGTATCGAGAACGGATGTCGGCGGCGCTCTTTATCATGATTCGTTGTTGACTCAGTGGACGCGTCTTGCTGGACTTCCCGTGCCCACACAGGGGGGTGCGACCAGCGAATAATGGGGGACGCCCTTAAATAATTCAATTGACAGCCTCTGGAGAATGGCGTATCCAGGGGGCCATGCCACGATCAGGCCGGCTGGACGCTCCAGGCGTCTTGCACCACATCATGATCCGCGGGATCGAGCGGCGGAACATCTTCCGGGATGACACCGACCGCGAGGAGTTTCTGGTACGGCTGGCACGGCTCGTGCCGGAAACCCAGACCGCCTGCTATGCCTGGGCGCTCATGCCGAACCATGTGCATCTGCTCCTCCGAACCGGCGCGGCGCCCCTGCCGACCCTGATGCGGCGATTGCTGACGGGCTATGCCGTGCGGTTCAATCACCGCCATCATCGGCACGGCCTGCTGTTTCAGAACCGCTACAAATCGGTGGTGTGCCAGGAAGACCTGTATTTCACGGAGCTGGTGCGCTATATCCATTTGAACCCCCTGCGGGCTGGGATCGTCGCCAGCGTGCCGGAGCTGAGCCGGTACCCATACGGTGGGCATAGCGCGCTACTGGGCACGACGAAACGGCCCTGGCAAGCCACGGAGTACGTGCTCGGGTACTTCGGCAACAAGGTGGCGCGGGCCCGCCAAGCCTATAGGGCCTACGTCGCTGCGGGGCGGCAGCAAGGCCGGCGGGGCGACCTCGTGGGTGGAGGCTTGATTCGGAGCTTGGGCGGCTGGGCCGAGGTGAAAGAGCGACGGGGGACGAGGCAGGGCCCGATCAAGAGCGATGAGCGGATCTTGGGGGAGTCGGATTTCGTCGAGGGGATCCTGGCCCAGGCCAACGAGCGGTTTACACGGCAATATGCCTTGAGACGACGCGGCATTGGATTCGCGCACGTGGTCGCGCGGGTGGCGGAGATCTGCCACTTGGATCCGCGAGAAGTGGTGGCTGAAGGGCGGCAGCGCCGGAAGGTGACCGCCCGGAGCCTGCTGTGCTTTTGGGCCGTGCGGGAGTTGGGCCTTCCGCTCACGACCCTGGCGCGCCAACTGGGACTGAGTCCGCCGGGGGTGAGCTACGCCGTTGAACGAGGCGACGCTCTGGTCCGAGAGAATTGCTATCAACTGGTGACGTGACTTTCTTACTTACTTAAGGGCGTCCCGTTTTAAGGGCGTCCCGTTTTACGTTTTACGTTATGGCTCAGCGACCGCAAGCTGGTCCTGCGCCAGGCTTTCGAGGCGAATCCCGAACGGTTCGTCCGGGGGGTCCCCACGCCGCCAGCGCTGCCGACCGCGGTGTGGATCAACCGACCGAAAGCGCAGGAGGATTCACGCGAACCGTTCGACACTAAAATCTATCCAGAAGTGTCTCATTCTTGTTGACACGTTCCGGGGTGCTGGCGTTCGCCCGCCGCAGGTGACGCGGAACGTTAGGCCTTCGCCCTGTTACTCACAGAACTCACGGACGTTAGATGCTCAAATTCTCGCGTCCGTCGCTATTTGTCGTTTCTCGCGGAGGCGATGAAGATGCCCCTCAGGAATAAGATCTTCATTGGAAGCTCTACCGAAGCGCTGAAAGTAGCTGAGATGGTGGGAGAGATGATCCGCAGTCACAAGGACACCGAAGCCGTCTTGTGGAACACAAGGTTTCCAGCGGGTCAGATGTTGTTGGAGGAGATCGAGCGCCTCCCTCAAGAAATCACTGGGGCGGTACTGTTGGCCACCCCGGATATCGAGTACACAAGAGATGGGGAACCCTTCACCGCCCCGATTGCGAATGTAGTCTTCGAGTACGGCTATCTCGCGGCCCGTCTCACTCGAAAACGTGTCGCAATCTGTCGGTTCGGCAAATTGGATTTGCCGTCAGATGTCGAGGGCGTCAACGTCATCGTCATCAGGCCTGATGAGTACGAATACAGAAAAGGAGTGGCGTCACCGTTGCCCGACAATGCCAAGACGAAGATCTCCCAATGGCTCGACGAACTGCCACCTCTTGTCGAGGGAATGCCGGCTGTGTCCCAGGTTCATGGATACTCTGGAACGTGGAACGTCCAGAATCACTTCACCCGTTGGCGTGGCCGAGACATAGACAAAGGCAAGGGCGACGAAGCGTACTTCGATGGGAAGACCCTCCTCGTCCTTCAGGATGATGGGACGAGGGGCACCGGAGTACAGGTAGGCAAGCTATATGCCTCCGTCGGCCAATACCGGGTGACGCGCGAAGTCGTAAATGAAATTCTCTGGGCGAAGATCGACAAGAGTGGGACTTTGACCCTGCGTGTGAAACTCATCAGGAGTCGAGCTGTTCCGGGTACTGAGCAAGGCGCCGATCCTCCCCTTCAAAGGGATCTGACGAACCGAGAGTTTGAACTTGAACTCAACCCCAGCGCTGGCGAAGTCAAAATGCTACGAGGGCCGCACGGGTACAAAAAGGCGGCTGAGGTATTTCAAAGCGCTGAAGAGAATTTTGAATACTTTGGCCTGTTCGACGCGCCGGGTCTTGAGGCCTAATATGGCATTTAGCCGACGGCGCTGCGAACGAGTGCGCCGCGGCTGATGCGTGGTGTTACGCGTCGGCAAAACAGATGGGCGACGATCTGTTCATTTCTATCCTCACGCATGTCGTCGACAAGCGAGACGGCGTACTGCTTATGGATGGACATGGCTAGCAAGGGAGTAGGTGGGTGAGCGGGATGAGTTCTCACCTCGTCCGCACAGCGCAGTTGCGTTTCGCAGGTGCGCGGGTGATCACCGTCGTAGTGGTTGCCATCGGTGCCTTATTCTTGGGAATGCTGGTGTATATCCTGGTAGGATTGGTAATGTCGCTTCCCGACATCTGGAATATGCATCTGGCACATCAAAGGGGAGAGTTGGGTCTCGCCGACAGCTTCTCTTATACCATGGGGCTAGTGATCCTCTGGTTGCCGGTTTACATCTACGGGGGCCTTTACGTACTGCCCGTTATCCTGACACTTCCCGTCAGTGCCCCAATTGTTGCTTTGTGGCAAGCGCCACCGCGTTTTCTGTTTCTGCGCCCCTTCAATCGGGGTCTGCTGTCGAGACCTCTGAAGCGGGTGGCGCGCCGGGAAGTGGCGCCGTTTGGGCATCTCTACACACTGTCCGACGCCGACATTAAGGTCTCCTGGTACATCCGGATACCCATCTTGCTCGGCCAATTGGCTCTGTTCTCGTTCCGCATGCGCAGGATTCGCGATCAAAAGCAGATCCCCCGCCTTGCGCGGGCAGTCGACCGCACATGGTTGCGGAACATCAATTGGTGTATGTCCATCGGAAAGATATTTCCGGTGGCGAGTTCGGACGACCACTGGAGGAGAGTCGTTGATTGTCTATTGACGCGAAGCAGCGCCGTCATCATCGATGTTTCGGATTTGCGGGAAAACGTGATGTGGGAAATCGACCGCGCTAAAAGTCTCGGTGTTGAAACACAGATCCTCTATCTCATTTCGTCAGATCGGGCTGACGCATCGCAGGCGGCATTGACGCAGACGCTCGGAGCAGAAGCCTGTGCTTCGCGGCTTTTCCGCTATACAAAGGATGGCCTTGCTGATCGCAGTCGGTTCAGAGCAGCCCTAGTTGAGAAGGTGGTGGGAGAGGCAACAGCGGAGAATGGCCGGCCGCGCACGCACGAGCCCGATCGATTGGACATCGCGGCGACGGTCGCCTTTGTCCTCGGATTGATTCCCGTGCTCGGGCTGGCATTCCCGAATATCCTTGGGCTGCCGAGATGGAATCCATGGGAGCATTCCGCCTATTGGCCCGGGATAGCGAGGGTCGTAAATACTGAAGCCTTGACTATCATGGCTTTTGGACTCTCAACGTGGGTTCTATTGTTCCTCGCTGCGAGGCGTGCCCACACCATGCGCTTCCTGTTGATCATACAAACGCTTTTGTTGCTATCCGCCCCCATCGGTATGCTCGATTGGTAGTTGAAAAGTGCCTGTAGCGTCGAAACCAGTGTGTGCGGCCTCGGCTCAAAGGACGGGTAGAAAGTGGAATGCCACAGGAATTTCCGATACAGCGGAAGCGGTGCACCCGCCGTCTCGTTCAGGGCGGCCTGAGGTCCGCATCGTTCGTTTGAAGCCCGAGACATTGCGCGCGAGGTTCACCCTTTCGGCTCTCCCGAAAGTCGAAGCCAGGTACATCACTCGCATCCGACAACGTTCTCACTCGCAAAGAAAAAGGTCCGAGCCCGCCAAAGATCAGTCCTCGGCCATCTCCGTTCTGTTCCGAGCCGCACGTACGCGCCGAATGTGGTGCGCAGACTCAGACCTTTCGGCCGATGGGAGTGCCAAATTCACCTTGATTTCCGTAAGCGAGAGGCGTAATAGGGGACTGTACGTGGCCAGTTGAGTGGAACGCCTGGGGGGAGGCTACATGGCCCGTGCGGCCCGACGTCAATTCTTGGTGACGCCTATCGGCCACAAGCCGGACACCCGTTCTCACCACCCTTCGAATTTCCTTCCAGTTTCCCGTCGATCTTCATGCATGATCTCGTCTCCGTGCCGGCGCTTCCCTTGCCGCCTTCCCCGTGACCACGCGAGTTCCGATTGCGTTCGGGCTTCAAAGGGATACAACGGGCGTGCGGCCAGACGTGACGCGCAGCTGCCGAGGAATACCGACGGGCTCAGGCCCACAGCCCAAATCGCCAGAGGCCCGTCTGTCCGTTTTGTAGAACAGCGCCCTCTGGGCTTCAGCCGGCAGTTGTGGATGTCATCGTCCGAAGTTCGCAATGTGACATGAGTGGTACGGCCCCACACTACTTTTGCCGACGATGAGAAAGGTAGCGATCCATGGCTATGTGTGCATTCAGACCTCGCGCAGGAATCGAATTGATCGCTCACACTGATCTACGGCTGCGAACACAAAAGGCTTTGCCGGTGTGGCTGCTTCTTGCCCTTCTCTTGAGCGCATGCGCGGTGCCGAATGTGAGGCCGTTCGCGGACGCGACAGCCACCTACCGGGACGCCATCGCCACAGCCGGAGCGACCGTTGCAGATGCCATGCGGAGGGGTAGCGAACCCGAGAAGGCGCCTGAGGCGGCAAAGCTATGGTCCGCGCGCATCAAGGCGGCCGATGCACTGGTGTACTACGCCGGCGCATTGAGCAACATCGTCGCCGCCTACCACAGCGCTGGCGATAGTGTGCAGCGGCTTAGCGACACGGTCGGTGAACTCGCTGCCTTGGTGCCGGCGACCGGAGCGATGGGGAAGGAGGCCGTCGCAATCGGTGCCGTCATCGGACGGACGGTATTGGAGGTGAAGGCTGCCCACGATCTGGCTCGGGCGGTCGAGAAGGCGCACCCGGCCCTGGCCCAGATCGCCGAGATTCTCAAGAAGGATCTGATCGATCTGAAGGTGCTCTGCGGCAATGCGTACGCGGACATCGATCAGAATCTCATCAACGAGTGGCGCCCTCACAAGGGGCACTACGAAAAGCTCGTCGAGGCTGTGGAGAAGTCACGGTCGGATGCGGCCACCAGCGCGTTCGATGCCCCGTCCATCGGTCGCCTGAAGGAGTTGGAGGCGTTGCTGGCGGCGCGAGAGGCTGAATTCCGCCGGCATCGCGAGGCACGGGCCGCGGTCGCCGTGCAACAGGCTGCTGCGGAGGAGATGCTGGATCAGGCCGTCTTAGGGACCGATGATTGGGTCAAGACCCACGCCGAGATCGGCGAGGCGCTCCGCGCCAATCGATTGCCCAATGTTGCATTGCTCATGAGCCGCGCCCAGGAGATCAAGAACGCCGTGGATCGCATCCGCAAACGATGATCTTCAGTACAGGAGTGCATCGATGTCGCCACTGGAAGAGCAACACCAAGAACTTCAGAAGATCCTTTCCGAGATTCGCCAAGACCTGTCGGATCAAGCGAAGCTGGACATTCGGCGGAAGTTGATTACTTTCATGAGCGACCTGCCGGCGGGACCAGAGTTCACGCTTCTGTACGACACCGCGAACGAAACCAGCTCAGATCTGGGCAAGCAGATCACCGCTGCCGCAATGGGGCGCCTGCGCGAGAGGACGTCGGAGCTGTCGTATCAGGTTGGCATCCTTCAGTCGGTGACCAAGAAAGCCGAGGCGGACGCCCAGGCGCTCAGCCTGAAGAAGATTCAACTG
>Ga0316626_10000658_pt1 | contig 13990 bp, 14 predicted proteins | sample OWC_Aug_T1_C1_D5_FD_207656 | JGI IMG/M metagenome (GOLD analysis project Ga0316626, IMG submission 207656) | Wetland soil microbial communities from Old Woman Creek delta, Ohio, United States - OWC_Aug_T1_C1_D5_A | ecosystem: Environmental > Terrestrial > Soil > Wetlands | place: USA: Ohio...
ACCGTCGGAAACCGATCGGTCGGAAACCAGATCGAAATAGGCATAGACTTCGCGGCTATTCAGGGTCGCGTTGTCATCCGTCAAAACAGCCCAACGAGCGCCGTTGCCAGCCGAGGGAATCGACCCGCCGGAAGCAGTCCAAGTAATGTCCTTGAGCTGCACATAAGCGATATCGCTCGTATTGCTCTGCTGCCACACGTCAAAATCGGTCGAGCCGAATGAAAGATTGTAGCCGCCGCTGGTATAACCATTCCCGGCCGTGATTTCAGTCAAGCCGGAGAAGGTATCCTGATCGGCGGTAGGCGATGCCGCGGCAGTGCAGAGAACCATCTTGAGGTTTGTGGGCTTGGTTTCATTCCTGAGACACCACCCGAGAACCTTGTACTTGCCTTTATTGGTCCATCCAGAAGCCATCAGTCACCCCCTTAATACGCAGGAAGCGTGAGTGAGAGCGCCGTCAACGTCTGCGTTGCTCCCGTCGCAAATTGAGTCGATGACATGTTGATTTGAGCGCCGCTTACTCCGACGGCCATGTCCATGCGTTCGTCCGTACCGGAAGAACCGCCGCCATCGCTGGGCGTCACGAACCGAGCCCATCCGGCCGTACCAGTGGCTATGCAGACGCCACTCCAAGTTTCCGCCGCGGCCTTGGTGAGGACCCCATTGACCGAATCGTCCCACGTCACTCCAGCGCCGGTAGAATTCTTGATGGTCACAAGCAGCGTGCCGGTGGGAGCATCGTCGGAACTGGACGGTTGAAGACCGCTGTAAATCCTCAATTCTCCGCCCTTGAATATATCCTGCACGGCTCGGGACATGCTGACAAGCGAGACCAGATCATAGTCGTGATACATGGTGCTGGTGTCAACATGAATCCCGATGTAGACGGTCGTGGTTCCGCCAAGAGTGCCGGGGACGAGGAAGAAAAGAGTATGCTTCGTCCACGCCGCGTCGGTGACGCTCTTGGTAACAAGTTCCGTTCCGGCCTGAGTCGTACCGGCGCGGATCTGCCCCGTTGTCCCGGTGCCTTTCTTGAAATATGCTTCCAGCTTATAGACGTGCCCATTGCGGCACGTTGCGGTCGCATAAGCGTATCCTGCGCCGCCGCTGCCGGTTATTCTCGCGCAATTCGCGGTGGAGTTCGCGCCCCCGGCCTGTTGGACGATGGTAGCGCCGGAACCGGTCCATCCTGTTACTCCGGTCTCGAAATCGCTGTTGGCAAGTTTCTCGGGGTTGATTCCCAACATGCGATTGCGGAGACCTGTGCTGATTCTGAGAGCCATTTCAATCCTCCTTTAAGGTGGTGGTGGTGCCGACTCGTACCCTTCTCCGTAGGCCGTCAGAGCGGCCAAGGTTCCAAGACCGACATTGGAAAAATACAGTCCTACTACATACAACGATGCGTCTTCCTCTTGCTTTATCGCTCCTACGCCAGAAACAACCGCCGGAAACACTACTCTCCCGGCAGTGAGATTTTTGAAAAGTCCGTCCTGCCCGCCCACGCAAATGCCGAGCGGAGTAGTCCATAACAAGGCATGCCCGGCGATGGAACCGTCGCCGATATTGGGGCCGTCAACCTCGACGCAGGTTCCCTCGATCGCTCCATATCTCGCCACCGGCTGATATCGTACTTCGGAACTGCCCGGATCTCCGGCGATGAAACCTATCTCCGACAGGGTTGAAATCCAGATGCCGTTCCTGACGGCCCCGAGCATGGTGATCCTTGAGGGCCATGGAATAAACGCCTTGTGCAAGCTGGCCAGTTCCACCATGTAGTCCTTTTCCGTGTAATAAAGGACGCTTCCTGCGGCAATGTAGATCCGTCCCTGATAATAAGTCAGCAGTTGTCCCGGCGGAGGCGCTTCCATGAACTGAGTGACGCATGGCGACACTCCTTTGCCGTCCCCCGAATATGCAAGATTTCTTGTGCCGTTAAGCACTGTCGCCACGAAGAACGGGACCTCCCCGTTGGTCGCAGTCAGATAAATGTTCACGCCCACAACCGTCGGGTCCATCGACATCGAAATGTTGTCGATGAGAATCCCCGAGTCCGCCGGTAGGTCGATAAGGGTCGAAGCTGGAGCCCCGCTTTCTTGCCCGTCATTTCGAAGGAAAGTCAGAGTAATCTGGTATTTCCCCTCGGACAATGAACCGCCGATGGCGGTCAGTGCCGGGCGCTCCGGCACTTCTAGACCCCAGCTTCGGCAAGCTCCATTCTGGTAGACCCCGGTAATTACTCCGTCAGTGAAGAACAGGCGGTCGGCAATTTCCTGATATCGCATGGGGCGTCCGGCCGTAATGCCCGAGCGGATGGGAGTTCCAGAGTAATCCGGCTCCAGACGTTTGAGATCGGTGCCCTCACGGAATAATATGAAATCGCCGTTACTGAAAAGAGAGTGTACGCTGCCGGTGTAGACACGGTGGTATCCTTTCCTCCGCCGGATCTTCCGGGCGTCATTGACGTACACATTTTTGACCACTTGGAATTCATTGGGCTTCGTCATCTCCGGCTGGAGGACGTTGTTTTTGCCCATGAATTCGGCCATGCGAAACGGTTTTGGTTCCATCACACCCATCCCGGATGAGGACCAACAACTTCGGCTCTCAACCTCGATTTTAATACAGCTCTCCTAATTTCTTCCTTGTCCCGCAGCCACATGCGCTCATGCGCTGCGACTTTCTTTAGGTCGAGAGTATCGACATCCTGTTTCGAGTACGCCTTCCACAGAATGCCGTTAAACAGCTTGTCATGATAAATCGCCGGGATTTCCGGCTGATAAGTCTGGTCTGTCGCCCAAAACATATCGACAAGCTGCAAGCGATAGACGCTGACCCAAAGCGTATCGTTGGCGTTGGGCGGCGGATAAATGCGGGCTTTCCCCGTTCCGACACCTTCCGTTATCAGGATTGTCGGAAGGCCCGATGCGGAACTCTCCCAACCGGGATAATTGGCATCCATCCAATGAGCATTCCTGAGCAGCAACGGATCGTTTTGGCTGGCCAGCCGCGCTTTTTTCAGAATTGTTATACGACTATTCAAATTGACCAGCGGGTCATCCTTGGTTATGGAGTACCGGCAAACCGTAGTGCCTGTGCTGTCCTCGATCATGGGCATGTCCCGGCATAGTTCGTTTATAACCTCGTTAAGGCAATCCGTGATGTCGTTGTTGCTCCAGAGATAGGGTTCAACCATGTCATCAAGACGCGATCTGGTTCGCGACACAATGTCGGCCAAGGTGATTCCGCTGACTCCGGACGGATAGGCGATTGTCGTTCGGATAAGATCGTTGAACAGGCTCGCCATGCCCGTTCCGATCATGCCGTCCGCGGATGGAGAGGGGGAACCCCCGGCTTGACTGTAAATGGCGATCGTGTAAGATCCGTCATCCCATGCGGTCCGGCTCTCACTCAGGATATATCGTCCTTTGATGAGGGGATGCTCGGTAAACGAGACGTAAGGATCGGCAGGAGAAGCCGCGAACGTGCCGTCGGCATCGTTCAACATATAAGCATCCTGCTCCCGGACGATTATCCCGTAAACCGTAAGTCCCGATGCCGTCCAATCGATACTGAATCGTTTTATGTTTGCCATGTCAATTCTCCACAGTCATGATATTCACCGGGGCCGTTATTCCACCGACGCCGGGCGCGGCTCCACTGCCATACCTGCGATCCCATTCCTTTTCTGTTATCACGCGAAGCGTTTCGAACACCGGCAGATGCACGTCGGAATCTATGACCACGATCACGCCTTCCCCGAGAAAATTCAACTGGCTCGCCGTCAACTCCAGATCGTACATCCCGACCGTATCGCCGGAAACGTGAATCATGTCATTATCGCCGCCGGAGGCAGTCAAAGCAATGGAAGTGCGAGTCACGGCTCCTCCATTGTTGGCGCGAGCAAAGAATTCACAGGAGCAATCCGTGACCGTGAGGGCCAGTTTGGGCGTCAAGGCGTCTGCGGCGTCGAGGAATGGCCCTATCGGGATGCGGACGGCGGTATTGGTTTTTAGTTCTTGCATTGGTGATGCCTCCTTCCTTCGATAATATTGTGTGGCAAAAAGAATAAAATTGCCCGCACCAACTGGAGTCGCGCTGCATGTGGCTACGCCCGCAGCCGTTCCAATCAGAGCGCCAGCGCCGGTCAGCGTTGCGGAATTGGTCGAAAGTCCATAACAACCGCCCGACAGCGTTCCGGTTCCCCGGAGAACGCCGGAACAGCTCGCCAGTCCGTTAGAAGTCCCGACAAGCGCCCCGATGCTCGTAAGCGAACCCGAGACCGTGGCGACACCGCTTGAAGTCCCGGCCAAAGCGCCTGAGGCCATAAGCGTTCCGGACGCTGTTGCTTGACCATTGGCATTCCCACTTATGTAGCCAGAAGGCAATGTCGCCGTTGCTTCGCAATAAGCTGATCCTGCCGCGGTACCGGAGAGCGCCCCGGAACCGATCAAAGTAGCCGTTCCTGTGGAACTACCATTTGAATTCCCGGCGAGAGCGCCATTGCCGATTAAAATTCCGGAATTCGTGGAGGAACCTGCGGAATTGCCGGACAGGACCCCGATTGCGACCAGAGTGCCAGAATTTGTACTTACTCCCTCTGTTATTCCGGCGAGCAAACCGAAGGCAGTAATTGTCCCGGTTGCAGTTGCAATCCCATTGGATGTTCCTGTCAGCTTCCCGGTCCCGATGACGGTGCCCGTCACGGTGGCTATTCCGTTCGCGCTGCCCGTTAAAACACCTATGCCGGTGATCGTTCCTGTCGCCGTGGAAGCACCGTTGGAAGATCCAATGAGTTTCCCCGTTCCGGCAAGCGTGCCCGTTGCCGTGGAAGTGCCATTAGAAGATCCAATGAGTTTTCCTGCTCCGGCAAGCGTTCCTGTCGCCGAAGCCGCTCCCGCTGCCGTTCCGGCTATGCCACCTTCGAGCAGTATGGTTCCTTCGCAGAAAGCCGAGCCCGCGGCGGTTCCAACCAGCTTCCCGGTCGCAAGCAATGTGCCCGTAGCGGTGGCGATGCCATTCGCATTGGCTATCAGATTACCTATGCCGGTGATCGTTCCGCTCGCGGCAGAAACGCCATTGGCGCTACCTGCCAGAATACCTATTCCGGTGATCGTAGCCGTTGCGGTGGCGACACCATTCGCAGTGCCTATTAAAGCAGCCGTGCCAGTGATCGTGCCTGTAGCGGTGGAGAGACCTTCCGCCGAGGCGACAAGAGATCCGGTGCCGATAAGAGTCCCGGTAACTGTTGCGCTGCCCGCCGCCGTTCCTGCGCCGAACAAGAAACTGCCCAATGTGCCGCTTGCCGTAGCTACGCCATTCGCGCTACCTGCAAGAATACCTGCTCCGGTGATCGTACCGGTTGCCGAAGCTATGCCGTCCGTCGAGCCGACAAGATGTCCACTCGCGGCCAAGGTGCCGGTTGCGGTAGAACTCCCCGCGCAAGTCCCGGCGAGCATTCCCGCGCCCGTCAGCAAGCCGGATGCCGAAGCTAGGCCATCAGAGGTACCAATCGCATAGATTTGGCCACCCAGCGTGCCGGTGCATGCAGCGAGACCATCGGAGTTACCCGCTAGGGCTCCCGCGCCCGTGAGAGTGCCCGTACACGTTGCCGAACCTTGGGCGGTTCCAGAAATGGGCCCTTGGACTAAACCGCCCGCGCCTCCTAACCAGAATGCCAGAAATGAACGATAGCCGGGGGCTGGAAGAAATGCTGTAGCGGAGCATGTCGCGGCACCAGAGGATGTGCCGATCAACGCCCCTGCGCCGTAGATAGTGCCTGTTGCGGTGGATGTTCCTGAAATCGTACCCGATAACGCCCCCGTTCCGCCAAGGCTCCCGGTGACGGATGCGCTGCTCTCGGCGGAGCCGGATAGCGCCCCAGATCCGGTCAGGGTGCCATCCGAAGTCGCCACGCCCGCGCTCGTCCCTGTCGCCGAGGCAATCAACATGCCGGTAGCTGCGGCAGTTGCAGCCGCGGCGGCGGTTCCAGACAACGATCCAACTCCAGTTAATGTTCCTCCACAGGACGCTGCCGGATAGGCGGTGCCGGAAAGTAACCCCGTCCCTTTCAAGATGCAATTGGAACAGCTTGCGGCACCGGAGGATGTGCCGGAAATATAACTGATCGCAGCTTCTTCCTCGAACGCCGCCATAATGAAGGCAACGTCATCGGCGGCTACGGTAGTCCATGTGAAGACCTGATCTCCGGTAGTCCCTTGGAGCGCGTATTGCGAATGGCTGCACCATGCGCCTTCATCGTTCGCATACACTCCGGTATCCGATGCGGTCGAAGCGTCTTTGTGTCCGCTGGCGAATACATCGACAACGGCAGATCCCGCGGGGACGCTGGCGATGGTCAGGGACGGATCGTCAACCGAATCATTCCTCGAAGTATTATTGAAGAGGCTTGCGCCCGTGCCCGTAAAAACATGGGCCATGACGCGGAGACTCAAAGCCGCGTCATTCTGGACGCTGATATCGGCGGTGCCGACGGTAGGGTTAAACAGATACCAGAGTTCGGCGGTGCATTCGGCGGAGCCCGCGACAACGGAACCGACTTGGAGAAACGTCTGTGAACCGCGGGTGGGCGCACCGCCGGTACGCGAGGTTGTGGTCTGGCCCGCGATGGCGACAACGAGCAGACAGTCCCCGCTCTGGATGGTTACAGAAAGGGTAATCGGATCGCCTGTTCCTAATGACGCCTGTGTGCTGGTTCTATATCCGAGTGCCATTTTTCACTCTCGGGCAGAAATATTCCCGGCAAACGATTGGCCTGTCGGTGTGGATTTTGCATGTCCACACCCCGTCGGCATTCACCAAATGCTGACACGTAAGAGGAATTTTGACGGCCAGCACTATTCCCTTTCCATCTCGGGAAGGATACGCCATAGGTTCACAATGATGGTAAGCGAGCCATCTCCCTATTTCCTTGGTATCGGGAAATGGCTCATTCAAGCTCATGAAGGCGCTGGCACAGCAATTGCCGCATCTCAGGCATTCCATGACTAATCTTCGGACACGTTGCAATCGCCAGCCGCAAAAGAAGGAGTGATCCCCGCGCTTATATTCAAATTGGCAGTGAGCTGGCCGCAATAGAGCACCTTGCCAGCGCCCGATACCACCGTGCCGAGTGCAAAGTGGGTGACGGTATCGCTGCCGCTGGTGCAAGTGGGGAAATTTATCGCGGCTTCATTGTCCCATGCGCCCGCGCTTCCAGCCCATCCCGCCGCCTGTCGGGTTACGGCAACTCTCGCATATGGCGTATAAGTCGCCTCGCTTGTAGTCTGATCTCCGGCTTCCGGCGATGCGGTATGCAGACTCACATAGATGTCCGTGATCGGCGTCCCATGATTCTGCGCCACGCCGGTTATCGCCGTAGCGTTGAGGATCAACGCAAGAATATCGTTTGCAAAGGTATTTCCTTTTCCTAAAGCCATTTCGTTTCTCCTTGATTAAGTTGATGGGTCAAACCCCGTGATTGGGTCGGCGTCAGCATCCGTTGTCGGCGTACCATGCCACGCTTCCGAGCTGTCATCTTCTTTGGTAATGTAAATCGATCCGCCGCTTGTATAAAACTTGTTGCGCAAAAACCGGAGAGCGTTCAGTGCGCTCCGGGCGGCTTCCCCGGTGATCTGCGTCCAATCCCGCTTCAAGAGCGCGTCCGCGATGCTTGTATGCTCGGCCGTCGCAAGACTAAACCCGGTCTTGTCGTTCACGGCGATGGATTGTCCGGACGTGAGATCAACGGTCTGATTTAGTTTTGTTCCATTTGTTGTCGGCAACCCACCATTCGCTCCGGGAACCGCATTGGGCAAGGCAACTGCAATCAGACCCGTATGCCCGGAAGCGGCTTCATCCAACACGGCATCGGCGATCTGCGCCTCGGTCGCTATGTCGGGAGCCGTAGACCCTTTCCACGATTGCACATTGGCGTCCACGTCTCCTGCAACTGTGAAGGTTAGGGAGTCGGTTTTTGCTTTTATTCCATCAGCCACGGTGTCGAGCGTAGTTATCAGCGCGGCCAGATCCCCGGCCGTCTGAGTGGTGCCGGAAACTTTAATAACGTCCGCCTCGATATATCGGTTCTCGATGGAGAAGTGAGCGATCACCGTCCCGACTACCGATATGCTGTTGACGGTTCCGGCGGTTATCACTACAGCATAGTCATTGGCAACAGCATAGAACGCATCCGCGCTCAGGTCGATCAGGACATTGTGCAGACCGGTGACGGTATCGAAATCGACCGTCAGGGTTACACCTGTGGTTGTCTGCGTTGTATTGTTCCCTTTGTAGACGGACACGGCCGGTGTCCCGGCCAATGTGATCGGCGTGCCGTCCGCCTTGTGCGTCGAGAACTTAAAGTTCAGTGTCGCGTAGTCTTCCGCATAATCCCCGAGATATTGCATACATCGCTCCTAAGAAATCAGGCTGGATGGTCCCACTAAAATAGAGCCTCCGCCGATTAATGCGGATGGTCCGACGAGCGGCCCTCCCCCGACCGCCGCCCCGTATGTCCCCGCACGAATGGAATCGATTTCGTCCTCGGTCAATACATCGTTGAAAATCACTATTTCATCCAAAAACCCATCGTGATAGGCCGCAACTGGCACGCCGTTGCTCAATATCGTGCCGATTAAGAATGCAACGTCCGTCGCCCATATGGAGTTGGTGGACACTCCCGTCGCTTCCGCGTCGGTACCTTCCGTGTAGCCGTACACTTTGCAGTACCAGTCCTTCGTGCTGGAATCGTAAGAGAACCCAACGTGATACCATCTCCCGGCGACAAAGGCATACGACACCATGTCGATTGTTTCGGTAATGCCGGGGGAATATCCGAGCAAAAACCGAATGTAATATACTCCGGAACTGTTCCGCAAACCCAACGCGAAGCAATCGTCATTCAGCGTGGTATTGTTGTCATGCTTCGCAACGAAATACCTCGTAACCGTGGACCCCGGCAGCGATTCCGCGTAAAACCAGAAACACACGGAAATGTCGCGGTTGCTGTCGCCTGATTTCAGCGGCCACCCGGACGGAAGGTTCGCGTCCGCACAATACATATAATCGGAATCCCCATACTCGAAATCCGCACAGCACGCACCCTCCCGGTAATTCACGGTATTCTCCGCAACCGTGCCGCCATCGGTCAGAAATGAGTCGTTGTCGGAGATTTCTTCGCGGCATAGTTTACCGCTTTCGAATCTGAACAAACCCTTGCAGTTCGAGTCTCCGGAAAAATCGTTCGCCATTTAGATCGCTCCAATCCCGACATTCCATGAGAACTGATTCGGGGCGTCCGTCAACCAATTGTCCAGCACGGGAGAGTACGTGGTCATGTTCACCATTCCGGTCGCTGGTATGAAATGCAGAATCCTGATATATCCATCGTAGTTCCCCTCACCAGTGACGTGACCCCGCATCTGGTCGTAAATATTGCGGCCGTTGACCGGGTGTACCTGCTGTTTCTGCGCACCCGAAACATGGCCGCTCAAACTGAATAGCACGTTGGGACAAACATCGCTTATGTCGGTATGGATCGAGTCGGGGTTGTAACTCCCGTCCGATTGCAGGTAGGCGTGGCTGACGAGGATGCCGACTCTGGTGGAATAGGAATCGAATGCATCGTGCGCCCATGTACGCTCGGCCGTGTCGGGGGCGTAACTCAGCGCCACAATGATGTAATCCTTGCTGTCCATGGTCATCAGGAAATAGAGGTTGTCGTTGTCTGAATGCCCGGTGTAGCGCCCGCCATACCACGGTTTGCCCGAAAAACGGGTGACGGGAAAATATTCGGTCCAATCCGCCCAGCTCCCATTGTAGTAATCGTGGTTCCCGACTGAAATCAGGTAGGGAATATTAGCGGTGTCCAGCACGGCAAAAGCTCCGGATGCGTCTCCCAACTGCCGATCGACATACGATCCGCCGTCGATGGACACCACGTCCCCGACGTGGATCACCAGCTTTATGTTCCGGCTGACTGCGTTGTTCGCAATCCAGTTCATGATCGTGTACAGCTCCGCCGAGCCGTCATGGTTCAATGGGATGTACTGAGTATCCGGGATCATGACTATTTCCCACTCGGGTTTGCTGCACGAAACCAATACTCCCATCAGGGCTTCCTCTCAAATTAAGACTTGGGCTTCCACCCCTTCCACACCGCATCGCGCTCCGCGGACGTGTAATCGTAGCCGGTGAGACGTTTCAAGGCTTCGAGTTTCGGCTGACCCTGCGCGGTATAGTCTTCGGGATTCAGGAAGTTCAGCGCGTTCAACAGGGCGGAATTCCGAACTTTCTCATTGATCTCTTCTTTCGAAATGGACTTGGGAGATGACTTCTGCAAGTGATTGGGCAATGGCGGAAGAGAATCGGCGAAAGGCTCCCATTCGTCCGGCCGCAATGCGAGCGCCGGGCTCCACGGCAGGATGTTCGATCTGCCGGGATCGGGTTTTTCGCCTTTGCGGATCACATAAGCACACTGAGGTATCATTTCCATGACAAACCTTTCCTGAGATGCGATCCGGCCAAACCCCAAATGGAGGTCCGGCCGGGTCGCAACCCTTCTGATAAGTTAACGATTAGTAGGAACTCAGGATCGGCCTGTAACAGAGAGCCGATACCTTGATCGAACCGACCGTAGGCGTTCCACCCACGGTTACGGTCAGATCAACAAACCCACCGGTTGGATATGCTTTCGCGTCTCCGGGCAAGCCGACCGAGCCGGTTGGAACATAAGCGTCCGTACCGGCGGTGCCCGACGTGCGGGTCCCGGCTGCGGCGGCGAGGTCGATGGCGTTGTCCCACCCGTTAGGGTCGGCTGTGTCACCGACAAGCGCCGTGATTCCCACGGCATCGTCGCTTGCTACCTCGATGTCCACGAAAACATTTCCAACGTAATAACCCTTTGGAATCTGCAACGCCCGAATAACCGTACCGGTCGCAACGACGGTACTTATCCCGGAGTTAGAGAGAAGAAAGGGCTGTCCGCCATCCCATACCGACGCTTTCTGCGTGGCTGATCTGTCGAATGTTGCCATCTTCAATTACCTCCGGTTGGTTATACGGCGTCGAGCTGAATCCAATACTCGGTGCCGTTGATGTTGATTTTGAGTTTGTGCGAAGCCGTGAATGTCCCGATGCTCTCCACCGCTTGCGTGGTGGTGAGCTTGAGGCTTTCGCAAGTCCCTGCGGTTCCACCAGCGATGGCGCACGCTTCCAGCTTCACGGTCCCCGTCTTAAAGGGTAGAGAAAGCTGGCCGACGGTTAACTGTTCATGCCTTGCCATTCGTCACCCCCTAATAGGAACCAAGAAGCGGTTTGTAGCAAAGAGCCTGAACCTTCACAGACCCGACAGTTGGAACGGTGCCGCCGAGGGCGACCGTCAGATTGATTTGCCCGCCGCTGGCATAAGCCTTGGCGTCGAGCGGGAACACACCCTTGCCCGTCGGAACGTAAGCGTCCGTACCCGCGGCGCTGACCGTGCGGGTTCCCGAGACGGCCTTGAGGTTGACGGCGTTATCCCATCCATTCGGATCTGTGGCATCACCAAGATCGCCCGTCTGAGACGTTCCGCCATCCGCCGCGGTCACGATCGTCATGAAAACCAATCCGACGTAGTAACCCTTGGGGATGTCCAGAACTTTAATCACATCGCCGGTTGTCGCAACGACGGTGCTTACGGTGTTCTCCAGCACGAAGGCGCAAGCGGCATCCCATACCGAAGCCTTCTGCGTGGCTGTTCTGTCTACTGTTGCCATATTGCTTTACTCCTTTTCACGGGCCGGGGCTTGTCGGCCTCCGGCCCCCCGGTTAAAGCCATGGATAACGCTTGTCGGCGTTACCCCTTCTTGACGTACAGAACGCCCAACGCTTCCGGCTTGATGACTTCATAGCCGTAAACATTGAGTCCGCGGATCAACTGGCCGAACGCATCGGGGTTGGCCAGCGTTTCCATCTCGGTCATCTGCGCGGCGAACGTGGTCGCAGCCTTCGTGCCGAACAGGATGTTGTAACAGGTATCGGCTCCGTCGGTGACGCTCCGATAGTTGTTGGTGATGTAGAGCGTGAACTGGTCGATCACGCCGATGCGTCCGTTGCGGAGCGGGCTCACGGCGTCACCGGTCATGCTGGCATCCTTGAGGTCGCTCTTTTTGATGCAGTTCGCCATCCACACTGGAATGACCATCCAGCGGCCGGTCTCCGGCACGTTCTGTTCCGAAAGAACCGATCCGCAATCCACGATGTAGCCGAGGATGTTGTCCTTGCTAATTGCCTCGGGCGCTGCGGCTGCACCGAGATCGAACGAGCTGGACACGAAACCGGCAGTCGCGCCCTTGTTCTTGGCGTGGGCATCGGGATAGATGTTGTTGAGAACATCATCGTCCACGGCCATCTTCATCTGGTACGATGCATCCTCGGACCACTTCTCGACAAAGGCGATGTCGGATTGCCGCTTGTCAACACTGTCCACCGTGAAGGCGAAATACTTGCCCTTGTCGATGTTCAGCTCGACGTTGGCCGATTCGTACTGGTCGTAGACCAGCTTCATGCCCTTGCTGTAGGTCTTGATCTGAGTGTCGGGCACGGTGCGGATGATAACCTTGTCCCCGAACTTCTTGATCTCGCCCTCGTAATCGGTGTTGGAAATCTCGCCAAACACGGTCGATTTGTAGAACTTGATGACCAGTTTGGTGGACCAAATCTGCGGGATGAATTTACTCGTCCCGGTTGAACCATAATCCGGATAGCCCGGTGCTACGGGAAGTCCCATTAAAGTGTCTCCTTATCCCGTAACAATCCTTCCAGCGGCTTGCGCGGCGTCATGTTTCGCCTGAATGGCCGCGGCTTCCTTCTCGCGGCCCCGGTAAACTCCGGAGATCATGTCACGGGCGAATTTATCGAGTTCGCTTGCCCTCACGATTGCGATTTCATCCTTGGCCGACAATGCCGGAGCAGAGGGAGTGCTGGACGGTGCGACCAAGGCTTCTTTACTCATTCTGGCGGCGGAAGACGGTTGCGCCGCCGCTGGGACTACCGTTGCCTTCTTTGATTTATAGTCAGTGTAATACTTGCCAACCTTGTCCGCGTTTCTCTGCTTCTGAAACTCCTTGGCAAAGTTAATCCGCGGGACGCCGGTATTTCCCTCCTCCTCGTTCATGTAGTTTGCGAATCCCGGATCTTTGACGATGGTCTGCCAGTCCGGAACCTTTCTGGAGAGGTCGGTGACATACTGTTCGTCAATGTTGCGGCTTGTCACGGCCACAACATTATCGACAGTCTGCCTGACGCCCTCCAGCTCTTTCATGATCTTGGATCGGAAGAAATACTCCATGTCCTCAAGGTATTCGGAGCCGTATTCCTGCTGCAACCGTTCCAGCCGTTGCTCCATCGTCACGCCGTCTGCGGGCGCTGCCGCTGGTTGTCCGTCTGGTTTCGCGGTTGCGGGCTGACCTTTCAGTGCGGCCAACTCATCCTTCAACGCTCTGATCTCCGCCGCCGTGCGGGGCACTTCGGCATTGTATTTACCCGTCAACACGTCGAACTTGTGCGAAAGGGCGTCATATTGCGCCTGAGAGATGTAACCTTCGGGCGCTGCCGGTGGAGCCTCGGGCGGAGCCGCGGGGGCCTCCGGTGGAGTCTCCGGCGGAGTGGTCTGCGCTGCCTCGGATGGTGCCGTTTCGGAAGGCGGCGCTTGGGCTTGGCTTTCCGCGGACTTTTCGGCGGGAGCCTCTACGGTCTTCTCCGCCGCCGGAGTCTCTTTGTATTGCTCCGGATAAGCCTCACGATGAAGTCTGTTTGCTTCTTCTTCTAAGCCTTGAAGCGCATTCGGTAAACCCATGATATCTCCTAGCGAGCCGATAAACGGTATTCGCATGTTCCCGGAGCCCGGTCAGGGGTGTTCCGGTACAGTTAACGGTTTGGGGAGCCCAATGGTATTCCCCGCTACAAAACTCTTCAACTCATGGCGGAGTTGACTTGCTGTTCTCTCAGTCTA
>Ga0316626_10000660_pt1 | contig 13970 bp, 17 predicted proteins | sample OWC_Aug_T1_C1_D5_FD_207656 | JGI IMG/M metagenome (GOLD analysis project Ga0316626, IMG submission 207656) | Wetland soil microbial communities from Old Woman Creek delta, Ohio, United States - OWC_Aug_T1_C1_D5_A | ecosystem: Environmental > Terrestrial > Soil > Wetlands | place: USA: Ohio...
TGATGGGGGCCTTCTTCACCGCCACCTCGATGATCGGGTTCATCGCGGGGGCCGGGATCGTGGTGCGCAACTCGATCATCCTCGTCGATTTCGTGGAACTGCGCCTCGCGCAGGGGATGCCGCTGGACCAGGCCGTCATCGACGCGGGGGCGGTCCGATTCCGGCCGATGCTCCTGACCGCGGCGGCGGTGATCGTCGGCGCCTCGGTGATCCTGTTCGACCCGATCTTCCAGGGGCTGGCGATCTCGCTGATGGCGGGGGAGGTGGCGTCGCTCTTCCTGTCGAGGATGACGGTTCCGATCCTCTTCTTCATGAGCGAGAGCCGGAAGCACCGCCACATGGCGCGCTTCCCGGAAGGGTCGGCGGGGTAGGGCTACTTCCCTGGCGGCATCTTCTTCAGCGTCTCGAGCTGTTTCGAGGCGGTTCGGAGCGAGCGGGCCGCTTCCTCGTTCCCGGGATCGTAGGAAAGGATCGTCTTCCAGTCGGCGATCGCCTCCGGAATCTCCCCCCGGCGGTACTCCGTCAGCGCCTTCTCCGTCAGCGCCTCCGTGAGGTTGTCTACCTTCGCCCGCACCTCGCTCCGGGTGAAGGGGTAGTCCCGCGGGTTCGCCGCGGGGTGGGTGATGAACCGCAGCGTCCCCATCCATCGCTTCCCCGCTTCCTCCCACATCCCCTGGGCGTACGCCGCGTCCCCGTTCTTCTTGAGGGCGAGAACCGCGCCGTCGAACTCCCGGGAGACTCCCGCGTGGCCCGGCTTCTCCTGCCAGGCGCCGGAATAGAGCTCGAGAGCCCGCTCGAACCCGCCTTCGTGGAGCGCAGTCATCCCCTCGGCGAACAGCTTGTCGGCCAAGGTGATCTCGGGTGGCTTCACGGCGGGCGGGGGTACGGGCTTCGCGGCGGGCGGGGGTACGGGCGCGTCGGCGGGCGGGGGTACGGGCGCGTCGGCGGGCGGGGGTACGGGCGCGGCTACGGGCGCGGCTACGGGCGGGGATATGGGCGCGGCTACGGGCGCGGCTACGGGCGGAGTCGTGCGGAAGGAGGACGAAAGCTCCGCGCACCCCTGGAGTGCGGTTGCCGAGAGTGCCAGGAGGAGGAGCGCTCGCGGAAGGGCCCTTCGTCTCAAAGCGCCATGCTCTTCAGCGTGGTTTCGTCCATCGGCGGCTTCTCCCGCACCATCATCGCGAAGGACTCCGCAAGCTCGGGGGAAAACTGCGTCCCGCGGAACCCCAGGATCTCGTCGATCGCCTCTTCGGTCGAAAGCGCCTCCCGGTACGGCCGCTCGGTGGTCATCGCGTCGAAGGCGTCGGCCAGCGCGATGATCTGGGCGTGGAGAGGGATCTCGTCCCCCTTGATTCCGTCCGGGTACCCCTCCCCGTTGTACCACTCGTGGTGGGCGCGCACCACGGGAATGTACGGGTGGAGGAACGGCGCCATCCGGAGGATCTCCGTGCCGTCGACCGGATGGCTTCTCATCTGCTCTTCCTCGGCGTGCGACAGGCGCTCTCCCTTGAGGAGGACGTCGTCGGGGGTCTGGATCTTCCCGAGATCGTGGAAGATCGCCGCCCGCTCCAGGTTGGAAAGCTCCTCTTCACCCATCCCGAGGCGGCGCCCCAACAGGCACGACATCCGCGCCACGCGGGTGGAATGCCCCATCGTGTACGGGTCCCTCGCATCCAGCGACGCGGCGAGGACGCGGACCATGCTGACGTACGCTTCCTCCAGCTGAAGCGCCTTAAATTGCAGGGAACTCTTCTGGGCGCGGATCGTCTCCGCCATCCGGTTGAAATTCCGCGTGAGGGCGCCCAGTTCGTCGGAGGAGTGCACCGGTACGGGCTGGAACGTCTCGATGCTCGCGAGGGAGAGAACCCCCCGGTGGAGCCGCTTCACCGGGGTGGTGATGAACGACGAGAGCACCAGCGTCCCGAAGATGGCGACCACCAGGATGACCGCCGCCGTCGCGAAGATCCGTTGCTCGATCGACCGCTGCGCTGTCGCGAGACCCTCCATGGAGAGCCCGAGGGAGGCGATCCCCACGTGCCGCCCCGCGAAGGAGATCGGGGTGGTGTATTCGATGAGCCGCCGCCCGTCGCGCTCCACCTCGTCCGCCCGCGTGTCGCCGAAGGTTCCCAGCGGAAGCAGGGGTGGAACGGGACGATACGGTTTTCCCCTCTCCGTCACCCGGTCGTGGGCCGTCACGACGTCGGACGCGTCCCGGATGGCGATGAAGGCGATGTCGGGATCGCTCGCCCTGGTTTCCGATACCAGCCGGTCCAATCCGAGCGGATCGTCTGCCAGCAGGAAATGCCCCGCGGAGAGGGCCACCACGCGGGATACCGCGGCGCCCCGCTGGAGCAGGTTGCGGCGCAGGGTCGCCTTGGTGACCTCCGTGACCACCCAGGTCACGGAGACGATGAGGAGGAAGACGAGGGGGAGCAGGAACCCGAACAGTTTCATGCGGATTCCTGCCCCGACCCGCCGCTCGACTCCCCCCGGTCCGGTGCCTGTATTCTCGATATCCATGGCAATCACGTATTATACGAGGATTGAACCGAATCGGGGATTCAATTGTGTCGCGATTGAATAAATCGGATCGCAGGGCGGTCTTACCCATGGACGACTTGAAGGGAGGTGGCATATGACGAATTCGGGAAAGGGTTTCCGGTGCCTGCTGGCAGGGGCGGCGTTTGCCGCCGCGATCGGATGGTCGGGGCCCGCGCGGGCGGAAGTGAGCGTTGGGGTCAACATCAACCTTGGACCGCCGCCGATCGTGGTGTCCGCGCCCCCGGCGGTCGTGATGATCCCGGGCTCCCAGGTCCACTTCGTTCCGGACCCCGGCATCGACGTGTTCTTCTACGGGGGGTACTGGTGGTCGCCGCGCGGGGAGCAATGGTACCGTGCGCGGGCCTATAAAGGGCCGTGGGGGGTGATCGAGCAGCGGCGGGTTCCCCCGGCGGTGGCCTACATGCCTCGGGACTACAGGACGAGGTACGAGCGGGAGCGTCATGTCCCGTACGGCCAATGGAAGAAGGAACGCTCCCGGTATGACCGGGAGAACCGGAAAGCGCATAAGAACTGGGAGAAGGAGCGCGAGAAGGAGTGGAAGGAGAGCCAAAAGGGACACGGGAAGGATGACAAGCACGGTGGCCAGGGGGGTGACGGCGGCGGGAACCACGGCAAGAAAGGCCGATGACAGTTCAGGCCAGCCGCTGAAGCACCTCGTTCGATACGAATCTCGAGGCCGGGAGGGGGATGTCCCCCTTCATGCGCTCCGTGCTCGTCGCTTGTAGGGCCGGAGTGCCATTGCGTGTAGAACGGCGCGCACAGGATCGATGAGGAGCGGGGAGATGCGCTGGGGGGACGAACGGCAGAGCGACAACGTCGAGGACCGCCGGGGACAGGGTGGGGGATTCGGCGGCGTGGGGATGCGCCGGGGCGGCATCGGAATCGGAGCGATCATACTGGCATTGGCGGGCGGCTGGCTGTTCGGCATCAACCCCCTTGAGATCCTCGGTCTGATCGGCGGTATCGATGGCGGGCCGGTGGTGCAGGCACCTGCGCCGTCGGCTTCCGGCCAGCATGGCGTAACGCCGACCGATCCGGGCGGCCGCTTCGTGTCGACCGTGCTCGCCAGCACCGAGGACGCCTGGACGGAGGTCTTCCGCAAGGGGGGCGCCAAGTACCGACCGCCCAGGCTGGTGATGTTCAGCGGCGCTACGCAGACTGCCTGCGGCCTCGGGCAATCGGCCGCCGGACCGTTCTACTGCCCCGAGGACGAGACCGTCTACATCGATCTGGGTTTTTACCAGATGCTGCAGCAGCGCTTCAAGGCGCCGGGGGATTTTGCCCAAGCCTATGTCGTGGCTCACGAGGTCGGCCATCACGTGCAGAACCTGCTCGGCACCATGGAAAAGGTACAGTCCCGGCGACAGCGGATGCCGGAGCACCAGTATAACCAGTTGTCGGTTCGGCTCGAACTGCAGGCAGATTGCTACGCCGGCATCTGGGCTCGCCAATCCCAGCAGGCCAAGGGCTGGCTTGAAAAGGGGGACGTCGAGGAGGGCCTGAACGCCGCTTCGCAGATCGGCGACGACACGATGCAGAAGCGCTCGCAGGGGACGGTGGTTCCGGACGCGTTCACCCATGGGTCCTCGAAGCAGCGCGTATCCTGGTTCCGGATCGGCATGGAAAGCAGCCAGTTGTCCGACTGCGACTCGTTCGCGCGCACGGAGCCTTGAGCATCCGGCACGGGCCCCCTTCCAACCATCCGTTCAATGATCACGGCCCCCCCAGTCCGCAGTCGCCGTTCACGCTTGGCGAACAGCTTGATCCTCGAGGAGAAACCGAACAGACGGCAAACCCCGTGCAAACAACCGGCTATTTCGGGTTGAGGAACGCGATGACGAGGGTGATCTTGTTGTCGGCCGGAAATATGCCCGGGATCGCTTCCAGGCCGGATAACCTTTCAAACCTTATCCCCCGCGCGCGGCAGCGGGGATGTTTGTCCCCCTAATCGTCGCGATGCTTGTGCCTGTCGCCTTCCCTGTGCTCTTTGTTCTTCCCCCCGTGTTCCCCGTGGTTCTTCTTCCACTGGCCGTACGGGGTTCGCTTCTCGTGGGCGTAGACAGTGCGGTAGTCCGCGGGAACCCTGTAAACAGGCGCCGGGACGTGCCGCGGTCCCACGGCCACCCACTGCCCGTTGTAGGCGTTGGCCCGGTACCACCGATCCCCCCGGCGGTTCCACCAACGGTTGTCATAGAAGAAGAGGTCCACGCTCACGCCAGGTGCGAAGTAGACGTTCGACCTGGGGATAACAACCATGTCCGGGGGTTGCTCGACATACACCGGCTGCGGAGCAACGACCACGGGGGCTGGGGCGACACCAACGCCGACCGGAATTCCCACATTGATGTTGACGTTGGCCCCGGCATGAACGGGAGCTGTGTTCGCGACAAATCCCGCAAGAGCGAGAACCGACAGAGCCGTAAGAATTCTCGTTTTCATCTCTTCCTCCGAATTCTCTTTCCGACTTCGTAAATCACCCTTCGTCGTCCGATGGACGAATGGTGCGCGGGATTCTTCATCGAGAGCGATCGCAATTCCCACCCCTGCGGGAATTACACGATTGTTGTCGCGCGGAAGATTCCGAAATCTATCCTTCCTGCACAACCCCGCAAGGCCCGGAATCTGCGTGTTTCCGCCTGTCCCGAGCATCTGATCGAACTGTTTTTCACGAACCATGCCATGACAGCAAACATGACGCGGAATCCATACAAGGAAAGGGGGAACCCCCGATGGGGTTTCGTTCCTGCTACCTTCATCCCGCGGTGGAGCAGGGATGCGGGAGTTGCCATGTTGAAGAGGGGGGGAAGCTCAGGCGGAAGGATCAGAAAACCGCATGCTACGGGTGCCTTGATTTCCGGCCACGGGGGAGTGATAATGGAATCGAGGGCGGAATGCCCGCCCCCACAGCGCTATGGTGACCAGGAATTGAGCACTGCCTGACCACCGCCAAGGCGCTGGACCAGGCGCTGTGTCAGGCCGAATTCGATGCAACGGCTACTGACTCGGCGCCTTTCTTTTCTCGTACTCAGTGATGCATCGCCGTGCCTATCCAGGTTGCTCCCTGGGTTACGATTTTACAGAATGCCCATTCGGCGATTTTTCGATCCCCCTCATTGTCCGGAAATCCGATAGGAAGGGAAGAGGCGGGGGGAGGGCCAAACGACGTGATGGCTTTTCTTGGTGCCGGAATGGTCCTCGGGTTGTCTGCGGGTATCTCGCCCGGACCCCTCCTTGCGCTGGTGCTTTCCCACACGATCCGTCACGGGGTCCGGGAGGGGATCCGGGTCGCGGCGGCCCCGCTGCTGACGGACCTGCCAATCATCCTGGTATCGACGCTCGTCCTGTCGAAGGTTGCCGGGTACGGAAGCCTGTTGGGGGCGGTGTCCCTGGCCGGCGCGGCGTTCCTGGTGTACATGTCATACGAGACGTTCCGCGCGAGGAGGCAGGAACCCTCCGCGTCGGATGCCGGACCCCGATCTCTTAGGAGGGGGGCCATGGTGAACGCCCTCAGCCCGCACCCGTACCTGTTCTGGCTGACCGTCGGTGCCCCCATGATCCTCAAGGGGTGGAAGACGAGCCCGGCCGCCGCCGTGCTGTTCGTCGTCGGATTCACGGGGTGCCTGGTGGGCTCCAAGGTGGTGTTGGCGGTTCTCGCCGGCCGCTCGGTGCATCTGCTGAGCGGAAGAAACCTCCAATACCTCATGCGGGCCCTTGGGTTGCTGCTCCTTCTGTTCGCGGCCCTTCTGCTTGTGGACGGCCTGCGCTTGCTCGGGTTGCTCCGGTAGGCGGTGGTGACCAACACCGCGTGATCGGTCCAACCGGATCTTTGTGCAAGAATCCTCCGAACGTCTCTACCGGTGTTTCGATGGAAAGCCGCACGTACTGCAAACCCCGTGCAAACAACTGCCGGTTGGAGGGTGAGAAAGGAGCTTACACAAGAGTGCCTCCGGGCAGCACCGTCAGCGCCCTGGTGGACGCATCCAAAGGGAAAGGAGAATTCCCGCCAGGAGGAGGATCGCAACCACGTACGAAACCTGATCCGGGGGCGCTTTCGCTGCCTCCCCGAGCTGTTCGGGGGGCAGGAGGCTGATCAGCAGGGGACCGTTCATGACGGTGGCATCCCCGATTGTAGTAGGCGGTTGACCTTCGCCGCCATGATGAAATCGTTTTCGTGCAGGCCCCGGATCGAGTGGGTCCGGAACCGTACCGTGCAGTACCCCCATCCGACGGACAGGTCCGGGTGGTGCCCCTCGGCCTCCGCGATCTCCCCGACCTGCCGGGCGAACAGCATCGCCTCGGCGAAATTCCGGAATCGGAATTCGCGGCGAATTCCTTTCGTCTCCTCCTCGAGCGTCCATCCGGAGACCCGGGAAACCAGTCTTCCCGCCTCCTCCGCTCCCATGGCCGGAACCCCGCCCCGGCATGGAACGCACCGCTTGTCCGAAAGTTCCATGGATGTGTCCTTCCCTGTTGGAGGGAGTTTCCGTGAACACGGTTTCAACGATTGACGCCGGTCAATGAATTCCCCCGTGATTCGGCGGAGGATGAACGAAAAGCAGGGGAGGTGTCCGCATGGGCAAGGTCACGCTGATCACCGGGGCGACGTCCGGGATGGGGAAGGCAACGGCTCTCTTGCTGGCGGGCAAGGGATACGATGTGTACGCGGGAGCGCGGAAAACGGCGGATGGGGAGGCGTTGGTCGCAGAGGCGAAGAGACGGGGGATCCCCCTAAAGGCCGTGCTGGTGGACGTCACGGACGACGGCTCCGTCCGCGCCGCCGTCTCGCGTGTGGCGAAGGAGTCCGGAAGGCTGGACAACCTCGTCAACAACGCGGGATACGGGTTCCTGGGGACGGTGGAGGAGGCAGCGGATGCGGAGATCCTGCGCCAGTTCGACGTCAACGTCTTCGGTGTGGGCCGGATGTGCCGGGCGGTACTCCCCCTGATGCGGGCCCAGCGGTCGGGGGTGATCGTCAACATCTCTTCGTGGCTCGGGAGAATGGGGTTCCCGCTGTTGACGTACTACAACGCGAGCAAGTACGCGGTCGAAGCGATCACCGATTCCCTGCGGTACGAAGTGGTCCCCTTCGGGATCCGGGTCCATTCCGTGTTGCCGGGACTCTTCGGTACCCGCTTCGTGTCGAAGGGGTTGGTGGCGAACCCGGCGACCGTCTCTCCGGCGTCGCCGTACGCAGCGCTGGCGGCGAAACTCATCCCCGTGGTGGCGAAGAAGATCAATGAAGGGCCGGACCCCGTGGCGGTTGCCGAGGCGGTCCTCCGCGTGATCGAGGATGCCGGTTCCCCCATCCGTACCCCGGTGGGTGTCGAGGCGGAGACGTTCGTACCGATGGTGAAACAGCTCCAGGACGAGGTGTTCGAAGCAAAGGTAAAGGAGATTTTCGGGCTGTAGGACATCGCCACAAACCACCAGAAGCGGCGAGGGGGATCATCTTCCGAACGTCTTTATCGGATTCAGGAGGGAGAGCGGAACGGACTGCAAACCCCGTGCACAACGGCCTCTTGAAGGGTGGAAACAGGGTTTCCCGGGAGGCGGTTGACGAGGGAAACCTCCTCTTGTATGAGGGTTTTCCTTCCGGCCGCGCCCGGCTTTAATCCACCTCGATATTTCCATGGATTCCACGCAGAGAAAATCCGTTAACGGTGACGGCTAGGGCGGCGGCAATCGCGTAGGTCCAACCGATGCCGAATCGGGGAAGAAGGACGCCGACGACGAGGAAAAAAACCGCGAAGGCGAACAGGGCCATAACGGTCCCCCGCAGTACCAGAATGCCGGCCTGTACCCCATGGTTTCGGTGGGCGAATGCCACTGTCACGTTGACGAACAGGGGAAACGGCGCGAGAAGCCCGCTCCACCTCGGTCCGAGGATCTGTGCTCCCTCCGTTAGCAGGAACACGATTCCCGTGGCGATGACAACGCGGGAAGGCAGATCCCACCAGGGGGCCGTCATGTCATCGAACCCGCGATCGGGGACCGGAAGGAGGAACCGTACCCCGACGAGAAGGATGGTCACGGCGACGAAGGTCGGCAACAACGACAGCGGCAGAATCCCCAACAGGGCGGCGGCGCAGAGAAAGGCCGATAAACCGCAGACGGTACCGGTTATCCACCCCCCATGAGACGCTGCCGCAGCGTAGGCCAGGCAGAACCCCCCCACCGCGGCTCCACTGGCGAGGGAGTTCACCGCGGCGGTCGCGGCGAACGTCCTCCCCTGCTCCAGGGCGAGGTACAGGGAAACCGGTCCCGAAGTGAGGGGGAGACCGGCGATCCAGCCTCCCACGGCGGGGCCCCAGCGCCTCCCTGCCAGAGCGATTGCAGTGATGGCGAGGGGCGTCAGGATGAGTTTGATCCACACGAGGTCCATGAGCGGATATCCTACCATTCCCGGCCGGTCTCTCTCCCCCGATTCGGATGACTCGTACGCCACTGCCCACCGGCACCTGAAACGGTCGCCTTCCCGGCCATCGATCTTCCAAGGTCTTGGAATTCTTTGGAGACTCCAGGAGGATTCTTACACTAAGATACGGGTGGATCGAGCACGGGGAGGGTGGACAAGATCGTTGGTAGGATAAGCAATGATATTGCAGACTTCGGAGTTGACGAAGAGATTGGGGCAACCCGGCTCATGAAACCGATATCATGCAGACATATCCTCCTGTACTTGTGCCTTTTGGTTCCCCTCTGTTTTGTACCCATCCGGGCATATGCCGACACAACCGAGGACATTTTTGGCCGTGCGGTCTTCTACACCGTGCAAATTAAAGCCGCAGTGCCTGTTCCCTTTGAGGGCGAAGAGCAAGGAGCCTGGAGTGGAGCTGGTTTTCTGGTCGACAGACAGCGCGGATGGATAATGACGAACGCACATGTCGCTTCGCGCTCACCGTCCGCCATAGAGGTCGGATTCAAAGACAGGGATTTTGTTGATGCGTACAAGGTGTATGTCGATCCCTATCTGGACCTTGCCATTATTGCCATGGATCCCTCATTTATACCCCCCGCGTCCGTCATTCCCGAATTGGATTGTGGTGATTTGCCGAGGGTGGGCCACCCTGTCGGAGCCTTCGGGCACCCGTGGGGTCTGAGTTTCACAGGAACCCGGGGAATCATTTCCGGGATTACCTCCCGCTTTCTTCAGGAAAATCTGCAGACCGATGCCCCCATCAATGAGGGGAATTCGGGAGGGCCGCTGATCAGCTTGCAGCACGGCAAGATCGTCGGGATCAATTCTGCGACTCTTGCGGAGAAGAATGCGCAGAACGTGAATTTTGTTCTTCCGATGAAATACGCCTGCAGGATTCTCGAACTGCTTCGCGCCGGCAGGAACCCCTCGCCGCCGGAACTCCCGGTCCAGTTTTTCAAGGACGTCGACGAACGAAGGGAATTGCGGGTGGTGAATTCCTTTTTGGATCCTGAAAAACTACCGCTGAAGCCGGAAGATACGATCCTCTCCGTCGAAGGCAGCGCCGAAACGCCCGAAAACGAGACCAGGCTCATACATGCCCTCCGGGGGCGCTTGGAAAACTTTACCGTAGTCGTCAAGAGAGGCGGCGATACATTGCGGCTCAAAGGCTCCCTGGTCCCGAAACCGTACATCCTGGAGCGCAAGGGGGTGTATTTCTCCGGAATCCTGTTTGGCCATTTTAATTATCGGGACAAGAAGGCCATGCCGATCGGGGAAATCATGGTTCATTCCGTACAGAAGGGTTCCATCGGGAATTTAAGCAATATTGAAAAAGGGGATATCCTCGACGGAGTCGACGGACAGGTTGTCCAGTCTTTGGAAGATTTATACAGATGGTTGGGTAGGTTCAAGGGTCACGAAAAAATCACGGTAAGACTGAAGCGATTTGCGGAGCCACCTGTGGATTCGGTCTTTGAATACATCGAGCAAACCCTCAAGGTGGAAGATCTGCGGTTGGTATCGCAGGGAAAACGATCGCAATAAACGGCCAGTGACCTGACGCACAGGTGGATCCGATGAAAGAACTGCATGTCGTTTTTCTGTTCCTGACGACCCTGTTGGGCGACCGTCTCGATCGCGAAGTGCGTCCCCGCGCCGGCGGCGGTTCCTATGGCGAACCCAGGATCAGCACCCCAATCCAAAGAGTCAGCAGCGCGAGGGGATGGTGGGTGTGCTCGACTACCCAGGCGCTGACCATGGCAAAAAATCCGGATAGGCGGAGATTCGCCACGACGATCATCATGCCGAACAACAGAATCAGCGTTTCATGATTGACGGATCGAATCGCCTCGTCCATGGTCAGAACGCGAAACGCGATCATGAGACTGGCGCCGATGATGCCGCACCCGTGCGGTCTATGCGAAACCGGTATCAGGCGGCCTTCTTCGCGTAATCCTTCATCCTCCTGGAAGTCGAGGATCACGACATCCACTTATCCGTCGAACTTGCTGCGCGTTCCCGCAACCAAACTTGAAGGAATCGACCTCCGGACTGGTTATTGCCGGGCCCCGGGGGGACGCCCCATATGGGGAAGTCGTGTCCCATTTAGGGGGGGGCGGGTTGCGGGTGGGGGACCAGGGATTGTGAAAACCTTTTGTTTATCATTGATTTGTTCCGGTTAGACGAGTTGGCACCTTGCATGCAGCATATACTGGTAAGAATTTCATATGATCCCATTGAAAGGGGAAACGAAATGAAGAAGATTTTCACGGTAGTGATGGCTGTTGCGTTTGCGTTCTCGGTCGCGGGTTTCGCGGTCGCGGCGGACAATGCGGCGAAAGCGGCGCCGGCGGCGGCGAAGTCTGCCACGGCGGCGGAGAAGTCTGCCACGTCGGCGGAGAAGTCCGCCGCTTCGGCGGAGAAGTCTGCCACTGATGCGAAGAAGTCAGCGAAGAAGGCGAAGTCCCAGCAGGTCACCGGCACGATCGAGGCGCTCGACGCGGCGGCGGGCACCCTGACGGTGAAGGGGAAGAAGGGCAACGTGGACCTGAAGGCCGGCGAGAAGGTCAAGCTGGCGGGCTTCAAGGTCGGCGACAAGGTTGTCGTGAAGTATGCCGATGGCACCGCTTCGTCCGTGAAGGCCGAGAAGGCGTCCAAGGCGGCGAAGAAGTCGGCCGATTCGGCGGAGAAGTCTGCCGTTTCCGCGGAGAAGTCTGCCGCCGATGCTAAGAAGTCTGCCGCTGATGCGAAGAAGGCGGCTCCGGCAGCAGCCCCTGCAGCGGCCCCTGCGATGCCGGCGGAGAAGAAGTAACCCGTTTCTACCGGGTAGCGGTCCGGCCCCACAAGGGTTTTCCAAGGACCACGGGCGGGGGGACACAATCCCCCCGCTTTTTTTTTAACTCCTGTTGAGGATGAAGATGAGAAAACCGTTCCCCGTACTCGCAGCGGCGGTGTTCGCCCTCTCGATCGTTGCGGGTGGGTGTGCCAAGGATCAATCGCCCCCCCAGCCCCAACCTGCGAAGAAGGCGATCGCGGGAACAGGGAAGAACGCTGCCCCGAAGCCCCACGTTAAATTGTTCACGGGGACGATCGAGGTCTTGGACGCGGCGGGGGGGACCCTGACCCTAAAGGGACCGAGGGGGGAGAGGCGTTTCCGGTTGCACGAGAAGGTGAAGGAGCAGCTCGATGGCCTGGAAATCGGGGACAAGGTAATCGTGAAGCACACCAACGAGATGGCACTCTCCATCGTGAAGCCCGGCGCGAATATAAATGCCCAGACCAGCAAGGAGAAGGAGGGCGCCGTGAAAGAGATCGGCCCTGTCCCTCCTGCGGAGAAACAGTAGCGTTACTCCCCATCCTCCTCCGACGGTTGACCTCATCCGAAGAAGTGCCCGCATTGCCTGTCGACCATCCCCATCAAGCCGACGCGATGCGGCCACTGCACCTCGGAACGCAGGGCCGCATAGGGGGATGGCGTTCGGAAACGGTCAGGAACCAATGGGGGCATTGTTTCCGACGAGGAGATAACGCCCCCGGCGGTATTGGAACGTCGCCACGAACCCGAATATCACGGGGGCGCGGGATCTCTCCGCAGGCGGCGGTAGATCCGCCGGGCGAGGAGCGCGAACAGGCCAAGGAAGGCGGCTACGACGGCGAGGATCGCAAGCGGGTGCGCGACCGCGGCATAGCTCCCGCCCACTGCTACGAAGTCCTCGCATAGGCTCAGCAGGATGTTGCTGAACGGTTCCGGGCTCTGGTTCACAAGCAGCCGGGCGCCCGCCTTCGCCGAATGGGAGGAGAATGCCACCCCGCCGCACAGCAGGATGACGGCGATCTCGGTCGCGGGGTCAAGCCGCCCGACGGCCGCGAAGGCAACCAACGCAGCACCGGCGGGCCGCAGGATGGCGTGGACCGCGTCCCACAGGGAATCCACCCAAGGCACCTTATCCGCAATAAACTCCATGATGGCGCATACGCTTGCGGCGCCCAGCACATACGGGTGGGAGAGGACGGAGAGAGAGGCGAGCTCCTGCGGCAGGTGGAGCAGCCCGTACCGAAGGCAAAGCCCGACCGTGAGAACGGTCGCGTAGAGACGGATTCCGGCGAAGAGCGCGATCCCCGTCACTGTTCCAAGGAGCGCGAGCGTCTTCATTCTTTAATTATATTCATTTACTGAGGGGTGCCGGGAAGAATGGGGAGAAGCGCAGGAGTACCCCGCAGAAAACAACCTGAGTAGCAATGATCTGGATGGCCGAGCCTCAGGCGGTTTAGTCCCCCCTTCGGCACCATCGCAATAAGCAAAGGGAAGTTAGCCCCGCGCCAATTTACCTTTTTTACGGCCCCGGGAACTATTTCCCGCCGAAAACGGTTTTCAGCAGGTCGGTCACCCTTGCGGCGGGGTCTTTCCGGATCTTGATCTCCTCCTGCCCCACCAGGTAGAAGAGCCCGTCCAGGCCTTTGTTGGTGACGTACCGGTCCAGGTCCATCGACTCGGCGCTGGCAAAGGGCAGGGCCGTGTACTTGCCCATCATCTCCTTGTAGGAACGGGTCGTACCGACCTCGTTCATGCTGGACGACACGATCGGCTGGAAGGCTTCGTACAACTTCCCGGAGGTTTTGGCCTTGAAATACTCGGTAGCGGCGGTGTCGCCGCCGTCGAGGATCTTCCGGGCGTCCTCGACGGTCATCTGGTGAATGGCGTCGATGAAGATCGCCTTGGCCTGAGGCGCGGCTTTCTCCGCCGCCCGGTTCATGCTGAGCACGAAATCGTCCACTTCTTTCTGATATCCCACCTTCCCCAGGACATCCGCAACTTTCTGGATCTTTTCGGGCATGAGGATCTTGATGGCCTGGTTGCCGAAGTAGCCGTTGGACTTCGAGGTCGCGGTGACGGCATTCCCGGTTCCGATCGATAGGGCTTCCTTCAATCCGGCGATGATTTGGTCGTTGCCGGGGCCGGATTTTTGTCCCAGCCCGGCCCCCTGGATCA
>Ga0316626_10000661_pt1 | contig 13970 bp, 11 predicted proteins | sample OWC_Aug_T1_C1_D5_FD_207656 | JGI IMG/M metagenome (GOLD analysis project Ga0316626, IMG submission 207656) | Wetland soil microbial communities from Old Woman Creek delta, Ohio, United States - OWC_Aug_T1_C1_D5_A | ecosystem: Environmental > Terrestrial > Soil > Wetlands | place: USA: Ohio...
TTTTGAGACGGTTTCCTCAGCTTTGTCCTCCGCCTTGTCGGCAAAAGCTTTAAGTTTCTCTTTTGCTTCACCGCTTTTTATTTCTTCGACCTTGTCCTCAACAAAGTCTTCGGCTTTTTCGTAAGCTTCTGAAACCTTTTCAAATGCTTTGGTCTGTTTCAGTTTGTCAACTTTTTCATCAATAAAGTCATCAGCTTTATCGGCGAGTTTCTTTGCCTTGTCAAGCAAACTCTCTTTTTCCGGCTGTTCCGGCTCTTTCGATGTGTTTTCTTCCATAGGAGTAAAATTTAGAATATTGAATTATAAAAAAAAATCAATCAGAGTCCACCCGAATAATCTATTTATAAAGATAACAAAAAAATTCAACATAATATTAGCCAGTCACAATGGGGAAAGTGGTCAGGGTTAAATGCGAAATCCCGGTGATTGCGGTTTACTTTAGTCCAGTCTGTAAGCTCCCGGTTGATATCGGTATCCTTATTACATGGAAGGGAGATCAACGTATAATTAAACGTATAATAAAACGTATAATCAATGCGCTATTATGGTTTATAAAGCATTTGGTCTACATAAATCCCCTTTCCAGTCCCAATTGCGGGAGGCTTTGCGCTCCTTCCCCTGGGGGAATGAGGTGCCAATTTATCCTTTCCCCCCTGGAGGAAATAAGAAAGGGGGTAAATTACACTGAAGAATAAAAATTGTTACATAAATTCTGAAGTGTGACATAGCTATCGGCAGGGATGGGGGTCTAAACGCTCTGTAAAATAATCCAGGTATGTGGTTAATATATATGAGTAATGTGTCATAATTCATAAATGAACCATAATTAAACGTTGATGCTTTTCAGAAATTTCCATCATCACGGTATTATCCCTATCAGAAGATATTTACGTATGGATCAATGAATATTAAAAAAAAGATGAGTATAGATTTACAACAGGTAAAATAAGATTAACTTTGACTTAATCAGGCTGTAACGTTGATATAAGTGTTATAAGTCCATGGTACAAGGTAAGAAAGAATGTATTATTCTATTCATGTTACTTGCATCCGGCTCTTCTGTTTTTGCGGATGCTTTCCCGAAATCGCCGGAAGCACTCGGAGGACCTGTTCTTTCAGTGGAATTACTCGGTTCATATGAGATTGGATTCAAAGGAAAGGGAGGATTGCTGTTCTGGGGAGGAGTTGCTGCAGTATGCTCGCCTATATATAAATTTGAGATGAGAGCAGGACCTGAAGCGGCAATTGAGGTAAGGCATTACTTTTCTGAAAAAGGGAATAAAAAATGGTGCGTAAGCCTTTATGGAGGAGTGGCATATAATTTCATCGATGAGAATTATGGCGCTTTTACACCGGGGCTGAAGCTGACAAGAAAAAAAAGCATTAATGAGTTTCTGCATCTCGAACCTTATTTAGGTCTTTCATATCCGTTTTATTTCGGAGAAGGTCATCCATGGCTGCCGTTTTTAACATTTGGATACAGGGTTGTTTTTGAGAAAAAGAAGAAGTAGAAGCATTAATCCTCCTGATTTAATATATCCACAACTTTGTGAGGACTGCATTAGTATTTTTAGCAACATTTTTATGTATCGGGTTATCTGCACAGCAGACGAATAACTTTAATCTGACAAATCAGGAAAAATCAGCTCTGTTTAAAGCTATTGAGAACGATCCTGAATTTGCATCATTAGTCGGGGACACTTCCAATGCTATAAAGCAATATGAGCACTATAAATCCGAGGTAATAAGATGGGATTCTGTCTGGGAGAGTGATCAGCAGAGATTGCAAATAACAGAAGATTTTGGTTATACCAGTAAATTTGAATTAATTCCTCTTATTGGACATCCTTATGGAAATGAAGCATTAAGAAAGGCAGAAGGGGTATCATTCCTGATCCGGACTGATAGTTCGACAATACTGTTTGATACCGGGATTGACGACGATTCAATAAAATGTGTATTTCGCTACAATCTTGACATGCTGGGTATTGATATAGGCGAAATAGATGCTGTTTTCATATCAATAAACCACGCCGATCACCAGAATAACTGGAAATGGATTGAGGATAAGACTTTTGTAAAACCAGAGAATGTGAATATCCTTCCGGGTCTGAAAATATATGTTCCAATGGGGAGGGATGCCCGTAATCTTAATATAACTTCCATTTTTACCCGTAATCCCAGAGTAACTGACCTGCTGGACAAACTCAGTAACAAAATAAATCCCATTTTTTCGTATTATCCTGTTAAAGTGGCTGAAGGAGTTTATACAACAGGCATTATATGGGCACCAAAGTTTATTGGATCCGCTGTGGAGCAGGGATTACTTTTTAATGTTAAAGACAAGGGAATAATTATCGTTTCAGGTTGCGGACATCAGCCTGTTGAAAGGTTACTGCTGCGGTGTGAAAGAATATCTGATATGCCGATCTATGGAGTTCTGGGGGGATTTCATTTTCCGGTGGATAATGACTCGGAAAGATCCAGGGGTTTTTATATAACCGGCAAATTACCATGGGAACCATTTACCGCAGACAGCGTAAATAAAAGAATAGAATTTATTAAAAAGAGAAACCTTAAATTAATTGGTCTTTCCACACACGATAGTTCACCAATAGCTGTCGAAGCCTTCAAAGAGGCTTTTTCAAAAGAATATAAGGATTTAAAAACAGGTGAATGGATAGTAGTAAGATGATTTTAAAAATAACTGCGGGATCACAGCAGCCTGTTGGCATTATCTGGTTATGATCAGCCCCGCAGGTGCAGGCAAGACGATTTATGATAACCACATTAAAATGAGAAACAAGTCGAAACCATTATGCTGTTTTCTGCTGTTAATTATTTTTTTATTTAATTCCGGCGGACAGATTTCCGGACAGGGGAAAGTAAGGCTCTCAGCAGGAATTGGCATACCTGAATTGATCAATATTGGTATGCAATATAGTATTGAGAAAACACAAATTGGGATTGGTTTTGGATATTTTCCGTCATCCGGTTCAGATCCTTCAGGGTTCCTTTATTGGGGAACTCTGATATCATTATCAGGAGATATCTATTACCATTTTGGTAAAATACCAGTTTTAACAAACCAGCGTCCCTGGTATGTAAGGTTAGGATTAACTTATACAATTGAAAAACAGAGCGATAAAGATAATCTGACTTTTTTTCTATCTCCCCGTTTCGGACGAGACTTTAATTTTTCAGACAGGACAGGATTTGGCATTGATTTAGGGATTAATATGGCACATTACATATCCGACCCGTCTGTTCCTTATTTTTTGTCTTTGTTTGTATTGCCTGCCATAGGGATCAGAGTATTTTATAGAATTTAAAATAGGCGATAAACATAAATATACGAAGTGCAAATTCTTATGCTCACCTGAATTATTTCACCAGTATTTAATGGCTGTAACAATTTTACGATTGCCATTGTCTATAGCACGCAGCGATAATTATTTTTCCAGATGGGATGCCGGGGTCCGGTGACCCGGGACGAGCTTCCTTTTCACTTAACAAATCCACCCATGGAGGGGATCATCAGCTTTTCAACCTCTTAAACCTTTTCAATTTCTTCAACCTTTTCAACCTCTTCAACCTTTTCAACTGTTTCCTTTTCCGGTTTATCTTTTTTCAGTATATTTGATACTGCATTTCCGTATGTGCTAATAAACTTGTGATTATGCTAGTAAGAACGTTTGCCAGTGCGGTAACGGGTATTGACGCCGTTACAGTCACAATTGAGGTTAATGTGTCCCGCGGTGTCCGTTTTTTTCTTGTCGGATTGCCTGACGTTGCAGTAAAGGAGAGCCAGCAGAGAATTGAATCAGCACTGCGTACCCTCGGGTATCACTGGCCCGGGAAACAGGTTGTCATAAATATGGCTCCTGCCGATATCAGGAAGGAAGGTTCATCATACGATCTGCCCCTGGCCATGGGTATACTCACTGCAGATGAGAAAATCATTAAGGATGAGATTGAAAGTTTTGTCATAATGGGTGAATTATCGCTCGATGGCACTTTACAACCTGTAAGAGGTGTATTGCCCATTGCCCTCAGGGCAAGGGAGGAAGGTTTCAAAGGAGTGATAGTCCCGGTGAAAAATGCCCGTGAGGCAGCCGTTGTAAGCGGGCTGGATGTATATGGTATGGAGAAGCTGGGCGATGTGGTCGATTTCTTCAATAAAACAAGGAAGTTTGAACCTGTAAGAGTTGACCTTATGGAGATTTTCAATAATGAGGCCAATAAATATGATGTCGATTTCTCTGATGTGCGTGGTCAGGAAAATGTCAAGCGCGCCCTCGAGGTTGCCGCGGCCGGCGGGCATAACCTGATAATGATCGGCCCTCCTGGTGCAGGCAAGACGATGCTGGCAAAACGATTGCCGACGATCATACCGCCCCTTACACTTGAGGAAGCGCTTGAAACGACAAAAATACATTCGGTAGCCGGCAAGATAGATGATCATACAGCCCTGATGACGAAAAGACCATTCAGGTCGCCGCACCACACCATTTCAGACGTTGCGCTTGTCGGGGGCGGCACAATGCCTCAGCCTGGCGAGATATCTCTGGGACATAACGGCGTACTGTTCCTTGATGAGCTTCCGGAATTCAAGAGAACAGTCCTGGAAGTAATGCGTCAGCCGCTTGAAGACCGTGTTATCACAATCTCGAGGGCAAAATCGACTGTAGATTACCCGGCAAGCTTTATGCTGGTTGCAAGCATGAACCCATGCCCTTGCGGATTTCATAACCACCCAGAGAAGGAGTGTATGTGTTCACCCGGAATGGTGCAGAAATACCTCAATAGGATATCCGGCCCGTTGCTTGACCGTATCGATATTCATATCGAGGTAGTGCCGGTGAAATACGAAAAACTCTCTGATTCGGGAAAGGTAGAAAACTCAGCTTCAGTACGCGGGAGGGTCATTAAGGCAAGAGCTATCCAGGCAAAGAGGTTTGCCTCTGTAAGGGGTGTCTATTCAAATGCGCAGATGACATCATCCATGCAGCGGAAATACTGCCAGCTTGAAGAAACCGGGGGAAGGCTTCTGAAGACTGCAATGGAGCTGAGAGGTCTTTCCGCAAGGGCTTATGACAGGATACTGAAGGTGGCAAGGACAATTGCTGACCTGGCAGATTCGGAAAATATTACTTCCGAACATCTCTCCGAAGCTATAAACTACAGGAATCTCGACAGGGAGGGTTGGGCTGGGTGAGTTAAACAGAGACAACGATCCGGTCAAGAGTGTCCTGAATTTCCTTTCGTTTTAGCTTCAGTTCCTGTATAAAGGGTTTATTTCTCAGGGATTTAATACTGTAACGAAAAGTATTTAAACGTTCCCTGAAAACCTCCTGGTATAAGAGTACCAGGTATCCTGTTACCGGTACAAGCAATCCGATAAGAATTCCGATCCACCCGAAGAACACTATTGAAAGAATCATAATCAGAAGGAAATAAAGCAGGTAGAGAACAGTTCCCGTGCTGATATAAAATAACGAAGTGAACCTTGAATCCCTGATGAATTTCTTTGTCAGTGCCTTCGGTACGATATAAGGTATCAGGTTGACCAGATAACCTGAGATAAATACAGGCAAACCCGCAATAACAGACAGGTATCTTAACCATCCCAGGTTCAGTTTCCTGGCAACATTCTCATCCCTCAGTCCCGATTCAGAAAGCCGGCTTACATATTCCTTCACTTTTTCCTTCATAGATTCAAGTTCTTCAGGGGATGTTTTTGCAAGGTAGTTTATCCTGTCGGCGATACTCTTTTCAACCAGCCTTCTGTCGTCGGTATTGAATTTCCATCGGAAGAATGGCAGAACCATATTATTTCTCCCCATTTTCAGAAGCTCTTCTGCCAGCCAGTCGTTTTTCGGATCATCGATTATGATAACCTCCTGCTGCAAGCCTTCATTGCATTTTTCATTGAAAGCGAGCAATGCCTTTGCAGGGTGGATCTTATAAAGAGGAGTCAGTTCCTTTATGCTGAAGGCTTCATGAAAACTTATCATCACTTCGCTTCTGAATTTTGCGGGATAAGTGTAATTAATTCCTATCGGCACGATATTCACGTCCAGTCCGAATTTTTCCTCTGCGCCGAATGCCAGTCTTGCAGTGCCCTTCCTCAGACGCTGAAGACGTTTTTCCTGGACACAAATCCCTTCGGAGAACATAATGAAATTCCCGTTCTTTCTTAGAACCTCATAGATGGCTGAAAAAGCTTCTACGTTCTTATGAACATTTTCAAAGCCCTCCTCCATCCTGTAAATGGGCGTAACATTAAGCTCCCTCAGGCAGAAACGGGCAAGCGGCTTCCTGAACATATCGGCCCGCATCGTAAAATGTATCGGCTGGGTCAGGTACGAACCGACAATTATCCCGTCTACAGAGGAATTCTGGTGATTTCCGACCAGCAGAAGAGGTTTCTCAAGCGGTACTTTTTTAAGGTTTGAATAGAAAATCCGTCTGTAGTATACCCTGAAGGTAAATGGCGGGAGGATGAACTGCAAAAACCTGTAGAACATTTGAAAACCCTTTAATTACCCTATAATTAAGGGGAACAAGGTAGGAAAAATTACTGAAATCTCCTGCAAAGATGGCTTCCTGTCTTTACTTCATGATAACCACGAAAATTTGCCGCGACAGCGTCTGCCCGGGCAGGATTTTATTCCTGAAGTGATTGTAATTTAATACGTTATAAATGCAATATTTTTCATTTTTCAACGTTTTTTGGAGAGGATTCAATTTTTTTTATTTTTATGACCTTATAAAAATATCTGATCGTCATTTCACATGGATTTTGCGCGCTCTATTCGTGACAGGATGATGCATGAGCATCTTATGTTTGTTTACAGAGGTGTTGTGACAAGGGATAATTCCGTTCCCCTTCTGATGCTTCTCGAAAGGGAAATGGAGAACTCAGAATTCGGATTCAGCGGAAGAAAGAGACTTTTTATGTTTGTTCTTGAAAGTCTTCAGAATGTAGCAAGGCACAGTGAACATAACCTGTCAGCAAAAATGTCACTTGTGGTTTATTCAAAGCTTAATGGCGGATATACAGTATCGACCGGAAATGTAATTTCATCACCCAATGTTGATAATCTGAAGAAAAGACTTGATGAAATAAACAGCCTCGATCCCGATGAGTTAAGGTCTGTTTACAGGAAGATGCTCAGCAATACTGAATTGAACAGCAAGGGAGGGGCCGGGCTCGGACTGATTGAAATGGCACGGAGAACGGGGAACAAGCTGGATTATGATTTTGTAAACATCGGCAACGGTAAACATTACTTTATACTTAGTAAAACGGTTGATTCTGAAGGTATCGGGATACGTTTCGAAACAATGGAAAAGCCGTTTTACGGGAAGTCAGTTGTAAGGCTTGAAAGGCTTATGGCTGATAATTCCCTGTACATGGTATGGTCGGGACATATAACCTCTGACGTGGAGAAAGAGGTCCTTACATTTGCCGAGACAAAACTTACAGAGGACGAAACAGAGTCAAACATACGCAGGCGGGTATTCAGCATTATGGTTGAGATACTCGAAAATGTATCAAAATTCAGTCCCGACCGTCATCAGGAAGAACTGTTCGGGATGCCTGTTGCTATGATCGGGTTTGAGAATAAGGTGTACACGGTAACAACAGGTAACCTGATCCATAATACCATGGTGAGACAGCTGAAAGAGAAGCTCGACACCATAAACACGCACGACATGACTGGCCTCAAATCATTATTCAGGAAGTCACTGTCTGAGCAGACACTTGCTACTGAAAGCACAGGGAACATGGGCCTGATTGAAATGGCGAGAAAATCGGGAAACAAACTGGATTACCAGTTTGAAAAGATCAATGAATTGTATTCCTATTTTACTCTTGCTGTGAAAATTGAAGACAGGCTTAACTAGGGTAACTCCTGAGCGAGAGTGTTTCTCCATCCCATTCTGCAAAGCATGTATTCCTGATCCAGTCACCCAGAAAGATTATTTCAGAGCTGTTGTCCAGCCGGATTCTTTTAACCATATGGCGGTGACCAAATATAAAAAAGTCTACTTTTTCATGCGTCAGGAACTCTCTTGCATACCTTATCAGGTCCTCATTATCTTCGCCAAGATATTCAAGTGACAATCCCGTTGCCAGCCTGGAGCTGTATGACCATTTGTGACCGAGCTTCACACCGATGGAGGGATGGATTATCCCGAATAAAAACCTTACCAGCCTGTTATGGAATATTGAGAGAATGAATTTGTACCACCGGTTGGTAAGTCCGAGTTCTTCTCCATGTGCCAGATGAAATATTTTCCCATTGAAGTTTGTGGTGAAAGGTCCGGTATGTATTATCATCCCGCATTCTGCTGAAAAGTAATCCTTTATCCACATATCGTGGTTCCCCGTAAAGAAATGAACAGGAATACCTGAATCGGTTATTGAGGATACCGTACCCAGGAACCTGGTAAATCCTTTTGGAACGACGGTTTTATACTCGTACCAGAAATCAAATAAATCCCCCAGAAGGTATATTTCTTTTGCCTGAGGCAGAACAGACCTGAGCCATTCAACTACCCTTTTTTCTCTTTCAATCGGAGGAGTACCGGTCTGGAGACCCATGTGAAAATCGGATGCAAAATATATTTTACCTGATTGAGCCAAAGTATGCTTTTAATTATTGAATAACTGGTTAAGCTTGATCTGTAGTGGTCTCCCATGCAGGTTTGATGCAATTATCTTACCCTCCTTATCGAACAGATAATTTGCTGGCAGTGTTTTAACATTAAACAACCTTGCATTGACCGGATCCCCGGGGTTCTCTTCCCGTGTACTGATCCATGGCAGCTCATCAAATTTTACTGCAGCCTTCCATTCAGATTCATCCCTGTCGAGACTTATCTGGTAGATCTCGAATCCTCTCCTGCTATATGTTCTGTAATATTCTTTCAACTGCAGATTTTCGGCCACACATTCTCTCGATTCAGATGTCCAGAAAGTGAGCAGAACATATTTCCCTCTCAGTGAGGAGAGGGAGACTCTTTTCCCGTTTATATCTTTCAGATCGGGATCCAGCTTTGTTTCAGGCAGGGAGCTGGTCAGTTCCTGAATCTGTCTCATCTGAAACGCATTCATCTCTTTTTCGAAATCCTGCATCAGTGCTTTTGTATGCCGTGAACCGGGGTAAAGCAGTTTAAGTGAATCTGTAACAATCTTTAAATACTGGAGGTCGCGTGTCTCATAGAGAACGTACATCTGGTCGTCTACTTTCTGGTACAACGCTTTTATTGCCGCGAGCGAACTCAGATTATTAATGATGAAAGCAATGTTGAACTTCCGCTGTTCTTTGATCAGATTGAGGTATGCCTGCTCCAGTGCGGTCTTTTGGGCATCGGTGCCCGGTTCGCCGGCAATTTTCTCATAGACAGCATTTATGGAATCGAGTCTGGTTTTTGTCCTGATAAGCTGGTAGTCGAGATCCTTCACCAGTTCAGATCCCTCCGAACCCGAGACATTATAATTACCCGAGAGGGTCGGTCCCCCGAATTCAAGTCTTATATTTTCTCCCGGTTCAGCCAGAAGTGTAATAAAGTCGGTATCGGAATAGCCCAGCTGATAGAAATCGGGTTCTGTGGTTTTTACCCTGAATTTGAATGATCCCCGTTTGTCAATAGCGGAAGAATCGAGCAGAACCTGGGTATTGATGTCGGCCTGCTTTATATAAATTTTATCCCCGGTAGTCTCTTTAACAACACCGTTAACAACGAAATGATTGTCTCTCGTGCAGGCTATACCAGCCAGGACAATCACAATGATCATCAGATATTTATTCATCAACAATGATATTTGGAGATTATCAGGAGCAAGGTTATTCATTAAAAATTTCAGCCAGCTTTCTCTGCAACATTTCTCCCCTAAGGTTTGAAGCAATTATGCGGCCCTGTCTGTCGAGGAGAAAGTTGAACGGGATAGCTTCAATTCTGTAGAGTGGAACCACCGAAGAATTCCAGTATCTCACATCACTTACGTGGATCCATCTTTCCAGCTTATCATCCTTAATTCCTTTGAGCCATGCCTCCCGTGTCTTGTCGAGCGATACCTGGAAGATCTGGAATCCCCTGCTGTGATAACGGTCGTATGCATCAGCAAGATTTGGATTCTCCTGCCGGCAGGGCGGGCACCACGATGCCCAGAAATCAAGCAGCACAACCGACCCCCTGGTTGACGACAGCCTGATCGTATCACCCTGCGGATTAGGGAGCGATATTTCCGGGGCTTCTGTTCCTTCCTGCGAGATTGGAGAAATCAGGTTCTGTGCCCTGACGTCAGAAACAAGTTGCTGCACCTGTTCATGCAGTGAAACAACTGGTTCATAGTCGGGATAGAGCAGTGACATTGACGAGTCGACTTTTACAAAATAGCTGAGATCCTTTTCAGGATGGAGGATATATTCTCCCGGAGCAACCTGCTGATAGAGTGCTACAAGACTGACCAGCGAGGTCAGGTTATCATCAATGTATTTCCTGGTGAAAGAATTTATTTCATTCAGATAGGTTTGTGCAAGGCTGTCAAGTCTGTCCATGATGGAAGGCAATTCCGGATTGCCGATATTCCTGTCATAAATCTCACGCAATCCCTTTATCTGATCAATTGTCTTATTAAGGATTTTGTTGTACTCGGCCATTCGTTGGGTTCCCTCCGACCCGGATACCAGCAGGGGAAAGTTCAATGAATCGTGATAGGCTTCTATATTTATCTTCTGACCTGGTTCCAGGAGCATGGTCAGAAAATTCGATTCGTCTTTCTTGAGGAGGTAAAATGAAGGAAATTCGACCTTTCTTTTTAATGTGAATGATCCGTCCTCTGACACTAAGACAGAATCCACAGTTATAAGTTCGGTAGATTTGAGTTCGTCCAGATAAAGGTATTCTGCATTTTGGGATTGCAGTAATTTGCCGGTTATTTCAATTGTATTATTTTTGCATCCTGCAATAATCGTTACAACAGCTATTAACGTGAAATGCTTAAAATTCATTAAACAATAAATGAATTGGTTATACCATGAATATCAGAATTGCAAAGTTATTCTTTTTTTTATGCTGCCTGCAGTTTGTGAAATTTTATAATTTTCCCCGGTTGCTGAAGATAGGTTTGCAATGTTGAATAATAAGTGTTAACTTAAAGAACTTTTTACATTAAATAAAATTATAATTATATGAGTTACATTAAGTTTGACAAGGGTCAAATTGTTAATCTTGAATATTCGCTGGCAAGGGAAATCATAAGAACGAACAGGGCTGGATCCTATGCTTCTACCACCCTGGTGGATTGCAATACCCGCAAATATCATGGATTACTTGTTTGCCCTGTTGACGCATTTGGCGGAGGAAGACACGTACTGCTTTCATCACTTGATGTCACTGTCATTAACCAGGACCTGAGTTTTAACATTGGTATCAGGAAATATAAGGGAGATTATTACAGTCCGAAAGGTCACAAATATATTGAAGATTTTGAAACGGAAGTCATCCCTGTCAGAATATACAGGGTTGGCAGTGTTTTACTTAAGATGGAGAGGATCCTGGTTCATTATGAGGAACAGTTACTGGTAAGGTACACTGTACTGGAAGCCCAGGAGAGTATGAAACTACAGATACGGCCTTTTCTTTCTTTCAGGAGTATTCACCAGCTCACTCATGCCAATCTTGCTGCCAATACGAAGATCGAGCCTGTAAAGAACGGAATAAAATCGAAGATGTACGATGGATTTCCTTCATTGCACATGCAGTTCTCGAAAAAAGCCGAATTTGTGCACGTCCCCGACTGGTACCGTGGAGTAGAGTACACTGAGGAGCAAAAAAGAGGTTATGATTTTTCCGAAGATCTATTTACGCCCGGGTTTTTTGAGATGGAAGCAAAAAAAGGAGAAGTAATAGTATTTTCAGCTTCCACAAGCGAGGAGAATCCAACCGGATTCAAATCAAAGTTTACAAAAACAGTAGATGGCAAGATTCCAAGGGACAGTTTTATTAACTGCCTGAGAAATGCTGCGCAGCAGTTTGTTGAAAAGAGAGGAGGTAAAACCCTGATAATTGCCGGATATCCATGGTTTGGCGCCTGGGGCAGGGATACCTTTATTTCGCTTCCCGGGATTGCCCTGGCGAGGCATAAACTTGCACTGTACAGGGAAGTGCTCGATACTCAGGTCGGAATGCTGAAAGATGGTTTATTCCCGAATATGGGTTCAGGCGGAAGTCTTGCATATAATTCAATTGACGCCCCGCTGTGGTTCTTCTGGTCGCTTCAGCAATATCTCGAAAACGGGGGTACTGACTGCTGGGAGAGATATGGAAGTGCGGCAAAATCAATCATTACTTCATACAAGAACGGTACAGCCTACAACATTCATATGAGGGATAACGGGCTTATATATGCCGATGCCCCCGGGAAATCGCTGACGTGGATGGATGCTGTTGTGAATGGTATTCCTGTTACCCAGAGGCGAGGTTATACGGTAGAGATAAATGCGATGTGGTATAATGCCGTCTGTTTTTCCATCGAAATGGCAAAGATTGAAAAGGACAGGAAGTTCACAAAGGAAGTAGGAATATATCCTGACCTGATAAAGAAATCCTTCCTTGAACTTTTCTGGGATGAAAAGCTTGGTTATCTGGCAGATTATGTAAATGATGATGAGGGACGGAACTCTTTTGTCCGGCCTAACATGGTAATTGCTGTTTCTTTACCATATTCAATGCTCGACAGGGATCAGATGAGGAAAGTGCTGGAAATTGCGGACAAGGAGCTTGTAACGCCCAGAGGGCTGAGGACGCTTTCGCCCGGAAATAAGTTCTACAAGGGTACATATTGCGGCACCCAGGAGGAAAGGGATAAGGCTTACCACCAGGGAACAGTCTGGCCGTGGCTCTTTGGACCGTTCTGTGAAGGGTGGCTGAAGGTATTTGGTAACCAGGGTGTTAACAAGGTAAGGAGATTGATTTATGGTCTTGAGGAGGTGATGAGTGAGCATGGTATAAGCACACTGTCGGAAATTCATGACGGAGATCCGCCTCATGCACCACGTGGAACTATTTCGCAGGCATGGAGTATTGGTGAAGTATTGAGAATAATCAACCTGCTTGAAACAAAATATGCTAATTAATTATTAAGGCTGGATATGCGTGTGTTAATGTTTGGATGGGAATTTCCGCCGCATATAACAGGCGGATTGGGAACAGCGAGCTATGGTCTGACCAAGGGTATGGCAACCCTCGATGATCTTGAAGTGATTTTTGTGGTTCCTAAAGCCTGGGGAGATGAAGACCAGGGCGTGGTAAGACTTATCGGGGCAAATAAAGTCCCGGTGGCATATAAGCAGATATATTATCAGGGATTCAGAAATCCCATCGAAAAGATTGAGATTTCCTCAAAAATTGTTCCCTATGTCGATCCGGAGGATTTCTGGAAAATGACAAGATCAGAGGTATCGGGACGGAGATTATTCGTACAGGCAAACAGCAGGGGTATGATCGATTTTTCGGGAAAATATGACGGAAATCTTCTCGACGAGATTTACAAATATTCAATCGTTGCTTCGGTGATTGCTGAAGAGAATGAGTTTGACATTATTCATGCTCACGACTGGCTGGCCTATCCGGCAGGAATTGCAGCCATGGAAGTTTCAGGCAAGCCTCTCGTGATACATGTGCATGCAACGGATTTCGACAGGAGCGGCGGTAATGTCAATCCCGATGTCTACAGGATTGAGAAGAACGGCATGGATGCTGCGACAAAAATAATTACCGTAAGCAACCTGACCCGCGAGGTAGTGATCAGCAAATACAACATCGATCCTGACAAGGTTGAAACAGTTTACAATGCGGTGGAACCTTTCAGATTCTCGGATGATATTATTATCAATAAAGGATTTGATGAGAAGGTTGTTACATTCCTTGGCAGGATAACACTGCAGAAGGGA
>Ga0316626_10000662_pt1 | contig 13968 bp, 13 predicted proteins | sample OWC_Aug_T1_C1_D5_FD_207656 | JGI IMG/M metagenome (GOLD analysis project Ga0316626, IMG submission 207656) | Wetland soil microbial communities from Old Woman Creek delta, Ohio, United States - OWC_Aug_T1_C1_D5_A | ecosystem: Environmental > Terrestrial > Soil > Wetlands | place: USA: Ohio...
AGCGGAGCAAAGCGAAGCGCCGAGGGGGGAGCTTGACTCCCCCCTGGAAGTGTCCCGTCCATGCAGAGGACTTTGCCAAGGGATTTACGAGACGGGACACTTGGGGAAGGGGCCCGGATCAAGCCTATTTGGGCTGGTCTTCCTCTTTTTCTTTTCTCTTCTTGTTCAGGGCGGTCTTGAGCTTCTCGGCGAACAGCCCGCCGAAGGTGATCTCCTTGGCGGCCTCGGGCTTGAGCTCTTCCTTCTTGTCCCGGGCGGCGATCTCTTCCTCCGCTTCCTCTTTTTCCTTGACGGCGGCGAGAGCTTCCTGTTCCCCCTCGGCCAGCTCGATCCGCTCCTCGATCACCCGGCGCTCGCTCTTGCGGGGCCTCGGCCCCCTCTCTCCCTCGACCTTGGGCTTCTTTTTCTTGACCGGCTTTTCCTTGGCCGGGGGCGCTTCGATTTTGACTTTTTCGACGGCCGGGGCGGCCTGGACCGGCGGAGGAGCCAGGACTTCCTCCCTTTCGATTTCTTCCCCGGGAACGGCTCCTTCGGGCACCGCCTCTTCGGGTGCCTCCAAGACGGCCCCTTCCTCGGCCTCGGCCGGGATTTCCGGCCTGACCTCTTCCTCGGGCTTCCGGGGTTCCTGATAGAAGAAAAGGCCCTTCTTCTTTTCCGTGGTGCTGAATTCCGGGGAGTTGAGGAGGGTGGTTTCGACATCCTCCTGGGTTGTCTGCCGCAGCGCGTCCACGAGGTGGTAGGCCCTGAGGAAGTGCAGCGAATGGCCGTCCGATTCCAGCCCGAAATTCTGGAAGACGAGGACGAGAAGGGCGTGGAGGTCCTTGTCTTCCCTCTGCTCATTCAGAGCCAGAAGCTGGGCCAGGGTCTCTTTCTCGAGAAAGATGATCTTGTTCGGCAGGGCGAAGCTAAAAGCCTCGGCTCCCGGGCTGACGAACTTGTCCTCGGCCGGGACATAATTCAGCTGCGGCACGGTAATTTTTTTCTTGGATTTCTTCAGCCAGAAGTTGAACTGGACGGGCCCCTTTCTCTCCAGGGTCAGGCTCGTCCCCTGGGGGATGTTGTTGGCGAGGAAGAAGTCCTTCAACCCCAGGAAGAAACAGCCGGTTGGATAATAAAAGACGGTGTAGCTCTTGTTCTCCTCGGCGTCCACGAACGTGTATTCGCGGGCGTGGGAGAGCTCCTTGTTCAGGCTCTTGGGGACCCGCACTCCTCCCGATAGGACCTCCCGCCAGGTGAGATAGATCTTGAGGGGGAATTCGTGGAAGGTGCTGAGCTGGGGCTTCTCGGTGGCCTCGGTCTCCGGCAGCCTGGCCGGTGGGGCGGCCAGCGGAAGCTCCTCCAGGAAGGAGTTAAGGATACTCTTGAGGTGCCAGCGTCCCCAGCCCAGGGGCGAGACGAAGACAAACTCCTTTTTGTACTTCTTTTCGAGGGCGGAGTTGAACGACACGCAGGTGATGTCGAAAAGATCATGAGAGGGCTCCAGGCCGAAGAACCGGCCGACAAGCTCCTCGGTCGCCGCTGAGCTTCGGGCTTCCTGGAGGTATTTCTCCGCCTCTTTGACCTTCTCCTCCGGGATGGCAACCTGTTTTGCGGCCAGCTGCCAGCGGTCGTTCCAGCTGAAAAAGCGGTCCGACTTGGCAAGGGCCGTCCGCAAATTCTTCTCCAGGGTTTTCATGTCCCGGTCGGTCATGGGAAGTTCGGTGAGACGGGGGTCCTCGGCCTTGACCATCGTCTCAGGAGCCAGACCTTTCCCTTCGCAATCGGAAGGGAGGAGGACCTGGGTTTTCGTCTTTTTCATATAGTCGACGTACTTGCGGAATACGCCGCCCCCCGTGTAATCCACTTCCAGCATCTCGCACTCAAAGCTTTTGTAGAAGACTTTGTTCACGACCTTGAGGACGACCGTCCCCTTGAAGTGTTCGACCGTCTTGCTGCTGACCGTCAGCGCCTCATCGTAATCCTTGTATATCAGGTCGCCGACCTGGTATTTACAGTTGGGATCGTACTTGAGGACGTCCGCCACTCTTTGGCTGGCTGTTTTGTCGAAGGCCAGCTTTTCGCTGATTTCCTTGAGAGAGAGCGGACGGGGGGTTTTTTCGAACTCCCGCTCGACGAAAAGGAGGTTGTCCGGGCTGACCTGAGTGAGGTTGTTCTCTTTATCCATTTTTCTCGGTTTTTCCCATTAATAATACCATAATCACCTTTTGGACATGAAGGCGGTTCTCGGCCTGGTCGAAAACCAGGGAGCGGGGCGAATCGATGACTTCATCGGTGACCTCATCCCCGCGGTGGGCCGGAAGGCAGTGCATGAAGAAGGCGTCTTTCGCCGCGAGGGCCATCAGGTCGCGGTTGACCTGGTAGGGCACAAAGATGCGGTTCCGGACCTCTTTTTCGGCCTCCTGCCCCATCGAGGTCCAGGTGTCCGTGTAGACGGCGTCGGCCCCGGCGACGGCCTGGCGGGGGTCGCGGGTCAGCATCAAAGAGAAGCCCGTGTCTCGGCCGTCTTCCTTGGCCAGCTTGACGATTCCGGGGTCCGGGTCGTAGCCCGAGGGAGTCGCCACGGCCATGGTGCATCCGGCCTTGGCGGCCGCGAACATCAGGCTGTGGCAGACGTTGTTCCCGTCGCCCACGTAGGCGAGCTTGAGCTTGGAGAGGTTGCCGGCCTTTTCTTTAAGCGTCAGGAAATCGGCCATGGCCTGACAGGGGTGGAGGAGGTCGGAGAGGGCGTTGATGACCGGGATCTTCACGGCGGCCGCAAGGTCAATGATGTTCTGATGGGCGAAGGTCCGGATCATGATCCCCTGGACCCAGCGCTCCAGGTTCTTGCCGATATCATAGAAGCTCTCCCGCACGCCGACTTGGCCGTCCGAGGGGCTCAGGTAGATGGCATGCCCCCCGAGCTCGAGCATCCCGACCTCAAACGTCATCCGGGTGCGGAGGGAAGGCTTCTGGAAGATCATGGCCAGCACCTTGTGCTTGAGAGCCTTGTGGGAGTGATGCGGGTCGGCCTTCATCTTGACCGCCTCGTCCAGGATCTCGTGGAACTCGTAAAGGCTGATGTCATGGATGGAGATGAAGTCTTTTTGCACCTGTTTCCTCCTAGACGGCCACGATACGTGTCCCCGACCGGTTGAGCAGGGCGGCCTTGAGATGGCTGGCCGAGGTGATCAGAACCTCTTTTCCGCCCGCCTCGATATATTCGATGGCGGCCTGGATCTTGGGACCCATGGAGCCCCGCGGGAATTGCCCCTGGGCCAGGTATTCTTTCGCCTGGGCGACGGTCAGGGATTCAACCGGTCTTTGCTGGGGTGTCGCGAAGTCCAGGAAGACCCGCTCGATCCCGGTCAGGATGATGAAGAGATCGACCTTGACCTCCCGGGCGATCAGGCTGGACACGTAGTCTTTGTCGATAACCGCCTCGACTCCCTCGAAAAGGCCGCGGCCGTTGATGATGATCGGAATCCCTCCGCCGCCGGCGGCGATGACGATCCGGCCGGCGCAGACGAGGTCCCGGACGACCCACTTGGGGACGACGTCGATGGGCTTGGGGGAAGGCACGACCTTCCTGTAGCCCCGGCCGGCGTCCTCGACCATGGTCCACTTTTTTTCCTTCGCCAGGGCCTGGGCCCGGTACCTGGTGTAGAAAGGGCCCACCGGCTTGGTCGGGCTGGCGAAGGCCGGGTCATCCTTGTCCACGACGACCTGGGTGACCAGAGTGGCCACCTCTTTATCGATCGAATGCGTCCGCAGCTCGTTGACGACCGCCTTTTCCAGCATGAAGCCCATGCTGCCTTCGGTCATGGCGTCGCAGACTTCCAGGCTGAAAGGCGGGATCTTGGTGACGGCCTCCTCCATCTGGATGAGCAGGTTTCCAACCTGAGGGCCGTTTCCGTGGACGATGATGAGCTCATAGCCTTTGCGGACGATGTGGACCATCAGCCGGGCGGCATGCTTGGCGTTTCGCATCTGCTCCTCCTGCAGTCCCCGTTCGTTTTCGGGGAGCAGGGCGTTGCCGCCGAAGGCGATGAGGGCGATCCTCTGCTTCATCAGAATCCTTTGAGGACGTCCTTGAGGGTGGGCGAGCCGATCTCCTCGAGTTCGTAACGGACGCGGAGAATTCTCTTGTTCGGACTGATGACCCTTTTGAGGTCGATGGGCGTCCCGCTGACGACGAGGTCGCAGTCGGTTCGGTCGATGGTCTCGTCCAGCTCCTGGGTCTGCTTCTCGCCGTATCCCATGGCGGGGAGGACCTTGTCCAGGTGGTTGTACTTCTCGAAAGTCTTCTTGATGCTGCCGACGGCATATGGACGCGGGTCGATGATCTCGGCGGCGCCGAATTTCTGGGCGGCCACGATCCCGGCGCCGTACTTCATGCCGCCGTGGGTGAGGGTGGGTCCGTCCTCGATGACCAGGACGCGCTTGCCGGCGATGGCCCCGCTGTCCTCGACGGTGAGCTTGGAGTTGGCGCGGATGACCTTGGCCTTGGGGTTGAATTTCTTGATGTTCGCCAGGACGATGTCGACCTGATCCTGGGGAGCCGTGTCCATCTTGTTGATGACGATGACCTGGGCCCGGCGGAAGTTGGTCTCGCCGGGATGGTAACGGAGCTCGTGGCCGGCGCGATGAGGGTCGGCGACGACGATCTCCAGGTCGGACTTGTAGAAGGAGAAATCGTTGTTCCCGCCGTCCCAGAGGATGACGTCGGCCTCTTTCTCGGCCTGCCTCAGGATGGCCCCGTAGTCGACGCCGGCGTAGACGATGATCCCCTCGTCGATATGGGGTTCGTATTCCTCGCGCTCCTCGATCGTGCACTCGTGTTTGTCCAGGTCGGAGTAGGCGGCGAAACGCTGGACTTTCTGCTTGACCAGGTCGCCGTAAGGCATGGGATGCCGGATGGCGGCGACCTTGCGGCCCTTGGCCTTGAGGAGCAGCGCGACCTTGCGGCTGGTCTGGCTCTTGCCCGACCCGGTGCGCACGGCGCAGACCGAAATAACCGGCTTCCGGCTCTTGATCATGGTGTCGTCGGGGCCGAGCAGGACGAAGTTGGCGCCCTCGGCCATGACCTGGGAAGCCTTGTTCATCACGTACTCATGGGGGACGTCGCTGTAGGCGAAGTGGACATCGTCGACCTTGTGCTCCCGGATGAGCGCGTTGAGGTCCGCCTCGGCGACGATGGGGATACCCTTGGGGTAGAGCTTTCCCGCGAGCTCGGCCGGGTACTTGCGGCCCTCGATGTCCGGGATCTGGGTGGCGGTGAAGGCGACGACCTTGGTGGAAGGATTGTTGCGGAAGTAGACGTTGAAATTGTGGAAGTCCCTTCCGGCGGCGCCCATGATGATCACTTTCTTCATAAATAGTGCTCCTTATCAGACCGGGCAGATTCCGCGTTGGGACAGACTGCCCCGTCAAAAAATGAACGATTAGTATAATACAGGCGCCCGGCCTAAATCAAACGGAGGCTCAGGGCCGTGGCTTCGAAACCGCGCCCGCCGGCCTTTATCCGAAACGCCAACATTTTTTAGGCCCTTCCTGATTGGGCAGGAGGGGTAGGGGTAGTTAATGGCTTTAAATCAAAGTCATGAAGGCGTATCGGTTCGGGTTTCTCGTCCACTGCCCCTCGCCTTGGGCAAGAAACAATAAAGACGTAGGGGTCGGTTTTATAATCATCCCCTTGTGGAACCTGCCGTATTCCGGAGCCTGGTCCGCAGCTATCTATTATTCGCGTGCTGGAGCTTGCTGTGCTTGACGCTGTAAAGGAAATAGATCAAGAGGCCGGCCAGGAGCCAGGCCCCGAAGCGGAACCAGGTCACTTTCGGCAGGCTGTACATGAGGTAGAAGCAGAAGCCGACCGTGATGAGCGGGGTGAAAGGCACACCCGGCGTCTTGAACTTTCTCTCCACCTCGGGCCGCGTCTTTCTCAGGATGATGACCCCGATGGAGACGAGGACGAAGGCGAACAGGGTGCCGATGTTGCAGAGGTCGATGATCATCGTCAGCGGGAAAAGGCCGGCAATCAGAGCGGTCACTGTTCCGGTGATCCAGGTGCAGATGTGGGGAGTCTTGTGGACGGGATGGACGCGGGCGAAGGAAGCCGGAAGCAGGCCGTCCCGGGCCATGACCATGAAGATCCGGACCTGCCCGTAGAGGGTGACGAGAAGCGTCGAAATCATCCCGATGACGGCGCCAGTGGCCACCAGGGCTCCTCCCCACCTGATGCCGATCCGGGCAAGGGCGGCGGGGAGCGCGTTGCCGACGTCGATCTCCTTAAAGGGGACCATGCCGGTCAGGACAAAGGCTACCGAGACGTAGAGGATGATGATGACCCCCAGGCAGATCATGAGCCCCAGGGGGACATCGCGCTTGGGATTCTGGGTTTCCTCGGCGGCCGTGGAGACGGCGTCGAAACCGATATAGGCGAAGAAGATGATGGCCGCTCCGGCCATGATCCCCTTCCAGCCGAAGGGGGCAAAGGGGTTGAAATTGGCGAAATCGACATGGGAGACGCCCAGGAAGATGAAGAGCAGGATCACGGCGATCTTTACGGCGACGATGATATTGTTGATCTTGGCGCTTTCGCGGATCCCGATGTAGAGAATCCAGCTTATGCCCATGGTGATGAGGATGGCGGGGAGGTCGACGACCCCGCCGGAAAAAACGACCTTACCGGCCACAGTCGTCAAGGGCGGTGTGATCAGGGCTTTGGGCAGGTTGAGGCCCATCTGCTGGAGGAGGGGGATGAACGTGGTGGACCAGCCGGAGGCGACTGCGCTGGCCGCGACCAGGTATTCGAGCATCAGGTCCCAGCCGATGATCCAGGCGATGACTTCTCCGAAAGCGACATAAGAATATGAATAGGTGCTTCCGGCCACGGGGAACATGCAGGCCAGCTCGGAGTAGGTAAGGGCGCAGAAGGCGCAGGTGACGGCGGCGATGATGAAGGAGAGCAGGATGCCGGGCCCGGCCAGCTGGGATCCCTGGCCGGTGGCTACGAATATCCCCGTGCCTACGACCGACCCGATCCCCAGGGCGGCCAGGTCGACGGCCCTCAGGTTCTTTTTAAGCAAGGTGTGGTCGGACGCTTCATTGATTTGGGCGGGTGTCTTGGTGATCCAAATATTCACGGCGACCTCCGGAGAAGATGCTCAGCCAAAATTAGGATTGCCGCTGGCGCTGATTTGACGGGCGGCAACGTTTTGATAGAGTTCATGAAGAATCAGTAATGATAGTCAGTTTTCCGGCCCTATGCAACAAAAAAAAATAGGAGCCCGGGCTACTGGCCGGAGATCTCCTTTTTCCAGGCCTGTTCCTTCCGGTCGTAGCCCTTCGCTCCCTTTTTCGTGGAATGAGGCTTGCCGGGAGGAGGGAGCGGACGGCGGACCTGCTTCCAGGCCGGCTTTTGGCGCCTGTTGACCTGATGCGGCATGGCATCCTCTTATCGGGTCCCGTTTTCTGGAAAACCAGGATCTTTTTCTCTCAGTTTTGAGCAAATGAGCGATGGATCGATTCTTTTTGAATCCCCTCTCCCTCGATGGGAGAGGGTGAGGGAGAGGGTGTCAGCGTTTTCGCCCATCATAGGGGAATGATCTCCGCCTCCAGTTTTTCAGGGTCGAGCAGCGCCGCCGTGCTCTTGCCCGTGAGCCAGCCGCCGGCTTCGCCCGGGTTGAGGAGGAGCGTTTTGCCCTCCCTTCGGATGTCCGGCTTATGAGTATGGCCGAAGACGATGATGTCATATTTCCCAGAGGACGCATACGTGGCCACCGAAAAATGATAGTGGACAAGGAGGACCTGGCGGCCGCCGTGGCTGAAGAGGAACGGTGCGTCCTGGATCTTCCCCAGTTTTTCAAAGGCCATCTCCAGGCCTTGCTTTTCGCCGTCGCAATTCCCGAAGACCGCTCGGACGGGAAGGCCAAGCGCGGCCAGCTCCCGGGCGGCAAACGGCGCCACCATATCGCCGGCATGGAGGACCAGGTCGCAGCGGGCGTCCTTGAACAGCGCCACGGCCTTACGGATCTGAATCATGTTGTCATGGGAGTCCGACATCACCCCGATCATCTTGTTCCTCCGCCCAAATTATATCGCCTTTCATTCGGGCTGAAAAGCGGGTCAGTCGGCGGTTCCTCCTCCATCGACGGCGAGGACGGCTCCCGTCATGAACGAGGAGTCATCTGTCGCTAGGAAAAGGGCGGCCCGGGCGATCTCGTCCGACGTGCCGATGCGGCCAAGGGGACGGTTCGAGGCCTCGGCGAGATAATCTTGCCATTCGATTTTCCGGAGCTTGGCATCGGCGGGCAGCATAGGCGTGTCCACGTCCCCCGGGCACAGGCAGTTCACCCGGATCCCCTGCCGGCCGTGGTCGATCGCCATGGCCTTGGTCAAGAGGACGACGCCTCCCTTTGAGGCACAGTAGGACGCGGCCTCACTTCCGCCTGTTATCCCCCAGCCGGACCCGTTGTTGATGATGACGCCGCCGCCCTGGGCGATCATGGCCGGAAGAACGAGCTTGGACATGAGGTATGTGCCTTTGAGGTTGACGTCGATCGTCAGGTCCCATTCTTCTTCCGGGCAATCGACAACGCTGTGGGGATAAAAAACGCCGGCGTTGTTGAAGAGGATATCCAGGCGTCCGAATTGCCGCAGCGTTTCGTCCACAGCTTGCCGGCAATCATCGGCGAGCCGGACATCGGAGCGGATAAAAACGGCCGTCCCGGAGGCTTTTCTGATCTCCTCAACGACCTGCCTTCCTCGCTCTTCATCGCGTCCGGTGAGGGCGACTTTGGCTCCCTCGCGGGCGAAGAGAAGCGCCGTGGCCCGGCCGATCCCGGAATTGCCGCCGGTGATGAGCGCGACTTTGTTATTTAGGCGCATCCGTTGCTCCTTTCTTTCGCCGTTTCTTCGCCTTTCTCCCTAGCCTCTTTTTATTCCCGACGAACGATCCCTGCCCCTTGTTGCTTTTCAGACCCGGTGCAGGTGTAAATACCCGCCTGAATTATATGAGGAGCGCCCATTCGGGGCAAGACCAGGCAGCTCAAAAGCGCAAGGCTTTTAGGGCTGTTTCACATTGACCCTGAAATCAGACATCCTTCTGCGACGACCTGTGGGCGAAGAGTTTCTACTGGCTCGGGCAGATCGCCGAAAAGCAGGGCCGAAAATCAGACGCCATCGCCAATTATAAGCGTTTTTTTGATATCTGGAAGGGCGCTGACCCCGACCGTCCCGAACCTCCCGACGCCCGGAAACGTGTGGCTAGCCTTTCCCAGGCCTCAGGCCGGTTTTCCTTAAATCTTCCTCTTGGGAACAAGAACTCGGTGAATCGGGCCTTTAGAAGATGCTAAAGATGGGCCAGGCGGCAGCAAAGTCCATGGTTATTCTGAATATATTTCCCGGCGGTGGCCAATACGGACGACGAGGATGACCAGTCGGTTTATGTCTTTCCTGAAGATCACCCGATAGGCGCCGATGCGGAGTCGATAAAGCGCTTCTTCCGCTCCGCTGAGCCTCCGGATGTTATTTTTCAAAGCGGCGGGATTCTTGGCTAGAATCAGGAGCTTCGCTTTGATGACTTTCTGCCTGGCCCGGTCGATCTTCCTTAGTTCGTCCAGCGCCCTATCGAGAAAGACGAGAGTGTACACCTAGATCCCCAGGTCTTTCCAGACGTCCTCGGCATCGATGAGCTTCGCCTTTCCCTTCTCAAGCTCCCTCAGGCGCTTTCGCGCGACCTGGAGGTCAAGCAGGTCGAAATAGACGGTGAGGGCCTTCTCGATGAGAGAGCTCTTTTTCTCTCCGAGCTCCTTGGCCAGGCTCTCCAGCTCCTGCGAAACCTCGGCGTCGATGGTGATGTTATATCGCACCTGCATATCCTCGGCCTCCTTGACGATACGCTCATTATACACAAATAATGTGTATAATCAAGGAGGCAGAAATAACGGATGTTCATTAAACTTAGACGCCTGAGCAGTGGTGAGAATTTCATCAAAATAGGAAATGCAGAATGCGGATATTTTTAGCGAGATCGGGCTTTTCTTTCCGGAGAATCGATTTTTCCAGGGTGCGGACAGCCTCCTTATTTTTGACCAATTTCGGGGACCCGGCTTGTCTATAGAGACTTTTATTTTAATACATTTTTCGCTGTCTTCGCCGAGATATCAGAGGGGAAACCCATAGACCCCTTTTTTGTTGGAGAGGCGAAGGGTGTAGGTGAGGAACTCCGGGGAAGACTGAGCGGGCTGACGAATCCCAGGCCCGAGCCGGGCCCGGTCCTTGACACCCCCAGGCTAAATTCTTTATTATACTAGCCGTTCGCGAAGAAACAGGCGCGTGGCTCAGTGGTAGAGCGCTTCCTTGACGCGGAAGAGGCCGTGGGTTCGATTCCCTCCGCGCCTACCATCGAACAAGTGAGTATTCAAGAGGTCGTGTAGAAGATTGGATTTTCCTCCATCCCCCCTGTTGAATACCTTTAAACCTTAAGGATCGATGAGATGAATATCAACGTCGATGGGGTCGTTTTCTCTATTGAGAAAGGAACCCGGATCCGGGATCTCCTCCCGCAGGTGAAGCCGGCGCGGAACCCTGTCCTTGCGGGTGTCGACGGCGAGGTCGTCGGGCTCGATTTCCGTCTCGAACAGGATGCCGACGTCCATCTCATCAGCCCCGACTCGGAAGAAGGCATCGACATCCTCCGGCACAGCGCCTCCCACCTCATGGCCAACGCGGTGCTCGAGCTTTTCCCCGGAACTCAGGTCGGGATCGGCCCGGCCATCGAGAACGGCTTCTACTATGATTTTCTGCGGGAAACCCCCTTCACTCCCCAGGACCTGGAGACGATCGAGAAGAAGATGCGCGAGCTGGCCGGCCGCGACATCCCGATCCAGAAGATCATGCACGATAAATCCGCGGCCGTCGAGAAGTTCCAAAAACTCGGCCAGTCGCTCAAGGTCGAGCTCATTGAGGAGAAAGGCGGCGAACGGGTCTCCTGCTACGCCCAGGGCGGGTTCGTCGATTTCTGCCTCGGTCCCCATGTTCCCTCGACCGGCACCATCAAGCATTTCAAGCTTCTCTCCGTCTCCGGCGCCTACTGGAAAGGGGACGAAAGAAGGCAGCAGCTCCAACGCATTTACGGGACCGTCTTTTTTGAAAAAAAGCAGCTCGACGACCACCTCCGCCTTCTGCAGGAAGCCAAGGAAAGGGATCACCGCAAGCTGGGCGCCGAGCTCGACCTCTTCAGCTCCTGCGAAGACCTTGGAGGGGGCCTCATCCTCTGGCACCCCAAGGGCGCCCGGATCCGCGCGGCCATCGAGCAGCACTGGCGGGAGCGGCACTGGGCCGGCGGCTACGAAATCCTCTATACCCCCCACATCGGACGGGCCAACCTCTGGCAGACCTCGGGCCATCTCGACTTCTATAAAGAGAGTATGTACTCGCCGATGGACATCGACGAGCAGGATTACTACCTCAAGCCGATGAACTGTCCGTTCCACATCCAGGTTTACAAGACCAAGCTCCGCAGCTACCGTGAGCTGCCGCTGCGCTGGGCCGAGCTGGGCACCGTCTACCGGTACGAGAGGTCGGGTGTCCTCCACGGCCTCCTCCGCGTCCGGGGCTTCACCCAAGACGACGCCCACATCTTCTGCACTCCCCAGCAGATCGATGGCGAGATCCTGCGTGTCCTGGATTTTTCGATCAGCATCCTGGCCGATTTCGGGTTTACCGACCTCAAGATGGACCTCTCGGTCCGGGACCCCAAGACCCCGGGAAAATACGCCGGCAGCGAGGAGATGTGGCGGCAGGCCGAGGCTTCCCTCGTCCACGCCCTCGAAACCCGCAAGCTGGCTTACAAGCGCATGGAGGGCGAGGCCGTCTTCTACGGGCCGAAAATCGACATCAAGATCAAGGACGCTCTCGGACGGCTCTGGCAATGCACCACCATACAATTCGATTTCAACATGTCCGAGCGTTTCGATATGACCTATGTCGGCGAGGACAACCAGCCCCACCGGCCCTATATGGTCCACCGGGCCCTCCTCGGCTCCCTGGAGCGCTTTTTCGGCATCCTCGTCGAGCATTACAAGGGGAACTTCCCCTTCTGGCTGGCCCCCGTCCAGGCCGTCGTTCTGCCCATCGCCGACCGGCACGAGGAGTATGCCGTGGCCCTCGATAAGCGCCTCCAGGAGCGTGGCATCCGCTCCCAGGCCGACACCCGACGCGAAAAGGTCGGCTACAAAATCCGGGATGCCGAGAGCCAGAAAATTCCTCTCATCCTGGTCGTCGGCGACAAGGAAGTAGCCGCCGGGACCGCCTCGCTGAGGGTCCACACGCAGGGGGACAAGGGCCAGGTCCAGGTCGCCGAGTTTCTTGAAAAAATCGTTGATTTAAATAAAAATAAGTCTTTGACGCTCAACTTTTAAGGAGGCCGAGCATTTTTAGAAGACAGCCATTCTATCCGGGACCCAAGAAAGCCAAGCCGCATCGGACGAACGAAATGATTCACGCCAGAGAGATCAGAGTGATCGACGAGGAAAAGAAGCAGGTCGGCATTCTGACCGTGCCCGACGCCTTGTCTCTGGCCAGGCAAAGAGGCCTCGACCTCGTCGAGATCGCCCCCACGGCCAACCCGCCCGTTTGCCGGATCATGGACTACGGGAAATTCCTGTACGAGGAGCACAAGCGGGAGCACGAGGCCAAGAAGCACCAGAAGCAGGTCCAGATCAAAGAGGTCAAGTTCCGGCCGAAGATCAGTATCCACGATTACACCTTCAAGATGAAGCACGTGAAGGAGTTCCTGGGAGATGGCAACAAGGTCAAAATCACGATCATGATCCGGGGCCGGGAGCGCTCCAAGCCCGAGCTCGCCCACCAGCTCATGAGCCGGATCCAGGCCGACGCCCTAGAGTTCGGGCGCCAGGACGGAGACATGAGGAAACAGGACTGGGCCGTCTCCGCCCTGCTCGTTCCCGCCAAATCAGGAGGAAAAGATGCCAAAGCTAAAGACGCACAAGGGAGCCCAAAAGAGGTTCAAGGTAACAGGCAAGAAGAAAATCACTCATAGCAAAGCGTTCAAGAGCCACCTTCTGGCCACAAAGGACGCCAAGAGGAAGAGGCGCCTGGGCAAGAAGGTCGTGGTCAGCCGGGCCGACCGGGGGGCCGTCAAGAAGATGCTTCCCTACGAGTTCTAGGACGCGAGAAGGAGTTCACGATGCCGCGAGTTAAAAGAGGAACAAAACGAAGAGCCCGCCGGGCCAAATACCTCAAGCTGGCCAAGGGCTATTGGGGCGCGAAAAGCCACAACTACCGGACGGCCAAGGAAGCGGTGGAGAAGTCCCTTCTCTACGCCTACCGCGACCGGCGGAACAAGAAGCGGGATTTCCGGCGCCTCTGGATCATCCGGATCAAGGCCGGCGCCGAGCAGAACGGCCTGAGCTACAGCCGTTTCATCAACGGCCTGAAGAAGCTCCATGTCGAGCTGGACCGCAAGGTCCTGGCCGACCTGGCCGTCAATGCCCCGCAAGCCTTTACCGCCATCGTTCAAAAGGTCAGGGAAGCCGTGACCTGAGATGAAGAACTTCGAGAGCCGCATCGACGAGCTCAGGAGGAAATTCGAAGGGGCCCTGGCCGGAGTCAAAGACGCCAAAGCGCTCGAGGACCTGCGAAACGAATTCCTGAGCCGGAAGAGGGGGCATCTCACCCTTCTCTTCGATGAGCTCAAATCCCTTCCGGCAGAGGAAAAGCCGTCCGCCGGCAAGATTCTTAACGACCTAAAAATCCACGTCCAGGGCAAACTGGACAGTATCGATAAAAGCGCCATGGCCAAGGTGGTACCGAAAAAACAAAAAGGCCAATTAAAAGAAACCTCAGACGTTTCGGGTAAGCTGGCCATCACCCCTCAACCGGAAGACCTCACCCTTCCCGGGGAAAGGCTCGCCTGGGGATCTCCCCATCCGCTGCTGCTCTTCCAGGAGGAGATCGAGAATATCT
>Ga0316626_10000664_pt1 | contig 13961 bp, 10 predicted proteins | sample OWC_Aug_T1_C1_D5_FD_207656 | JGI IMG/M metagenome (GOLD analysis project Ga0316626, IMG submission 207656) | Wetland soil microbial communities from Old Woman Creek delta, Ohio, United States - OWC_Aug_T1_C1_D5_A | ecosystem: Environmental > Terrestrial > Soil > Wetlands | place: USA: Ohio...
CCGCCCTTCACGCGCTTCAGGAACTGGGGCGTGATCACGTCGGAATCGTCGAGCGGAGAGAGGTTCTCCGGAGTCGCCGGGACCGCCCACTCTCCCTTCTCGAGGATGCTCTGGAAGTTCAGCTCGAGGAACGACTTGTGATGCTCCTCATCGGTGGCCAGCGACTGGAACATGAGGCGGGCCGAGGGATCGGTCGTGCGCTCCGCGGCCGCCTTGTAGATCTCGAGGCCCCTGAGCTCGGTGATGATCGCCGTCTTGACGGCGTCGAGGACGATCTTGCGCGTGGCTTGGTCCATGGAGGAACTCCTCACTTTGATCTGGCCCGCGTGGCGGCGCCGAAAACGGCCCCCAGTGTATCACGGCCGCGCGCGGAGCCGGGCTGACGGGGCTGACCGGGCTTACGGGGCTGACCGGGCTTACGGGGCTGACCAGGGCTGACGGGGAATGTGGCTTCCCCGGCATCCTTGCTGTAAAATGTAGGGGCTACGCGCCCGCCTGAGTCCCCCCCCTCGCCCGGAATCCGAGGGGTACCTGACTGCCTGTCCAAGGAGAGACCCATGCATCGCACTCGCGAACGACTTGCAGCGTTCCGGCGCCGGCACCGGAGATTCGCCATGGTGCTGCTGCCGCTGGTCGCGGCCGCCGCTCTGGCCCTGGCCGCACCCTCCCGGCCGGTCCGAACCTCCGGAGGAGAGGACCTGGTGGTGAGACGGATGGCAAGCGAGATGCCGCGGCTCGATCTCGGCGTGCGGCAGGCGGTGCACGTAACCTTCACCGGCGACCGCGAACCGGCCCTGGGTGAGCCGGCCCAGCTCGAGGTGGTCATCACCTCGGGTGCCGCCGACGCCGACATCGAGGCGGAGGTGGTCGTGCCAGCCGGGGCGGTCATCGCCGGTGGGCTCGCGCGCTGGACCGGCCGCCTGGGCTACCAGGAGGTCGCGGCGGTCCCGGTCGCGGTGGCGCTCGCCGGAGACCAGGGGGCCTTCGTCCGCGCGCAGGTCACGACGCGCCTCCCCGACGGGGAGGTGTTCACGTCCGCCACCTCGGTCTATGTGGACCCCGGAGCACCGGACTCGCCCAAGCCCGAGGAGCGGACGCTCATCGGCATGAACGGCGAGCCCATCCCTGTCGTCATCCACCGGAACCGGGATCAGTAAGAGGAGGAGACAACGATGCGAAGCCAGCTGCTCCCGCGCGACCACGCGGCCTTCTGCACCCGGCCCCGGACCTACAACCCTCTCCTCCTCTCGGCCCTCGCCGTCGTCGCCGTAGTCCTCGTCGCCGGCAGGCCGGCAGGCGCCGACTTCACGGCGACCGGAACCTTCATGTACGAGGATCTGCCGATCGACATCAACGGGTTCCAGAGCCCGCACGTGAACCGGCCGTGCCGTCTGGTCGACGTCAACGTCATCGACAGCAACACGTTGACCGTCCTCGCCCAAGGCGCCACCGACCTGAACGGCTCCTTTTCAATCAACGTGACCGATTCGCAGGTCCGGAACATCGCGGTCCTCGCCCTCACCAACAACGCCGCGACCCCCAATCTCCAGCACTACGTCACCCAGTGGGGCAGCGCCGCGGTCCATGCCTTCCAGGGCATCCTGATCACCAGCCACGCACCCACCGACCCCATCAACATGGGCACGGTCGTCATCCGCTACCGATCGGGCGGCGAAGCATTCAACCTCTACGATGTCGCACTCGACGGAGCAGACTTCATCGCCTCGCTCGAAGGTGGCGTCCGGCCCCCAGTTCCGGTGCGCATCCGTTTCTCACGCGATGTTTCGCCGAATGTCGGCTACTACGACGGCAACATCAACATAGGCGGAAACTTCGGGTACGACGACACCATTCTCTTGCACGAGATGGGTCACTACATCCAGAACCGCTACGGGAACTTCAGCGACAACCCCGGAGGGACGCACTACATCGGCGACAGCGCCCAGGACCCGCGCCTCTCGTTCGGCGAGGGCTGGCCCACTTTCTGGGGCTCGAATGTCCGCGACTGGCGCGGGATCAACCAACCCCAGGTGTACTTGACCTCGACCGGCGACTCGACGACCGGGGTCATCAACTTCTCGTACGACCTCGAGACTTACACCGGCTGCTACGGCGCCGCCTGCGAGGTCGCAGTCCAGTGCTCCCTCTGGGACATGACCGACGGCGACGCGACCCCCGACCGCACGCCCGGCGTCGACGACGAGCCCGGATATCAGATGGATCGGCCCTTCGGTGACACCTGGACTTTCGTGCGCACCTTCCTCTCGCAGCCGCCGTTCTCCGGGGACCTCACCTACGAGGATTTCCATCTGCTCTGGATCCAGAACGTGATCCCGCCGCAAGCCACCGAGCTCGGCATGATCGAGGATCTGAACCACGGGATCCAGTACCGGCCCGACGCCTTCGAGAGCGACAACAACGCGGGCGAGGCGCCGATGGCACACTCCTTCGAGGACATCAGCGCCGGGCTGACGACCCACCACACGACCTGGGTCGCGGGCGACCAGGACTGGGTCCGCTTCAGCGGGCTGGCCGGAATCACCTATCAGGTCGAGACCAGGACCATGCGCGACGGCGCAGACACCTACCTCGAGATCCGGAACGCTGCGCTGGCGGTGATGGCATCCCATGACAACGTCGGGACCCCGACCCCCGGGCAGAACAACGCCTTCGAGGTCCTGCGCTCGAGCACGAGCTGGGTGCCGCCGACCACGCAGGACGTCTACGTGGTCGTGCGCCGTTCGACCGCAGCTCCGTACGGCACGATGTCCCTCCACGGCAACTTCGACCTCCGCATCAAGTCGATGAACGTGCCCGCGACCTACCCCAACGTCACCACCAATCCGCTGTTCTTCAGCATCACGCTGAATCAGAACACGCAGACGACCAGGAACCTCGTCGTCGGCAACACGGGCACGGTGGATGTGCTCTCCTACAACCTGGTCGAGGCCGGTGGCGACATCCCCTGGGTGAGCGCAACGCCGCTCTCCAACACGGTCCCGCCGGGAGAGACGCGGACATCGGTGGTCACCTTCGACGCGACCGGGCTCGCGGTCGGGAACTACACCGGCACGCTCGAGGTGCACTCGAACGACCCCGACAACGCAGTCCGGAACATGACGCTCATCCTGCGCGTGGATCCGGGCACGACCGGCGCCGAGGAGGCACCGGTCGCGGCGGCGAACTGGCTCGGGGCGAACACCCCGAATCCGGTGAACCCGCGAACCAGCATTCGCTTCTCGCTTCGCGAGGCGGGGCCGGTCCACCTCGCGATCTATGACGTCCAGGGGCGGGAGGTGCATCGGCTCGTGGCGGGCGTGATGAGCGCGGGCGAGCACGTCGTCGCATGGAACGGCGCGGCCGGCAGCGGTCCTCCGCTCGCCAGCGGCGTCTACTTCTACCGCCTGACCGCCGGCGATTTCACCGCGACGCGCAAGATGACCGTCATCCGCTGAGCCAGTCCGGACTGACCCAACGGATGCGAGCGGGCCCCGGGCCGTCGAGAAGCACGCTGTAGGGATCATCCCCGAGCGCGACGCCCGGGGGCGCGGCGACCATGATCATCCGCGCCCGGTAACCGGGCGCGAGCGCGCCGAGCTCGGCGCCGAAGCCGAGCGCGCGGGCACCGCCGCGCGTCGCCGCCGCGATGAGATCCCCGGGCTCGAGGTTGTAGTCGGCCGCCGCCGCGGCGACCTCGTCGAAAAGGGAGAGGCTCGCTGCCGAGGCCAGGCTGTCGGTGCCAAGAGCAAGCGGAATGCCGGCGGCGGCGAGCGCCGAGGCCGGTGCCCTGCCGGCCCCGAGCGCGCGGTTCGAGCGCGGGCAGAGGCAGGCGGTGACCGCAGGCGCCCGGCGTAGTATTTCTACATCACGCGTTGAAAGCTGCGTGAGATGCACGGCGAGCTGCGGCGCCTCGAACCAGCCGAGCCGCGCCAGGTAGACGACGGGGGACTCGCCCGGCGCTTCCCACCCGGAGACCGTGGTGCCGAACCGGCGCTTGAGCTCGGCGAGCGGCCCCGCGCCCGTTGCGAAGAACTCGCTCTCCGCCGGCGACTCGGCGAGGTGGATCGTGGTCGGGCGGGCGTCCTGGCCGTTCACGCCGCGGATCAGCCGGAGGAGGCGCATCGATACGGTGTAGGGGGCGTGCGGGGCGAGCGAATGGCGAAGCCTGCCGGCGCCCGACGGCGATAGCGCTTCGCCGGCGGCGAGCCGCTCGCGTGCCGCGGCGAGCGCAGGCTCGGCCGCCCGCGGATCGAAAGCGAGGACCTCGTGGAAGACGCGCGCCGCGAGCGGCGATCTGGCGAGCGCGGCGACGGCGCGGCCGGTGCCGGTCACCTCGCCGATGAGACCGGTCCCGGTGTCCACCAGGGCGGCGATCGCGGCATCGATCGCCGGGGCGGCAGCCGCATCGGTGAGGGCCGCCGCCTGCGTCGCCGTCTCGCCAAGCCACTCGCCGAAGTCGAGCCCCTCCGGGATCTGTCCGGCGAGAGCCGAGAGCTCGAGATGGGTGTGCGCGTTCACGAGCGCAGGCAGCAGCACCGCGTCCCCGTGATCGGCGACGACGCCCGCGTGATGCGGCGCCAGATCGCGATAGCGACCCACGGCCCGGATCGTGTCGCCGGCTACGAGGACCGCCCCCGCCGCGACCGGCGGGGCCGTGATCGGCAGCACAAAGCGCGCGCGATGGAGCACCGGCGCGGGCGCCACCGTCGCTTCAGCGTCCCACCTCACCGGCTTCACGCCCACGAGTCTCACGCTCCCCAGGCTTCACGCCCCACCGGCCGCCCCCGGCGCGGCGTACGCGCGCCTCCCGCCGGCGAGGAGGCCGAGCTCCCCGGCCAGCTCGAGATAGCGCGCGAGACCGGCGCGCTCGCGGGGGCCGAGGCGGTAGCGGATCGTGTCGCGCAGGTAGCGCAGGTTCTTCTCTTCATCCGCCGGATGGCGCGCTGCGGCGCGCGCGATGGCCGGGAGCGACTCGAGTCCGCGATCGCGCGCCGCCTGGAGTTCAGCGACGATGTCCGGCGTCACGCGGTCGGCACGCCCGGCCCACACCGCGAAGACGAACGGCAGCCCGGTCCACTCGGTCCACGCCTGGCCGAGATCTACGATCGCGAGATCGGCGCGCGCCAGGAAACGCGGATCGCCGGTCAGAGCGAAGGCCGGATCGCCGATCAGGAGTGCGGCATCGTGTGCCGCGAGCATCGCCGGCCAGTCCGGCGGCGCCACGAAGAAGCGCGGGGCAATCCCCCAGGCGCGCGCGCACAGGATGCGGAGGAGAGCGGCCGAGGCGCGCGAGCTCGCGTCGAGCGCCACCGAGCGCACGCGCGCGAGCGGGACGCGCGTCACGAGCACGACCGACTCGACCGGTCCTTCGGCCGCGATCCCCACCTCCGGGACCACCGCGAGCTCCGGGTCGTCGCCGAGACCGATGGCCGGGATGACGCCGAGATCGGCCTCGCCGGAGGAGACGAGATCCCAGCATCGCGCGGGCACCGCCGGGACGAGGTCGCAGCTGGCTTCGAGCCCCGCGATGAGGGGGCGCGTGTTCAGGTAGCTCACCACCGCGAGGACCGGCCGGCGCGCCGTCATCGGGCTACTCCTCCCACCAGCTCCGTGGCCGCTGGGGAAGGCGGATGCCGAGCGCGGGCCACAGCTCGTCGATCCGCGCCTTCACGGCGGGCGGCATCACGAGCTCGGTGGGCCATCCGCGGGTGAAGCCCTCGCTCGCCCACTTGTGCGTGGCGTCGATCCCCATCTTCGACCCGAAGCAGGTGAGCGGAGCGGCGTGATCCAGCTCGTCCACCGGGCCATCCACGAACACGATGTCGCGTCGCGGGTCGATGTGGTTCGTGGCCTTCCACAGCACCTCGCGCGGATCGTGCACGTTCACATCACGGTCCACGACCAGGATGATCTTCGAGAACATGAGCTGTCCGAGGCCCCAGAAAGCGCTCATCACCTTGCGCGCGTGCCCCGGGTAGCGCTTGTCGATCGAGACGATGACCAGATTGTGGAAGCAGCTCTCGACTGGAAGGTTCATGTCCACGATCTCGGGCAGCTGCTTCCTGAGGAGCGGGAGGAAGATGCGCTCGGTGGCCTTGCCCAGGAAGGCGTCCTCCTGCGGCGGGGGGCCGACGATGGTCGAGATGTAGATCGGATCGCGGCGATGCGTGATGGCGGTCAAATGGAAGACCGGGAACTCATCGGGTAGGGAGTAGTAGCCGGTGTGGTCCCCGAACGGACCCTCGCGCCGCCGCTCGCCCGGCTCGACGTAGCCCTCGAGCACGATCTCGGCAGTGGCCGGCACCTCGAGGTCGATCGTCTTGGCGCGCACGAGCTCGACGCCGCGCTTGCGGACGAAGCCGGCGAACAGGAGCTCGTCCACCTCGTCGGGGAGCGGCGCCGTCGCCGCGTAGACCAGGAGCGGATCGCCGCCGAGCGCGACCGCGACCGGCAGCCGCGCGCCGCGGCGCTCCGCGGCGAAGTAGTGCCCCGCCCCACCCTTGTGCCGGTGCCAGTGCATGCCGGTCGTCTGCGCATCGAAGACCTGCATGCGGTACATCCCCATGTTGCGTACCCCCGTTTCCGGATGGCGCGTGAAGACGAGCGGCAGCGTGATGAACGGGCCGCCGTCCTCGGGCCAGCACTGGATCACGGGGAGCGCGTCGAGGCGCGCGCGCTCGCCGGTCAGGATGACCTCCTGGCAAGGGCCGTCCTTCAGCACGCGTGGCCCGATCTCGGCGAGCTCCTTGAGCCGCGGCAGCATCTTGAGCTTGTCGAGGAGCGAGAGCCCGCCACCACCCGTCGCCGTGCGGGGGAGCTCGATCACCGCCTCGATCTCCGCGACCAGGTCCTCGACGCGCTCGACGCCGAGCGCCATCGTCAGCCGCTCCATCGAGCCGAACGCGTTCATGAGAACGGGCATCGTATGGCCGCGTACCTTCTCGAAGAGGAGCGCCGGACCGCCAGCGCGCGCCGTGCGGTCGGTGATCGCGCTCACCTCGAGTCGGGGGTCCACTTCGGTCTGGATGCGGCAAAGCTCGCCGGCCCGCTCGATGTCGGCAATGAACTCGCGGAGATCGCCGTAAGGGCGGCGTGGAACCCGGCGCGCCGCCTGAGTAGCGGACGCGGGCGCGTGCGCCGTCGCCGGCTGAGTCGCGGGCGCGGGCTGGGAAGAGGAGTTGGGCGCCATGAGGTCCTTGTGGTCAGCGGGGCCGTTGGCACGCGCGCAGGGGATGCGCGCGGAGGCGTCAGTTTAGCAAGGACCCGCGGGCGCGGTCAAAAGACGCTCGGCCCGATGCAGCCGATGGGCCTGATGCGCCCGATGCACCTGATGCGCCCGATGCGCCCGATGCAGCCGATGCGCCCTATTCCCGGCCGCCGCGGGCGTTCAGCTGCCCGCACCAGCGCTCGACAGCCGCCCAGTCGGCGACGTAATCGACGCCGCGCGGACCCCGGCGCACGCCGCGCGCCCCACGCCCGCCCACCAGGAGACGCACGTCCTCCGGCAGGAGACGCCTGAGCTCGGCGATCACGCGATCGGTGTCCACGCCACCGGTCGCCATCGACACGCTCAGGCCGACAGCGACGGCACCCAGTTCCTGCACGCTGGCTGCGATCTCATGGGCCGGCGTGTGCGTGCCGACCAGCTCGGCCCGGATGCCCAGCGACCGCAGGTAAAGACCGAGCATCTGCAGACCGAATCCGTGTGCTTCGCCGCTCAAGGTCGCGAGCACGACGGCAGGGGCGCGCGCCGGCACGCTGATCTTCCCCCGCATCTCGCGCAGCGCATCCTCGAGCACGCCGGACAGGTAGTGCTCGTGGCGGATATCGAGCTCCCCATCGACCCACGCCCGCCCCACGGCCTCGAGCAATGGGCTCACGATCGTGTCCAGGAAGGCGCGCGGCCCGAGATCCTCGGCCGCCACCCGCAGCTCGCGCGCAATCGCCTCGCCCTCGAATCGCCGCGCATGGTGCACCAGGCGGCGGATGGGCGCGGCAGTGGCCGGCTGCGATCCCGAGAGGAGGATCCCGCGCATCTCCTCGTCGCTCATCCGCACGACGAGCGACGGCCGGTGCCCTCGCGCGATCGCCTCCGCCACCTGGCGGAGCCACCGCACGTGCTCGCGCGTATATCGACGATGGCCGGACTCGAGGCGAACCGGGTCGGGCCGGCCGTAGCGCCGCTCCCAGACCCGGATCGTGTCAGCCGAGACTCCGGTCGCCTGCGCCAGCTCACCGATCGAGAGAAGCCCCGCCGGTTCCGCGGAGGGGCTCCCGCTGGCATCCGCTCCGTTCAGCGAAGGCGGCACGCTCAGATTCATGGCGTTCATCTACCTGGAAAGAGACGGAGCGCGGCCCGGGCTTGCCATCAGCCGGACATCCGGCCCCCACTCGCCCTGGCCACGCTCCATGGTTTGCATTCTCGACCTGGTTCTCGATCTTCGGTTCTCTTCGTTGCCGCATGAGCCTACGGGTTTGGAAGCACCTCCGCCACGGTCCACGGCCAGACGGCGGTCTGGACGATCATGAGCCGGAAGGTCTCTTGGCCCGCTCGCGACGTGAGCGCACCGGCTGCCACCGCGATGGCACGCATCCCGCCTGCCGTCGTCACGTTGAACGTGGCGACCGGAGTGGTCGTTCCCGCCGGCGCGATGCCGATCGCCAGCGCGGCAGCCGGCACCGAGGTTCCCGTCGCGACCGAGGTCCCGGGGAAGGCGAGGTTGGTGAATGGCACCAGCGGTGTGAATACGTTGCCCGAAACGGTGCCGACATCCACCGCCGGAGCATCGGGCGACTCGTGGGCCACGCGCAGGACCGGCGTCACGAGCTCGAGATCGAACTCATCGGCGATCGGCACGAGCTGGAAGGCGGCCTCACCCGTTTCGGGCGTCAGGAAGCCGGTGGCGACTGCGAGGTAGCGCTCGCCGGCAGCCAGCGCAGGGGTGGTCGCGCTGGCGGCCACAACCGTCGTCCCCGCCGGACGGAAGTCGAGCGAGTAGGTGCCCGGCTGCACCTGCACCGGCGACGAGATCTCTGCGAAGGAGAGATCGCTGACGAGGCTCGTGCTCGTGCCGCTCGGTCCGATGTCGACGGCGGGCGCGTCGGGAGAGGCGTGCAGCGCGAAGAGGACCGGATCCTGCTTGATGAAGCCCACGGAACCTGACGGTCCGACGGCGAGGAGCGAGAAGCCCGTCGTCTCGCGCGGGAGGCGGGAAAGAAGACCCGTCGCGATCACGAACAGCTCACCTCCGGCCGGCAACGCCGGCGTCGTGAAAGCGGTGACGCGAGAGAGCGGTGCCCCGGCCCAGATGCCGATGGCGATCGGGGTGCCCGCCGGAAGCTCCACCCCGGCCTGACCCGTCTCCTCGAAGCGGGCGAAGTCGTTGATCTCCGGAGCGCCGTCGTTCGCGACATCGATGGCGACGGCCGGCGCATCCGCGCCCGCATGCACGATACGCACGCGCACGTTGGCGCCCGGATCGGCAAAACCCTCCATGAGCGGGAGGAGGCGGAAGCTGTCATCGGGCTCGGTCGAACTTATCAGTCCAGCAGCGACGGCCGTGACCTTCGCATCCTCGGCGATGGCCAGCGCACCGGAGGTATACACGGCGGGAGTGCTCGGCGAAGCGCCAGCTGGCCGGAGCTCGATCTTCACGGTGTCGGCGGTGACTTCCGTGTAAGAAGTGACCTCGCCGTAGGCGACATTCGTGAACAGGGCGGTGGTCGAACCCGCCGCGTAGACATCGACGGCCGGTGCATCGGGCGAGGCATGCACCACGCGGATGGCGGCCCCTTCGGGGATCGGGTTCATCCCGTTGTCGTCGTCGTCGTCACAGCCGGTGGCGAAGACCACCAGCACGGCTAGGCTCACGGTCACGAGCGCTCGGCGGAAGAGCGGGGTGAACATCGATCTCAAACTCCTTGGTCCTTCTCCTATCGGAGCGCCGGCCGGACCCTCCGGTGGCGCGGTCACGAGTTGGGATAGGAACGCACTCCGGAAGATTCATAATGTCCATGTAAAATAATAGACATCCCGCCATGGACGAAATCCATCTGTCACTTTAACCATTTGTCAATATGTTGGTTGCTGCCATTGGACCGGAGGCGGGGACGAGGTCGCTTGCTCGGCCGGAGACGCGGCCGGAGACGCGGCCGGCGCTCGGCCGGCGCTCGGCCGGAAACCCGGCAGGCAGCCCCACCCCGGCGGCCCTGCCCCAGCTAGTCTTTGGCGGTCGGGTACCCTGCGGCCACCCACGCCCGCCATCCTCCGTCCATGGAGACGACGTTCGCATAGCCCATCTTCATCAGATTGTCGGCCGCGAGCGCCGAGCGGAACCCGCCTCCGCAGTAGAGGACGATCGGAGCCTTCTTGTCCGGAACCACCCGCTCGATGTCGCGCTCGATCACCCCCTTGCCGAGATGGATGGCGCCCGGCAGATGCCCTTTCCCCCACTCGCTCTCCTCCCGCGTGTCGACGAGTAAGAAGCGCTCCCCTTGATCGAGCAGGCGCTTCGTCGCATGCACGTCCGTTTGGCGGATACGGCTCTTGGCATCGTTCACGAGCTTCAAAAACTCCGGCGAGTGTTGCATGGTGCTCCTCCGAACCCGGCGACCTAGCCCTAGCGCACCTGAGCGCCCGACGGCACGGGCTCGTCGAAGGTGGCGATGATCGGGCGGCCGTCCTCCCCCACGGCGGCGAGCAGCATGCCGCGCGACTCGATGCCGCGGATCTTCGCTGGCTTCATGTTCGCAACCAGGATGATCGAACGCCCGGCGAGGCTCTCCGGCGCATACTTGGCGGCAATGCCCGCTACGATCGTGCGCGTTTCCCCACCTACATCGACCACGATCCGGAGCAGCCGATCGGCGCCCTCGACACGCGCCGCCTCGACGACGCGTGCGACGCGGAGCCCGAGGCGCGCGACCTCCTCGATCGTGACCTGTGCCGCGCCGTTGGCTACCGCGCTCTTGCCGGCCGCTTCTCCGGCCGCCGGTCCCACCTGGCTTGCTGGCCTGTTGTCCTGCATCACCTTCCTCCTCGCCGCGATGATGCTGCGCGTTTCGTCCTCTTCGGCGGCCGTCGGCCGGCGCACGCTCCGGACGAGGAGCCAGTACCGGAGCCGCCGGCCGGCGAACGGATGGTTGAAATCGATCACCACCTCGTCGGCACTCGCCTCGCGCACCGCGAACTCGACGCGGTCGCTCGAATCCTTGAGCCGCGCCGCGAAGCGCATGCCAGGCTTGAGCTCGACCTGTTCCGGGAAATCGCTCCGCCGCCGCCGGTGGATGTTCTCCGCGAGGACCGGACCATATCCATCCTCCGGACCGATCTCGATCGATTTCTCCTCGCCGGCCTGCATGCCGATGAGCGCCCGCTCGATGCCCGGTGCGAGTTCCTCGCGCCCGAGATGGATGAGGAGCGCATCGCGCTCGCGGGTCGACTCGACCACCTCGTCCTCCGGCAGGATGCGCGCAGTGAAATCGAGCTCGATGACCGAATCGGCTTCCACCTTCAAGGTTCAGCTCCCGGCTTTGAGTCATGGACGAGAATCAGGGCCGACTGCGGGCCGAGCACGAGCGACCCCGCCGCCGGCTCCCACACGACGCGGCCGGCGGGGGGGGCCGTGTCCCCGATCGCCGCGCCGGTGGCCACTGCGGCGCCGGCGGCCACCGCGGCGCCGGCGGCCACTGCGGCTCCGGGCGCTGCGTTGGTGGCCGCTACGTCGGCGAGCACGAGTCGCCGCATGCCCGGCCGCTCGCCGAGCGTCACGCTGGCTTTGGGCTCGGGATTCACCCACACCTCACCGCGCTCGAAGGCGCGACCGTAGGCCTTCCCGCCACCCCCGGCAAGCATCTCGGCGGGCGCCCCGAGATCCACGACCCACTCGGGAAAGGGCGTGGCGCGGCAGCGATCGGTCATGTACCCGAAGCGAGTCGTGGGCCCGCTGGCGATGAGATACGACGCGAAGGCGAAGAGGCGGGTGCGCTCGCCGGTCGCCGCCGGCGCGCGGGAGAGACAGAGCACTTCCAGTCCGCGCGCTGCCACTTCTCTGGCCACGACCTGCTCGGCGAGCCACTCGTGCGGCGGGGGGAACATAGGCTCACCCCCGCGGACGCGGTGCCAGGGGGCGAGGGCGAATCCCTCGATCATGCCCCCGGTGAGCCCCGACGCAGCAAGCGTGTCGAGGATGGCCAGCGCTCGGGGAGCAAGGCGGGCGGCCTGGATACCGGCAACGGCGCCCTCTTCTGCTGCGCCGAGCGCGGGCGTCAATCCACCCATCCCGTTCATGTAGATCGCGAGATCCGGGCGCGCGCTGCGGAGCGCGCGCACGAGCGCCGCGGCCGCACGCACCACCGCATCCTGGTCGAGATCCACCGGCAGCGCGTCCACGCCGATCGCTGGATCGAAGAGCAACTCGTCGAGGAAAGCCCCGCCCACCATGCCGCGCTGCCGGGCATGCAGGTCGAGCTCCTGCTGGATGCGATCGCACCACGTGGGCGTGTCCATACGCATCAGGTAGAAGCCGTAATAGGCTGAGCGCACGCGATTGTTCACGCTCGTCGTGTAGACACCGGAAGCCGGCAAGACGAGCCGGCCCGCGGGGCTCTCGAATTCGAACCGGTAGGCGAAGCCGTAGATCGTGATCAGGTCGTAGTCGGTGTGTGCGCGCGGATCGAGGGACACGACCGCCTCGACGAAGTTCTCGCTCGCTGGCTGCATGGGGAACGACTCGCCGGGGTCGTCGAAGTCGTGGTCGGCGTTCATGTCGACGCGGAGAATGGCGCGCGTCGCCGGTGTCTCGACGCGGATCCGGAAACGCCCCGTGTAGGGCGGTGCGTCGAGCTTGGCCTCGAGCGCGAACTGATGCTCGTGGACGAACGGCGCCGGCGGCGGCGTCCCCGCCACCGCCTCCGCCACCCACGAGAAGCCGTACTCGTATTGGACAGGTCCTATCGTCTTGACCAGGTAGCGATAGCGCGTTCCCGCGACGACGTCGCGGTCGAGATACTGGGTCACGTCGACCGTCGGCGGCGGGGTAGAGTCGGTGCTTGCCACGGCGCCGGCAGGGGGCGGCGACCCCGGCCAGACGCGGGCGAACTCGCCATCGCCCGTCGCGCGATAGACCTTGTAGCCGAACACACCGAACTCGCGAAGCTCGCTGATCGCGCCCGTCTCATCGTAGTAGAGCCGCTCGTCACGCTCCCAGTCAACGAGGAGCCCCTCCCCCGTCGGGACCACGCGGAGCGAGGCGGGATCTGTCGCGTGCACGAAGTTCGATTCGGTCAGGTTCGCGAGCCCGGCGCGGTCCTCGGCGGGATAGAGCCCGTGCGCATGCAGGTAGAAGAGCACGCGGTGATCGGGGTTCTGCCGGACGAGGCTCTGGACGAAGCGGCGGTAGTCGCTCGCCGTGCTCTGCACGATCGTCATCCCGAAGCCTCGCGCCGCGTCGTCCCACCGGAAGGTCGCGAGCTGGTTCGCGGGATCGTTCTGGCGAGCGGGGCCGCAGTAGGCGAGGCGGAGGAAACGGCGCGGATCCGGGCTGGCCGCCGGAGCGCCGGCAAGTGCATCGGCGGCAGGTGCATCGGCGGCAGGTGCCTCGCCGGTGGCTGCCGGCCCAGCGGCTGCCGGCCCAACGGCTGGAGTAACAGCGGCTGCCGTGCCAGCGGCAGCGGGCCCAGCGGCTGCCGGCCCAGCGGCTGGAGTAACAGCGGCTGCCGTGCCAGCGGCAGCGAGCGCGACGCTGATCAGGGTCAAAACGAACGATCGCTTGGACAGCACAGATGGATACCTCAGCCGGGTGATGGGGCGGTCAGAGCTTAGCATCCCCCCGCCAATCCGCGCGGGGCGGCGCGGACGACCCCGGGGAATACGCACCCTCCTCCCCCCGTACGACTTGGTGAACGTCCAGAACCTGTGGCCCTCTGCCCTGTCCCCTCAAGCGAGGTTCCGCCATGAGAAA
>Ga0316626_10000666_pt1 | contig 13951 bp, 13 predicted proteins | sample OWC_Aug_T1_C1_D5_FD_207656 | JGI IMG/M metagenome (GOLD analysis project Ga0316626, IMG submission 207656) | Wetland soil microbial communities from Old Woman Creek delta, Ohio, United States - OWC_Aug_T1_C1_D5_A | ecosystem: Environmental > Terrestrial > Soil > Wetlands | place: USA: Ohio...
TACTTCCTGAAATGCCCAGCTTGGAGAAGGCAGATCTCCACGGTTTGATCCTCGGATGGTCCTGGGCTTTTTCACCGATAAAGTTTTTTCTCATCTCCTCGACAGCCTGGGTGAGAAGGTCATCAATCTCTTTGGACGGACGGGTATTATCCACATCCATTGCCGCTGCCATCCCAATGGTGAGATCAGGCAGGATATCGAACAACTCCTTCTGGACAGAGAATAACATCTTTACCTCCTTGCCCCCTCGTCGTCCATAAGAATAAATCGGGGTGTTCATCCCCTAACACTCCTGGTATTAAAAGTCAACCGACTCACGAATGCTGCATCAGCTTTAAGAGGACAGTGGGGTTCAATGTGAAGCTCCCCGCCCACACCGTAGGACGGGGCAGGCACGGCCGGGCCGTTCGACCGAGCTCCCGGCCCTGAGTATGTCGAATCGACTTCCCGGGCACGCAGTGGCGAGCGGGATGCGAGCAAAGGAAGCTTCGTTCATATTGTGCCCCTTCCTGCCTGCCGGTAGGCAGGGACCCCGCCTATTCCCCTTGGCGGGACGGAGCACGTTCCGGCCACGATGGGTCTTGATCCGATCTACCCTCAACGCGGGCCTTATGAAGCCTCGGAGGGGATTGACCCTGGTCGCGGGCAAGGAAAAATGGGCGGGCAAGATTGAGCGATTCGGTAGCAGCTATCGGCCAGCGGTAACTGCCTTGACGATTGATTCTATTTCTTATATGGTGATCTCAAATGATTCAAGCCCGACTGCGAGGATCTTTGATGCCTGCAACCCATGCCCATCTGCCTTCACATTCGTCGGCGGGAAGGTAGGACGAAGGAATAGCTTCAGAATAAGAGGAGTCATCTAAATGAATCGCCGTCAGTTTCTTCGTTACTCTGCTTTCTGTGGCTTATCCGTCAGCCTTGGGAGTTTTTCCCCTTTCCCACAGAGCTTTTCAGCATCTAAGGATGACCGGCCTCTTTTAAAAGGGCTGCAAATAATCGATGCCCATGCGCATCCCGATCGTTATGTCTACAATTCACGTCCAACCGATAACACTTCGACGCTCAAGGCCATCCAGAAATTGGGAATGGTTGCCAGTTGTTTCGCGGCAGTGGGTGATTCGGTATTTCTCGGTCAAGGCCGTGTGTCCGGGACTGAATATCACAGTACAAAGACCCAATTGGAATGGTGGCTCAAAGGCATCGTGAAGCCAGGGAAAGTCAAATTAGTGCTTAAATCCTCTGATGTACCGGCTGCAGTAAACGAAGATCGGCCGGCAGGCGCCATTTTGGCTATCGAGGGAGGAGATGCCTTGAGAGGTAATCCTGATACAGTAAATGAATTTTACAGATTGGGAGTCAGGATCATCACTTTGATTCATTATCGAAATAATGAACTCGGAGATACGATGAGAATGTGGAGAAATTTAAGTCCAGGGCCCCCGAGTCAGGGGTTGACTCTGGCTGGACGCAAGATCGTAGAGCGGATGCAGGATTTGGGCCTCGTGGTTGATGTCTCTCACGCTCATGCAGCCACTCTAAAGCAGATTGCGGAGATGAGTTCAAGGCCTTTGGTTGATTCGCATACGAATCCGTGTTCCGTTGAAGACCCATTGCAGTGCGGTCGATCTCGCACGTGGAAGGAAATGGAACGGATTGCGAAAACGGACGGTGTGGTTTGTACCTGGCCCTTGGCCTATACGCGGGGGGCGACGATCCGAATAACCTTTTCAGATTGGGCCAAAGAAATTCTCGAGATGAAGAACCGATTAGGGATAGAGCACGTAGGTTTGGGAACAGATGGGGGAGGGGGCCTCCCGGGTCTCGTGGAGGGCTATCGAGACATCGGCGATTTACTGAAACTGGTAAAAGCCATGCAGGAAGTTGGCTTCTCACACGCCGAAATTGCAGCCTATATGGGCGGCAACTTTCATCGGGCGCTTCGAAGCTGCATTGGATAGTATGAGAAGCAGCGGGAATGTTTGCTGCCGTCGGGCGTTGGCTGGTTTATCAGCCCCGTCGTCGGTGAGCAGAGAATAGCATGAGGGACAATTGCGGATAGGATCGGGGGCTTTCCTGATGATTAGAGAACTGGGTTTAAAGAAGCCGAAGATTGATGAATCTGCGTTTGTGAGCGAGGCGGCTTACGTGGTCGGGGATGTAGAGATCGGTGAGAACTCAAGCATCTGGCCTGGAGCGGATTTAAGAGCGGATCGATTCCGGATCCAAATAGGATCCAACAGCAATATCCAGGATAACTGTGTCATCCATGCAGGGTTTTCAGACATGACCATAGGAAACAATGTGACCATCGCTCACGGTTCAATGATCCACTGCACCAGAATCGGAAATAACGTATTGATCGGAATGCATGCCGTGCTGGACAACCAGTCGGAGATTGAGGATGATTGTATGATCGGTGCTTGTTCAATGATAAAAGACCACTTTAAAGTTCCTACAAAATCTCTCGCTGTAGGAGTTCCGGCCAGAATCGTAAGAGCGCTCAGTCATAAAGAATTGGAGCGGATACTGGATGGAAGCCGCACCTATGCCGAACTCGCAAAAGAATTTAAGAAGTCCGGATTATGATGTGAACGTGAACAAACATGGCGTGGTGGGCACCCACGTTTTATATTAGAATGCTTCAGCATCGATTTCTGGAGGTGCGATGAGCGGGCATTTGTCTGCGATAGGGAAAAATCCTGGAATGCTATCTTCCGACATGCAAGAGGCTATCCTGAGAAGGATCATGCGGATCCCTATTGTGGATACCCTACAAATGAAAATCATTTCACTTTCTGATGGATGCTGCGAGGCCATGGCACCCAGAAAATTAGGCTATGACGGCGTCTTTGAGTCATTTCATGGGGGTCTGTTGATGACCCTCGCGGACAGCACTGCCTGCTTTGCCATATTCACAAAGACGGGACCGGATGTGCACCTGACCACCACCGACATGAGCATTCGATTCCTGGCACCCTGCCTGAGTGATGCCTTCGCCAAAGCGGAGGTGATCAAGATTGGCCGGACCCTCTGCCCTGTCACGGTGAACCTCTTTGATTCCCGTAACAGACAGGTGGCCCTTGCCCAGGTGACTTATATGCTTCTCAACAACAAAGACAACGAGAGGACAGAGGTTCCAAAATAACTCTTCATAGGACACAGGGGCGCCTCCCTTTCTCTTGGATTCCTGGCCCACCCTTTTAACGAAGGATATATCCCCATATTTTGCAAAATGGGTCATCGAAGGTTGGAGCTTCCGCCCGGCAGCATCGTTGACCGGAACGTGCCCCGTCCCGCCGAAGCGGGATAAGCGGGGTCAAGGGGCACAATATGAACGAAACTTCCTTTGCTCGCATTCTGCTCGTCACTGCGTGCCCGGGAAGCTCCGCCCTGTGGGCGGGGAGCTTCACTCCGCGTTCGTGAGTTCGGGGCACTCCGTGCAAGAGAATCAGACCGGATATTAAACGGAAGCCGCCCATGTCGACCTCGCAAAAGAATTCAGAAAGTCCAGATGACGAGGTTCACCCCGTTCGTAGGGCTTCTCCTTTCTAACGGAGAGGCTCAAACGGGACAGGCAGCGGGGCTTTCTAGCGGGTGAACAGGAAGAACATTTCTTATGTTGAGGATGAGCGGGGAGAAAAGGTTTTTCTACGGCTACATCGTGGCGGCCGCTGGATTTGCTATCTGGCTGATCGGGTGGGGGACATACACTCCGTGCTTCAGTGTGTTTTTCAAACCCCTGTTGGCTGAGTTTGGCTGGTCCCGGGCAGAAACATCTCTGGCCTACTCCCTTTCCTTTCTGGTGCAGGCCGGCTTGGCGATTATGATGGGCTGGTTGACAGACAGGCTCGGCCCCAGGATCGTGATGACCGTTTTAGGCTCCTTCCTCGGAGTGAGTTATTTACTGATGTCACAAGTGAGCGCCCTATGGCAGTTCCAGATAAACTACGCGTTAGTTGGAGGCATCGGGATCAGCACCCTCACTGTCCCGGTGATGGTAACCGTTTCCCGATGGTTTATCAAAAAGCGGGCGTTGATGATCGGTATTGTCCAGGCAGGGAATGGCGTAGGAGGATTCATTTTTCCTCCCTTTGCAGGTTGGCTCATTCTGGCTTACGGTTGGCGTTCCGCCTATGCCGTGTTCGGTATCATCGCCCTCGCCGGGATGATAATCGCGGGCTTCTTTCTCAGGCGAGACCCGAGAGATGTGGGGCAGCTGCCGGATGGGGAAAGGGCGCTCATGGCGGTAGAAGAAAAGCGTTCCAACCCAGGCTTACGGGAATCCGGGGTTTCTCTTCGGGAGGCCATCCACACCCGTCCGTTCTGGATGATCGCAGGAATATATTGTAGCTTTGGCTTTTGCAGGGCAACCTTTTTAGCCCATATTCCTGCGCATGTCCAGGATTTGGGTTTTTCGCTGGCCGATGGAGCGAATATCTTGGCGGTCATCACCGGATCGAGTATGTTCAGCAGGATCGGCATGGGGCGTGTGGCGGACAGGATAGGCAATCGAAAAGGCTTCATGATCAGCTTTGCAGTGACAACGATCAGCCTCCTCTGGGGCTTGGCAGCCCATGATTTGTGGAAGCTCTATCTATTTGCCTTTCTCTTCGGTGTCGGATGGGGAAATCAAGCCGTCTTAAGGTTCTCCCTAACCTCTGAAGTATTCGGAATCGCCTCCCTTGGCTTGGTCATGGGGATTTTGGGCGTCGCCGAATCCGTCGCTGCTACCTTCGGCTCATATTTTGCTGGCTATATTTTTGATGTTTTCGGGAGCTATCGGCTCGTTTTTTGGTTGGGTGTGGGGATCTCTTCCATCGGCATTCTATTGGCCTGGTTGTTAAGGCCGGCTAAAGTTTCTTCTTGAAGAAAACAGCAATAATCAGTATCTTTATCATGAAGACTTCGGGGTTTGCGTGCAAAGAAAAGGACAAGGGGGAAAATCGTATGAAAAGATTTTTCTTAGTTTATTCACCACTTTTTCTTTTGGTATTTGCCACCTTTCTATGCGGAACTTCGATTCAGGCCGCCACGGAGGCGACGGTTGAAGAAATCATGGCGGATAAAGATTCCCACGACGGAAAGGAGGTTTCGCTTTTCGGAGTTGTATCGACCCCAAGATTTAAGGCATCGAGACACAGGAAGCCTTATATGACCTTTCCTCTCCTTGGCGATTCTGGAAGCCGAATCAACATCCTTTTTTGGGGAGATATAAAACTGAAGACGGGAACAAAGATCAAAGTGCAGGGCGTCTACAGAAAGATGATGGAAATGGGAAAATACACTTTTCGTGATGTGATCGAGGCAAGTGAAATCGAAAAGGAGATGAAGACGCAGGAAGAGAATCCATGAACGGCGGGGGCTCCAACCTCCCCGTCCCCGTTCCCTCTCAAAAGGGGGGCCCGACTCTCCTAGAAAATACTGGCAGATCCTGAACAAAATACAGTACTTTCCCTATTTCGACAAGAAGGTATTTCTCGTAAACTGTTAAGGAGCCTATCACTCCGTTATCTTTGGCATTGCTGTTTTTCATCAGAAGGAACTGAGAGGCCGAAGGTTGAGTCCATCGAAGAAGTAAATTGATCTTTTAATCGACGAGGAGGGAAAATGGGGTTTTTCAACATTCATGTGATTGCTTCTCCTTCGGAAGGTGAGTTTCATTCGAAATTCAAGAAAAGAATGATACTCCACACCGTCCTGGAGTCCGTCAGGATATTTCTCATTGCGGTCATCGGCGTGTTTGTCTTGCTGGAGTACGGTGCGCTACTTGCCCGAAAGGGTCTGCAAACCCACTATCCAGCCGGGATGGAGGAATTTGTTTCTTCAACAAGACCCGCTGACGCCAGTGTAAAAGAAGTTCTGCGCCTGGCGAATATGATCCGGTTGATTACCGAAAATCAGCTCTCCGAAGCCAAACTGTTGAGGTATGCCGGCTTGATCGCCCACGCTTCCCAGAAACATGGAGTGAATCCCCTTGAAATCATCGCGATCATCACGGCCGAAAGCAATTTCAAGGAGAACAGTGTCAATCAGGAGACCGGCGACTATGGTCTGGGTCAGATCAATTGGGAGCACTGGGGCAAGGACTTTGGGCTGACGCCCCACCAGCTTCTAGACCCTTCGATCAACATCTTCTTAACGTGCCATGTCTACAAGTTTTTTGGAAAGGATTTTGGAAAATACCATCGGGGCAACGGCATCCAATCCAAGGCCTACCTTTTGAACGTGAAGAGTATTCTTTCCACTTTGAATGCTTTTGTCGAAGGGAACAAAGGGAATATTTCCTGAAAGGCAGCTCCGGGGGAATAGTGGCTTTGAACTATTTCCTCGGAGCCTTCGTTTGCGTCCGCTAAAATCGGCTTAATCGCCGTACTTCCCTCTGCCTTTTCCTTTGTCGGGACCAGGCCGGTCATGGTCCCGCCTCTCCTCTCCATGCCATCCCCTCCCTCCGTGTTTTTCCCAGTACTTATCCCTCTCCCATTTCTTCCAGTGCTTTCTGACCTCTCCATGCGGAATGTGTCGATGCCCGGGGGGGACATGGCGAAAATCGGGGGGTACATTGACGACGGCACGAGGCACTTTCTTAGGGGAAAGGTAAACCCACTTTCCATCATAGCTTTTCGACCGATACCAATGTCCTCGATGAGGACGATACCAGTAACCCTGGTAGAAAAAGACATCCACGTCCACGTCAGGGGCAAAGTAGACATAGGTCCGGGGGATGACGAACATGGGGGGCGGTGCGGGGATCACGAGGGGGGGCGGCGGGGGCAAGCTAATCCCGACATTGACATTCACTTCCGCAAGGCCTCTATGGAAGGGGCTCATCAGCATCAGAAGCGTTGCTCCAACAAAGAACATCATGAGTATCTTCCTTTGCATAAGATGACCTCCTCTCGCGGTTGCCCCGGCTCCACTTCTTGTCATCAGTATTTTAAAAGCCACCGGGCAGGTTGACAGATTCTTTTCACAACCTGGCTCACCTGCTTAATTTTTTTTCAGCAATGGGCTCATTTTGCAAATCCCCTTCGCTTCTGAAAGAACTCAAAAAAAAATTTTAACACAAGGGAAACGGACATACAATCATTGTCAATGAGTAAACTCCTATCATTGGCCAGGATTAAAACCTCTTTGGCCTGATCATAACGATTGACAGTGCCATGACAACAAGAATGAGGGCGGCAATTTCCCCAAAACCGATTCGTTCGCCAAGGACCACGGCACTGCTAAGAACACCGATCACAGGGATGGCGAGCGTGCCGATAGAAGCCACACTGGCAGGAAACAGGTTAACCACCTTCACCCATGCCCAAAAGCAGAAAATATTACCTACTAAAATAGCGTAACCCGTAGCCAAGGCAGCCCGCCAGGAGGCCTGCAAGAGGACCGTCCTCGGCTCCAGAATGAATGCCCCGATGATCACTGGAATACCTCCTAAAATCAGCTGCCATCCCGTAAGGACCGTGATCGGCAGGGTCCAACGAAAGTATTTTAGGAGGACCGTTCCCCCGGCCCAGGTCACAGCGGCCCCGAGCATAAATATTGCTCCCAGGGGAACGGAGCCAAGGACCTTGAGGTCCGGCCCGATGAGGATCAATAACCCGGCTATCCCAAGAAAAAGCCCGGTCAGGCGGGGCAGCGTCAATCGTTCGCCCAAGACAAAGCTGCCCAAGATGGACGCCCAGACCGGCATCGTATATCCAATAATGACGGCGCGGCCTGCCTCCATATGGACGAGACCGTAGGCAGAACAGAGATGCCACCCCGTGACGTTCAAAAGAGAAACAAGAATGAGGGGCCGAAGCTCCGATCTCGGGACAGTGAGTGTCAAACCATTCACTTTTGCTATGCAGAGGACGCCGAATCCTCCTAAAAACAGACAGAGGGTGCGGAATGTCCAGACCGGAATTTCCCTCAGTCCGATCTTCATGATCGGCCAGCTAGAGCCCCAGAAGATAGACAGGAAGATAAGCAAGACAAGTCCCAATTTGGGCAGTGTCTCAGTCACGGCTTTCTTAGGTTTTATCGGATCGATCATCTGAGGAGGGCTGACCCTTCGTTAACAAAAACCTTCATTCACACATCTCTGGCCTTATTCTCAGCATATGAAAACCGGCGAGTTGGGTCAAGCCAAAATAGGAAAAATTCCCAGCAGGTGGGAAGAGCTCTCATTTCCCCCCTCGTCCTCCGTTCCTTCCTGTCTCCAGACAGGTGCTAAAGGAGGACGAGGGGGATAAAAAGTTGCGCTCTAATTTCCCAATGCAGTTCTTAGGTCCTGATCGGGTGTAGAAATAGGTTGGATATTGAAATTTTCGACGAGCACCTTTAAAACATTCGGCGAAACAAACGCTGGCAGGGATGGCCCGAGCTTAATATTCTTTACCCCCAGGTGGAGCAAGGTAAGAAGAATAGCCACGGCCTTCTGCTCATACCAGGAGAGGATCATTGAGAGTGGCAGTTCGTTGATCCCGACGCCAAAAGCCTTGGATAAAGCGACGGCAATCTGGACCGCCGAGTAGGCGTCGTTGCACTGACCTACGTCTAAGAGCCTTGGGATGCCTCCAATATCTCCCAGATCCTTATCGAAGAAGCGGAACTTGCCGCATGCGAGGGTGAGAACAATACAATCCTTAGGAACTTTTTCCACAAATTCGGTGTAGTAGTTGCGCCCGGCCTTGGCCCCGTCACATCCGCCCACGAGGAAGAAATGACGGATGGCCTTTCCTTTCACGGCCTCGATGACCTTGCCCGCAACGCTCATCACGGTATTTCTTGCAAAGCCAACCATGACAGAGCGGTCGATCCCGCCTTCTTGAAAACCAGGCATGGCCAGCGCCCTGTCGATCACGGGTTTGAAGTTTCGGCCCGAAATGTGGGTAGCGCCAGGCCATCCCACAGTGCCGCTGGTGAAGATACTGCCCTTGTACGATTCCTTCGGTTTCTGGATGCAGTTCGTGGTCATCAAGATGGCCCCGGGAAAATCGGCGAACTCCCGGGTCTGATTCTGCCAGGCCGTTCCGTAATGACCGTACAGATGAGAGTATTTTTTTAAGCCTGGATAACCATGGGCCGGAAGCATCTCTCCGTGGGTATAGAGCGTAATGCCTTTACCCTCGGTCTGCTTAAGAAGTTCTTCCAAATCCTTGAGATCGTGGCCAGAGACCAGGATAGCCTTCCCTTTTTTACCTCCCAGAGGAACCTTTGTGGGAACAGGATGGCCGTAGGTACCCGTATTGCCCGCATCTAGAAGCTCCATGGCCCGCAGATTAATCTCTCCACACTTAAGAACCAGTCCCACCCAGTCGTTCAGGGTTAAGTCTTTCCTCAGGGTCGCAGCCAATCCCTCATGGATAAAGGCGTACACCCGGTCGTCCTTCTGGCCAAGAATGTGAGCGTGATCCGCATAGGCGGCCACCCCTTTTATTCCAAAAATGAGGATATGCTGAAGTGAAAGGATATCAGGATCGATGGTTGGATCCGATTTAATCCCCACGGCTTCCCCCTGTTTGATGAGTCCCTCTAAACTGGTCGCGGGCTTCAAGGTGGCAGGCCCTTCTTGGAAATCAACTTTTCCTTTGGCAGTCTTTACTTTTTCTTTAAGATTCTCCCTTAAAGCCGCACACCGCTGGATCAATTGAACAAATCGATCCGGATCAAAATTGACATTGGTCAGCGTCGAGAACATGGCTTTACACGTGAAATCATTGACTTCCGGGTCAACCACCCCCGTCTTTCGGCCCTCCACTGCATAAAGTGCCAGCCCTTTAAGGGCATAGATCAGAAGGTCCTGAAGGCTCGCCACGTCCGATTCTTTGCCACAAACCCCAACCTTTGTGCACCCTTCCCCTTTTGCCGTCTGTTCACACTGATAACAAAACATGTTCGCTCCTCCTTTGAATGAGATTTTATTGATCGCCTATCTTTGACCATTTTTCATGGATGTCATCCTTCAGCGACTTTAAAGTATAACATAACGCTAACAAATCAATTTGTGTTTGACTTAGGTCAAAAGGGTGAATATTTTTCTTGGCATCGATAAGAGTGATTATTGGTTTGAGCCTAAAACCCCTTTGTGTTATTTTGAAGCTTATATGAGGCTGCCAAAGGAGGCTTTCATGGATACAGACAAATTCATTGACTTGCTTAAATCCAGGAGAAGTATTCGAGCCTACAAACCTGATTCAGTCCCGGATGGATTCATCCTACAAATTATCGAAGCAGCCCGGTGGGCTCCCTCTGGCGGAAACTCTCAACCTTGGGAATTCATCGTCATTAAGAAAAAAGAGATCAAGGACAGAATAGCAGACCTTTTTGTAGAGTCTACAAAACCGATCAGGCAGGCTGAACTGACACGGGAGAAAGAGTTAAGGGTCCCTGCCTTAGAAGGGGAGGTCACCGAACCAGGGTTTAAGAATGCTCCCGTGTTCATCCTTTTATGCGGTGATCCTCGAGTAAACGAGGCTTTCCCTCTACTGGTTTCTCAGAAGAATGGACCCGAAATCCTTATCTCTAACCTCGCGAGTGCTTTCTTATGCATGCAGCTGGCTGCTAAGTCCCTCGGTCTGGGTTCTCAATGGGTTTCTGCTACGGGAGGCATTATGGAAGATCTTTTGAAGAACCTTCTGGATATCCCCAAAGAGTTTAAAATCTATGACATGATGGCAGTCGGCTATCCAGCCTATCAGTTAGGGCCCAGGTCTCCAAGAAAGATGGACGAAATGACTCATTATGACCGATACGACAGATCCAAGCTGAGAACAGACCAGCAAATTAAGGACTTCATCAAAAATCTCCGCAAGAAAGATCGGGAAGAAAAGGAAGGTTTGAAGCGTGGAATGAAAACCTGAAATGGGACTTAGGATGAAGGTAAGGTTAGCTGGAAAGGAGGTTCACGGATATGTTTGAAACGATCAGGTTCAAGCTCAATCGTAAACCAACGGTGATGACGGTTGATGGAGATCGAAAGCTTCTGTGGGTCCTGCGTTCTGACCTTGGCCTCACGGGAGCGAAATATGGCTGCGGAGAGGGTATCTGCGGAGCGTGTACCGTCCTGATCAACAACAAGGCAATCCGTTCGTGCCAGCTTCCGGTGAGAGAGATCAAAGGAAAGGAAGTCATCACTATTGAAGGGTTGCTCAGGGGTGGAAGTCTCCACCCGCTCCAGAAAGCCTTTATGGACCACGATGCCCTCCAATGCGGCTTTTGTACTCCGGGAATGATCCTGAGCGCCTACGGCCTGCTTTTCGCTAAACCAAACCCCACGGAAGCAGAAATCATCCAGGGTATGAACGATAACCTGTGCCGTTGCGGAGCCCATGTTCGGATTGTCCAGGCCATTCAAAGTGCCGCTCAAGAGATGAAAGGAGGGAAAAAAGGATGAAAGAGGATCAAATCTCCAACCTCGAACGTAAGGATAGAGAGACCCCACTTTCTCTTAGCCGGCGCGAATTCCTCAAGGCCGTGGGCGGAGGAATCATCATCTTTTTTTCGACCGAAGACTTAACAGCCCAAGAACGAAGGCTGTCAGGCTCCCAGGACTTACCCGCTGACTTCAATGCCTTCCTCAGGATTGGAGCCAATGACCGGGTCACCTGTTTCACAGGCAAGATCGAAATGGGGCAAGGCATTATAACCTCCCTCGCCCAGATGCTGGCTGACGAGCTCGATGTCCGTTTGGATGCAGTCGATATGGTCATGGGGGATACGGACCGCTGTCCCTGGGATATGGGAACGTTCGGATCGCGGACCACCCGATTCTTCGGGCCGCCCTTAAGGGAAGCAGCCGCTGAGGCGAGGGCCATATTGATTCAATTGGCTTCAGAGCATCTCCATTTGAATGAGAGCCAACTGATCGTTAAAGAAGGTGCGGTGGTGGACAAGAATAATAGTGGAAACCGGGTGACCTACGGCGAGCTCGCAAAGGGAAAGTCCATTGAAAAGCATCTGCCGAAAAAACCACCGCCAAAGAACGTTTCGGAGTTTACGATCGTTGGCAAACCGACCCCGAGAAAAGACTCCCTAGCAAAGGTGACCGGAAAGGCTCGATATGCGGGCGATATTCGAATCCCCGGCATGCTGCATGCGAAAATCTTAAGACCTCCGGTTCACGGCGCCAGGTTACAAAGCGTCGACACATCCGAGCTTCAAGAGGATAAGGAGATCAAGATCGTTCAGGAACGAGATTTGATCGCGGCTCTCCATCTATACCCTGATGTGGCTGAACAGGCTCTCTCGAAAATCAAAGCCAAGTTTGACCTGCCGGAGGCCAAAGTCGACCCGAAGACGATCTTCAAACACCTCTTGAGCGTCGCTCCAGAAGGAGACGTGGTTTCTCAAGGGGGAGACATCGGTGAGGGAGAGAGAGTTGCCCGGGAAGCTTTTGAAGCCACCTATCTGAATCATTATGTCGCTCATGCGACGATCGAGACGCACACCGCTCTTGCCAAAGTCGAGAAAGATCGGGTGACCGTCTGGGCATCAACCCAGAGGCCTTTCGGGGCAAAAGAGGAGGTAGCCCAGGCATTGGGGATTCCTCCCAAAAATGTACGGGTTATCACTCCCTTTGTGGGAGGTGGATTTGGCGGAAAGAGTCAGAACCGACAGGTCGTGGAGGCGGCACGCCTTTCAAAACTGACAGGAAGACCCGTGCAGGTGGCCTGGAGCCGAGAAGAAGAATTCTTCTACGATACCTTTCGACCGGCGGCGATCGTAAAGATTAGATCTGGAGTGACTGAGGCGAATCAGATCGCTTATTGGAATTTTGATGTCTATTTCGGCGGACCCAGGGGAGCAGAGCAGTTTTATGACATCCCCCATCACCGGGAACTCTCCCATGGGCATTATACTGGCATTCCAGGTGCTCACCCCTTCGGCACAGGACCCTGGCGCGCGCCTGGAAGTAATACGAACACCTTTGCAAGAGAATCACACATCGACCTCATGGCCGCGAAGTTGAAAATGGATCCGCTGGAGTTCCGTCTGAAGAACCTGAGTGATCAAAGGATGATGAGAGTCCTGAAGGCCGCAGCTGAAAAATTTGGCTGGGAACCTTCACCGACCCCAAGCGGTCGGGGCTTGGGTGTGGCCTGCGCTACCGATGTAGGTGCGTATGTAGCCACCATGGCCGAAGTCGAAGTGGATCAAGAAAGCGGCGGGGTTCGGGTGAAACGGATCGTCTGTGCACAGGATATGGGCCTTGTGATCAACCCCGAGGGAGCAAAAAGCCAGATGGAAGGGAGCCTGACGATGGGGCTGGGGTACGCGTTGACTGAAGAAGTCCGCTTCAACGGCGGAGAAATTCTTGATCACAACTTTGATACCTATGAGATTCCTCGCTTCTCGTGGCTGCCAAAGATTGAGACCGTGCTGGTTGAAAACTCTGAGACTCCTCCTGCGGGTGGAGGGGAACCGCCCATCGTCTGCATGGGAGGGGTCATCGCGAACGCCATTTTCGATGCCACAGGAGCGAGGCTGTTCGAGCTCCCCATGACTCCGGAGCGGATCAAGAGTGCCTTGGCAGAAATGAAAGCCAAGAAAACTGAAAGTATCGGATCCTAAAATTTCGCTTGACTAAGCCAGATTCTTATATGTAGAATCTATCGGTTTCCATAGTCCGTAATTCTTAACTTCGCGCATAGCATCATCTCAAACTTCTGGTTTCACTTATGAGGCGGGATGGCCAGAAAAAGTCGATATTGGACCTCCGAGGAGATTCCTTGATTGCTTTTTATATACTTAACCAAGATTCTGATTGAAGAAAGACAACCCCAAGCCTGAGGGAACTGTCTATCACTATAAGAAAGGAGGACATCATGATTTCTCTCAATGTCAACGGCAAAAATTACAAGGTAGATGTCTCGGATGATGTGCCCCTGCTCTGGGTTCTAAGGGATTACTTGAAACTCACGGGCACCAAGTTTGGTTGTGGAATCGGAGAATGTGGTGCATG
>Ga0316626_10000667_pt1 | contig 13942 bp, 11 predicted proteins | sample OWC_Aug_T1_C1_D5_FD_207656 | JGI IMG/M metagenome (GOLD analysis project Ga0316626, IMG submission 207656) | Wetland soil microbial communities from Old Woman Creek delta, Ohio, United States - OWC_Aug_T1_C1_D5_A | ecosystem: Environmental > Terrestrial > Soil > Wetlands | place: USA: Ohio...
CGGATCCATTCGACGAACCGGAGAACGGCATCAACCCCAAATCCCTGATTGCCGTCCAGCCGGAGCCGGAAAGGCAAGCCGGCTTTTGCGAGGATGTGGTGCACGAGTGAAAGAAAGCTCTTGTCCTCTTCGACGTTCCCGCTCACCTTCACCTTGAAGACGGTGAACCTATTGCGGAGCGCATACCCGATCCATTTCGTGAGCGACTGCGCATCAGGCACAAAGGGTATGGTTATGTCGGTCTCCAGTCGATTCACGTGAGCCCCGAAGAACCGGTGCTCCGTCACTGACCGGCCCTTGAGGGAAGCCCTGAGCAGGGCAACTTCCAGTCCTGATATAGTCATCCGCTCACGCGGGAAACGCGCGTGGAATTCCCCCACCAGTTTCTCGTATCCATCGAGTTCTGCGTGTTTCACTTCCCGGCTCACCTGCGCCATGACTTCTCTGATCCTTGCGGGCGTCTCTTCCGGGCGGGAGAAACTGGTCGGTATCTCGCCCACGCCTTCGCACCCGTTGTCAAGCCGCACCGAGACGAGGAAGTTGTGCAGAAAGGCCTTGCTTCCCAGGGCCGTGGCAAACGTGGTCTTGAGCGGCCGCCTAATCTCCCGAATATGAATAGATGCTATCTGCGACATGATGCCCAGTGTATAGTGAATAGTGAATAGTGTTTAGTGAACACCGACCACTGGTTACTGGTAACTGGTAACTGATCACCGATTACTGATCACTATTCTCTCTCCTTATCGGAACAAAGAACACCTTCACCGTGTGCGCGTCCACACCAAAGAGGCCTGACAGGATTTCAAAGCCATATCCTTCAGGCTCTTTCTTCAACTCAAGAAGGAAGGCGAAACGCTGCCGCCAACTCTCACCACTCTCCTCCTTCGTGTAGAGTCCATACAGAACGTTGGTGAGCGTTTTTTCCCCTGCGCTCTTGTACGTGTAAAAAGTAAGAAGCGGCCGCAGGATCCTGTCAAACTGCTCGTTTCTGAACGGGAGGATGGACGGGACATAGACAGTCGATTCTTCATTCTTGATGCGATATTCGAAGAACGGCCACACGTTGAGGAAACGGTCTTTGTCCTCCTCAAGGTACCGGTTGATGAGGAGCCAGCGCTGCTCATACCAGTGCTTATTGTCTGCGAAGCGTTTCGAGTGCTTGTAGAACGGCCACATTACATACAGCACGTCGTCTTCTCCCGCCTCGTACCGCCAGTAGAAGGGGAAAAAAGCACGCAGCGTATCGTCCTCGCTGTTTGACACCTGCACGAAGGGCCAGGGCAGGTCGTACTTCTCGACAGTCTCGGTCCTGGTATACCGGAAGAATGGCCACAGAACCGTGCGGGCAGCGGTTTTCCTGGAGGTCGTTTCAGTGTACAAGGGAAAGATGTAGAAAAGGTCCTTGGGGTCGTCGGTGTTCAGGTCGGTCTGTCCTCTCAGGAAGATGGGCCAGAGAAAAGACTGTCTCCACTTCTCGCCGGGTTTCTCCCTATACCCGTAGAAGGGCCACGCCGCAAAACCATTCTCAGTGCCCCCGTACGAGGTGAAGAATGGCCACAGCACCTGTGTCCTCTCGGCGCCGAACCCATCCTTTGTGTGTGAATAGAGCGGCCACAGGAAGAAACCGATCTCATCTTTTCCGAACCGGTTGTACAGCTTTCCTCCAAACGGGAAGAACCCGCCGTAGCCTTTGCCCTTTGCTTCTCCCCAGAAGGCCAGCAGGAATGCCGTGTCCCATGCGTCTTCAGAGCGCTTGCTGTAATAGATGGGGACAAAGTAGGCTTTATCTTCGTTCCAGCCGCCAAGGGGCCAGAGGGCGCTGCTCCACCCGCCCGGCGCAGAATCGTAGTCAAAAAGCAGCGGCCTTACGGTGAAATGGTAGTTTGGTTCACTCTCTTCGTATGACACGAGCGGTCCGATAAAGTTCTGCTCGGACCCGTGTTTCCACCAGATGGGCCATAAGTCGCCTGCGTCACACGGTACAAATGAAAGGAAGAAAAATGCGGAGATGAGAAGTAGTCTAGTAAAAAATCGAATTGCTTCTCTCCTTCAACCTCGCACACAATCTGGTGGCTTGCCCCTTGACCCAGCCTTAAAAAAGGATACCAAAAATCGTCCCCAGCACCGTGAAGGGCGTCATCTCTTCCACGCCCTCGGCCGCCTTCTGGACTTTCTTCATTGTCTTGGTAGCCTCGGTCGCAAGCGTTTCATCCTTCATGAGCTTGCCGATCGTTCCCTCGCCATTGTTTATCCCTTCCGTGATCTGCCGCACGCTTGCCATGGTCTCTTTGGCGTCGATATAGAGGGTCTCGTCCTTTGCCAGCTTGCCCAGCGTTCCCTTGCCTTCCTCAATATCCTTTGAGACAACCTTCAATGAGGCGACGACATCCTTTGCATCGTTATAAAGCGTCTCGTCCTTCACGAGCAGGCCGAGCGTGCCCTTCCCCTGCTCGACGTCTTTCATGAGCGCGCTGACACTCGTGAGTGTGGCGTCGGCCTTGTCGGTCATGGGGCCGAGTTTTTCGCTCACCTGCGCGGCATTCGCAATGAATCGCTTCACGTTCTCCTTGTTGTCACCGACCATCTCCTTGAAGTCGCCGCTCAAGGCCTTGATGTTATGAATGCCTGCTCTCAAGCTCTCCTTCTCAGTCTCCCCCAGGATGCCCTTGAACTGGTCCATGACCCGGCCAAAATTTTTCGTTGCCACGTTGATGTTTGAGAACATCTCATCGTAATCGGCACCCGCTATCACCGTGGTGATCTCGTCGCCGCCCTTCAGGTACGTGGTTGCTTTCCCCGGGATAATGGCCAGATACTTGTCTCCGAGGATGCCTGACGACTTGACCGCAAGTGCGCTATCCGCCGGGATCTTAACGTTGTCTCTGATCACCAGGGTAGCCTTGGCACGGTAGCCATCCAAAGAGATTCTCTTCAGCACACCAACTTCCACTCCGGCAAGCTCGACCGGAGATCGAATATCAAGCCCCGCCACATCATCGAAGTGGACCGAGACCTCATACCCGCCCCGCGTCAACGCGCCGAATTTGCCCACCCTGAACGACATGTAGAACAGAACAACGATTCCTATGAGCACCACGACACCAACCTTAAACTCGGAACTCACAGTTCACCTCCTCCGAAACCGGGGATCTTTGTCGCCTTGAGAAACTCTTTGACCTCCCCCCGGTCACTTCTCTTTATTTCGTGAGGCGTGCCCGAGGCAACGATCTTGCCGTCATAGAGCATCGCCACCGTGTCAGCTATCCTGAACATGCCTAATACGTCGTGACTGATCACCACGTATGTCTTCTTGAGATGCGTTTGGGTTTCCTTGATGAGATCCGTGATGGTGAGAGAAATTATCGGGTCCAACGCGGACGTTGGCTCATCAAATAGAATGATCTCCGGATCCAGCGCCAGGGCTCGTGCGAGCCCCACGCGCTTCTTCATGCCACCCGAAAGCTCGGAAGGCAGCTTCTCCGTGAAACCGAGGAGTCCGACCTCCTTCAGTCTCTCGTCCACAATTCTCTTCACTTCCCTTTCCGACATGTTCGTCTGCTCCCTCAACGGGAAGGCCACGTTGTCGAACACGTTCATCGAATCGAAGAGGGCTGCCTCCTGGAACAACATGCCGAACTTCATGCGTACCTGGTTGAGCTCCCGTTCCTTCAGTCTTGTGATCTCCACCCCATCGATCCACACCTCGCCTTTATCCGGCTTCATGAGCCCGATGAGGTGTTTCATCAGCACGCTCTTCCCTCCACCGCTCTTGCCGATGATGACCGTGATCCTCCCGCGCTTCGCCTCCAGGTTAATCCCGTCGAGCACAACCTGGCCCTTGAAACTCTTGTGCAGATCAACGATCCGTATCGCGCTATCATCCATATCAAAACATGAGGGACGTGAGCATGTAGTCGGAGATCAGTATCGTGACGCTCGACACGACCACCGCCTCGGTGGTCGACCTGCCCACACCTTCTGCCCCTCCTCTCGTATTGAAACCCTTGTAGCAGCAAATGACACCCAGTATGAGCCCGAAGACTGCGGCCTTTGCAAGGCCGTTGTAGATATCGGCGAGTTCCACGTACTTCACCATCCTGCTGATGAAGACCCCTTCGTTGATCCCGAGCAGTTTGACGCCAACGAAGTAACCGCCGAGTATGCCGGCAAAGTCGGCTATGACAGTGAGTACCGGCAGCATGAAGAGCGAAGCAAGCACCCGGGGCACAACAAGATACTTCACGGGACTCAACGCCATCACGGTGAGTGCGTCAATCTGCTCGGTGACACGCATCGAACCCAACTCCGCTGCCATGGCTGACCCCGCTCGCCCGGTCACCATGAGCGCAGTCAACACGGGCCCCAGTTCGCGCGTCATGCTGAGCGCTACGGTAGCGCCCACGAGCCCCTCTGAACTGAACCTCCGGAATCCGTAGTACGTTTGCAGGGCAAGCACCATGCCGGTAAAACTGCCGGCAATAATCACGATGCCGAGTGACTTCACCCCGATAAACTCCATCTGCTTGAAGAGGTAGTTGAACTTGAATGGGGGACGGAATGTCCAGTAGGCCGTGTCCATCAGCAGGTACCAGATGCGGCCGAATTCCGACGTGAAATGCGCAACCGGCCTGAACAAACCTTTGATGACCCCGCTAAACATACGCCCTCGGTACTCTCCGCGATATACCGCAGAGGATTTCATACGGGATAGTTCCGACCTGCTCTGCCACTTCGTCTGGCGATATAGAGTTGTTTCCCGACGTGCCGACAAGGATCACCTCTTCGCCCGGGGTCACATCGGCCACACCAGTGACGTCCGCCAGGAAAAAGTCCATGCAGACACGACCGACGATCGGCACGCGCTGCCCCTTGATCAGGACTGCGCCCTTGTTCGAAAGGGCCCGAGGCACACCGTCTGCGTAACCCATGGCCACGCAGGCAACGTGCGTGGTGCGCTGCGTGACAAATGTCCTGCCGTAACTCAGCGGCGATCCCGCCGGGAACTCCCTGACGTACGCGACGCGCGATACCAGTCGCATCACAGGGTGCACCACTATCTTCTCTGCGAGAGAGCGGTCGGGATACGCCCCATACAGCATGATGCCCACCCGCACCATGTCGAAGTGGGCTTCCGGGTACTGGCAGACTGCGCCGCCATTCGCCATATGGAGTATCTCCGGTTCTACACCGTTCTTCCTGAGGAGCGCCACCACATCCCTGAAACGATCTATTTGTAAGAGACCGTAGGAATCGCGCACCTCGGAGGAAGAAAAATGGCTCATCACTCCCTCTACTTTGACATACTTCGAGGCGCGCAACGCTGCGGCAAGGGCATCGAGGTCGTTATAACTGAAACCCAGCCTGCCCATGCCCGTGTCGACTTTGACGTGAACCTTGATCTCTTGTCTTCGGTTTGCCGCATCGGAAGCAAGCCGCGAAAAGGCCTGCAGGTCAGCAATCACGGGCGTCAGGCTGTGCTCCCGGAAGGCCTCTACATCATCCCACGGCATAACGCCGCCCATTACGAGTATGGGCTTTACGATCCCGTGCTCACGCAGTTCGATACCTTCATCAACGGTGACAACGCCGAAAAAGTCTGCCCCTTGAACCTCCAGGTGTCGCGCGATGGGCACCGCGCCATGGCCATACGCATCAGCCTTGACCACGCAGAGCACCCTCGCATGCCCTGTTACCCTGGCCCTGATCGTCCTGAAATTGTCGGTGAGCGCGTTCAAGTCTATTTCAGCCCGGGCGCGGAGCATGATCACCCTGCAACAGAAAGTCGCTTGAACGCACGCTCGAAGGCCTCAATTGCTCTGCCGATCTCCACCTCCGTGTGACTCATCGTCAGCATAGCGGCCTCAAACTGGCTGGGTGCAAAAAAGATCCCGTCTTCAAGCATCATGGCGAAGAACCGGGCGTACATCTCGCGATTTGCCTGCACGGCGCTCTCATAGTCGGTCACATCCCGGTCAGAGAAAAACCCCGTGAACATCCCGGTCACACCATTGACCGTGTATGGGATCCCGAACCGCTTGGCGCACTCGAGAACGCTACGCGCCATCAGCTCCCCTTTAACTTTCATTGAGTCGTATGGCTTCTCAGCTTTCAACCTGTTCAACGCATATATGCCTGCCCTCACCGCCACCGGGTTACCCGATAGCGTCCCTGCCTGGTAGACGCTTCCCTGGGGCGCAACCTGATCCATGATCGCGCTCTTGCCGCCGAAGGCCCCGATGGGAAAACCTCCCCCGATGATCTTACCAAGACACGTGAGGTCAGGATCTAAGTTCCACAGGTGTTGAGCACCGCCGTACGTCACCCGAAAGCCTGTAATCACCTCGTCGCAAATCAGAAGAATGCCGGCCTTGCGGCATATCGCCTGCACATCCTCTAGAAATTCCTTCTGCGGCAGAATGACGCCCATGTTGCCCATGATGGGTTCCATGATGAGACAGGCAGTATCTTTATTTGCGTCGACGATTTTCTTTACGCTGTCGATGTGGTTGAACTCTGCGACATAGGTGTGCTTGGCAAGGTCAGGAGGAATCCCCGCGCTGTCCGGAATGCCGAACGTGGCAAGGCCCGAGCCGGCCTTGACGAGCAAGCTGTCAACGTGGCCGTGGTAGCATCCCCTGAACTTGATGACCCCGTTCTTGCCCGTGCAGCCGCGCGCCAGCCTGATCGCGCTCATCGTGGCTTCCGTACCGGAGCTTACAAGCCTGACCTTTTCCATGGACGGAAACGCATCGATGAGGAGCTGTGCAAGCGTCACCTCATGCGGGTGGCACGCGCCATAACTGGTGCCGTTCGCTACAGCTGCCTGGGCTTCACGCACGAGCCCGTCATCCGCGTGACCGAGGATCACCGCACCCCACGACGACACGAAATCGAGGTAGGTGTTCCCGTCAACATCATAGAGGTATGCACCTTTTGCACGTTCCACGTAAAACGGCGTTTCATTGACTGATCGAAAGGCCCTCACCGGGCTGTTGACGCCCGAAGGGATAAAGCGAGTTGCCTGCTCATACAGACGTGCCGATTTTTCTCTTTTCATGTCCCCTCTTTTTGCTGGCTCGGTAAAGCCGTGGTCGTACTATTCTACCTGCCATAGCCTGTGTTTGCAAACAGATTCGCCCCTAACCACACTCCGCGGAAAGCAGCAGTGCGCGGAATGGGTTATATGTCATAGGTGAAAGTGTAACGTGTTAGGTGTTAGGTGTTAGGTGTTATGGGGTATGGGGTATGGGGTATGGGGTATGGGTTAGGGGTTAGGGGTTAGGGGTTCCAGATGATCGTTCCGGCACCGGGGTTGATCCTGATCCAGTACGCCTTATCCTGCCTGAAGGAAGTGAGTGGCTCTACCGGGAGCGTAACCGAGTCGCCGGGAATCGCAGCCTGCCACGAGCCATTGTCCCACGTCCAAACAATCGACCAGGCTCCTGCCAACCCCGCAAGCGCTTCTCCCACGGGACGACTCTCAGACCCTGTGTAACCCACGAGGTTCCAACCTTCACGAAGTGAAACGGGTTGAAGGGGCGCACCTGATGTCGCGATGCTACCGGGATTGCGCACGTAGATCCAGTAGCCGCGACCTGCTTCGATGTTCTCCAGCGTGTTCTGCTCTGGAGACGCGCCCGGCTTAAACATGAGCCACCCTCCCGCTTCAGTGTCATACGACCAGACAACAACCACATCAGCAAGAAGAGTGGAGAGTACGGACGAGATAGATGTGTCGTCAGGCTGGTTGGGTATGGAGAAGAAGTTCCAGCCCCCGAGCAGGGAGAGCGCAGGCGCCCGCGCCAGGTATTGCGCGGAGTAGTCGAGAAAAAGCTGCATCCATCCCAGGGCCTTTGTCTCAGTTGTAGGATAGGCGTTGGTAAGGAACCCCACGATTCCATACGGCTGCGGGCCGTGATTGACCGCATCCTTGAAGAATCTGCGTGCGATGGCGCGCCACGACGCACCCGTGTTGGGATTAGATCCGCCCGGATCATTTGCTGCAAGCCATGCAAAAAGATCCGCTGCCATCATGTTGTAGACAACTTCACCGGAAGCGGAAGTGGGCTGAGTGCAGGTGAGACCCGGCGGGCAGAAGAAGTACGCGAACGTCCCGTAGGTGACACCGGGGTCAGGTGTTTCGAAATAGGTTCCGTCAGGGAAGTATGCCCCGTCCGGCACAGGCGTGGACAGCCACGCGGCCCAGCGCCGCATGAGGTTGAGATATTCGGCAGTCCACTCTCCACGTTCCTTTGCCTCTTCAGCGAAGGCAATCATGCCCCGCGCGCTGTACCCGTTCATCAGGGATTGCGCGTTGTTCTCGTTGCCCCAGCCGCAGCGATGGGTCACGTAGCCGGCGCCACCTGAGGCTTGCTCCTGCGCAAGGACCTGGCCCATCAGTTCATGGGCCTTTTCCCAATACTTAATTGTGCCCGTTTCCTTGAACGCCCTCACCAGGAGAAGAAGCGGCCATGTGATCACGCGCGTTTCACCGCAGTCATCCGCCAGCGCGGGGTCAGGACCTCCCCAGTAGCGCCACACACCTTCTGCTCTTCCTGTGGCAGCCTCCACCACCCATGGGTCATTCGTGATGGCTGCAGCCAGGAAGAGGCCTTCTCCCCACGTGTGAGTAGGACGGGCAAGAAAGTCCGCGCCGCCGTGGTCTCCTTTCTCATACCGGGCCAGACCGGCGAGGTTGAGATAATCGTTCCTCGCGGGCGTTTGAGCGCTCTCCCACACGTAATCAGTCGAGACAGCGTGGCGCATGGCTGCCATGGCCCACTGAAGCGCCGATTCGCTGCCGGTCCTCAGGTAGTGTTTCAGTGCAGCGCGAAGCCAGTCGTAATGCAGGTCGCTCATGCCCTGGTTCCACTGGATATCACCGTACTCCCGGAACGTGTAGATGCCGGGATCTGAAACAGCATAGAAAAACCCGCGCTCGAACAGAGAAAAAAGCGTGGTGTGAGTCGAGTCCTCTTCGCCGGCCCAGTACCGCCCCGAAAGGTCATCCGCGTATCGTTTCTCCCAGGATGTGCCCTGCCACTGGTCGTACTTCCGAAGCCAAGCCTCTGTCTCGCCATCAGGGCCGGTAATGCCTTCCTCTGCCATGTCGAAGCGCGTAAGGAGAGCCTGTCGTTCGCCCGGGCTCAACTGAGGCACCCCTTTCGCTTGCGCGATGAGATCAGCATCAGCGAGTGCCTCGTGATCAAGCACCGCAAACCGGTCCCACAGGTCTTCCCCTGCGCGCAGCGGCTCAAAGTCGTCTGCATCGCGCAGCGCCTGGTCTGCGCCCTCGAAGAGCGTAATGAGAATCTCGTTCTGCGTTATCGAAATCTTGCGAGGCTGACGCTGCCAGAACTCAGGAACGATATAGGCCTTGCCATCGACGCGCACGACACCACTCGAACGGCCACCCCACATCCCGTCGACAGTGCTCGGCCCCACCTTGAGGAGTGATGTGGTGCCGGTCTTCACTTCAAAGACAAATCCGTACTTGGCGCCCTCGAGTTGCGACGGCTCCCACCATTGACGAAGCTCGGCGGGGATGGAGACTGTCTGTCCTTCCGTGAGCGCCACAGTGTCGGTACCCGCGCGCTGGAGCCGTACCCTCAAGGCCGAATAGTTGTAGTCGGTACCGGTGCGGTTCCTGAGGCGTACATCGTAGCGCGTGCCATTGGCTGTCGATGTTGTCCTGACCTCCACGGTGACACCGGAACCCGTGAACTCACCGCCCGACGAGATGTACGTGGTGCCGTCTTCAAGCTGCCATTCAACGAGCACCGGCGGCAAGGCATGAGCAGCAACATGTACGAAGACCAACAGAAGACCAAAGAGAATGAGCAGAACTCGCCGTATGAATGACGAATGCACGGATCAGTTATCGGCCGCATGCATCGAAACATGAGTGAGGTAACGGCCAGTTTCAGACTCGCACATCCGCCTCGCAGGATGGAGGAGAATTTGCTTTACTTTGATCAAAAAAATGTTTTAATGATACTCAAAAAACGGGGTGTGTCATGGTCAAACAGGCATTGCGCATAGAGAAGATCCCGCCGTATCTTTTTGCGAGGCTCGACAAGAAAAAGGAAGAGGCCAGAAAGAAAGGGCTCGACCTTGTTGACCTGAGCATAGGCGATCCCGACCTCCCGACACCCGGGCACATCGTGCGAAAGATGCAGGAGGCCACGGCCGATCCCCGCAACCATCGCTATCCCAGCTACGAAGGCATGTTCGAATTCAGGAAGGCCGTGGCTGATTGGTACATGAAGCGGTTCGGTATTGAGCTCAATCCGGCCACAGAGGTGGTGACCCTCATCGGCTCCAAGGAAGGTATTGCACACATGCCGTGGGCGTACCTGGACGAAGGGGATGTCGCGCTCATCCCTTCACCCGGATATCCGGTCTACAAAGTGACTACGCTGCTCACTGGCGGTATCCCCTACATGATGCCCTTGCGCGAGGAAAACGGGTTCATGCCCGTTTACGACCAGATACCAGAGGACGTGCGCGACAAGGCAAAGATACTCTTTATCAATTATCCGAATAATCCTACGGGCGCGCACGCCACGGACGAGCTGTACGAAAGGACCATTTCCGAGGCGAGCAAACACAACATCCTCGTGTGCCACGACGCGGCGTACAGTGAAGTAACGTTTGACGGGTACCAGGCCAGGAGCATCCTCCAGTTCGACAAGGAAAAAAAATACAGCGTGGAGTTTCACTCTCTCTCCAAGACGTATTGCATGACCGGCTGGAGGATAGGCTTTGCGGTGGGCAATGCCGATGCCATCCAGAACCTGGGAAGGCTCAAGACGAACATCGACTCAGGCGTGTTCCAGGCTGTTCAGCTCGCAGGCATCGAGGCGCTGACGGGGAACCAGGACTGCGTTGAGAACATGCGAAGCGTTTACGGCCGAAGAAGAGACGTGGTTGTTGACGGCCTTTCGTCGATCGGTATCCACGTGCGCAAGCCGCTCGGCACCTTCTACATCTGGGCACGGGTCCCTGCCGGGTATCGCTCCGCCGATTTCTGCGAAAAGCTCATCGAGGAAAAAGGCCTCGTGGTCACTCCGGGCAGCGGCTTCGGCGACGAAGGCGAGGGCTACTTCAGGATCTCCACGACCGCTGCTGAAGAGCGCATCAAAGAAGCGATCGCCCGCCTCAAATCAATGCAGCTATAAAAGCAGTTATGAAAGCGGCTGGTCGCTCAATCGCTTAATGCAATCGCTTAATGGTTGACTAATACAAACGCAACAAATAGCCTGACATCACCCCCTCCTTAATCCTCCCCCTTTGAGGGGGAGGGGAGGGTGAGGGGTTAAATGAGTTATTGCGATTGTATTAGTTCAAAGCACCTCATCGGTTGAACGCGTACCTTGCAACTCCTAGTCCGTAAGCGTCGCGGGTCCACGTCGCAGTTGTCCCGAGAGAGCTATCTGGTTGGTCAGACGCTGGTACGGGATGAGCGGTCCTGACGCTCTAGCCGTTGAGGAGAACACCGTTCACTCTGCCTCCCGTATCAACGATGAACAAAGAGGATGCTAAAGCCCCTCCTTGACAGACCGCCGTACCAGCACCAATATAACAATTAACACTAGAGGGTTAAGCCGAATGGTCGTACCTTCAACACACGCGATTTATCCATCTCGGTTCAACCTGCGTTATGTCGATTCCCCGGGAGGAGGTGAAAGAGAGCGCCTGCAAAATCCTGTAAAAGGGAGAAAAACTATGAGTACATACAAAGGAGGTATGTATGGGCATCCCAAGGTTCAACGTGAAGTTTGCAGCTGTGGACTGGATCGTGCCGTTCTGGTGGAAAGTCGCGTATCTGATCATCAATGAAGGAATCAGGGACATTGCCGACAAATTCAAGAACCCTATAGACGAACGATTCAACAAGGTCGTCACGACACATCTGAAGGCTTACGTCGACGGCAACAAAATGCCGCCCGCGGAAATCGCGCCGGCCATCATGAATCTGGCCGATGACTTTGCTGCAGGGAGACAGATGTGCCTGCGGGCAGGCGATTACATCGCCGTTCAGAATTACATGCGGAAGAACAAAGAGTAGCTCCGGCCGCATGGTCGAGCTTCTGACGGGGAAGGAGGGTTCGTCTCCTTCCCCGAATCAAACCAGAGGAGATGGCACATGGGGTATGAAGGATTTCCATTCATCATTGGTTGGGAGCTCACGCTCACCTGCAATCTGCGTTGCCGCCACTGCGGTTCCACTGCGGGAAGTCCCCGGGAAAAAGAATTGAGCACAGAAGAAGCCCTGTCTCTGTGCGACCAGTTTCCGGCGCTCCTGGTGCAGGAGGTAAACTTCACGGGCGGAGAACCTCTTCTCCGTGACGACTGGACGCTGATTGTGAATCGGCTGGCGCACCATGGCATCAAGAGCAAGATCATCACCAATGGACTTTCGCTTGCGCCTGATACGATTCAACGGATGAAAGATGCCGGGATTGCGGGTGTTGGCGTCAGTCTGGACGGCCTGCAAGAGACCCACGATTACATCCGGGGACACAAAGGGCTCTTTCAGAACGTTCTGGAGGGTATTGAGTCGCTGATGAAAGCAGAGATCCCTGCCACCGTCATAACCACCGCCACCGGCCTCAATATCGATGAGCTTCCGGAGATCATGTCGCTTCTCCAGCGCATCGGCATCCGCCATTGGCAAATCCAACCCATCTTCCCCACGGGCCGCAGCCAGGCAGCGACCGACCTCCGCCTGACGGAAGAGCAGTATCTGAACCTCGGGCTGTTCTACCAGCGCTACGAATCGGAGGGGCGGAAGAACGGATTTGAGATTCTTCCCGGCGACAGCTTTGGCTACTTCACCGCACTCGACAACAGGGAGCCTCCCTGGCGCGGGTGCCCGGCGGGCCTTTACTCCTGCGGCATCACGAGCCATGGACTGATTAAGGGTTGCCTGTCTCTTCCGGACGACGTTGTGGAAGGCGACCTGCGCACAAACGATCTATGGGATATCTGGTTTCATCCCGATTCCTTCCGTTACACCAGAGGCTTTGCCTCTGACCGGCTGGGACCCAACTGCAGGTCCTGCTCCAAATCAGAACAGTGCAAGGGTGGCTGTTCCACCATGTCTTACGGGAGCACGGGCCTGTTCCACAACGATCCGTTCTGCTTTCTGGCGATGGAGCGAAGAGAAACGGAAGCCAGGGAAGCAAGCGTAAGCAGCATGACACGCGACACGTGCGCGAGAGGCCTCTCGTAGATCATTTGATGGACCGTCATGGACCGTCATGGACCGTCATGGACCAGTCCACGGACCAGTCATGGACCAGTCATGGACCAGTCATGGACCAGGGGTCTTGAGGGCCTGCAGGATCTCACGCATGTGGTCGATGTGAAATGCCAGGTGGTACTCAATTATCGCTTGGACCCACGTTGCTAAGGTGGGATATTCGCCTATCGGCGTATCCTTCACGAGTGGTATATGCGCCTTTCGGCTGAGCTGCTGCTCGGAGAGTCCTGCAACAAAGTCGGCGATGCGGCTGTATTCTGCGTCATACTCTGCGAAAAGTTCCGCGAGGGTCATTTTAGCCCGCTTCTCTGAGTAAAATGGATTCTCGGGATCGAGATCAAGCCGCGGAGTTTCCTGCTCCACGAATGCGCGCAGCATGGGCAGCATGCCGATCCCTTCAGGCCCGCAAAGGTGCGAGACAATCTGTTTGGGGGACCATCGCCCTGCCGGTGCCCGAGAGGCTGTTTCCTCGTCAAGCCCCGCGCAGAGTTTCCTGAACGCTTCCGCCTTTTCACGGACCAACTGCGATAATTGAGTGCCGTTTACAGTCGCCATTACTTATCCTCCTTTCGATGTTGGTGACGCTATGCCCACTCTCTCCACACGTCCGGCATGTAGCCGACTGTTGCGTTGCGGCCGTTCCTCACGATGGGAGTCTTGAACAATAAAGGCTGA
>Ga0316626_10000668_pt1 | contig 13928 bp, 14 predicted proteins | sample OWC_Aug_T1_C1_D5_FD_207656 | JGI IMG/M metagenome (GOLD analysis project Ga0316626, IMG submission 207656) | Wetland soil microbial communities from Old Woman Creek delta, Ohio, United States - OWC_Aug_T1_C1_D5_A | ecosystem: Environmental > Terrestrial > Soil > Wetlands | place: USA: Ohio...
AACAATCAACATGCTTGACACGACAGCCATCTTACAAAAATTGCAATTAACAGGAGGTCGATACTCCGGAGGATATACCGACACTCCTACAGGCAACGTCACAACACAAAACATTGCTTTTAATTCCGATAACTCTACACTGCTAAAAGAGTTACAACAGCAAAACAAATATTTAAAGACCATTGCAGACAAAAAACTTACGCTTGCAATGACAGATGTGAGAGACAAATTAAACGAATTGCAAATTTACGAGTCAAATGCATCTAGGTAATTAGATTTTTTCAGGTTTTCTTAGGACAGGTTGCAAGTCGCGCCTGTCCTTTTTTTTTGCTTTTTACAACCTTACATTTGCAGTACAACACAAAATAATAACATGACAGAATTAATTATCGACAATGTACACGCAGTCCTAAGTGATGATTTTTCTTGCACCGTTAAGCAAGAAAATTCGTTCATCACAAAAAATGGTGAATATACTTATGACTGCACTATGTCACTTCTTAATCCTACGAACGCCAAACTATATGGTTTCCTTCAAAGGATTAACAAGGCAGAATCATTTGCGACCAAACGTCGCGTGATTCTCATTGCCGATAATCGTGTATATTGTGACGGTACCGAAGTAATAACCAAGTGGACTAACGAAAAGGTCACAATACAAATCGTATCCGGCAATTCGCAATTCAATTACTTTATTGGCTCAGAGAAAAAGGTAAGTGAACTTGACTTAGGTAAAGCAACTGTAGACGATACCACAAAAATCTCTGCATTAACCGACTTTGAGAAAATGGGTTACGCCTTCCCTCCTACCGTCATAGGCGGTGATACATACAACCTGTATGATATATATCTACTTGATGACGGCGCCACATTCACACTAAAGCCTAACGGACAATGTGGTTGGATAGCTATGCCGTTCTATGTCGATATGGTCGAAAAAATCATTACGGCACTGGGGTACACCATCAACAGCAACATGCTTCGTTCTTCGGAATATCGGCACATGATTATGATACATAACATCGACACGACAGAGTTTGCCAAGATGTTACCCGGTTACACATGTAAAGAGTTCCTCGAAGAGGTAGAAAAGCTTTTCAATATAGAGTTCTACATAGATTATAAGACAAAAGCCGTTGACATTGTTACACAAGCCAAGTTCTACGCCACTGCCGGAATGGTACACATCAAAAATGTAAAGGATGCCTACGAGACAGAAATAGACAGCGACGCAACAGAAGATGAGCACAGCACGGCAAACATCGGATATGATTTACCGTCAACTACATATTACACTTTTCGAAAGCTGCCAGATGACTTAAAAAAGTTGGCCGTAAAAAAATCAATGACTCTTGGCGATGCTATCACCTACTTTAATGGTACGACAGACACAGGCATGGAGCTGATTACCGATCCGGATACAGACATAGAATACATACGTCAAACCGTTGATGACAAAGACACGCCGTTACAAGTCGACGAATTTAAGAATCTCATTCACGACAGTACCACTACCGATTTAGGAATAACAATATCAATTGTCCCGGCTGAAATAACGGAAATAGCAGTCGGCTGGAAGTTGCCAAGCGGAGTGAAGCAACAATCACAAATGAGTGTGGCCACACTTGATTCGAACTCCACTAGTGATAATAATAACAAACAGTCAACTTTGTACGGCTATTTGGAGAATGGTGGTTATAATACAACTGAAGAGAGTAAAAACACATTATATGCGGCATTCTTCATTGGTTGCATCTGTAGAGATATCGTTTTTTCAGCTCTTAATGTTAAAGTGCCTACATATCCGCAAGTTTATACTGACGAAACAGCGATAATTGATACGGCCACAAAAAATGTTACGATGAGAGAAGAATCGTTCAGGTTAAAAACGATAGCCTCCGAATTTTACGATAGCACGTATAAAATCGATAAAAAGAACAAACTAACGATAGAGAGTTACGATCCTAACGTATATGACACCAGGTTGATATACGAGATACTAAATAAACGCTGGATATGCGAATACATAGAGTATACTATAGATAAAGACGGCCGCAAAGGCACATGGAAAGGACTTTTCCATCCTGTCACAATTAGTGACACTGATGCGGAACACAGATGGATACTTGCTGACAAAAAGTGGCGTGATAACGGTGTTTGGATAGATAACGGCAGATGGTTGGATGAATAAAAAGCAGATAATATGAGTTTCAATACTGATTTTGAGAATATAATCTCCTGGAACGGTCAAAATGATACCGGTAAGGACGTTCGTCTTAAATGGCAGCGCAACTTCCAAATAATTGCTGACTATTTCAAAAATGTTGATTCAAATTTCGATGATATCACATCTAAATTTGAAGAAATAGAAACGAATTTCCTGAGCGGAGATAAAGATGCAGCAATAAAAGCTATCTTCGATTTCACAAAAGGACTAAAAATCAATGGCAAATCTTTAGCAGACATCATAATTTCAACTGATAGCACAGAAGCCTCGGACAATAATATTTTCACTGCATTAAAAACTCTAAATACTTTTTTGCGTAAGGACAAAGAGGAAACAACCGAGTTTCTTGTACATCTGCTGGGAGGTATCATTACAAATTCCATAAAATCTACAGACTTTGCAACCGGGCAACTTGGTTCCGGATTTACCTTGTACAATCAAGACGGCAAATCATACATGGAAATAGACGAGCTTCTTGTACGTGTAAAAGCTGTATTCACGTCGTTAGAGATTCGTAAACTCAATTATGTTGGTGATAACATGTTGTTTACTTCGGCAGGCTGCAAAATATCACGTGTAGAAGAAACGGACAAAACATATAAATGTTACTTCATGTCTGACGACGGCACAACGGCTACGACTAATGATTTTGTCGTAGGCGACCAAGTGAGATGTCAAACATTCAACATCAAGGCAGGCAAATATACGAATGTCAGCAATAAATATTATTGGCGTTATGTATCTGCTGTTGGTGACGGATATATTGAGTTAAGTAAAACAGATTGTGACGCTAACAGTGATGCGCCTGTTGCCGGTGATGCGCTTGTACAACTTGGTAATAGAAATGACAGCACGCGGCAAAATGCTATTATGTTGGAAGTTTCGGGAGAAAATGCTCCGGCTATGATTCAATATGCCGGCATTTGCGGTTATTCATTGTCCGGAAAAGACACAACGGTTATTTCTCCTTCAGGTAATAAATTCGTGGCTAAAAGCTTTGCAATACAAGTAGGCGATAGCATTGTAAAGATACCTGCCGAAAAAGGCGAATGGGTTAAAGATACTGCATATTCATATTATGACCGGGTATCACATAACGGCTCGCTTTGGTTATGCATTATTCCTGAAGGCAGAACAACAACAGATGAGCCAACAGATAACTCTAATTCGTGGCAAAAACAAGTATCTAAAGGCAATGACGGAGAGACAGGCGCGCAAGGAGAAAAAGGAGATACCGGTAATACTGGAGCTAAAGGAGATACCGGAGCAACTGGCGCAAAAGGTGATGATGGTTTCATGTGCACGTTGTCTCCGGAAAGTGTTACTCTTAATGATGATGAAAGCGGCAATATAACTAATTTGTCGTTAGCTATTACAACCGTCAAGCTATTGAAAGGTATAGCGGTAATAACACCTACAATCATAGTAAGTGCCACATCAGGATGCAGTGCTACAATATCAAGTAATACGGTAGTGATAACAGCCATACCGCAAAACACAAAGCAAGGTTATGTTGATATACTTATAACATCCGGCAGTTTCAATGTGACAAAGAGATTTTCATTTCAGGTAATAGATTATACTGTTACAAAGACAATAGCATTAAATACGGCCAACGGCGCATTATCGTTAAAAGCAGACCAAAAGACTGTTGATGATATGGGCAAAACTGTAGACCAAAATACGGCAGATATTTCAGCTAATGCAAAGGCTATAACGCTTAAAATGAATTCAGGCGATTTTGAAAGCATGATAGACCAGCACGCTAACAAAATCAATATGACAGTCAAGAGCCAAGTTGACAATGCTATTAATGGTGTACAAGTTGGAGGTGTCAACTTATTTGGATTCAACAAGGGGACAACATACGATTACCATAGTCCAATAATAGACAGAGGCATAAATGGTTTTGAATTTGATACCGGTAATTCAGGAGCTGGAATTTTGTTAAGAATACACGGAATTGGTTTTAATGGGATTGGCGGTAATTTTGTGGTATCTGCTTATATGAAAGCGTCAGCAGCATATATATTAAATATGAATTTGTGTGATTATGGTGCGACAGAAAATGGTGGTAATATATCTTTAACAACTGACTACCAAAGGATAATTTTACATTATCCAAATGTACAGAATTATACAGACGCAAATAGTTATAATGGATTTCTTGATTTTGAATCAAATGCTGGTACAGGTATTACTATTTATGTTAAGGATCTAATGATAGAAAGGGGAACTGAGTCCTCGCTTTCATGGTCGGCTGCTCCTGAAGACATTAACTCCGATATAGCTCAACGTCCGACAACAGACCAAATAAAGAGCTCTCTTACAATAGATACCGACGGAATATCGCTATTAGGCAAAAAGATTTTACTTGGCGGTATGATAACATTTCAGTCTCTTGATTCAGGCGCGCAAAAGAAAATAACCGATGCACAAGGTACGGCAGATGCAGCAGCTGATTCAGCTAAAACAGCTAATGATGGATTAGGTTCTTTAAAAAACAGTTTAGGAGGCTTAGCATACGAGAGTGATGTACAAAAAGCTATGGAAGACAAAGGACTTATTAGCGGCGGTTACTTAAAGATGAGCTTGATAGATGTTACCAAAGTTGTAGCTGCCGGTATTTCAGCCCAAACAATAGATGCTCAAAATGCTACCTTCAAGAATCTGAATGTACAAAACGGTAAGTTCACCGGAGAACTTGACGGTGTGACAGGTTCATTCCAAAATCTTAATTGCGTAGGTGGTAATGGGAAAGCTATAGGCGGTATTGCTTTCGATCAGACAGGTATATGGATAAATGGTTGTGATTTCTACCATCAGGGGACATATAATAATAGGACATTAAGATATTACTCAGCAAATATATTTTGTCGTGGAGCATTCGGGCACAGCTCAAAAGCGGTCGCAGTAGTTTCAGGCAATATAATTAGATTTTATGTCAATGGCTATGGTCAAGGGGATTATGTTCAAGGAGCATTAAAGACTTATACTTACAACGGATATAATTTTTATAAGATACCGGTGTCTCCTACAAGTGACGGTTATAGCCAAGGTTCATTTACCTATCAAAGTTGCTATGGCAATGCTTCTTATGGTGATGTAAACGGCTTTCAAGTTGATGTTGTAATTATAGATAACGGCAGTCTTAGTTTACCATATTACATGCTTGTGTATGCCTCACAGGCTAAAGAAGTAACGGTATTCAACAGGAATAATGGGCAGGATGTTGTATTGGCAGTGGTTAACGGATACAGGGCACGTTTGCCTGGTGGAACGGCAGCTCATTATCTATACTGGGTTGACGGTGACAATGGAGCAATGAATATGGACATTCCTGGTTCGGGATGGATGACTGTGGGATATAACGATAACAATTGGTAAAATTAAGTATAACATATAAAAATAAGAATTATGGATTTACAATTAAAAATGACGCAGATAAACAAATCTGCAATGACAACCATTAACGGAGTTGTGTATAACTTGGATTATACGGTTGATGCAACAGATGCAAAGAATGCAAAACTCATTTACATGAATTGTGCAGTGATTGACAAGGTCAATGACAAGCAAGTGCAGGTAGGTAATTTCAAGTACAATAACGGAATTGTGATGCTTGACAACAGCTCGTCGGCAAGTAATCCTACAGTTACAAACTTCATTTATACTGAAAATTTCGCACAGTATGCAGCAGACTTTCAGTCGATACTGAAGAGCATTGTAGAACAGTCTGCAACATTCACAACTGAAGACGCAGAAACAACGAAGTAAACAATACACAAAAACAAAAAGACACGACATTATGAATTTATTATTTATCTCATTTCTCCTCAATGGAGACTATCACGGATTGTATAACTGGATGCTTACGGCGGCAATATTGGCATGCTTGCCGCAAATAGCCGCTGTTGTTGATTTGATAACAGGTATACTGGCAAGTAAAAGGCTTGGAATATTTAGGACAACGAGTTACGGACTTCGTAAGACGGTGAGCAAATGCTCGGAATACATACTATACTTTTTCCTGCTGTTGTTATTGGATGGTTGCCTGAGCTTCTTTATAACATTCCCTGTTTTATGTGTAATATGCGCATTGGCGGAAACGCTTATTGAAGTAATTTCTATCAGGGAAAACCTAAAGAAAGGACGTACTGACGAACACGATCCTATTGATTTGATGCAAAGTGTTGCTACTGCATACGGAGAAGATAAGGCATCTAAAATAATTGAAATAATAAAAGACAAAGCAAATGAAAGCAAGTCAGATACTAATAAACAAAATCAAGGAGTTTGAAGGCGTAAAGCTGAAAGCTTATAAATGCCCGGCAGGTGTCCCTACAATTGGTGTAGGGCACACACAGGGTGTTAAGATGGGACAGACAATCACAATTGAACAAGCAGAAAGTTTACTCAAGGGTGATCTTCTACCGGTAGAGAACTACTTAAATAGTTTACCTCACTCTTTTACACAAGGACAATTTGATGCTTTGGCAGACTTCGCGTTTAATCTCGGCGTTAGCAAACTCAGCCATTCAACATTGTTGAAATTAGTGTTACAAGGCGAGCGAGACAACTTAATTCAGGCAGAGTTTACTAAATGGGTTTATGTTGGAGGTAAAAAGTTACAAGGATTAATTAATCGTAGAAATTGGGAGGCAACAAGATGGACAGAATAAAAATCATTTTGGTAACGGTTATATTGGCCGCTACCTTCTTAAGCTGCAAAAGCAAAGAAGCAGTCACGAAAGAAATGACAGTTACCAATACTGAACAACAGCTATCAACAAAGGACAGTACCACGCATTCAAGTGTTATTGTAAAGTCTGACACCACTTACAGTGATGAAGAGACCGTAATACATAAAACCGTTTATGATACGAGTAAAACAGATAGCAACGGCAAACATCCGGTACTATCTACAACCGAAATTAGTACGACGAAGCATTCAGGCTCTAAAGGTAAAGTATCGCAAACATCAGCTTCTACACAAGTTCAGAATACTAAACAGGCAGAGAAGCAAAAGACAGTTGATAAAAAGAGAGATACTCAAAAGGTTACATCACAAGTAAAAGAAGTGAACCATTTAGTTAGAAATATTATACTACTAATATTTATTATTGCTATTGTATTTCTGTTTTTAAGATTTAAAAGTCATATAATAAAAATACTACAATCATTAAAACAGAAAATTCATCTTTAAAAATTAAGGGTATCTTTGTATTAAAAACAAAATAATATGGATAATTTTGAAATATCAGACGAAAGCAGACAGTTTATTGATGAAAAGACAGCTGAATACTATCATACTCAGTCATCTGAAAGATTAAATTCACTGGTAGAAGCTCAAATAAATACTACCGGTCGTGCATATTCATTATTTGCCGGCATCATTACTGTCATAGGAATAGCTACAGCTTTAATAGCAAACATCCCATACATGGACTGGTTAATGATAATCTCATTATGTATAATGATACTATCAGGTTTTTTGTGTATATTTTTACTTTGCAGATTTGTCATCAGTACATATGACATGCGAATGAAAGGAAGAGATCCTAAAGATCTTCAAATAGAGCGATATGCCAAATACTATAATACTCCTGATAAACGCATATATGTCAATACTCTTCTTGATGAAGTAGTTGCTATTGAAGATAATATCAATCGCAACATGACAGAATTGAATCGCCGTACACATAACCTTAATAGATGCATTAAGATTATTGCTTTTGCTATACCGATATCAGGAGTATTAATGTTAATAGGGCTTATCCTTTAAATTTGGGACGAGGTGGATTTTCACTTTCGTTGATATGTATATCAACTCCAGGGTTTGGTATTGGCCTTACTGGTTTTTCTTTATCGTATAACATATTAATATAAAAGCTATTCGCATGACGTGCCCAAAGGTACAAATACCTTAATCCGATTTTACGGATTACGTCATGCGAATAGCTATTTTTTGTTTTTATTGGGCATAGCAAAAGTAATAAAAATAGTTTAGTCATTTATTTAAATCTTAATCTTGTTTGGCAATAAAGCTAAAATGAAATCATTAATCAAGAACTAAAGAGTTAGTTCTAATTTAGTGAAAAAGTGAAACCCGGCATTTTGTCGGGATTTCTTATTCATAATTTTGAAATAAATAATTTTTATTCTATTTTAGCACAAAAATTAATATTATGGATTAAGTTATAAAAGAAATAAAATATAAAAATTTAGGAGATTTTATCAGCGATATTTCATATGATGGTAAATTATATAAAGCCCTTGAAAGAGATTATATATTCAGAGGTCTTTCTTCATATAAGTATGATCTTATACCTAGTGCATTAAGAAAAGAAAGGCAAGAGAGTTTATGGAAATTAGCTGGATTTGGTGGTCCTATAACTGATTGGGAGTCTACTCAAATAGACGTTGAACGGAGGTTACTCCAAAATTTTTTTTGTAAATGCGACTATAATGGATTACCTGTCCCAGATGTTAGTAGTTTCAGAACAGATATGGTAATGGAACTTGGCTCTACTACCTTTCTTAATGCAAAGACATGGATACCTGATGATTTATTTGAAATTGCAGGATTGGCCCAACATTATGGAATACCTACAAGACTACTTGATTGGACTCAGGATATGTTAGTTGCATTGTATTTTGCAACATCAGGAACCTTAAAGGCAAAAAGAAAAAGTAAGTATATAGTTTTATGGGCATTAAATTCATTTTTGATTGATACACTTAGATACAATATACCATTAAAAATTATAATACCACCATATAATAATAACCCTAATTTATGTGCTCAAAAAGGAATTTTTACACTATGGCAAGTAAAAACACCTATAAAAGAAATTATACCATTTAAACCAGATTTAAATGTATCTATTAACAGAACCCCACTTGATATACTAATCAGCAATGATCCGAAATTCATAGATATAGATGGTGTATTATACAAAATTTTAATACCTGCATCTGATGCAAAAAATCTTTATGCTTATTTACGGCATTTAGGATATGATGCTTCAAAATTATTTCCTGGATATTCAGGTATAAGACAGTGTATTGAAGAAGATTCATTGTTTCTTGATATGAAAACATACCCTTATCCTAATATAAATAGAAAAAATGAATAACAATAATTTAACACACTTTCTCATAATCAAGGAAATATAGAGTCATTACAGGATTATATAATAATTGAAATTTTTCGCGTATATTTGCATAAATATAATGATTACCAAAGTTAGATAAGATGAATAATGATATAAGAATATACATAGATGAAAGTTGCCATTTGGAACATGACAAATTTCCTGTGATGTGTGTAGGTGGAGTATATGTATCAGAAGATAAATGGCAAAGTATATCTAAACAAATTAAAGATATTAAATTAAGGCATCATTCCCCAACAGAATTAAAATGGAACAAAGTTTCTTCTTCTCGGATATCATTATATAAAGAGCTTATTGATTTTTTCTTTAATAACAGAGACTTATGTTTTCATGCATTATTAATCAAACATAAAGAAAATATTAATAATGAACTATACAATAAAGGAGACCACAACATCTTTTATTATAAAAGTATGTTTTATTTGATAAGAGACCAAAAGACTTTAAATACCTATAAAGTCTATATGGATATAAAAGATAATAGAGGTAAGGCCCGTTTAAATAAGTTATCAGAAGTCTTAGATAAAGTATGTAAAAACAAATATAAATATTTCCAAAATATTCGTTCGGAAGAAAGCCCATTTATTCAATTAACCGATTTTTTTATAGGCGCAATCGTATATAAGCAACGTAATGATATAAAAAAAAATAGCTCAACAAAAAATAAGATTATAGATTATATTGAACTTAAATCTGGATATTCCATCACGGAAAGTACACCTCCATGGGATGAGAAGTTTAAAATATGGGATTTTCAATTAGCCAATAAAAAGAAATAAGATGGAAAACTTAGAAGATTTGGAAGGCTTATTTGAAGAAGAAGAATTAGATATTAAAAATCCAAGTGACGAACAATTGTATAAGATGTATGGTATATATCTAAATGATTTCATTAAAAATAAAACATATTTTAAAGGCTGTGAAGTCAAAGTGAACCATGATATTGTAAAAGATAAGGAACATGGGGTTTTTATTTACAAAGACGTTTCGTTTAATCATATTATTACTCGTGAAAGCAAATTATCTTGTAAAAGGGTATACGATAAAGATCGGGCAAATAAAATTCATTGGATAAAAGCAATTATAGATAACCATGAATCTCCTTTGGTAAAAATCTTTGAAAAAAAAGCCAAAGGACATAATAATATATTCTTATGGTTAGAATGTAAAAGTTATATTGTGATACTTCGCGAAATAAGACAAAAATACCTTTTAGTTACAGGTTATTGCGTTGATAAAACGGAAAAAATAAGATTCAAAAAAGAATACGAAAACTATATAAATAAAAAAACCTCACTTCGCGAGTGAGGAACGCAACTTTAGGCAATGCGCGTGGAAGAACAAATCTCTCGCCATATCCTTCATCCTTTGGATGATGATTCCGAATGCAAAGATACTTGTTTTTAAATTATAGGAAATAGTTTCGATATTAATATATATAAAATAATATTAAATTCAAACGATTTTTTTGAAACGTTATTTTGTACTCTCAGTTATTATCACCATATTTGCAACGTCAAATACACCGGATGAATTATCATCTCCGACGAGCGCGGTTACAGCTCAAGACATAGTTTAGGGCTTTTTTTATGCCCGAACTTAAAATATGGCGGCTGCCTATCCTAATCTTTTTATTGCTCTTCGGAGGATAATCTGGTGTGTTTGACGACGGGGTATGGCAGCCGTTCTTGTATTCTGCCTAAAATGTCAAACACATCAGATAATGAGAGCAAAAACAATCTCAGCGACCAATAACGAGGTTATGCAGTCGCAAACAAGTAAAATCCTCAATCGTGAGGTTAAATCAGCGTCAAATATATTAGGCACAAAAATCCAAGTGAGACACATTCTTGTGCATCTCAATCTTATTCTATCATTGTTTATGGTAATAGTCTTTATTGATTATTCCTTGCTATTAGCCGGAGCATCAACAGCATATGCAGCTATTTGTGTGGCCATAATTAAAAAGTATCCGGTAAAAGGACTTATAGACTAATTAACCAACATCGTATAACTTAAAAATTAAAACAATGATTACAATAAATAAGATAAATGAGAATTGCTACCACATTATGAATGGAGTGAAAGGTATTGAACTGTCAAGAAATGATTACAGGTTTATCAAATTTGCCGCTACAGTCCTCATAAAAGAGTTGAATAAAAAAGAACAATATCCTTTATTAAAAGCTGATACTTTAAAATTTTATCGCGTCGATACGATAAACCAAAATGCTCCGGAAGAAATCGGAATGCATTTCTACATTGAAGACCAAACGGATTTCGCATCACTTACAAATCATGATCTAACAGACTATTACCACACGCTTAAACAATTACTGGGTAATAATAAGGCTGATTTTAAAAAGTCACAATACACCAATGATGCTAATTTAACGAGTGACGGCTGGTCGGTAACATTGCGTACTGCAATGTACAAAAACAGCCTTTACCCGGTTCATCTTTCTATCTACTTTGTATCTCTTAATGAAAAAACACCAAATATAGAGTTAAGATTTTCTCCGGATGATTTCCCGGAGCTGCTTAGAATCCTGAATGAGTAAATGCTGCTTGTATGTATAAATCAAAAACAGGTTGTCCGATTTTTATTGGGCAGCCTGTTTTTCTTATGTGAGGTTACTACACTAAATAAATACACAACGTATTTATAATCAACTGAAAAATCGATTGTAGTATGTAGTAAGCAAGTTAGATATCCGGAAAGTGTTTCATCATTTTTTCGTTATGTTCGCCGAGATTCTTTCTGAAATACTGTTCTGTGGTTACGATTGATTTATGGCGGAAGTGGCGTTGAAGGTCATAAGTATTAAATCCGTTAGTCATTAATGCAACAGCGCCCGAGTGCTTAAACGAATATAATTTGTAGTATGACGGCAAATTCAATGAATCACGTATTCTGTCAAACCTATTTCTAAAATTATTCTTACCAAGATGCTCAGTTCCTGGCTGTCCATCATGTCCAAACACGTAATAATCATTAGAATATTGATCCAGATGGCAAAAATTTACCATATAATCAAAAAGTTGATCCGGTATATCTACCGTTTCTTTTTGCCGGTTCTTGGCGATATCCGGTCTGACTACAATTGAATGAGTATCAAAATTGATATCACCGATTTTCATTAACCGCAATTCTTGACCCGGACGAATTGCACAGTAAAATTGCATCATACAGACCAACCATAATTGACGATCGTACTGCATCATATACGATTGTAAAATATTACGTGTCTCTTCCGGTATTGGAACAGGAGCTTCATCTTTCATTAGACCTAAATTGGGAATTTGATATACAGGATTAAAAGGAATAACCCTTTTATTAACTTGCAAGAATTTAAAAAAATTGTAAAGAATCTGCCTATACTTCAATATAGTAACTCTACTCACTTGCTTTTGTGTGATTATAAAATGAAAGAATTCGCATATATTCTCTTGTGTTATTGTGCTTACATGATTCCCGGATAAGCCCCGGAAATCAAGCCATGAACAAAATATACGTAACTTAGATGTATAAGTTGAATAAGAGTGAGGTATTATTTCTGACTTTTTTCTTGCTAAAAATTCTGACAAATAAGTACGAACTGTAACATTACTTACACGTTGACGACCATACAGCTTTGCGCTATAACTGTATTCAAGCTGATCATCATATATAACCCTTTTATTTTGTACAGCTGTTTCACCTAGATTAATCTGTTTAGTAAGCTCATTAATTCTTTTCTCACAATATGCACGCCGACATTTAACGTCTTTAATTGCGTTCATAACTTTAGAATCACGGCAACGTTGCATCCTGCCCGTGATTGCATCACGTATAGAATACTCTATATACCAACGTTTTGTAACATCCCCGTCAAAGTCTATTAGACGAGGTAAAATGATAATTGCTTTACGTTTTGACATCTTGATTGAATTTTACGCAGCATCGTTTAACCAATCAATAAATGTACTATACACTCAACTTTATCATTTTTATCACTTAAATAAATCGTAAACAACTCATAATGAGTTATTTACGATCCCAATGTCGGGATGACAAGATTCGGACTTGCGACCACACGCCCCCCAGACGCGTACTCTACCGGGCTGAGCTACATCCCGAAAATCGACTGCAAAGATATTATTCTTATTTGAAATAACCAAACCTTTGATTACTTTTATTCGTTTTACAACCCCATGCACTCTCTATAGAAATCAAACATGTCGAAAATCTCTTCCTGCGTCGGCGTCTGATTTATACATATATCACCTATGTCTTTAAGAAGGGTGAAGTTTATCACTCCATTTATGTTCTTCTTATCATGTTTCATTAATCCGTACAGCGTGTCGTATTTATCACAATCTATGGAGAATACTCCATAATTATCTTTAATGAATTTAACCGTTTGGCGCATTTTATCTTGTGGAAATCCCATCTTTAATGTGCTCATATACAACTCACACACTATTCCCCAAGCTACTGCATAACCGTGAAGTACGGGGCGATTCTCTTTGAAACTTAGGCT
>Ga0316626_10000669_pt1 | contig 13926 bp, 13 predicted proteins | sample OWC_Aug_T1_C1_D5_FD_207656 | JGI IMG/M metagenome (GOLD analysis project Ga0316626, IMG submission 207656) | Wetland soil microbial communities from Old Woman Creek delta, Ohio, United States - OWC_Aug_T1_C1_D5_A | ecosystem: Environmental > Terrestrial > Soil > Wetlands | place: USA: Ohio...
TTTTTCAACAGGCCCGGTGATGAAAGGGCGGTTTCTGTATTGATCGGTCAGAGTATTTATACGCCGGAAGACCTTGATCGCACTGGCTTGATTCCGGATGATCGTCCCTATGCGGGATACACATACTTAGGTTTTGCAATACATCGAAAAACCCAAAAGATCATGGATAGCTTAGAAGTGGATTTCGGAATTGTGGGACGCCACTCTTATGCCGAAGATGTTCAGGAAAAAGTTCACGAATGGATTGGATCAGACGAGGCCAAGGGCTGGAAGAATCAGTTGAAGGATGAGCCTGCGCTGGAGTTGATTTATGAGCGCAAGTGGAGGTTCTCCCCATCAAACCTTGGAAGAGGATTTGGCTGGGATTTTATTCCCCATCTGGGGGGGAGAATCGGAAATGTCTTCATCTACGGAAACGCCGGAGCTGAGTTTCGATTCGGCTGGAACCCACCGGTAGATTTTGGCACCTGCCCGATTCGTCCTGGTTGCGAAAGCAGCCCTGCAACCGCCCCGGGAGACGATCGCCGCCGTCCCTTCGGGGTTCATGTCTTTTTAAACATCGACGGACGTGCAGTCTTGCGGGATATCTTTCTGGACGGCAATACCTGGAGGGACAGTCACAGCGTGAACAGAGAATATTTTGTGGCCGACATTGGCGCAGGCGTCGGGATTTCAGCGAATCGATTCAAGGTAACGTATGGCCTTATTTATCGAACGAAGGAATTCGACAAGCAGAAGTCAAATGGCCATATCTTCGGGACTCTGCTCATCACTTTCTTTTTGTAGTCGTAGCAAATGGCAGAATTCTCAGGGTGACGCACAAAGGCCAAGGCGCTGGGGAGGGGTGATTTCCATCACAACCAATACTGCAATAATCGCGCTAACCATTCCTTCGCCCGATCGCTAAAAGGTCTTGTTTTCCACTAATAAATTTTGAAGGAACCTTGAAAAATAGCCGATGTCGAGATAAAGTTGAGTGGTCGTTCTTGAGGCTCGGGTCGAAAACTGGTTGAGAAAGTGTAAACGGTCATTTTGAAAACCGCCTTTGTCTATACGGATGCTTATCTCGATTATGATTACGGGCCCACCCATCCCCTCCGGCTCATCCGGCTCAAATTGACTTACGATCTCATCAAAGCCTATGGCCTTCTTGTTCCTCCTTCCGTTCAATCCATCTCCACGATTCAAGCTGAAGAGAAAGATTTGGCCGCTTTTCACAGCGAGGAATACTTGAACATATTAAAGCACGCAAATGGCGGACGCTTGACAGGGAATGCTTATTGCCTTGGACTGGGGCCAGGAGACAATCCCATTTTCCCGGGTCTTTATGATCTTTCACTGCTGGTGACTGGAGCAACGGTCCAGGCAGTCGATTTTGTGGCTGATGGAAAAGGGGAGATTGCTTTCAATATTGCAGGAGGCCTTCACCATGCGATGAAGTCACGGGCCTCTGGATTCTGTTATATCAACGATCCTGTCATCGGAATCATGAGACTATTGAGCCGGGGAAAGAGAGTGGCTTATATTGATATCGATGCTCATCATGGGGATGGAGTTCAGAAGGCATTCTATGAGACCGACCAGGTTCTGACCATTTCGCTCCACGAGTCCGGGTACACGCTCTTTCCAGGAACTGGTTTTGAGTATGAGATTGGAGTAGGGGAAGGAGAGGGGTATTCTGTCAATCTCCCTTTTCCTCATGATACGGACGATGACGGCTATGTTTGGGCTTTTGAGGAAGTTGTTCCGGAGCTTATCCATACCTTCCAACCTGATGTCGTGGTCACTCAATTGGGGGTCGATACGTTTTATGATGACCCTTTAACCAATCTTCAATTATCCATTTTGGGGTATGAAAGGGTTCTGAAGAGGATCAAGGACCTTGCTCCGAGGTGGGTCGCGCTCGGGGGAGGGGGGTACAATATCTCAAACGTCGCACGGGCTTGGACACTGGCATGGTCGGTGATGAACGGGATCGAGTTGAAGGAAGACCTGCCAGAGTCTTTTGTTAAAGAAGCAGAAAAAATGGGAGTTGAAGAGAGAGAGTTGAGGGGAAACTCAAGAACTCCTCCACACAGCCTGAATGAGGAGAGCAGAGGAGAGATAGAAAGGGTGGTCGGTTACGTAAAAAAGACAATTTTCCCAAAGGTTAAACGCTAATCTTCCAACCGCTTCCCGAGATTTGGCATACCTTTTGCTTCCGATTTTCCATTTTCATTTGACATTTGTAAGTTTTTAGTATATTTAGAACTTTTGGAGATGACGGGAAGTGTTTGAAAAGATGAAATATGTTATCATTGTCGGAGATGGGATGGCAGACTATCCGGTGGAGAGTTTAGGAGGGAAGACCCCATTGATGGTAGCCAGGACCCCCCACATGGACTGGATGGCCAACCAGGGCGAGATCGGTCTGGTCAGGACCATTCCTGACGGTTTCAACCCGGGCAGCGAGATCGCTAACCTTTCCATTTTCGGGTATGATCCCGTCCGTTACTACACCGGTAGAGGTCCTTTGGAAGCTGCTAGCTTAGGTGTCAATCTTGCGGCTGCCGATATTGCCTTTCGATGTAATCTGGTTACCTTAGAATTCCGGGGAAGTGAAGTCCTGATGGAAGATTTCTCCGCCGGTCACATCACGGATGGGGAGGCGGCGACAATTATTGCCGACTTAAACGAAAAGGTGGGAACGAATGAGGTTCAATTCTATGCAGGAGTAAGCTACCGGCATTTGATGGTCTTGAAAAATGGAGCGGCCAGGTTTTCGAGCTTGGAGAAGCTGAAACTCACCCCTCCCCACGACATCATCGGCAAAGAAATATCCCCGTTCCTTCCCAAAACGGAGGAACCTGTCCTGACTCTCATGAAAGAATCTCAACGGCTTCTTAAGAACCATCCGATCAATCGTGCCCGTGAGGCCAAAGGCCTCTTGCCCGCCAACTCCATTTGGTTGTGGGGGCAGGGGCATTCACCTCAGATGGTCACGCTGAAGCAGCGGTTCGGGATGGACGGATACGTGATCTCGGCCGTCCACCTCATCAAGGGGATTGGAATGTTAGCAGGATTGGAAGCGCTGGAGGTCCCCGGGATCACAGGATACTTTGATACGAATTATGACGGGAAAGCGCAGTATGCCCTGAAAGGCTTGAGGGAAAAGGATTTTGTATATGTCCATGTAGAGGCCCCGGACGAAGCAGGCCACATGGGCGATCTTCAGCTAAAGATCGAAGCCATCGAGGCCTTTGACGAAAGGATCATTGGAGCCATCTTGGAGGGGATGAAGGAATTCAAACGGTATAAGATTTTGGTCCTCCCGGACCATCCCACTCCTCTTTCGGTCAGAACGCATACCGCCGACCCAGTTCCTTATGTCATTTATTCCAACGAAAAGAAGCCAACCTCCACCCATGGGAAAACATTTGATGAGGCTTCGGCGGGTCGATCCGGGATCTCGATTGAGAAGGGATTTGAATTGATCGAAAGATTCTTAAACCCCCGTGCTTCGCGTTGAGAGAAAGGCAGGTTTTTTTGACGAATGTCAGGACAAAATATATTTTTGTAACAGGAGGGGTGGTTTCCTCTTTAGGGAAGGGACTGGCGTCTTCATCGATGGGATCCCTCTTGGAACTCAGGGGGCTGAAAGTCAATTTTCTCAAGTTCGACCCCTACATCAACGTAGACCCGGGCACCATGAATCCTTTTCAGCACGGAGAAGTCTACGTGACCGATGACGGAGCAGAGGCAGATCTCGATTTAGGACACTACGAACGCTACACCAATGTTAAGACATCGAAGAAGAATAATTTCACGACAGGGCAGATATACGATTCTGTCATCTCCAAGGAGAGGAAGGGAGACTATCTTGGCAGTACGGTCCAGGTCATTCCCCATATCACCGATGAGATCAAATCGAAAGTCTTCGACCTTGGCCAGGATGTGGATATTGTCATCATCGAGGTCGGTGGGACGGTCGGTGACATCGAAAGTCTCCCTTTTCTGGAAGCGATCCGACAAATTCGGGGAGATGTGGGGAGGGAGAATACGCTCTACATTCACCTCACGCTGGTCCCTTTCATCCAGACGGCGGGGGAACTCAAGACCAAACCGACGCAACATAGCGTGAAGGAACTTCGAGAAATAGGCATCCAGCCTGATATTCTTCTCTGCCGAACTGACCGAATGCTCTCTCCCGACATCAAAGGGAAGATTGCCCTCTTCTGCAACGTGGATAAAGACGCGGTCATCACTGCGAAGAACGTGGAGACCGTCTATGAGGTTCCCATTGCCTTCCATCAAGAAGGATTGGATGAAAAAATTGTTGAGAAGCTCAATATCTGGACGGGGCGACCGAATTTAAAGGGTTGGGAACGGGTGGTCAAGAGAGTCAAACATCCCCGTTTTGAGATCACGATCGGGGTGGTGGGGAAATATGTCAGCTTAGTCGAATCTTATAAAAGCTTGACCGAGGCCTTGATCCACGGTGGCATTGCGAATGATGCCAGGGTGAATCTCAAATATATTGATTCGGAGCAGGTCGAAAAAGAGGGACCGGAGCATTTTCTCAAGGAGGTCAACGGCATTCTTGTTCCAGGTGGGTTTGGGACCAGGGGGATTGAAGGAAAGATCAAGGCGATTCAATATGCAAGGGAGAAACGAATTCCATATTTTGGAATTTGTCTGGGAATGCAGTGTGCCGTGATTGAAATAGCCAGACATTGCGCCGGCTTGAAAGGAGCCAACAGCTCTGAGTTCGATATCCATACCCCTCATCCGGTGATCTACTTGCTGGAAGAGTGGACGGATCGGGATCGAATTGCGCAGAGACGGTCCTCAGAAACTGCGAAGGGCGGGACGATGAGATTGGGGTCTTATCCCTGCCGCCTCGAAGAAGAGGGTTTGGCCCTGGAGGCTTATAATAAAAGGCTCGTCTATGAGCGGCACAGGCATCGTTACGAATTCAACAACGCCTATATGGATATTTTGGGAAAAACGGGAATGGTGTTTAGCGGCGTTTCGCCCGATAAGGGGCTGGTTGAGATCGTTGAACTGAAAGGGCATCCTTGGTTTCTTGGATGTCAGTTTCATCCAGAATTTAGATCGAAACCCATGGACCCTCATCCCCTTTTCAGGGAGTTCGTCAAGGCTTCTCTCCAGCGAGGGATGCGATCGAGGGTTAAGGGAAAGAAAAGAAGCTCAAAGCGGAGCCCAGATCGCAAAGCGCATAGTGCATAGGCATCGCGTTCAGAAGGGTGGGTTTAAAGAGGAGACCTGGGGCAGTGGATATTCTGAAAGAGGCAAAGCGAGTGTTGAAGGTAGAAGCCCAATCGCTTCTCGATTTGGCAGAGCGAATTGACGAGAATTTCTCGCAAGCGGTTGAGCTGCTCTACCACTGTAAAGGGAAAGTGGTACTGATGGGCATGGGGAAATCCGGACTCGTAGGCCGGAAGATCTCCTCCACATTTGCGAGCACAGGAACCCCATCGTTCTTCCTTCACCCCGCAGAGGGGTTGAATGGAGATTTTGGGATGTTAGCGAAGGAAGACGTGATCATCGCCATCTCCAATAGCGGAGAGACTCGAGAGCTCTTAGAGGTTCTGCCTCTTGTCAAGCGGTATGGAAATCGATTGATCACCTTAACTGGAAATCTAAACTCTCCCCTGGCGAAGGCAGGAGATGTGACCCTGGATATTCGCGTAAAAGAGGAAGCCTGTCCGCTGAATTTGGCTCCCACAGCCAGCACCACCGCCACCCTTGCCCTGGGAGATGCTTTAGCCATTGCTCTCATGGGGAAGCGGGATTTCAAAAAAGAAGATTTTGCCATGCTCCACCCGGGTGGAGCCCTGGGGAAGAGGCTTCTTCTAAAAGTGGAAGACCTGATGCACGTGGGAAAGGCGTTTCCGATGGTATCCGACAAGACCCTAATGAAAGAGGCGATTTTTGAGATTACCTCAAAACGATTGGGGGTGACGGGAGTCTGCAACGCGGAGGGACATCTGGTGGGCGTGATTACAGACGGAGACCTGAGGCGGGCTTTAGAAAAATTCAGCGATCTTTTTAATCGAGAGACCTCCGAGGTGATGACGAAAAACCCAAAATGGATTGGGAAAGATGACTTGGCGGCGGGAGCCGTAAAGCGGATGGAGGAGTATTCGATTACTTCCCTCTTTGTCTTCAACAAAGCAGGAGACAAAGTACCTGTGGGAATTATTCACCTTCATGATCTTCTCAAAGCGGGCGTGGTCTGACAAGTTCAAGGGGGAAAGAGGTTCCCCTTGAGGTTTTAGGTTCGAGCACTGAGCAAGGTCGTTGATGATGAGAAAAACGAAGATCGTTATCTTATTGGTGATTGTATTGGTTGGCGGACTCGTCTTCGTCAGTCTTCGGGCAAACCTTCGGGCGAGAAGGGCTTCGGAAGCCGTGGAGAAGCTTCGTGATGTTTCGACCGGAGGGGCTGACATGCAGCTGAAAAAGATTCGTTTTGTGGAGGATAAACAGGGCCAAAAAACCTGGGAATTGGAAGCAGAATCTGTTCAGCAGTACCAAGAACAGAACATGATGGTCTTGGAGGACGTGAAGGTCACTTTTTATGCGAAAGAGGGACGGATCATCTATCTGACTGGCAAACAGGGAAAGGTTTATCAGGATTCGAAAAATGTTGACTTGTTGGGGGATGTGGTGCTTACCTCAAGCGATGGGTATCAGCTCAAGACCCACTCCGCTTCCTATCGCCATTCGGAGAAGACCGTGAGCACCCCCGATCCTGTGGAGATCGACGGGGAACAGATTCGATTGACAGGCAAAGGGATGCTCGTCGATGTGGAGGCCAAGACGTTTAAAATTCTCAGCCAAGTGAAGACTCAGCTGAGAGGGAGAAAAAAGACATGAACCGGCGCAGGGGAATCAGCCTTCTCGCCATTCTGTCCTCCCTTATTTTCGTTCTGATTTCTGGAGAGGCTCAGGAGAAGTCGGGGGGAGGAAAAGGTGGGGAGAGGGGCTTTGGATTTACAGCCAGCCGTGCCCCCATCGATATCACCTCAGACACGGTGGAGGCGGATCAGAAGCAGAATAGAGTCACTTTTAAGGGAAACGTGGTAGCCAAGCAGGAAGACGTGACGCTCTATGCCAACACTCTCGTCATCATTTACGATCAGGATGCGAAAAAACTGAAAGAGATTATCGCGACGGGTAATGTGAAAGTCGTCCAACAGGATCGCCGGGCAACGGGCCAAAAAGTTACCTTTGAACAGGATAAAAATAAGGTGGTCTTGGACGGAGATGCGGTGGTTCGTGAAGGGACGAATGTAATCCGGGGGGAGCGGATCACATTCTATGTCGAAGAGGAGAGAAGCGTTGTGGAACCGGGAAAGGGAGGGCGTGTCAGCACGAGCATCACTCCACCGCCCAAAGAAGAAGGGGAGAAGAAAAAGCCGAAGGAAGAAAAGAAAAAATAGTTTTGAGTAATGAGTTCGGAGTTCATTAAGTAACGGAGTGATGGGTTCGGAGTTCAGAGTTCCTAAGTCTCCGAGCTAAATCGATCCGAACGAAATTTCTAATGCCCTCAGAACTCCGGACCCTGAACTACCCGCAGGGAGAAAGATGTCGCACATTTTATGTGAGGGTTTGACCAAGTCCTTTCGCCGTAAGAAAGCTGTCGATTCTGTGAACATTAGGGTCGGAGGCGGCGAAGTCGTGGGATTGTTGGGACCGAACGGGGCTGGGAAAACTACCACGTTTTACATGATTGTCGGGCTGTATCAACCTGACCAGGGGAAGATCTATCTTAACGACGAAGAGATTAGTTCCCTGCCCATGTATTTGCGGGCCCGTAAAGGGATCGGATACCTTCCTCAAGAGCCATCGGTCTTCAGAAAACTGACGACCGAAGAGAACTTGATGGCGATTTTGGAGACACTCCCTCTTTCCAAGGAGGAAAGAAAAACGCGGTTGGAGAAATTCTTGGATGAATTAGGGCTCACCTCCCTTCGAAAACAGAAGGCCTATGTTCTCTCAGGAGGAGAGCGCAGGCGGGTAGAGATTACACGCGCCCTGGTGCTCTCACCTTCTTTCATCCTTCTAGATGAACCTTTTTCCGGAATTGATCCTATCGCCGTGCTGGATATCCAGGGGATTATCCGCCAATTGAAATCAAAGGGAATTGGGATTATAATAACAGATCACAACGTTCGAGAAACGTTGGGAGTTTGCGACCGGGCGTATATCCTCAACGAAGGACGAATCTTGGAAGAAGGAATTCCTGAAAAGATTGCTCAGAGTGAAAGGGCAAGAAAGATCTATTTGGGAGATGGGTTCGAGTTAGGGAGAAGACGCCGCAGCCAAGAAGATGAGAAAAAGGAAATAGGTTCCCCTGCCGAGGGGAGATGATAGGAGTGAGATGGCTCTAGAGATCAAACAGACCCCCAAACTTGTTCAACAGCTGGTGATTACTCCTCAGCTTCAACAGGCGATTCGTCTTCTCCAATTAACACGCCTTGAACTGGTAGACCTCATCAGCCAGGAGATGAAAGAGAACCCACTTTTGGAGGAAACGGAAGAGGGGAGGGAGACTGCAGAAGGCGAAGCCCCGGTGGCCGAACAGGTGGAAACCGAGACTGCTCCGGAACCCGAGGTGACCCCAGAGGTGAAAGGAACTGGCGAGGGATCAGATGAGTTCGACTGGGAAAACTATTTAGAGAATTCCAACCTGACCACATTCCAGAAGAGTTCCTCCGACGGGGAGGAAAGGCCCTCGTTCGAGAATTTCCTGACGAAAAAAACAACCCTCACCGATCATCTTCATTGGCAACTCCAGCTCTCACGTTTCACAGAAGAAGAGCATGAGGCCGGGACATGGATCATCGGAAACCTGGATGAAGACGGATATCTGAAGATTTCCCTGGAAGATATCTGTTCAGAAACCCATCTTCAGATGGAGGTAGTGGAGAGAGTCCTGCGGAAGGTTCAACAATTCGACCCGGTAGGAGTGGCGGCAAGAGATTTGAAAGAGTGCCTTCTGATCCAGCTGGAGCAGATCAGTCCTCGAGATTCCCTCGCAGAAAGAATCGTTTCCGAACATCTCTCTTTACTGAAAAATAGAAATTATCCAGCGATTGCCAAACGGTTGGGGGTGTCTCTGGACCGGGTGAATCGGGCTGCCTCTCTCATTTCCAAGTTGGATCCGAAGCCTGGCAAAGCCTTCGGAGGCGAAACCGTCCAGGAGATCGTCCCCGACGTCTATGTTTACAAGGTTGAGGGGGAATATGTCATTTACCTGAACGATGATGGAATCCCGAGACTAAGAATTAATTCCCTTTACCGAAACGTCCTTAACGGCAGCCGTATCGCTCCGGATGGAGATCGAAAATATATTCAAGACAAACTCCGATCCGCCCTTTGGCTGATCCGCAGCATTCACCAACGACAGAGGACAATTTACAAGGTTGCGAAAAGCATCGTGAAATTTCAAAGGGGATTTTTAGACAGTGGGATTCAGGCGCTCAAACCCCTTGTGCTGCGGGATGTGGCGGAAGATATCCAAATGCATGAATCCACGATTAGCCGGGTGACCCACAACAAGTATGTTCATACCCCCCAGGGGATTTATGAGCTAAAGTTCTTTTTCAATGCAGGGATTACCTCCACACAAGGCGAGACGATGGCTTCGGAGAGTGTCAAGAATTTGGTTCGGGAGATCATCGCTAAAGAAGATCCGCGGAAACCTTATAGCGACGAAAAATTGGTTCAAATTCTCGAAGGAATGAACATCCACATTGCCCGGAGAACGGTTTCAAAATATCGAGAAATGATGAAAATCCTTTCCTCTAACGAACGAAGGAAAATCGTTTAACCCGTAGAGAGATTTTGCATCTCGCCGGGTGCCATCCATCCGATGAACAATCATGACGACAAGGAGCTGACAGATGCAGGTCGCAGTAACATTTCGACACATGAAGACACACGAAGGGGTCAAGACCTATGTGAAAGAAAAGGTGGAGAAACTTCGAAAATATGTTGAGAATCCGAGGGAAGTTCATGTTGTCCTGGCGGTTGAAAAATTCCGGCATATCGCAGAAATCACCGTCGTCGGGGACGGAGGGATCTTCAATAGCCAGGGGAGAGATAACGATCTCTACGCCGCCGTCGACCAGATGTTGGACAAGATCGAGCGGCAAGTTCGTGAACGGAGGGAGAAGGTAAGACAAAAGAGGGCGAATGCCTCTTCGCCGAAGTCCCCCCTCCGATCGAGGGGGAAGGCTGGAGAGGAAATAGAAGAAGAAGACCTCTCCTCCCTCGTCCGGCGGAGACGGACGGTCGCCAAACCCATGTCTCTTGAAGAAGCCCTGTCTCAATTACGCCTTTCGAAAAGGGATTTTCTGGTATTTGTCAATTCTGATTCCGAGCAAATGAATGTCGTCTATCGATCTCAAGACGGGGGGTACGAGTGGGTGGAACCTTATCCCAAATAGGGAGGCGCTCAAGCACGAATGATGAAGATCATGGATTACCTAAGTGAAGAGCGGGTGATTCCCGACCTGCAAGGAGCGGACAAGCCATCTATCCTGAAGGAATTATCCAGCGTCTTGGTGAAGCCCTGCCAAGTCACCTCCGTTGAAGAATTGCTTCAGGTCCTCCTGGAACGGGAAAAGCTGGGATCGACAGGAATTGGAGAAGGAATTGCCATTCCCCATGGCCGATTGAAAAAGTTGAGAAATTTCTTTATCTGTTTTGGTCGTTCTCTCAAGGGTGTGGATTTTGATTCCATTGATGGAAAACCCAGTCAGCTCTTCTTTTTGGTCATGGCCCCAGAGAATTCAGCCGTGGAGAATCTGAAGCTACTCAGTCGCATTGTCACCCTGCTGAAGGAATCTTCTTTTAAAAAGAGATTGATGGATGCTCATTCCCAGAAAGAGCTTTTCCAAATCCTGTCCGCAGAGGATGAGAAATATTGATGAACCAAATCCCTGCCTACCGGCAGGCAGGCAAACGTCAAAGTTTGAATGCCAAAAGGCAGAATTTGAACCCTTGTCAAAGTCTGGCATACAAACTTATTTTTTTGATGTTTTTTGACGGTTGATTTTTTACCGGAATGTGCCCCGTCGCGCCGAGGTAGGATAGGTGGGGTCAAGTCGTTAAGACCCGACCACGAGGGGCGCAATATGAACGAAACTTCCTTGGCTCGCATCCGGCTCGCCACGGCGTGCCCGGGAAGCCCCGCCGTGCTTGTCCCGGCCTGACGGGATGGACGGGGAACTTCACATTGCATTGGAGCTTGTTTTGGACGGTCTCCTCGCACAAGAATTGGAGCTGAATCAAGAATACCATTTGGAACTGACCCTGGTGGCGGGGCGAAAAGGGATCAAGAAGAAGATCACCCATTCGCAGGTCCAAAAGATGGGACTGGCCATGTCGGGGTTTATCCAATTCATCAACCCCGACCGCCTTCAGATTATCGGCAACACGGAAGCGACTTATTTTAAAACGCTGACTCCTGAGATACAGGAGAAGGTGATTCATCAGATCTGTAGCCTGCCCTTGTCCTGCTTGGTCGTCACTCGGGGGCTGGAGATCCCCGAACTTCTTCTCCGCGAAGCGGAGGAGAGAGGGATCCCTGTCTTTCGGAGCAATCTCCGTTCTGTCGATTTCATTGAGCGGGTCACCAAATTCTTGGAGGAGAAACTTGCCCCCACCAGCAGCCTCCATGGGGTCCTCATGGATGTCTATGGAGTGGGTGTCCTGATCCTGGGGAAAAGTGGCATCGGGAAAAGTGAATGTGCGCTGGATTTGATTCTCCGGGGGCACCGCCTGGTGGCGGACGACATGGTGCATATCCAGAAGCGATCTCCGTCTTCCGTGATCGGAAGTGGTTTCGAGGTCATACAGCACCACATGGAGATTCGAGGGTTGGGGATCATTAACATTCGAAGCCTTTTTGGCGTGGAGGCCATCCGCGAGAAGAAGAAGATCGAGCTCGTCTTGGAACTGGGGGAATGGGACACCCACCAGGAGTATGACCGCTTGGGGTTTGAGGAGGAAAAATTTTCGATCTTGGACGTGGAGCTCCCTATGATGAGAATCCCCGTCACGCCTGCTCGGAATTTAACGACCATTATCGAAGTCGCCGTCCGCAATCATCTTTTGAAAGTCATGGGATACGATTCGGCGTTGGAGTTTGAGAAAAAACTTCTTCGCAAGATGGAAGAAAGAAGTGAAGGCAGACCTGAGATTGAGGATGAAGTGGAGTGAAGAACATACGGGTAATTCTGATCAGCGGTCTTTCTGGTTCTGGCAAAACGACGGCCATCAAAGCCTTAGAAGATATCGGTTTTTATTGTGTCGATAACCTTCCCATCCTCCTTTTGCCTAAATTCATAGAGCTCTGTGAACAATCAGGTGGAAAGATCTCCAAGGTGGCCGTGGTGGAGGATATTCGGGGAGAAGCTTCTTATCCTGAATCCATCCAGACCCCCAGTCCCGCCAGCGGCGCAATTGGCCCGGGGCAGGCAAGGGGTGCCGAAGAAGAAAAAGATTTTTTGAAGGATTCGAGAAGGATCATCCAGAATCTGAGGAGAGAGGGATACCCGATCGAAATCCTCTTCCTGGAGTCTTCCAACCCCATTTTGATGAGGCGATTCAGTGAGACCCGCCGTCAGCATCCTTTGGCCGTTGGTGGATCGATCCGAGAAGGACTTGGTTTGGAGCGAGAACGACTTCAAGCCATCAGGGATATGGCGAATCAGGTGATTGATACCTCCCCATTGAATGTCCATCAACTGAAAGAGAAGATCCAGCAGTATGCCCAGGAGGGGGGACCTGCAGGTCAGATGACGGTCACCCTCCTTTCCTTCGGACACAGCTTTGGTATTCCTTTTGAAGCGGACCTGTTGATGGATGTTCGTTTCTTACCGAATCCTTATTTTGTGGAAGAGCTGAAACGATTGAAAGGGGATCATCCGAAGGTAGCCGAATATGTCCTCCAGTGGGATGAGACAAATGAGTTTTTGGGACATATTCAAGGACTGATTCGGTTTCTTCTCCCGTTGTACGAAAGGGAGAGAAGGACTCATGTGACGATTGCCATTGGATGCACCGGTGGGAGGCATCGGTCCGTCGTCATCGTCAACCAATTGGCAGAGATGCTTCGGGACGAAGTGACGAAGAGAGGAGTGTTTCTGTCTGTGCAACACCGCGATGCGGAGAAGGGATGAGGAGATATGGTCGGGGTGGTTGTGGTGACACATTGCCACCTAGCTGAGGAGATGATCTGCGCTGCTCAGTTGGTGGTAGGGGAAGAATTGAAACAGTTTCAACCTGTTTCGATCGATCCGAAGGAGGGGTCCGAGGAGATCCGGGAAAAGATCATCGCCGCCATCCGAAGAGTAGATATCGGACAGGGGGTACTCATCTTGACGGATATGTACGGAGGGACCCCTTCCAATATCAGCCTCTCCTTCTTAGAAGAGAAAAAGATAGAAGTGATCACAGGCGTTAACCTCCCGATGCTGCTGAAGTTAGCGACCTACCAGAACGATATGGATCTTGAAGCCCTGGCCGCTTTTATCACCGATTATGGTCAAAGAAACATCAACCTGGCCAGTGACGTGCTTAAGAAACGAGTGGATAAGAAGAAGAGTTAAGAGTTGAAAGTTGTGAATTTAGACGGGCGCTAGGCGCTTTGCGTAGTTTTGACAAAAATTGAGATGGAAGTCCAGACTTTTACGATTCGAAATCGCCTCGGCCTTCATGCCAGGGCAGCGGCTCTCCTGGTTAAAACGGCCAATCGGTTTACCTCCGAGATTACCCTCGAGAAGGACAGCCTGGAGGTCAACGGGAAGTCGATTATGGGCATTCTGATGTTGGCCGCTTCAAAGGGGTCGAAGATTACACTGAAGGCAGAAGGAAAAGATGCGGCCCAGGCGATCCAGACTCTCGGTG
>Ga0316626_10000672_pt1 | contig 13920 bp, 10 predicted proteins | sample OWC_Aug_T1_C1_D5_FD_207656 | JGI IMG/M metagenome (GOLD analysis project Ga0316626, IMG submission 207656) | Wetland soil microbial communities from Old Woman Creek delta, Ohio, United States - OWC_Aug_T1_C1_D5_A | ecosystem: Environmental > Terrestrial > Soil > Wetlands | place: USA: Ohio...
TTCGGCCAACGCCGAGGGCACCCGCTGGGTCGGGCGGGAGCTGGGCGTGCGCACCATCATCGACATCGGCGGCCAGGACACCAAGGTTATCGCGCTCGACGACGACTTGCAGATCACCAACTTCCAGATGAACGACAAGTGCGCGGCCGGGACGGGGAGGTTCCTCGAGGCCCTCGCGCGCGTGCTCGACATCCCCCTCGACGAGCTGGGGCCGGTGTCGCTCACGTCCAAGAGCCCGGTCGACATCACGACGACGTGCCTCGTGTTCGCCAAGTCCGAGGTCGCGAGCCTCGTGACCGAGGGCCACCCCAAGCAGGACATCGTCGCGGGCATCCACAGGGCGGTGGCGCGGCGGCTGGCATCCATGGCCAAGAAGGTCGGCGTGCGCGAGGTCGTGTTCTTCGACGGCGGGCCGGCGAGGAACGTGGGCATGAGGCGCGCGCTCGAGGCCGAGCTGGGCGTGAGGCTCGCGGTCCCCGAGATACCGCAGATTGTGACCGCGACGGGCGCGGCGCTGCTCGCGGCGGAGCGGCTCGAGAAGAAGAGGTCCGCCCCTGCTTGACAATCCTCGGCCACAAGCGGGCCGCGACCGTCCTGGCCCTCAGCCCTTCCTGCGCCTCGACGCCGCCGCGAGGGCGACCGTGGCGACCGCCGCCATGCCCGCGACCGCAGTCGCGCCGCCGAAGCCGGGGCCGTCGTCGGGCTCCTGCCCCTTCGTGACGGTGAACGTCACCTCGGTGGAGTTCGTGAGCGCGCCGTCCGAGACCGTGAGCCGCGCCGAGTACTCGCCTGTCCTGTCGAACGTCCTTGTCGCCGAGGCCTCGGTCGCGAACGGGACCCAGATGCCGGCGCCCGCCCGGATCTCCCACGTGTAGGTGAGGCGGTCGCCTTCGGGGTCGCCCGAGCCGGCCGAGAGGAAATCCACGTCGGTGCCCGCGACGAGCGCGAGGCCCTGGGTCGGGGTGGAGATGCGGGCCGTCGGGCCAAGGTTGAGGATGATGACCGCGACCGAGGTGGACACGTTGTGGCCGTGCTCGTCGTCGACCCACAGCGTGAGCTTGTGCGTGCCCCTGTGCAGCTGCACGTCGATGACCGGGTCGGTGCCCAGCACGCCCTCGCGGTCCGACACCCAGAAGTAGGACAGCGGGTCCTCCGGGTCCGAGCTGAGGCTGCCGTTGAGCTCGACTATCCGGTCCGAGAAGAACGAATCCTCGTTGGCGGGGCTCGAGATGACGCACGTCGGCGCGTGGTTGTCCACGACGGTGATGTGCACCATGCTGGAGATGTGGTAGTTCCCGTCGGTGACGGTGAGCGTTATGGTGTGGCGGCCCACGCTCAGGAAGGCAAGGAACGTCGTGCGCTCGGAGAGCAGGCCGTCGATGTTCGACGTCCACGAGTACTCGAGGAACTCGGAGTCTGGATCGGTGGTCTGCGCGCCGTCGAACCGCACGCGGCCCGTGACCACGTACTCCGTCCCCTCCACGGGCTGGGTGATGACGGCCACGGGCGGGAAGGTCCTCATGACCTCGATGGCCACCGACTTCGAGACGTTCGCCCAGCCGTCGTCGACCCAGACGGTCACGGTGTGCTCGCCCGGCGTGAGCCGGCCTCTGATGCTCATGCCCTGCCCGACGAGCCCGGTGACGTCCGAGGTCCACGTGAACGTCAGGTCCTGCCCCTCGGGGTCCGAGGTCGCGGTCGCGTTGAAGGGGATGTCCTGGTAGTCGAAGTACCTCGAGCCGTCCGAGGGCGTGGTGATGCGCACGGTCGGCGGCAGGTTCGCCCTTATCGAGAAGTTGACGACGAGCCAAGTGCCGGGCCCCTGGCCGTCCATGATGTGGAGCGACGCGCGGTGCTCGCCCGGCGGCAGCACGCGCGTGAACTGGGCCTCGCTCGAGAGCGCGCCCGTGACGTTGTCGGTCCACTCGAACGTGACCGCGTCCAGGTCGAGGTCGTCGACGCTGTCGACCTTGAAGTCGATGACGGCCTGGAAGCCGAACAGCGTGCCCTCGTCGGGGGACGTGATGACGCCAGTGGGGTCGCGGTTGATGTTGACGTGGCGGGCCGCGAGGTTGTCGCCCGTGCGGAACTCGCCGCCCTCGGGGGCGACCACGTACACGAAGACGTCGTGGGGGCCTGGCGCCTTGGGCCGGAACTCGAGGCTCGCAGTGGCCGTCCCGAGCGCGGGCACGTCCAGGGACACCTCGTCCGCGATGCGGCCCAGGGCGAGTTCGCCGTCGTAGGCGCGCACGAGCGCGCCCTTGACGGTCGCGAGGCCCTGGTTGGCGACGGTCGCGTTGACCGTGAAGCCCACGACGCGCGCGGGGCTGCCCTCCCATATGGGGTCCGCGGTCAGGGACGCGCCGCTGACCTGGAGGTTCCAGTTGCGCAGCCCCTCCGCCACCGCGAGCGCGGCCCACTCGGTCGAGTACATGAGGCTAGCCCAGATGGGGTGGCCCGCGAGGGCGGGCCAGCTGCCGTCGGGCTGCTGCCCCGCTATGAGCCACGCGATGCCGCGGCCGCCCGCGTCCACCTCGCCGATGGGCAGCAGCCCCAGCACTGCGTACGATGTGTCGCCGTACCAGTCCATGTCGTGCTGGCACGAGAACGAGCCGTTGGGGGATTGCATGCCCTGGACCCAATTCGAGAGCTCGCGGGCGCGCGAGTAGACCCCGAGGTCCCACATCGCGGGGATCATGATGGCGTGCTGGGTCTCGCTCGAGCCCGTCTGCCCGGGGTAGGTCGTGCGGTCGTCGTAGGAGCCGTCGGGCTTTGATTGCGTCGCGAGGTAGTTGAACAGCGAGATGCGGTCCTCCCACATGAACGGCAGGTCCTGCTTGCCCGCGCGGATGGCGCTGAGGAGCACGGCGTGCTCGACCGTGGAGTCGATGCCCAACTGCGTCCATTCGCCCGCGTCCGACAGGGACGTGGACTCGACCATGCCCGCGGACGGGTCGCCGCCGAGCGAGAGGTGGGTGTGGACGAACCTGTCGATGATGAGCGCGTTGTTGATGTAGCTCGAGTTGCCCGTCTCGCGGTACATCTCGGTCAGGAACAGCAGCCCCGTGGTCGCCTGCCAGAGCTGGAAGGTCACGGGCCCGGTGAACGATGCCTGGTAGGCGTCGTCGATCTTCCCTGGCTGGACATTGACGAACGCGCTCGAGGCCTCGGAGGGCAGCACCGCCGTGCGGTCGGCCACGTACGCCCTTCCCGCGGCTATGTTCATCTTCGCGAGGTCGGCGCAGGCCCTCGCCCGCTCCATGTACGAGGCGGTGCCCGTCGCCTGGTAGGCGCGCAGCAGCACCAGGCCGTTGAGGCACATCCTGCCTGGGCTGTCGACCTCCCACGAGGGCGACCCGGCCGGCGGGGCCAGCTGCCCGCTCGACAGGGTGACCTTCATGGTCCAGTCCGCGGCCTTCACGAGCGAGGCCCTCATCTCGGCCTCGGTCGGCTGCGCCATCGGGGAGACGTCAGCGGACGCCCCCGGCAGCACGGCGACCGTCGCGAGCAGGCCCAGCGCGAAGATGGCAAGCGCTGTCCTGGTGGCACTTCCCTTGGTCATGGGTCCACCCTTCACGCCCAATCGGACGCGCGGGGTTAAATAGGTTGGGGCGCTGGATACCGCCGCGGAGGGCGCCGCCTCACCCGTCGTCGCGCGTGCCCAGCATCGCGGTGAGGCCCCCGTCCGAGGACGAGCCCCACTCGCCGCCCGCGACGTCGAGCAGCCCGTCGCCGTCGATGTCGCCGAGCGCGGCCCCCGAGAACGCGCCCTCGGGCAGCCGGAGCGACACGCGCGTCCACCTCTGCTCCCCCGCCGCGGGCTGGGAGCCCAAGTAGAGCTCCAGCCCCCTGTCCATGCACGCCGCCAGGAGGTCCAGGTCGCCGTCGCCGTCCACGTCCCCGAGGGCGAGCTCGCGGTAGGCCCCGTCGCGCGGGAGGCCATCGTTGGCCATGCGGAACGCGAGCTCGCCGCCCGCGTCGCGGCCGCCGAGGAGGCAGAGGACGCCGTTGTCGCGCAGCGAGACGAGGACGTCCACGAGGCCGTCGCGGTCGACGTCGGCCGCCGTCACCATGATGGGGGTGGAGCTGGTGCGCGGCATGGCGTCCGACGCGTCCGTGAATCCGCCGGCGCCGTCGCCGAGGTAGATGCGGGCGCAGGGCGAGGAGGCGGAGTAGGGCGATGCGAGGACGTCGAGGAGTCCGTCGCCGTCGACGTCCGCCGCGGCCACCGATGTCCACGAGCCGCCGTCGGGGAGGCCCTGGCCGGCCGCGGTCCACTGGAGCGCGCCGCCCGACCTCCCGCCAATCCACAGCCGCACTCCGTCGTCCTTGCCCGCGGCCAGGATGTCGGGCCTCCCGTCGCCGTCGATGTCCGCCAGCACGCACTGGTGGTAGTCGCCCGACGCCACCGGGCCCTCCTCCATGTGCCAGACGAGGCCTCGCGAGGCGTCGCGCACCGCCGAGAACACGCCGATGCCGCGGTCGCCGTGGCCCGACCAGCCCTCGGTGGGGGCCGCGATGTCGAGAAGCCCGTCGCCGGTCAGGTCGGCGATGCCCAGGCCCCCGTAGGTGCCGTCGGTGGGGAGGCCCGAGGAGGCCTCGTCCCAGCCCCCGCCGGGCCTCGAGAGGTACGCGTGCACGCCCGTCGTGTCCACGCCGCCCCCGTACTGGCCCGCCGAGGAGACGAGGTCGTCGGCGCCGTCGCCGTCGAGGTCCGCGAGCGCGACGTAGTAGCTGTCCCCGGACCGCGGGAGCCCGTCCGAGGCGTCGGTGAAGTTGCCGAGGGGGCCCGCCTTGGAGTCGTCGGGCCCGGGGACGCGGCCGCCATCGCCCATGAGGAGGACGCCGGCCGCCACGGCGACGACCACCACCACGGCGACGAGCACGAGCGCGCGCCCCGTGGTCCTGGTGGGTGACGTCACCTCGCCGCCTCCCGGTGGATGGCGCCGTCCTCGCGGGGCGCCGTGCTCCCGTTGCCCCTTCCAGGGGGCGCGCCCATCGTCCTGAGCGCCCAGGGGCAGTCGCCCCTGCGGGGGCACCTCTTGCAGTGGTGCAGCCTCGCGCGCAGCGGGGTCACCACGAACGCCAGGGCGGCGAACAGGACCAGGGGCACGAGGGGGACCCCGATGCCCCTCCACGCCATCCAGGCCGCGCCCGCCACGGGCAGGAACCACATGGGCATCACGCCGTAGACGTTGTGCGCGAACGCCCGCGCGAACAGCGCGGTGTCGCGTCGCGCGACGAGCCTCTCGGAGATGACCCCGAAGCCGGACGGGCAGGCCTCGCTGCCGTGCACCGTACAGTGCGGGCAGACGCGCAGCATCATCCACAGCGGGGAGACGGCCGTCAGGGCGAGCTCGAGCGCGGCGAGGGCCCAGTGGACCGGCAGCAGCACCAGCGCGCCCAGCGCGCCGATGGCGGCCATGAAGCCGAGCTCGACGGCAAGCCCGCGCACCCACCGCCCGTCCCTCCTCCGGGCCGCTGCATGGCTTGGCGTCATCCCGCGCTCACACGCTCCTGCGCCACTTCATGCTTGCGCCTCAGCTGTCCGGCCCCGTCCCCCCATCGCGCTCGGGCGTCCAGGGCCCCTCAGAAGTACTTGTCGCACTCCTCGCAGTAGGGCCGTCCGAAGTCGTTGCTGTGGTCGAGCGGCGCCCCGCACTGGGGGCAGTCGAGCATGCGGCCCCTCGGGTCCTTCCTGGCGGGGGCGGCCGCCGCGGCGGCCGGCGATGCGGCTGCGGGCCCGGGCTGCGCCATCGCGCCCCTCCCCGTGGTGCGGGTCGCAACCGCCCTCGGGGCCGGCCCCACGCCGGTCTCGGGGGGCGCGCGGGCGGGCGGGGCCTTGACGCCGCCGCCCTTGGAGAGCATGATGTAGCCCACGATGGCGAGCACCACGACGAGCACGAGGGCGCCGATGATCAGGTTCCTGTTGCCCTGCTCCTCGTCGTCGCCGGGCGGGTTGGTGATCGGGTCCGCCACGCGGACGCCGGTGAGCTTCTGCGTCGTCTCGTAGAGGTCCTCGGTGCCGTACTCGCGGGCGGTGATGCGGACCTCCAGGTCCACGCCGCGCGGGAAGTTGTAGGAGCTGTCGTTGAAGGAGATGTTCCTCACGGCGTTGCCCAGGTTGGCAAGTATCCCGATCTGGGCCATGCCCCTGAACACCTCGACCGTGAACCTCATCTGGTCGCCGTTGGGGTCGCTCGCGGACCACTCGATGAAGAGCTTGCCGTTGACGAGGCTCGTCTCGCCCGACGTCGGCTTCAGGATGGTGAGCGCCGGGGGCTCGTTGGGCGCGAGCACGCGCACCGTGATCGAGTCGGGCGTGGACCACTGGCCGGCGCCGTCCTGGACCTCGAGCGTGAACGTGTAGGTCGCCGCGGCCTCGGGCTGGAAGGTAGCGATGACCTTGTCGTCGTCGCGGAAGCCCGCCGCGTTGGGGTGGCTCGTGCACCGCCACCGGTAGGCCGCTATCGGGCCCTCGGCGTCGGAGCTGGTGCCGCCGTTGAGCTCGACGGTGCGCCCGACGCGGACGGTCGTGTCCGTGCCCGCGCGGGCGACGGGCAGGTAGTCGACCCTGCCCACGTCGACGGTGCGCTCGGCCGAGGCCGACCACGCGCCCTCGTTGTCCTGGACCACGAGGCTGACGGTGTAGTCGCGCGCCGAGCTGGGCTTGAACGTCATCTCGGCCGTGTCCGCGCCGGTCATCGCGTAGCCCGCGGGGTCGGTGACCTCCCACTTCCACGCGACGACGGACCCGTCATCGTCGGTCGAGGTGGCCGCGGACAGGGTCACGTTCTCGCCAGGCACGCCCGTGGAGGGGCCCGTGATGACCGCTGTGGGCCGCACGTTGACCCGCACCGGGACGGTGAAGGTGGCCAGGTTCGTGGACCACGCGCCGAGGTCGTCCTGGACCTCGAGCGTGAAGGTGTAGTCGCCCGTGTCCGCGGGCGTGAACGTGGCGGCGTAGGTGCCCTGGCCGTCGAACGAGAGCGTGGTGTGGCTGATGCACGTCCACTTGAAGGCCACGACGCGGCCGTCGGAGTCGGAGGACTCGGAGCCGTCCAGGTAGACGCGGTCGCCCGGCCTGATGGGCGGCAGGGGGCCGCTCACCCTTGCGATGGGCAGCGCGTTCACGGGGGGGCGCACGACCCTGACGGTGACCATGTCCTCGGACTGGGACCAGGTGTTGTTGTCGTCGCGCACGGCCAGCGTGAACACGTAGTCGGCGGGGTCGAGGGGCTTGAACGTGATGGCGGATGTGTTCTGGCCGATGAAGGCTAGCGTCGGGTGGCTGGTGCAGTTCCACCTGTACTCGACCACCGCCCCGTCGTCGTCGCGGGACGGGGAGCCGTCGACGGTGATGTTGTTCCCCACGTACTCGGTGCGCAGGGCCGCGCCCGCGATCTCGGCGACGGGCGGGACGTTCACGGTCGTCTGCACGACTGTGACGTTGACCTTGGACTCGGCGCTCCAGCCTCCGCGGTCGTCCTGGACCACGAGCGTGAACATGTACACCCCCGGCAGCACCGGCGTGAACGACGCCTCCTCCGTGTCCGCGCCCGTGATGGGCAGCGCGGGCCGGTTGGTGCAGTTCCAGTCCCAGGCCACGATGGTCCCGCCGTCGGGGTCGTAGGATGACGAGCCGTTGAGCTTCACGAGCCTGTTGACGATGGCCTGGAAGTCGTTGGGCGCGATCGCGAGCGGCAGCACGTTGGGGGCCAGGTTCACGGTCACGTTGACCTCGTCCTCGGCGCTCCACGTGTCGTTGTCGTCGCGCACCACGAGCGTGAACGCGTACACCCCCACAGTGGTGGGGGCCTGGAAGCCAGCCTCCGGGAGCGCCGCGTCCTGCAGGAACACCTGGACCGGGTTGGACGTCGATTGGTTCCACTGCCACGCGGCCACGGCGCCGTCGGTGTCGTAGGAGGTCGAGCCGTCGAGCGAGACGAGGTCGCCCGTGTGCACGGCCTGGTCGGGGCCCGCGACCGCGACCGGCGGCTCGTTGGGCTTGTACGCCCGCAGCTCGGCGTAGGCCGTGGTCGACCAGTGGCCGTCCTTGTCCTTGACCGCGAGCGAGACCGAGTAGTTGCCCGCCCTGTCGGGCGTGAACGACGGGGTCGCGTTCTTGTCGCTGGGGCTGAGGCTCGCGTCGGTGAGCGTCGAGCCGGCGGGCTTCTTGGTGATGTTCCACTCGTAGGTGAGCAGGGTGCCGGAGGCGTCCCCTGAGGGGGCGTCCTCCTCGTCCGAACTCTTCGTGCCGTCTAGCCTGACGGCGGTCGAGAGGGGCGAGTCGGTCGCGTTGGTGGTCTTGCCGTACCACACCGCCCTCGCGACGGGGTCGCCGAGGCCGGTGATGTTGCCCTTCCACGCGCGCAGCCCGCCCGTGCTCGCGTCGCCCCACATGGCGCCGGCTACGTCGAGGAACCTGTCTTTATTGAAGTCCCCGACGCACGCGCCGTAGTAGGCGCCGCTCGTGGGCAGCTTCTTTGACGCCTTGGACCAGCTCTGGGAGCCGCCCGCGCCGCCGTTGCCCAGGTAGAGCTCGACGCCGCCCGAGGGCCGCGCGACCAGGATGTCCAGGTCGCCGTCGCGGTCCATGTCCACGAGGTTCGTCTCGGTGTAGGTGCCCGACGTCGGGAGGCCCGAGCTCGCGGTCGTCCATTCGAAGTTGCCGCCTCCGACGGAGCCGCCGCCGTTGCCGAGCAGGCAGACGACTCCCGAGCTCTGCATGGCGTACACGATGTCCATGTCGCCGTCCTCGTTGACGTCCCCGGCCGCGACGCCGAAGGTGTTCTCGGTCGAGGTGGAGGTGAAGTTGCTGTCCCGGCTGGTCCACGTCCCGGCGCCGTTCCCGGTCCACAGGTGGATGGGGGGCCTGGCGCCGTTGTAGTCGGTCGCGAGGATGTCCAGGTCGTCGTCGCCGTTCATGTCGGCGACCGCGATGCCCGTGTACTCGCCGGTGGTGGGCAGGTTGGTGGCCTTTGCCGTCCACACGAAGGTCGTGCCAGAGCCGCCGTCGCCGGCCCACACCTTGATGCCGTTGCCGTGGCTCGCGGCGACGATGTCCATGTCGCCGTCGCCGTTGACGTCCCTGATGACGACCTGGTCGTAGTAGTTGTTCGTCTCGGGCCTGGTGGCCGCGACCCAGCTGAGTGCGCCGCCCACCGTTCCGTTGTTGAGGTGGACGTTCACGCCCTTGACCTGGGAGCTGCCCCAGCCCTCGCCGCCCGCGACCAGGTCCAGGTCGCCGTCGCCGTCGAGGTCGCCCAGGGCGATGCCGCCGTAGACGCCGTTCGCGGCCGCGTTGCCAGGGAGGCCCGAGGAGTTCTTGTCCCAGCCGCCGTCGGTGGGGTCGTACGTGTAGGCCCACAGGCCGTAGGTGTTCACGCTGCCCGAGGGATACTGGCCGGCCGCGCCCACGAGGTCGGCGTAGCCGTCGCCGTTGATGTCGCCCGCGACGACGAAGTTGTAGTCGCCCGACGTCGGCAGCCCCGTGCTCATCGCGGTGTAGTCCTGGAGCGCGATGGCCTCGATGTCGATCCCGCCCCCGACCCCGACCCCGACCCCGTCGCCCAGGGCGTCGCCTGGCGAGGCGAGCGCCGCGGGGGCCGGGAGGAGGAAGGCGACCGCGAGCAGCACGGACAGGAACCTAGCGGACCTCGTCGTAACCATGAATGACCCTCCAAGCTGGCATCCAGCGTGGCCTGTAGGCCATTCGAAGGATGGGGTCCGTTTATATAGCTGGTGCCTCAAATTCAGCCTTTGAGAACATCCGGTTGCGAAGAACGCCCCCCCTGGCCCGCCTGGCCTGCCCTGTCACCAGCCGTACCTGGAGTAGATGCGCAGCGCCCGCAGCAGCCGGCGTATACGCAGGAGCGTCGGGAGGGACCTGGGCCGGGCCAGGGCGCGGGCGAGGACCCTGGCCGGGGTGACCTTCGACATGTCCTGCCCCTCGCCCAGGCCTATGAGGGACTCCCAGTCGCGGTCGGTCATGTCGTCCATGATGCCGCGCGCCTCCAGCAGCACGGGGTCCGCGAACGGGGACGCTCGAAGCTCGCGCTGGTAGGCCAGGAGGGGGCTGTCCGAGCCGAGCTCCATGAGCGGGCCCCCCGTGCCGAGCTCGGCCGCGCGCGCGAGGTGCCCCGCGGCCATGCGCGCGCTGGTGAGGGCCGCGTGCACGCCACCGCCGCTGCAGGGGTTGGTGAGGCCGGCCGCGTCCCCGACCATGACCACGCCGGGGCCCGCGCACCGCTCGACGCAGCCGCCCTGCGGGATGATGCCGCGCGACATCGACCGCCGCTCCCGGATGTCCAGGCCGACGCGCGTGCAGAACAGGTCCAGCAGGGGCTTGGGGTCCTGGGTCGACATGACGCCGACATTCAGCTCGAAGCCCCGGTCGAAGCACCAGGCGTAGCCCCCGGCGTACCGGGCGCCGCAGTGGAACCGCAGGTGGTCGTCCCTGAACGCCTCCGCGACCGCGAACCGGTACAGCATGGCCACCGCCATCCTGCCCTGCGGGCCCAGGCCCAGGGAGGCGCCCAGGGGCGACGCGGGGCCGTCGGCCAGCACGAGCAGGCGCGAGGCGACCTCGCCCCCAGACGTGTCCAGCCTCCAACCGCCGGGCGTGCGGGCGGCCGCCCTCACCAGGGTGGAGGTGCGCACCTCGGCCCCCTCGCCCTCCGCGAGCGCGACCAGGTGACGGTCGAAGGCCTCGCGCCGTATGCAGAACCCAGGGACCACGACCTCGAAGTGGTGCCCCGTCGGGCTCAGCAGCCTGACGCCCCTCACGCGGCGCACGACGAACTCCTCGCGCGCCTCCAAGCCGTTGCTGGAGAGCGCGAAGTCGGAGAGCGTCTCGCCGCACTGGACCGGCGCGCCCACGGCGCGGCGGCGCTCGAGCACGACCACGGACAGGCCCCTGCGGGCGAGCTGCCAGGCCGCCATCCCACCGGCGGGCCCGGCCCCGACGACCGCGACGTCGTGCACGCGCGCATGAGGGGCTCGCGGGGATAAATCCGTTGCGAGCCGCCCGCGCGCAAGGCTTTTCTGGTCGCCAGGCCCTGCCCAGGCAGAGGCATCGACATGAAGCAGGCCGTCCTCACCAAGTCCGCGCCCGCGCCCATTGGACCGTACTCGCAGGCCGTCCGCGAGGGCCCATGGCTCTTCGTCTCGGGCTCGCTCGGCATCGACCCCGCGACGGGCGCGCTAGTCCCGGGCGACGCTGCAGCGCAGGCCAGGCAGGCCCTGCACAACCTCACGGAGATCGTCAAATCCGCTGGCGGCTCGGCCGGCAACGTCGTCAAGACCACCATCTTCCTTGCGAACATGGACGACTTCGCCAGGGTCAACGCGGTCTACGGCGAGGTGTTCACGGGCGTCCCGCCCGCGAGGTCCACGGTCCAGGTCGCGCGGCTGCCCAAGGACGCGCTCGTGGAGATAGAGGCCATCGCGCACATCGACTAGCGGCCTCCCGCCCATGGCCGGCCTCCCGCATGCCCAGGCCGCACGTCGCCCCGCGCACGCAAGCCTTTTGAGGTCACCGCCCCCTGTAGCACGCGGGTGACACTCATGAAAGTTCCCATCCTCTCCAGGTCCGCGCCGGCGCCCGTCGGCCCCTACTCGCAGGCCATCAGGGCCGGCGACCATCTCTACGTCTCCGGCATGCTGGGCATCGACCCCGCGACGGGCGCGCTCGTGCCTGGTGACGCGGCCGCGCAGACCCGGCAGGCCCTGAAGAACCTGACCATGGTGCTCCAGACGAGCGGCGCCACCACCAGCCAGGTGGTCAAGACGACCGTCTTCCTCAAGAGCATGGACGACTTCGCGAGCGTCAACGCCGCATACGCCGAGGTGTTCAAGCACGACCCCCCGGCGAGGTCGGTGGCCCAGGTCGTGAGGCTCCCCAAGGACGCGCTCGTCGAGATAGACGCCTTCGTGTACCTCAAGTAGGCCGCGACGCGCCCAGGATTGCTTTTCTGCATCAACCCCGCGACGGACGCGCTCAGCCATGGCGACGCGGCCGCGACGGCACAGTGAACGATGCATAACCTCACGGGGATGGTCACGGCCTCGGGCAGCTCGGTGGCCAATGTCGTTAAGACCATCGCCTTCGTGGTGAACATCGAGGACTTCCCCAAGGCCAGCACCGTCTACGGCGAGGTGTTCACGGGCGTCTCGCCAGCGAGGTCCGCCGTGCAGGTCGCGCGGTTGCCCAAGGACGCGCTCGTGGAGATAGAGGCCATCGCGCACGTCGAATGAGGGCGCGAGAGGGAGCAGTTAACTATTTCTATCGCAATATGCATGGATGCGCGGCCAGTGAGAATGGGCGAAGCCTTCCATCCCCGGAATCTGCGCATGAGTGCATACACGTCCCTTGCGATTGCTGTTATGATGGCGTTTTTCACATATACGTCCATCTACAGGGCCGAGACCTGGACCACGGATGATTTTCTTGTCCCGGGGGACTCCATCTCATGGCGCGAGCTCCCAGCTGAGATGAGTGCTAGCAGGTTCATCATCGAGCTTGATTTCGAGGCGGAATCGGAGTTCGACGTGTGGCTCTTCAATACCTCGGAAGTCCCGGAAGTCACGGGCATACAACGCGCTGCCCTGGGCCCCGCCTCTTGGCTGAGGCATGCGGTGGCGGGGCGGGATGAGATCCGCTGGACGGTGGACGCGGACGATACAGACCGGTCAGGCTTGACGCTCTTGACAGATACCCTGGGATGGGGCACGGTCCACGCCTCGGGGCAGGCCGAGAACGTGAGCTTCAGGCAGCGCGTCGTCAGCGTCATGCCGGTTTTAACCAGCCTGGCCCTCTGGGGATTCATCGCCTGTGTGGTCGTGGCCGGCCTCTATGGCTGGCGGTATCATAAGGTTAAGGACCGTCCGGTGGACGTGCCGAAAGCCCCAGTACAGCAAGGATTGCCTCCTCCTTATGGCCCTATGCCACCTGGTCCGCCCTGAGCTTTGCCGCCGTGCGCCAGTACCGAGTCCCAGGCCTGCATCACGTCGAAGAAGTCCTCGAACAGCACGAACGACCGGCCCTCGCCCTCGAGCGCGTCCGCGAGCCATCCCCTCGCGAAGACGATATTCGCCTCCTTCGAGGGGCAGTGGTCGCTGCGCCCGTTGCCGATGTAGACGACGTAGTTGCCGTCGGCCTTGAGCGAGCGCACGAGCGCGAGCTTGCAGTGCCCGCATACGTCGCAGTCGGGGGCGGGCCGGGGGAAGCCGACCTTCCAGCCGCCCTCCTTGCCCCTCGTGAAGGTGTTGCAGAAGACCGCGCCGTAGTCGATGCCGTTGACCTCGAGCACCTCGTTGATGTAGAGGTCCAGGCCCTCTGAGGCGATGGCGAGCGGGAAGCCCAGGCCCCGGAGGTGCGACACGAACTCAGAAAACCCGTTGCGCAGCCTCGCCGCCTCGCGCACGAACGCGCGCATCTCGGCCTCGGTCGCCTCCATCATCTCGAACTCGCGCGACTTGGCCTCCCTCACGGTGAGCTCGCCGGCCTCGAGCCGCCGCTCGAGCTCGACCCATCCACCGCGCGCGAACCGCTCGAGCAGGAGGCGCGAGACCTCCTCCTCGGTCACGGTCCCGTCGAAGTCCACTACGACGGCCACGTCCATGGTACCTGGATTGCGAGCCGGGCTTATAAGCGCATGCGCGCGCGGCGGACGCGTTCGCCCAAACCAATATCTAGCACCCGGGCGGTGCCATCGCGGTGAGGGCAATGGACTACAAGGTCCCGAAGGGCTCGACCATCGACGAGTGGGAGGGGCGGCTCCCGCAGCCCCAGCGCGACATCGTCAGGGGCCTGCGGACGGCGGCGAGGAGGACGGTCCCTGGCGCGCGCGAGGTGGTCAAGTGGGGATGGCCCTGGTACGAGGGCAAGGGACGGGTCGCGGCCATCCTGGTGTTCAA
>Ga0316626_10000673_pt1 | contig 13908 bp, 10 predicted proteins | sample OWC_Aug_T1_C1_D5_FD_207656 | JGI IMG/M metagenome (GOLD analysis project Ga0316626, IMG submission 207656) | Wetland soil microbial communities from Old Woman Creek delta, Ohio, United States - OWC_Aug_T1_C1_D5_A | ecosystem: Environmental > Terrestrial > Soil > Wetlands | place: USA: Ohio...
TCCGTCCCGCACCCGGGTTCGGGCGTGGCGGCTCGCGGCGCGCAGCGCGCCGCGCATCAGGCCGGCTGCCGCCAGCGCCAGCGAAAGGTTCGACTCCCGCGCGTAGCCGGCGCTCGCCGGGCGGTCCGGGAAGGGCCCGAGCACGCGGGCGGCCGGGACCGCCGCCTCCTCTAGGACCAGGCCGGACACCGCCAGGCCGTCGAGGCCCAGGAGCTCGAGCCGCGGGCCGGGGCGCACCCCCGGGTCGCCCGGCGCCAGCAGGCAGACGGCCTCGCCGCCCTCGGCCTCGGCCAGGACCGCGATCCAGTCGGCCACCGGCCCGTTGGTGACGAAGGACTTCCGGGCCGAGAGCCGCCAGCCGTCCCCCTCGCGCCGAAGGCGCGCCGCCGGGGCGCCGCCCGCGTCGGCCTGGGCCACCGCGCCGATCCGCTCCCCGCGCGAGAGGGCCTCCCATTCCTCCGCGGGCAGGGCGCCGGGCCCGCGGGAGGCGAGGAGGAGCCGCAGGTGGCGGGTGGCCTCCGCCGCCAGGAGCAGCGCCGGCGAGGCCCGCGCCACCGCCAGCCGGGCGGCCACCCCGTCGGCGCCCTCGGCGGGGAGGGCCTGCTGCGCGGCGAGGAGCAGACGCCGCAGGCCGGCCGGATCGAGGCCGGACAGGCCCGCGACGGCGGCGGCCTCCGCCGCGAGCATCGCCGCGGCCCGCCGCTCCGCCTCCTGCGCCCTCGCCGAGAGCTCGAAGTCCATCGCGCTAGGCCTCCTCGCCTTCCATCAGGCGGGAGATGACCAGCTTCTGGATGTCGGAGGTGCCGCCCCCGATGGCGGCGAGCCGCGCGTCGCGAAACACCCGCTCCACGTCGTACTCGTGGCAGTACCCGTAGCCTCCGTGCAGCACCACCGCGTCGTTGGTCGGCCCGAGCGAGGCGTCGCCGACGAAGAGCTTGGCGCAGGCCGCCTCCATGGGGTTGAGGGGCCGGCCCTGGTCCTTGCACCAGGCCACCCGGTAGACCAGCGTCCGCGCCGCCTCCAGCAGGATCTTGAGGTCGGCGATCTTGTGCTTCACCGCCTGGAAGGAGGCGATGGGCCGGCCGAACTGCACCCGCTCCCCGGCGTACCCGCAGCAACGGTCGAGGAGGAACTGCAGCTGCCCCAGGAAGGGCGCCAGGAGCGTGCTGCGGTCCCACTCCACCGTCTGCAGCGCCATGACGAATCCCGCGCCTTCCTCGCCGATGCGGTTCTCCTCGGGGACGAAGCACTCCTCCAGGACGAGCTCGCTCGTGACCGAGCTGCGCATGCCGAGCTTGTGCAGGTCGCGGCTGGCGGAGAAGCCCGGGGTCCCCTTCTCCACCACGAAGGCGGAGATCCCGGCGTGGCCGGCCGCCGGGTCGGTCCGGGCGTAGATCACCGCCACGTCGGCGATGCCGCCGTTGGTGATGAACATCTTGCGGCCGTCGAGGACGTACCCGCCGTCGCGCCGGACGGCGCGGGTGGCGAGCGAGGCGGCGTCCGAGCCGGCGCCCGGCTCGGTGAGCGCCATGCAGCCGATGGCCTCGCCGGTGGCCAGGCGGGGGAGCCAGCGGCGCCGCTGCTCCTCGCTGCCGTGGACCAGGATGGTGTCGGCGCAGAGGAAGGAGTGCGCCCCGTAGGAGAGCGCCAGCCCACCGTCCACGCCGGCCTCTCCCAGCGCCTCGCCCACCGCGACGCAGGAGAGCACGCTGGCGCCGCCTCCGCCGTACTCGGGCGGAAGGTGCAGGCCGAGGATGCCCATCTCGCCGAGGCGCCGCCAGGACGGGTGGTCGAACTCGCCGCGGAGATCGTGCTCCCGCACCCGGGGCGCGATCTCCTTCCTGGCGAAGCGCAGCACCTGCTCGCGCAGCTCGCGCTGCTCGGGCGTGAACGAGAACTCCACCGCCGACCTCCTCCCGGGCAACCGCGAGGCCGAGCGGCATCGTCCCACATTTCCGCGGCGCCATCGAGGCCCGCCCGCCGGCCGGATGCGGCGCCCCTCCCTCCCCGGGTCAGCCCCCCGCCCCGGCCAGGGAATCGGGGAGGACCGCCCGGTGGAACCCCTGGAAGGCCTCCGACCGCTGCGGCGGCGGCGAGGGGAAGAGGGTGCTCCACAGGGGAGCGCCGCCGTCCACCTGCAGGCAGGCGCCGGTGACGAAGGCCGCCCCCTCGCAGAGGAGGAAGCAGATGGCGGCGCTCACCTCCGCCTCGGTGCCCAGCCGCCGCAGCGGCACCGCGTCCTGGAGGCGCGGGATGACCGTCTCCCGCGTGGTCCGGTCGTAGTGGTCGAGCCCGCTCGAGGCGATCCATCCCGGCGCCACCGCGTTCACCCGGATCCCGAGCGGCGCCCACTCCACCGCCATGGTCCGGGTCAGGTTCACCATCCCCGCCCGCGCGGCGCCGGAGTGCCCCATCCCCGGCATGCCGCGCCACATGTCGGCCACGATGTTCACCACTGCGCCGCCGTGGTCGGCCATCGACTGCGTCACCGCCTCCCGCGCGAAGAGGAACCCGCCGGTGAGGTTGGTCCGCACCACCGTCTCGAACCCCTTCTGGCTGATGGCCGCCAGCGGCGCCGGGAACTGGCCCCCGGCGTTGTTCACCAGGCCGTGGATGCGCCCCCGGTCCCGCACCACCCCGGCCACCGCTTCGCGCACCGCCGCCTCCTCGCGCACGTCGCAGGCGATGGCGGTGGAGGCGAAGCCGTCCTCCCGCAGCTCGGCCTGGACCCGGTCGAGCTTCTCTCGCCTGCGGCCGACCAGGACCACGTGCGCTCCCAGGGCGGCCAGCTCGTGCGCGGTGCAGCGGCCGATTCCGCTCCCCCCGCCGGTGACGACGATGGTCTGGCCGGCGAAGAGGCCGGCGCGGAAGACGGAGCGGTAACCCACGGGGTCCTCGGCTTTCCTCGAGGCCGGGCTCAGGGGACCGCCGCCTCGTCGCGGTCGTACATCGAGTCGATCTCCGCGGCATGGCGCTCCACCACCACCTTGCGCTTGAGCTTCAGGGTGGGGGTGAGCTCGCCGCCCTCGACGGAGAACTCGCCGGGGAGGATGGTGAAGCGCTTGATGGTCTCGTAGCGCGCCAGGTCGGCGTTGATGGCGTCCACGGCCCGCTCGACGTGGCGGCGGAAGGCGGGGTCGGCGGCCAGCCCGGCCGCCGTCTGGGCCGCGGCGCCGCAGGCCCGCGCCAGGGCGGCGACGTTCTCCCGGTCCACGGTGAGCAGGGCGGTGAGGTGCCTGCGGCGGTCGCCCACCACGCAGGCGTGGGCCACCCCCGGGATCCGCTTGAGCAGCGCCTCGATGTTCTGCGGGGCGACGTTCTTCCCCCCGGCGGTGATGAGGATGTCCTTCTTCCGGTCGGTGACGCGGAGGTACCCTTCGCCGTCCAGCTCGCCGACGTCGCCGCTGTGCAGCCAACCCTCGGCGTCGAGCGCCTCCCGGGTGGCGGCCTCGTCCTTGAAGTAGCCGGCGAAGACGTGGCCGCCGCGCATGCAGATCTCGCCGTCGGCGGCGACCTTGATCTCGGTGCCTGGCATCGCCCGGCCTGCCGAGCCGATGCGGAACGCCTCCGGCACGCTGTTGGTGGCCGGGCCGGTGCACTCGGTCATCCCGTACACCTCGTAGATGGGGATGCCGAGCGAGAAGAAGAACTCCAGGGTGGTCCGGGCGATGGGCGCGGTCGAGCTGACGCAGATGCGGGCCCGGTCGAGGCCGAGCCGGGCCCGGACCGGGTCGAAGACCAGCCGCTCGGCGATGGGCGTGGCCCACGGGGCGGGCCGCCCCGCCTGGCGACGGCGCGCCGCCTCGAGCCCCACCTGACGGGCCCGGGCGGCGATCCTCCGCTTCAGGGCCGAGCTCTCCCGGGCCGCCGCCACCATGCGGGCCTGGATCTTCTCCCACACCCGCGGCACCCCGAGGAAGATGGTGGGACGGACCTCCAGGAGGTTCTCGCCGAGGCGCTCCAGGCTCTCGGCGAAGCACACCGTGAACCCGGCGCTGATCGGGCCGTGGAGCGAGAGGATCTGCTCGGCGATGTGGCTGAGCGGCAGGTAGGAGAGGGTCACGTCGCCCGGGCCCACGTCCAGGATCTCGAGCCCGGCCGCCGCCGTGAACACCAGGTTGCGGTGGGTGAGCATCACCCCCTTGGGAGGCCCGGTGGTGCCCGAGGTGTAGATGAGGGTCGCGAGCCCCTCGGGCGCGAGCCCGGCGAGCCGCTCCTCCAGCTTCGATTCCTCCACCTCATCCCCCAGCGCCCGCAGCCCCTTCCAGGAGAGCACACCGGACTGGAGCGGGGCGCCCTTCATCTGCACCCGGTGGCGGAGCCCCTCCACCTTCGCCAGCTTGCGGATCTGCTCGGGGGAGTCGGCCAGCAGCACCCGGGCCTGGCAGTGGCCGGCCACGTAGCCGGCCTGGTGCGCGGTGGCGGTGGTGTACAGCGGGGCGGGCACCGCGCCCGCCGCCATCGCCGCCAGGTCGGCGACGAGCCACTCGGGGCTGTTCCAGCCGACGATGCACACCGCCTCGCCCGCCTGGACGCCGAGGCGGATCAGGCCGCGGGCGACCAGGCGGACCTCGTCGGCGTACTCGCGCCAGGTGATCTCCCGCCACCGCCCCGCCACCTTCTCGCGCAGCGCCACCGCCTGCGGCTGCCGCCGCGCGGTCTCGAAGAGGACGTGGACGATGGACCTGGGGAGGGCGTCTGGCATGGAGTGGCCAGGGCGATCCTGTCGCGTCCGCCGGTGCCCCGTCAAACGGCCGCGGTCAGCCCCCGGACGGGCTGGGCTTCCGGAACTCCCCGTGCCGTCCGGCCCCGGTCGCGAACTCCCGGGCGCCGGCGAGCGACTCGGACAGCAGCACCTCCACCCCGCCGCGGTGCTCCGCCCGCAGCGCCTCGGCCAGGGAGAGGTCGAGCTGGCCGTAGGCCGAGGCCCGGTCGACCCGCATGCAACGCTGCGGGAAGGCGGCGATCTCGCGCGCCAGCTGCTCGGCCGCCTGCCGCGAGGTCCCCGCCGGCACCACCCGGCTCACGAGCCCCATCTGCAGGGCCTCGGCCGCGCCCACCGGCCGGCCGGTGAGGATGAGGTCGAGCGCCCGGCCGAGGCCGACGACGCGGGGAAGCCGGACCGTGCCGCCGTCGATGAGCGGGACGCCCCAGCGCCGGCAGAAGACGCCCATCACGGCGTCCTCCTCCACCACCCGCAGGTCGCACCACAGCGCCAGCTCGAGCCCGCCGGCCACGGCGTGTCCGGCGACGGCGGCGACGACCGGCTTGCCGAGCTGGAGCCGGCTCGGCCCCATGGGCCCGTTCCCGTTCTCGTCGATCTCGTTGGGCGTTCCGGCGGCGATGGCCTTGAGGTCGGCCCCGGCGCAGAAGGTGCCGTGCTCCCCGAAGAGCACCGCCACCCGCGCTTCCTCGTCGCGGTCGAAGGCCTGGAAGGCCTCCACCAGCGCCGCCGCGGTGGGGCGGTCGACGGCGTTGCGCACCTCGGGGCGGCTGAGGACGACGGTGGTGACGGGTCCCTGCTTCTCGACGCGGACGGCGGCCATGGCGCGAAGCCTAGCAGCGCCGAGGCTCCGGCGTCAGCCCGCCCGCTGCCACCGGGGCGGCCACCCCTCGCGCAGCGCGAAGAGGGCGAAGGTGACCGCCCAGGCCCCCACCACGTCGATGGAGTAGTGGATGTGGGCGAGGAGGACCGAGAGGACCACCAGCAGGTGGGCGGCCAGCGCCACCCAGCGCAGGCGCTGGCGGTCCAGCAGGTAGAGGAACAGCAGGAAGGTGGTGGCGGCGTGCCCCGAGAAGAACAGGTCCTTGGTGAGGTAGGCGGCGGCCGATCCCCGCTGGAACACCCCCAGCGGCGAGAGCAGCTCCAGGTAGGCGGTCGCGAAGTCCCGGCCGCCGATGCCCGGCCCGGCGTGGACCGGGTCGGGCGGCCCGAGACCGGTCAAGGCGATGGCCACGCCGCGGGCCAGCGAGACCAGTCCGCCGGTCACCATGTACCGCACCCAGCGCCGCGGCTCCTCGAGGAGCAGCAGCGCCGTCAGCGGCAGGTAGGCGAGCAGCCACAGCCAGTAGTTCAGCCGGTCCACCCAGGGCAGGTAGGGAAGGTGGGCCAGCGCCAGGTCGGGAACCGTGGCGGCCGGCCGCAGCTCGTTCCACAGCGCCAGCGCGGTCATGGCCGCGTAGGCGGCGTAGCGGAAGGCGAGCGCCCCCAGGATCCGCGGCCACAGCCGCAGGACGGCCCGCAGGCTGCGCCCGGGGAGCGGCCGGCGGCCGAAAGGACGTCGAGGATCGACTGGCGCACGCTGTCCTCGGCGATGACGGCGATGAGGGCGGCGTTGCGGGCCCGCTGCTCGGCGTCGGTGACGGCCAGGTTGTCCACCGCGCCCGCCCGGTAGGCCTGGTTGGAGAGGTCCAGCGCCTGCTGGGCGCTGTCGGCCCCGCGCCGGGCCGCCTCGTAGGCGGTGCGGCTGCGCCGCAGCGCCTCGATCGCGGTTCGCACCTCGGAGCGCGCCTGCCGCTGCACCCCGTCGAGCTGGGCATCCGCCTCCTTGGAGAGCGCGTCCCGCTCCTTCAGCTGGGAGGGCCGTAGCCAGCCGTCGAAGAGAGTCCAGGAGAACACCAGCTGGGCCTGCCAGCCCTGCGTCGGCGTGGTCAGGGTGGCCGGGTCCTGGATGAACCCCTGCAGCGTCCCCAGCAGGTTCGGCAGCCAGTCGGTCCAGCTGTCCTTGTAGACCCGGGAGGCCACGTAGGCGGTGGCGGCCGCCGCCTTGACGTCGGCGCGAGACTCGGACTCGTTCAGCGCCTGAGCCTGATCCGGCAGGTCGGGGAGGCCCGGCACGTCGGCGGCGTCGAGCGGCCGGTTCTCCCCGCAGAGCTGACCCAGCGCCTCCTGCCCGCGGACCAGCAGCACGTAGGCCGCCTCGAGCTGGACCTGGCTGGCGGCCAACTCCTGCTCCGCCCGGGAGACGTCGAGGGCGTTTCCCACCCCGCCGCGCCGGCGCTCGAAGGCGTAATCGAAGTGGGCCTTGGAGGTCTGGACCGCGAGCTGGCTCACCTCCACCGCCCGCCGCTGGGCGACGATGCTGAGGTAGGTCCGCCCGGCGCTGATGGCCACCGTTCGCCGGACGCTGGCGTCGCTGGCCACGGTCGCGTCGAGCGCCTGCGAGGCGTGGGCCCACTGGGCCCACCGGCTCGGGGCCACCAGCGGCAGCGCCAGCAGCCCGGTGCCGTTGGCCTGGCCCGCCGGCAGGACCACCCGGCCGCCGGAGGTCCGGTCGGAGTCCAGGCGGGTGAGGGTCCCGGTGACGCCCAGCGTGGGCAGGGACTGCGAGGCGACCTCCCCGACGAAGCCATCGGCGCGGCGGATCTCCTCGGCCGACACCACCGTGCTGGTGTTCCGCGCCATGGCGCGCCGGACCGCCTCGGCGAAGGTGACCCGCTCGATGCCCCCCGCCGGCGGGGCGGCCGCCTCCGGTGGGGCCGCCAGCGCGGCGGCGAGCAGGAGTGCCTGGGCCAGCATCATGTGGCCGCCTCCGCCGTGCCCTCCTCGGGCTCCTCCTCGGGCGGGTGCGGCGTCGAGAACCGCTCGAGGAGCGTGTACAGGGCCGGGATGAGGAACAGGGTGAAGAAGGTCGAGACGGTGAGCCCGCCGATGACGGCGCGGGCGAGCGGCAGGTTGGTCTCGCTGCCCTCGCCGATGCCCAGCGCCATGGGGAGCAGGCCCACGATGGTGGCGATGGTGGTCATGAGGATGGGGCGCAGCCGGGTCTTCCCGGCCTCGATGGTCGCCTCGATGAGCGGCCGGCCTCGGGCGCGCAGCACGCGGGCGAAGTCCACCAGCAGCACGCCGTTCGAGACCACGATGCCCACCATCATGATGATGCCCATGAAGCTGTTGACGCTGAGCGAGGTGTTGGTGAGCCACAGGGCGATGAACACGCCGCTCACGCCCAGGGGCACCGAGAACATGATCACCAGGGGGTCGAGCAGCGAGCGGAACTGGGAGGCCAGGATCATGTAGACGAGGGCGATGGCCATCAGGGCCGCCAGGGCCAGGCCGGCGAAGGCCTCCTTCTGGGCCGCGGTCTGGCCACCCAGGGCGGCGGTGAAGCCGTCGGGCGGCGGGGTCTCGTCCAGCACCTTCTGCGTGGCGACGCTGGCGGTGCCCAGGTCGATGCCCGGGGCGACGTTGGCGGTGACGTCGACGATCCGCTGCAGGTACTTGCGGTTGATGAGCACCGGCCCGGAAGAGCGCTTCACGGTGGCGATGTTGGCGAGCGAGACCACCTGCCCCGACGGGGCGCGCACGAAGACGTCCGACAGGTCGGAGACGTGGTCCCGGTAAGGGTCGTCGAGCCGGACGTTGATGAAGTACTGGTTTCCGGTCTTGGCGTCGGTGAAGGGGATGGGGGCGAACTGGGTGTTGCCCACCAGGCTGGTGAGCACGCTCTGCGCCACCTGCTGCTCGGTGATCCCCAGCAGGCCCGCCTTCTCCCGGTCCACCACCACGTCCAGCTCCGGGTAGTTCTCCTCGCGGGAGACCTGCAGGTCGGTGAGCAACGGCCGCCCGTCCGGTCCAGCCAGGCCGCGGAGCCTGGCGAGGAGCCGCTTGGCGTACTCCCCCCCGGCCTCCAGGTCGTAGCCCACGATCTCCACGTCGATGGGGGCCGGCGAGCCGAAGTTGAGAATCCGCTTCACGATGCCGCCGATGAAGAAGTAGGCCTGGGTCCCCGCCAGCGACTCGCGCAGGGCCTGCCGCACCTTGTCGGCGGCCGCCGTGTCGGCGATGTGCCGGTTGGTGGAGGGCGTGAGGTACACGTTCACGCTCCCGGTGTGGGGCCCGGTGTTGGCGGTGAAGAGGGCGGTGCGACCCAGCGGGAGCCCGGTGGTCGAGATGACGGTGTTGAAGACCGGCCTGCCGTCCTTGGCCTTCACGTCCCCCAGGGCCCGCCGGATGTCGTTCTCGATCCGCTCGGTGATCTTCTCGCTCATCTCCACCCGGGTCCCCACCGGCGCCTTGAAGTTCACCTGGAACTGGCTCTCGTCGGTCTCCGGGAAGAACTCGGTGCCGATGCGCCTCCCGAGCAGGAGCGAGCCGGCGAAGAAGAGGAGGATGGCGGCGATGACCTTCCAGCGGTTCCGCAGCACCCAGGCGAGGGCGCGCCCGTAGGCCTCGTCGAGGCGCTCCAGCTGCCGGGCCACGTGGGCCTTGAGCCCCTTGCCGTGCGGGTCGTGCTCCTCGGCGCGCAGGTAGCGCAGGCAGAGGAGCGGCGTCACCGTGCGCGAGACGAAGAAGCTCATGATGAGCGAGAAGGCGATGGTGAGCGCCAGCGGCACGAACAGGTTGCGCGCCACCCCCTGGAGGAACACCACCGGGAAGAACACCACGATGGTGGTGACGGTGGAGACGAAGATGGGCATGGCCACTTCCTGGGCTGCGGCCAGGACCGCCGAACGGCGGTCGCCGCCCATGGCCAGGTGTCGGTGGATGTTCTCCAGCTCCACGATGGAATCGTCCACCAGCCGGCCCACCCCCAGCGCCAGGCCCCCCAGCGTGAAGACGTTGAGGGTCTGGCCGGTGAAGTAGAGCAGGACGAAGGTGGCGACGATGGAGAGCGGGATCGCGACCGAGATGATGCCGGTGGCCGAGAAGCTCGCCAGGAACAGCAGGATCACCAGCACCGCCAGGAGGCCGCCCTGCACCGCTTCGTGCTCCAGCGAGCTGATGGCGGCGCGGACGTAGGCCGACTGGTCGAAGGAGGTCTCGAGCTTGACGTTGGGGGGGACGCCCCTCAGGTTCGGGAGCGCCTTCCGCACCGCGTCCACCACCGCCACGGTGTTGGCCCCCGGCTGCTTGAGGATGCGGAAGTAGACGGCCCGCTTCCCGTTGATGCGGGCGATCTCGGTCTGGTCGGCGGTGGAGTCCACCACCCGGGCCACGTCGGAGATCCGCACCGGAGCGGGGCTCTCCCCGGCGACAACGCGGGCAGCCGGCCGAACCACCACGTCACGCAGGGGCCGCGCCTCGCCGAACTGGGTGTTGGAGAAGACGTTGTAGTCCCGCTCCCCGGCCCGCAAGGTGCCGCTCGGCAGCAGCAGGTTGGAGCTGCGCACCGCGTTCACCACGTCGAGGATGCCCAGGCTGCGGGCCCGCAGGGCGTCGCGCTGGACCAGCACCTCGATCTCGCGCACCTTGCCGCCGCCGATGGGGGTGCTGGCCACGCCCTTGATTCGCTCCAGCTGCGGCTCCACCACGTTGTAGCCCAGGTCGTAGAGCTGCTTCTCGTCCAGGCCCTCTCCGCTCATCGAGACCAGCAGCACCGGGATGTTGGTGATGTCGAACTTGACGATGAAGGGCTGGTCGATCCCGGGCGGGAGGGTGTTCAGGATCTGCGCCACCCGCTGCTGCACCTCGAACTGGGCGTTGTCGAGGTTGGTCCCGAACTGGAACCACACCGTCACGGCGGAGAAGCCCTGCTTGGAGACGCTCTCCACCCGGTCGACCCCGGGCGCGGCCGAGACGGCGCGCTCGATGGGGACGGTGATGGTCTTCTCCACGTCGGCCGGGCCGGCGCCGGTGTAGAAGGTGGCCACCCGGATCTGCGGGATGTCGATGTTGGGGAAGAGGTCGACGCTGAGCCGGGTCAGCGACACCCACCCGAGGGCGAGGGTCGCCAGCGACATCATCAGGATCAGCACCGGATTGCGGAGCGCCAGGCGCGTCAGCCACATGGCTCTTTCCCGATCCCGGACCTACGGAACGCGCGAGAGCGGCGCCCCGGTGTAGGGGTTCACGTCCAGCTCGGCCTTGACGGTGTTCCCGTCCGAGAGCACGTCCATGCCGGCGGTGACGATCCGGTCGCCCGGCTTCAGCCCGGAGGTCACCTCCAGCCAGTCGCCGCCATCGACCCCGGTCCGCACCTCGACCCGCCGCACCTTGTCGCCCTCCAGGGCGAAGACGTAGCTCCGGTCGTTGCTGATCTGGATGGCGCCGGCCGGCACCACCACCGCGTCCTTGTGCACCTCGGTGGTGATGAAGCCCCGCCCGTACATCCCGGGGCGCAGCTCCCCCGGGTTCTGGATGTGAACCTCGGCGTCGAGGGTGCGGGTCACCGGGTCGAAGGCCGGAGAGAGCCGCACCACCTTCCCCGAGTAGAGCTTCCCCGGCATCGCGTCGAGCTCCACCTGGGCTTGCTGGCCCACCCGGAGTCCGGCCACGTCGCGCTCGTTGACCGGGATGAAGACTCGCAGCACGTCCATGCGCTGGACGGTGAGGATGGTGCCGGTGCCGGCGTTGGGGCCGACCAGGACGCCCGGATCGAGGCGCCGCACCGCCACCACCCCGTCCAGCGGCGAGGTGATCTTGGTCTCTCCGAGCCGGACCCCGAGCGCCGCCAGGTTGGCGCTGGCCGACTGGTAGGCGGCCTGGGCCGACTGCTGCTCCTGCACCGAGACCACGCCGGAGGGAGCGAGCTTCTCGGCCCGCTCCCGGTTGGTCTTGGCGAGCTCGAAGGCCACCCGGGCCGCCTCGAGCTGGTCGGGGAGGTCGGAGGGCCGGACCAGCGCCAGGAGCTGCCCCGTACGGACGCGGTCGCCGCGGTCGACCAGCACCGCGTCCAGGTAGCCGAGCGTCTTGGCGCCCACCTCCGCCTGGACCAGCGGCCGGAGGTCCACCGGCGCGCGGATCTCCACCGGGACGTCGCGCACCTGCACCGAGGCCGCGGTCACCACCGGCGGAGGCCGGACGCGCGGCGCCTGCTGGCCGCGGCCGCACCCGCCCGCGATGGCGACGGCGAGGAGGAGGGCGAGGAAGGGCCGAGGAAGGCGCAGCCTGGACATGGGCACGAAAAGACAGGATTAGTGCGAAGTCCGCGAAAAGACAACATCTCCCTCGACGGCTACAAGTTTCTTCACCAACCAACGCGCGCTCGGCCGGCGCGTCGCGCTCCCGGCTTTCAGGACCGGGCCAGGTCGCGCACCAGCTTGGGCTGGACCCCGGTGGCGGCGAGGAGCGCGTCGAGGCGCTCCTGCGCCTCGGCCCCGCGCGCCCGCACCTTCTCGCCCAGGATGAGCTCGTTCTTGAGCGAGTGCTCCCATCCGGCGAGCTCGGTGACGGTGACGCGGTACCCCCGTGCCTCCAGCGCCAGGGCGCGGATCACGTTGGTGAGGTGCGAGCCGAACTCCCGGCGGTGCCAGGGGTGCTCCTGCAGCGCCGCCAGCGCCGGCGAGGCGATCTTCCCCCGCGAGAGCTGGCGGGCCACCTCGGCCTGGCAGCAGGGGACCACCGCCACGTGGTCGGCGTTGCGGCGGATGGCGAGCAGCAGGGCGTCGTCGGTTGCGGTGTCGCAGGCGTGCAGCGCGGTGACGAGGTGCAGGCGCGCGGGCAGCTCCGCCTCGTCGAGCGCGGCGCAGAGGAAGCGCATCCGCCCGAATCCGAGCCGCCGCGCCCGCTCCTCGGCGGCGGCGGCCAGCTCGGGCCGGCTCTCCACCGAGAGGATCGTCCCCTTCCCGGCCGGCCCGAGGAACAGCTCGTGGAGGATGAAGCCCAGGTACCCCTTCCCGGCCCCGCAGTCCACCAGCACCGGGTCGGCGAAGCGGGCCAGCACGTCCTCCACCGCCGGGGCGAGCAGCCGCACCAGGTGGTTCACCTGCTTGAGCTTGCGCAGGCTGTCGGCGTTGAGGTCGCCGTCGCGGGTGAGGAGATGCAGCTCCTGGAGCAGGGCGGTGGACTCCCCGGGCAGCAACTCGCGGCGAACCGCCTCGCCCTTCACCTGGCGGCGCATGCGCCGTTCTTACCGCGCGCCGCGGCGTTGCGCCAGGCGGCGCGGGCCGCGAGGTCCGCCCCAGGTCACTCCAGCGCCAGCGCCGGGACCGCCATCGCCGCGTGGATCGCCTGGCCGCGGACCGGGACGCGGGCGCGGTACCAACGCCCCCGCTCGTCGCGCACGTCGACCGTACCGTCCTCCACCGCGCCGCTCTCGGAGATCTCGCGCAGGAAGGCCTCGGTGGCGTCCGACGCGCTCCAGGCGCGGACGTGGCCGCTCACCATCCGGCGTGGGGAGGAGTAGGAACAGGTGAAGGATCGCTCGCGCTTGATCGACATGATCGCTCCTCGATGGTCGAGGGCGTTCTATTCGCGATCGGAGCCGGGCACAACGCCCCGAAGGGCGCTTTCGAAGCACTTCCCGGAGTTCACCGAATCGTCACCGGCGCGCCACCGGCGGGCCACCGGCGCCGGCCGCCCCCGGGAATCAGCGCCGGTGCACCTCGAGCTCCGGGTGCTTCTCCATGAGCTCGGCGTAGGTCCCGGGGAAGTCGAGGATGGGCTCGCCCCGGCGGACCAGCCAGATCCGGCTCGCCACCTCGGCGATGAGCTCCTGGTCGTGGGTGACGAACAGGGCGGTGCCCTCGTAGCGGTCGAGGCCCTCGGCGAGCGAGTTGATCGCCTCGAGGTCGAGGTGGTTGGTGGGCTCGTCGAGGACCAGCACGTTGTCCTTGAAGAGCATCAGCTTGGCGAGCAGGAGCCGCACCGTCTCCCCGCCGGAGAGGGTGTCGGTGGGCTTCATCCGCTCCTCGCCCGAGAAGAGCATGCGGCCGAGCAGCCCCGAGATCTCCTCGTTGGAGAGCTTGTCCTCGAGTGCGCGCAGCCACCCGAAGGCGGTGGTGCCGCCGGCCACCACCCCGGCCTGGTCCTGCGGCAGGTAGCCGACCTGCGCCTGGTGCCCCCAGCGCAGCGAGCCGGCGTCGGGAGCGAGGTCGCCCACCAGCATCTTCACCAGCGTGGACTTGCCGGCGCCGTTCTTGCCGATGACCGCCACCTTCTCGCCGCGGGTGACCAGCGCCGAGAAGGGCTGGACCACCTCCAGCTCGCCGAAGCCCTTGGCGATCCCGTCCACCTCCAGCGTCTGC
>Ga0316626_10000674_pt1 | contig 13907 bp, 10 predicted proteins | sample OWC_Aug_T1_C1_D5_FD_207656 | JGI IMG/M metagenome (GOLD analysis project Ga0316626, IMG submission 207656) | Wetland soil microbial communities from Old Woman Creek delta, Ohio, United States - OWC_Aug_T1_C1_D5_A | ecosystem: Environmental > Terrestrial > Soil > Wetlands | place: USA: Ohio...
CGCCGGGGAGTTCCGGGAGAAAGCCGTGGAAATTCAGTTCGCCCTGATAGCGTGACTTGGCGCGCGCGAGCAGTGGAGCAAGCGACAGATCGGGCTCGTTGCTGAAGAGAGCAGACCAGTCCTGCCGCGCGAAAATCTGTTCTATTTCAACGGCTCGATAGCCGAGGGCGTACAGCCCGCCCACGAGTGCGCCAAAGCTGGTGCCGGCGATACAGTCGATCCGGATGCCCTCCTGCTCCAGTACCCGAAGAGCTCCGATGTGGGCGGCGCCCCGTGCGCCGCCTCCGCTGAGAGCCAAGCCCACTTTCAGCGCGGGACGTTCCGCCGGCATAGCCCGGGGCGCACCAAGGGATATCAGGATGAGCAGAAAAAAACGCAGCCGGACTCGTGATATGGGCATCAACTGCACGCTCCACGTCGGGGAATGCCTTGCAGGATCCATTATACGTGGCGAAGGGTGGAATCGGATGGCGGATGTTTCTGCCGGGGACGGGCGGCGCCCGTCGAGTTGCAGCGTGTTTGCAGGAGTGCCTGCCTGCGATGCGGGTTGAGGGGCATCCGGGCTGCCATGACAAAAGAAGTGGCGGGAGATCGCGCCTTACGGTCATTCCGTGCACTTTGTGACTTCGGCGGGGTGCTGCTGCGCCCGCAGGTCCGGTTCATCGAGGCTCCTGTCCGAGCGGGGATTGTGCGCTTGAACACAGCAATGGGACGGCCGATACCGATATGATGGATTGTGACGCCTTTCACAATCCATCGACAGGAGGGTCTCATGTCGCGTCGTACTCATGCTTTGGCCCTGGCAGTGCTCCTGGCGGGGTGCATTCCGTCCGGCTTCGCATTTGCGTCCCCTGCGGAGAATACCACCTACTATTTCCCCCAGGTGGCAGACGGCAGGAGCGGTTCCACGTATTACACCACCGAATTTCTGTTCAACAACGCTCAGAATACGGAGACCACGCTGACTCTGAGCTTCTTTTCCAACGCCGGATCTCCCTGGACGGTGGATCTGCGCAGCAACGACCGGGGGGATGCTCCCGGACTGACGAACTCGGCGACAATCAGACTCCAGCCGTGGGAAACCGCCAATTACTACACGGCCGGCACGGGTGCGCAGGCCGTCGGATGGGCGGTGGTACAATCGTCGCAGCCGCTGGTCGCATCATCGGGCTTCACCTATTACGTTCAGGGATCCCCACCTAAGCTGCTCTGGCAGGCCGGGGTGTTGCCGGCCCCTGCGGCCACCCAATTCTCATGCGAAGCGAACGTCAGCACAGTCCGCGATCTTTTTGAGGGTGTCGCGTCGGATACCGGTTTCGCCATCGCGAATCCAAGCGCGGCGGAGGCCAGGATCACGGTGAACCTGATTCCACGCTATGGTGGAGCACCTGCCGTGCAGACGATCGTCGTGCCGCCGGGAGGCCACACTGCCCGGTTCTTGTCGGAGCTGTTCCTTGGTTTCTTTTTCGGCAACACGTTCCACGGAACCGTCCGGTTTTCCAGCAACGTCAACGTGGCGCTGGTGGCACTCCGCCGGTCTTATGGGGCAGGGAATGACGTCTATTCTTCCGTTCTTCTGCAGCCCGAGGAAGTGGTCAGCCGCAATCTGATCTATGACAGGGAGGACAATTCCTCCTTCAGCCTCGCGCAGGCAGTCACCGCGCCTGTGGAGATTTCCGGCACCCTGAATTATCACGACGACACGTCCGACAGCGACTACTACGCCGTTTTCGTGCCGGCGAGCCGTACTCTGACCGCATATCTGCTGACAGACATGATCGGATCCCCGATAGACAACGGCATGATCCTGTATGGACCGCATCTCTCTCAGGTCAACATCTCCGATAACACGTTTCCACTGATGAAGGACGGATTCATCAGCCACACCGCGACGCTCTCGGGAACCTATTATGTCCGCGTCGGCGGTTTTAACGGAACCGCCGGGAGAGGGCTCTTCTATCGCCTGTTCCTGAAGGTCAAGTAGAACGGAGGGCGTCCCGGTTGCCGTGGGACGCCCTTGTGCGGCTGGTGGTGCGGAGAGAGGGCGCCGACTGCGGAATCCCGCCGGAAGCCCGAGGTCTCCCCTACTTTTCTGCGCGGCGCCGGAGAAAGGCGGGCTGGTCCAGGTCGCTCTTCAGGGATGCGAGGCGGTAATCAATGGATCTCTCCGATGCCCCGTGAAATTCAAGCCCGGCGTTGCGCCCGAGAACGTCTGCCTGCGGGCTCAGCGGGATCACGTTGGAACCTCTCAGCGATTCGCCGGCAGCGCGGGCGTTGAATCCGGTGGCGATAACGGTGATCTTGATCCGGTCGCCTGCCGATTCGTCGTACACAGCGCCGAAAATGGTGTCCTCGGGATCGGCGGCCTCCTCGATGATTTTGGCTGCGGCGTCGACCTCCTGAAGCTTGAGAGAGCCGCGCGTGGCCGTGATGTTGATGAGGACGCCCTTTGCGCCCCGGATCGAAGTCTCCTCCAGGAGGGGGCTGGCGATGGCGCGCTGCGCCGCCTCGACAGCACGGTTTTCCCCCTCGGCCACTCCGGTCCCCATCAGCGCCATGCCTTTGCCGGCCATGATGGTCCGGACGTCGGCGAAATCGACATTGACGATGCCGGGAAGCGTGATGATGTCGGAGATGCCCTGGACAGCCTGGCAGAGTACGTCGTCGGCGTAACGGAACGAGTCTTCCAGGAGCGCCTCGCTTCCCATGGCGTAGAGCAGTCTCTCGTTGGGGATCGTGATCAGGGTGTCAACGACTTCTTTCAGCTCGGTGATCCCCTGGTCCGCGTGCGCCCCCCGTTTTTTCCCTTCGAAATTGAACGGCTTGGTGACGACGCCCACGGTGAGGGCGCCGAGTTCGGTCGCCAGGCTTGCGACGACCGGCGCCGCCCCGGTGCCGGTACCGCCGCCCATGCCGCAGGTGATGAAGACCATGTCCGCGCCGTCGATGACTTCGATGATCCGTTCGGTGTCCTCGAGCGCAGCCTGGCGGCCGCGTTCCGGTATCGCGCCGCACCCCAGGCCGTTGGTGAGTTTGGCCCCGATCTGCAGCTTGATGGGAGCCAGCGAGCTGCGGAGAGCCTGTAAGTCTGTGTTGGCGGCGATGAAGTCCACACCTTCGATTTTCGCCTGTATCATTCGATTCACCGCATTCCCTCCGGCGCCCCCGATTCCGACCACCTTGATGCGGGCCGGAGGCTGCCTGTCGGTGTCGAAACTGAACTTTGGTGCCGTTTCGTCAAACCGCAGCTTTTCCCCTTGCATGGTATCTCCTTTACTTGAATTCTAACTGCTTACCCACGACAGAAACCGATTCACAATCCAGGGGGGCGAGTTTGCCCTGCTCGTGCGCGCCCGGAGTTCGCCGCCGTCCTGAACCGCGACCAGGATCAGGCCGACGGCCGTCGCGTACACGGGATGGACCAGGTCATCGGGAAGGCCCGGCAGACCCTGCGGCAGTCCTAGCCGCACGGGCATCCCCAGGATCTGCTCGGCCATCGTCGGCAGTCCTTCCAGGAGGCTCCCGCCGCCGGTAAAGACTGCGCCGGAGACGAGCTGGTCGCGGAAGCCGGAACGTGCGATCTGGTCTTTGATGAGCTCGAGCACTTCGATGGCCCGATCCCGCAGGATCTGGCAGGCGGTGCGGCGAGGGATGTCGCGCGCGCCCCTCATGGCGACGCCCGCCACTTCCAGAACTTCATCGTCGGCGACGTGGTCCACCAGAACATGGCCCCATTCCCGCTTTACGCGTTCCGCCTCTTCCATAGTGCTCCGCAGGCCGACGGCCAGGTCGCGTGTGAAGTGAATCCCGCCGACCGGCAGCGCAGATGAGTGGCGCATGGCGTCGCGCGTGATCAGCGCGATGTCGGTCGTGCCGGCGCCGATGTCGATCAGGGCCACTCCCAGCTCTTTTTCATCCTGTGTCAGGACCGCGTGTGCGGCGGCGAGCTGCGGCAGAACAATCTTCCTGACGCGCATTTGCGCCTTGTTCACTGCGTTGATGAGGTTTTGTGCCAGCCTGCTGTCGCACGTCACTACATGCACATCTGCATCCAGGCGCTCTCCGGTCAGCCCCACGGGAGCCCGTATGTCTCCCCTGCTGTCCAGGAAGAATTCCTGTGGCAGCACGTGTATGATCTCCCGCTCGGCCGGGATGGGAACTGTCTGGGCTGCATGGATGACCTGGGAGACGTCCTCCTGCGTGACCTCGTGTTGCCTGCCGTTGACAGCAACTGCGCCGCGGCAATTGAAGCTCTGGATGTGGTCGCCCGAGAAACCGACCGTGACCCAGTCGATGGAGACGGAGGCCTTGAGTTCCGCCTCCTGGCCTGCCTTCCGGATGCTCTCCGCCGCATCCTCCAGGTTCACGATGATGCCTTTTTTGATTCCGCCGGATTCGGCATAGCCGCTGCCGATGATTTCCGGGCGGTGATCCGGTCGGCAGCGGGCGATCAGGCAGCAGACCTTTTCGGTGCCGACATCCAATCCGCACGCGATGATTTCTTTTTTCTTCACGGCTGCATCCACTCCATCAATTCCTGCTGGCGGTCTTTATCCCCGCCTCCGCCGCGCCCTGGTCGGCCGCGGTCTCCTTCGGTTTGAACACGATGGTCGGGTAGAAGCGGAGATCCGCCCAGAGGATTTCTCCGTGCTGGGATTTTGCCTCCCCATACCTGGCCGCGAACGCCTGGAACCGCTTGAGGAAATCCCGGTCCCCCATCGAGATCTCCGCCGCATCGTCGATCAGCAGGATCTTCACGTTGCCGATTTCCGACAGGTCCACCTCCGAAATGTTGCGCGTGTAGTCGGTTATGCCGGACTGGAGTTCCTTCAGCACCTCGACTCCAAGCCTGACGCGGGGAGTGTTCTCTTCCTGCCTTGCCCTGTAAGCCTCCGGATTGTCTCCCTTCAGGCCGCGGAAGACCGGCACGTCGAGCCTTCCGTAACTCGGGCCGAATTCATCCAGCAGGATTCCTTCGTTATCCAACAGGATCAGCTCCCCGCCGATTTCCGCGATCACCGAAGGGAGGCGCTCCTCGACGTAGATCTTGAGTCCCGCAGGCAGGATCCGTCGGATCTCGACGCGGCGGATCCAGTTCTCCTGCTCCAGGCGGCGGCGAAGGCCGTTCAGGTCGATCTGCAGGATGTTGGCGGGGAAGTCGCTGCGGACAATCGACTCGATCTTCGTTGGGTCGGCGTGACGGCAGCCCTCGATGTCGATGTTGCGGAGGGAGAGCAGGTTCGAAGTGGCTGCGTAGCGATAGCCGAAGAGGCCCGCCGCAGCGAGCATGCCGATCCCTGCCGCCACCGCGATCATCCTGGCGGCGGCGAAGATCCGTGCGGCCAGATTCCCGCTGCGCGCGGCCTTTTGAGATGCCCTCTTGCGCGCACCGCGTCTGCGGTCGGGAGGTACATCTACCGCCGGCCTTCCCGCCTCCCTGTTTACCTTACTGGTATGAATCTCCACGCCTTGCCTTTCGGTTTGCTACTCGACAGTGTGCCCAAGAAACTCTTCCGCCGCCTTCCAGACGTCCCCGGCGCCGAGGGTAATCAGCAGATCTCCTTCCCGCAGCTTCTCCCGCAGCAACCGCTGGGCGGTGGCGAAGTCGGGCGCGCATGTGACGTCCCGGTGCCCGTGCTTCTTGATGAGGGCGGTCAGCTTCTCGGCCGACACCCCTTCGATGACGTCTTCGCCGGCGGCGTAGATGGGCAGCACGATGACCACATCGGCGTCATAGAATGCGCGGGCGAACCCCTCTTCCAGCGCCCTGGTGCGCGTGTATCGGTGCGGCTGGAACAGCGCGACGACGCGCCGGTCGGACGATCCGCGCGCGGCGCTGAGCGTCGCGGCGATTTCCGTGGGATGGTGTGCGTAATCATCCACCACCAGGATTCCCCCGGTCTCTCCCCTGATCTGAAAGCGCCGGTCGGCGTTCTGGAATGTGGCCAGGGCAGCGCGGATTTTCTCGACCGGGACCTCCAGCTCGACACCGACCGCGACGGCCGCCAGCGAATTCAAAACCCCGTGTTGCCCGGGAACCTGGAGGGATATCGAGCCGAGCATCTCTCCGTGGAAACGGGCCTGATACAAGCAGCCGAAATCCCTGAACTCGACACGCGATGCCACGAGGTCGGCCTGTTTGATTGTGCCGTAGGTGAGGATGCGGCGTTCAATACGCGGGATGATGGCCTGGACATTCGGGTCGTCGAGGCAGAGAATGGCGGCGCCGTAGAACGGCACCTTGTTGACGAAGCGGACAAACGCCCCCTGAATATCTTCGAGACCCGAATAATGATCCAGGTGTTCCCGGTCGATATTTGTGACCACCGCCAGAGTCGGGCTGAGCTTTAGAAAGGAGCGGTCGCTCTCATCGGCTTCGGCGACGAGAAATTCGCCTTTGCCCAGCTTCGCGTTGCTGCCGAGCGCATTCAGCCGGCCTCCGATGACGACGGTGGGGTCGTACCCCCCGTGCACCAGGACTGTGGCGACCATCGAGGTGGTGGTGGTTTTGCCGTGGGCGCCCGCAACAGCCACGCTGTACTTGAGTCGCATGAGTTCGGCCAGCATCTCGGCACGCGGGATCACGGGAATCTGCAGTTTCTTCGCTTCCTGGATCTCCACGTTGTCGGATCGCACAGCCGAGGACACCACGACCACGTTCGCATCCCGCACATTTTCCGCGCGATGCCCGGAGTAGATCCTGCCTCCCAGCTCCGCAAGCCGCCGGGTGATGGAGCTCAAGCGGGTATCGGAGCCAGAGACCCGGTAACCGAGGTTGAGCAGCAGTTCGGCGATGCCGCTCATGCCGATCCCCCCGATTCCGACAAAGTGGATATGCTGGATTTTCTTGAACATCACCGGCTTTCCTTCCGCCCGCCGCCCCGTGCGAGTTCCTCGATCAGGTCCGAAATCCGGCGCGTGGCTTCCGGTCTCGCCAGCCGGCGCGCTCCCTCCTCCATTTTTTCGATCTCCTCCGGGTGATCCAGGTAATGACGCAATTCCGCCGCCAGCCGCCCCGGTTTCCACTCAATCTCGGGGATCAGCCTCGCCGCTCCCCTTTCCTGCAGAGCGCGCGCATTCCGGGTCTGGTGATCGTCTGCCGCGCCGCGGAAGGGAACAAGCAGAGCAGCCTTGCCGGAAGCAGTCACTTCGGCGACGGTGCTGGCTCCGGCCCGCGAGAGGATCAGGTCGGCCTCGGCGAATTGTCTGTAGATGTGCGGGAAGAACGCCTTGACCTCTCCCTCCACGCCTGCGTCCCGATAGGCGCTGCGCACCGGCTCGAGCTCCCTTTCTCCGGTCTGGTGTGTCAGTCTCAGGCCGGGGCTCAGATTCCTGAGCTCGGCCAGGTCGGCACAGACGATCCTATTGAGCGGGCGGCTGCCCTGGCTGCCGCCATAGATCAGAAGGCTGAGTTGGCCGGCGCGGTGCTGCCGGCGCGGCATCTCCTGGAACTCCGCGCGGACCGGGATGCCGGTGACCGCCGCCTTTTTGCCGAAAAACCGGACGGCTTCGGGGAGGGCCAGAGCGACGCGGTTGACCACAGGAGCCAAAAGCCGGTTCGCCAGTCCGGGATAGGCGTTCGGTTCGACGATCAGAGTGGGCTTCCCCAGCCACCACGCGGCCAGGACCACCGGGCCGGACGAATATCCGCCTACCCCTACCACGGCGGCAGGCGAATAACTGCGGATCAGACGCCGTGATTGCAGCAGACTGCTGGGAATCAGAAGAAAATTGCGCACAGCCGTCACTGCCCCCACCCGCTTCAGTCCCGCGGAAACGATGAACTCGACACGGAATCCTTCCTGGGGAACGATGCGGGCTTCCAGGCCCCGGCGCGTGCCGACGAACACGAAGTCGCGCGCGGGATCGCGCCGCTCGAGTTCCCGCGCCAGCGCGATGCCGAGATATAGGTGGCCGCCCGTGCCCCCGCCCGCAAACATCACCCGTTCCGATTTTGGATTTTGGATTGGGGATTTTGGATGTGAGGACATAAATTTCAGCGGTCCGTCGAGCTGTGCCGTTTTTCAAATGACAAAAACATTCCGTGATCCCCGATGGCCGGTCGGTTACGCCGCCTTGTCCGCATGATTGGAAATGTTCAGCAGGACGCCTGCCGCCATGAGATTCAACAGCAGCGAGGACCCTCCCTGGCTTATAAAAGGCAGTGCGATCCCCTTCGTCGGTGCGAGCGCAAGCACCATCGAGATGTTGATGAATGCCTGCAGCACCACCATGAGGGTAATCCCCAGAGCAAGATAAAAGCCGAACGGGTCGGGCGCCCTGAGCGCGATCTTGATGCCGCGATAGAAAAACACAACGAAGGCGATGCAGAGCAGGCTGGCGCCGACCAGCCCGAGCTCTTCCCCCACGATCGCGAAAATGAAATCACTCTGGGCCTCGGGCAGATAAAACAACTTCTGCCTGCTCGCCCCGAGCCCGAGGCCAAAAACACCGCCGCTGCCGATCGCCGTCAGCGCTTGCGAGATCTGCCATCCCGAGCCCAGCGGGTCGTGCGAAGGATTCAGGAAGGCAACCACACGCTCGAACCGGAACCGCACGCGCAACACCAGGAAATAGAGGAGGGGCAGGGAGAACAGCACCGCGGCTCCGACGTATTTCCAGCTCAATCCGGCGGCGAAGAGCAGCACGGCCGCCATCAGGAGCACGCACAACGCCTGGCCCAGGTCCGGTTCGACTGCAATGAGCGCCGCCAGCACCACCACCACCGCCAGGCACGGCATCAGCTTCCGCCAGGGTTCGTTGATCTCCGCTGCGTGTTTGTGGAGATACGCCGCCAGGAAGACGAGCAGCACGAGCTTGGCATTTTCCGAAGGCTGAATCGAGATAACTCCGTAGCGCAGCCATCGGTGGGCGCCGTTCAGGGCGGGCTGGAAGAGCACGAGCACCAGACTCACGACACTCACCGCCAGAAGGATTTTGATCAGTTTCTCCCTTTGCCAGAGATGATAGTCCGTGTTCATGAGCACGATCATGAGCGCATAGCCCATCACTGCCCAGATCAACTGGCGCACGAAGTAATACGCCGACATTCCGTCATGTCGAGTGGCGGCGATGACGGACGAGGCGCTGTAGATCATGACCAGCCCGAAAATGGACAACAGGCTGGTGATCAGGAACAGGGTCCGGTCGCTGCTCGCTCTGTATGCCATGGACCTTTCCGCTCAATTCGTAACTAGTTTGCGCACCGCTTCCTTGAAAACCCGGCCGCGATGCTCATAGTTCTGGAACATGTCGAAACTGGCGCAGGCGGGCGCGAGCAACACCACATCCCCCGGTTCCGCCTTCCTGCCTGCCATCCGCACGGCCTCGGGCAGGTCTGCCGCCTGCCTGGTCTCCACCAGGTCCGACAACGCCTCCCGGATCTTCCCGGCAGCCTCACCGACCACGATCAATTGCTTCACCCGCTCTGCCACCAGGGGACGCAGCGGCGCAAAATCCCCCCCCTTATCCCTTCCGCCCGCGATCAGGATGATATTGCGCGGGAATGCTTCGAGGGACTTCGCGGCGGCGTCGACGTTGGTGGCCTTGGAGTCGTTGAAAAACTGCACACCGCGGATTTCTGCCACCCATTCCAGCCGGTGCTCCACTCCGGAAAAGGACAGGACGGTCTCCGCCAGGCTTTCCGGCGCCGCTCCTGCCAAAAGGACCATGGTGGCCGCTGCCAGGACATTTTCGAGGTTATGAGTGCCCCTGAGCCGGACGGCGTCGGTGGCAAACAGATCCGATTCGCCCGTTCCGTCCCGGTACACCATGCGTCCGGCCCTGACAAAAACCCCGCGCCCGACCTCGCGTTGTCGGCTAAAGAGCACCGGCGCGGCCGCTACCTGCGCTGCCAGCGAAGCGGTGCGCGGATCGTCCGCATTCAGAACCGCGAAGTCTTCCGCGGTCTGGTTCATGAATATGCGCTGCTTTGCGCCGGCGTAGTCGGCGAACGTGCGATACCGGTCCAGGTGGTCCGGGGTCAGGTTGAGGATCGAGGCGATGTGGGGCCGAAGCCGTTCGATGCCCTCCAACTGAAAGCTGGAGAGCTCCACCACATAAATGTCCTCGGGTTTCGAAGCATCCACGAGACGGATCAGCGCATCCCCGATGTTTCCAGCGGCGTGGCTCCGGAATCCGGCTCCACGCAGCAACGCATCCGCGAGGGTCGCGGTTGTGGTTTTTCCGTTCGAGCCGGTAATGCCCAGGATCTTCCCCTTCAGGTGCCGGGAGGCAAGCTCGACCTCCGCAAGGATCGGGACTCCGGCCCTGCGGCTCTCATCGAAGCAGGGGTGCGCCAGCGGGACACCCGGACTGACGACAACCAGGTCGCAGGACCGGAAGCTCTCCGGGCGATGCCCGCCGGTTTCCAGCACAAGTTCACCCGACGCGCGGGCGAAGTCGCGCAGTGCGGCCAGAGGCTGGGCGAGCTCTTCCTCGGTCTTCACATCGGTGAGAACGACGTGTGCGCCGCGCGCCAACAGAAACTCGGCGGATGCGATGCCGCTCCGTGCAGCGCCGACGACCAGGACTCGCTTTCCGGAGTAATCGGGTTCCGGCTTCCCGGGCATCCCGAGGCCTTCTGTTATCAAAACCTCCTCCTCCCCCCGCCCTGTCAGCGCAGCTTGAGGGTCGTGAGACTGAAGAGAGCAAAGACGACGGCGGCGATCCAGAAACGGATCACCACCTGGCTCTCATTCCACCCTGCCAGTTCAAAATGATGGTGCAGGGGCGCCATCTTGAAAATTCGTTTTCCGGTGAATCGGAACGATCCCACCTGGAGGATGACCGACAGCGCCTCCAAAACGAAGAGGCCGCCGATCATCGGCAGCAGCAATTCCTGCTTGATGAGGACGGCGACCGTGCCGATGGCGCCACCCAGGGAAAGGGACCCGACATCGCCCATGAACAACTCCGCCGGATGTGCGTTGTACCACAGGAATCCCATTGTGGCCCCGACCATCGCGCCGCAGAAGATTGTCAATTCGGCTGCATACGGATTCTTGATCAGGTCGAGGTATTCCGCGAATCTGGCGTGGCTGCTGACATAACACAGCACCGTGAGCGCCGCCGCGGCGATGATCACGCAACCGGCTGCCAGCCCGTCCAGCCCGTCGGTCAGATTGACTGCGTTTGAAGCGCCAACCAGGATCAGCACCACGAAGATCGTGAGGGGAATCGGCAGCACACCCAGGGTCCAGACTGCCATCTCAGGAGTGAGGTTTTTGAAGAACGGGACGCTCAGCCTCGTGCTGAAAAGACCACCGCGGGCCAGGAAGTGAAGCGCCACGCAGATGCTCAAACCGATCAGGGCCTGGTACATGAGCTTTTTCTTGCCGGTAAGGCCCAGCGAATGCTTGCGGACGACCTTGAAATAGTCGTCGGCGAATCCGACCAGGCCGAACATCACCGTAGCGGTGACGGCTACCCAGACGTACAGGTTGGCCAGGTCGGCCCAGAGCAGTGTCGGCAGGAGTATGCCGACAAGGATCAGGATCCCTCCCATGGTCGGTGTGCCGGCTTTGGTCTGGTGTGAGGAGGGCCCTTCGGTGCGGATGTGCTGCCCGATCTGAAACTCCCGCAGACGCCGGATCAGCCAGGGGCCGAGAAGCAGACAGATCGCGAAGGCTGTAATGCTTGCGGCCGCAGTCCGGAAGGTCACGTATTGGAACACCCGGAAATGAGGGATAACCTGATATATCGAGTACAGCAGCCAATAAAGCATCAGCCGGCCATCTCCGAATAACCGGCACGCAGGGCGTGCACCATTTTCTCGAGGTGGACGCCGCGCGAGCCCTTGATGAGGACAAGATCTCCCGGCTGGATTTTCCGGAACACGAAATCGATCGCCGGATTGATCTCAGTGAAAAAATGGATCTGTGTTTCCGCCATTCCAGCCGCCGCCGCGCCGCGCACGATCTCCCGCGCGGCCCCCTGGACTCCCACCAGGATGTCCACGCCGCTTTTCCCGGCCTGCAACCCGCACTGGCGGTGCAGGGATTCCGAATCTTTGCCCAATTCCAGCATTTCTCCGGCCACGAGGATGCGCCGGGAATAGTGCGGGACGCGGCTGAAGGTTTCGATCATGAGCCGCAGAGCCTGCGGATTGGAGTTGTAGGAGTCGTCGATGACCGTGAATCCCTCGCGGAAATGCAGCACCTGGCCGCGCATGTGCGCCTGTTGCAGGTGGCGCATGCTCTCCACGATCTGCTCGAGGTCGATGGCATAGCGGTGCGCGAGGGCTGCGGCCGGGAGTGCGTTCATGACATAATGAAGCCCGCATACGGGAAGGACGGCGCGCCGGCTGACGCCCTCGCACACGAGGCGGAACCGGGTTTCTGTCAGTCCCGTGATTTCCACTGCTTCCGCCCGGATGTCAGCGGCGGCGGAGATGCCGAAGGAGATTGTGTCCCCGGGGAAGCGGCCGGCGATGTCGCGGACAAGCGGGTCGTCGGCGTTGTAGATCAGCGTCCCCCGCGCCCCGAGCCCCTGAGCGAGCTCTTCCTTGGCACGCGCGATTGCCTCCACGGACTCGAAGAATTCCAGGTGAACCGGGGCGATGTTCGTGATCACACCGAAGTCGGGCAGCGCGATCCGGCACATCTCGGCGATCTCGCCCGAAGCGCTCATCCCCATCTCGAAGATGCCGATGTGGTCCTCGGGGCTGAGACCGAAAACGGCCAGGGGGAGCCCGAACAGGTTGTTGAGGTTGCCGGGCGAGCGGTAGACGCTGAATTCCGTTTGCAGAACCTGGGCCATGAACTCCTTGGTGGTGGTCTTTCCCATGCTTCCGGTGATGCCGACCAGGCTTCCGCGCCACTGCGTGCGAACCTCGGCAGCCATGTCCCTGAGGGCCTTGTGTGTGTCCTGCACCTGCAACAGGATCCTGTCCGGGGGGAATTCCCCGGGGATGCTGAAGCGCCGGTCGACCACGGCGCCCGCGGCGCCCTTCTGGATTGCGCTCATCACATAGTCGTGCCCATCGTTTCGACTGCCGCGGATGGCAAAAAAGAGATCCGAAGGACGCAGCGTGCGCGTGTCGATCGATACCCCCGACAAGCTGGTGTTCTTTGAACCCGATATCAGGTTTCCGCCGGTGGCGGCTTCCATTTGTGCCGCGTTGAATTGAGCCATAACCAGATCCATCAAGATGGCAGTTGAAGGCCGAATGCCGCCGTACTTGCGATCGAGCACCGTCGGATTGTTGATGTAACTCGCCACGGTATCATTCTCCTCGCGCGCGGCGCAGTTCCCGGAGGAGTTCTCCTGCGACGGCGCGGTCGTCAAAGGGAAGCGCTTCTGCCCCGATCACCTGATAGCTCTCGTGCCCTTTCCCGGCGATCACGACGGCGTCCCCCGCAGCAGCCTGGCTCAGGGCGGCGCGGATCGCCTCGCGGCGGTCCGGCAGGAGCCTGTAGGGTGCCGCGCCGCGCTTCAATCCGGATTCGATCTCGGCCAGGATGGCCGCGGGATCCTCGCTGCGCGGATTGTCGGAGGTGGCGATCACAAGGTCGCTGAGGCGGGTTGCGATTTCTCCCATAAGGGGCCTTTTGCCGCGGTCCCGGTCTCCGCCGCAGCCGAAGACCGCTATCAGGCGGCCCCGGGTGAGCTGTCTGACGGTTTCCAGGAGTTTTTCCAGAGCGTCCGGCGAATGGGCGTAATCTACGATCACGGTGTACGGCTGGCCGCCCCGAACCGGTTCCAGCCGCCCCGGAACTCCGCTCAAGGACTCTATGCCGAGGCGCACGGCGTGCAGGGGAATTTCCAGGCTCAGCGTGGCAGCGGCGGCGGCCATGATGTTGTACAGGTTCGGCCGGCCGATCAGATGGCTCTCAATGTCCAGGTCTCCCCAGGGTGTCGAGAGTCGCAGCTCGATCCCGTCCGGCCGCGTCCGGCTGCTCCGCACG
>Ga0316626_10000676_pt1 | contig 13884 bp, 9 predicted proteins | sample OWC_Aug_T1_C1_D5_FD_207656 | JGI IMG/M metagenome (GOLD analysis project Ga0316626, IMG submission 207656) | Wetland soil microbial communities from Old Woman Creek delta, Ohio, United States - OWC_Aug_T1_C1_D5_A | ecosystem: Environmental > Terrestrial > Soil > Wetlands | place: USA: Ohio...
TGATGACGTCACCGTTATCGATTCAGTTCGTCATCCCCGTGGAAACGGGGACCAGTAATGAATTGAAAATCCTGGATTCCCGCCTGCGCGGGAATGACGGAAATAGAGTGCAAAATCGTTTTTCAAAAACCTGTTAAGGCTCAAGTCCATATCGAGTGGGCAAATTACGATGGATAGATCGGATTGTTGAGTCAACATCAGGTCTTTTTCCGCAAAAAGGCACAAAATACGCAGAGGTTGACGGCTCCTTATTTGCGACTATTGCGTTGACGCGGAGCGGCTGCTTTCTTGACATTATAAGACGAAGGTTATACTATATCCTGTCATGCCAAGCCGCCCCGAGAAACGCCGCTCCGCCTTCCTTCTCCTGGCATGCTGTCTTTCCCTTCTGTGGTCGGGAGGCTGCAAGAGACAGGAAGCTCCGCCCCTGGAGAAGCCGGAGACCGCTTCGCGTCAGGGGAAAACGCTGGTCATCGGCCTGATCCCCGAGCAGAACATCTTCCGGCAGATGGAGCGGTACGAGCCGCTCAGCCGCTACCTTTCCCAAAAGACCGGCGTCAGGATCGAGCTCACCGTCCTCCCCCGCTACGGCAACATCGTGCACAACTTCGTTGCCGCCGGCATGGACGGCGCGTTCTTCGGCAGCTTCACCTATTGCCTTGCCCACCAACGGGTGGGCGTGGAGGTGCTCGCGCGGCCCGAAAGCCTCGACGGACTGTCGACCTATCACGGCATGATCCTCGTGCGGAAGGACAGCGGCATCCGGAGCGCCCAGGACATGCGCGGCAGGCGCTTCGCCTTCGTGGACAAGGCGACCACGGCAGGCTACCTGCTTCCGCTCGCCTACTTCAATGATCATCAGATCGATTACCGCAGCTATTTCCACGAGACCTATTTCGCCGGCACGCACGAAGACGTCATTTATGACGTCCTGAACCGGAAGGCGGACGTGGGCGCCGCGAAGAACACCGTGTTCTCCCGCCTTGCAGCGGCCGACCCGAGGATCTCCCGCGAGCTGGCCGTCCTCGCGGTGTCTCCCGAGGTCCCGGAGAACGGCCTTGCGCTGCGCAAGGGCCTCGACGGCGCCCTCAAGAAGGCGATGCTCGATGCGCTGCTGACCATGCATGCCGACGCGGAAGGGAAAGACATTCTGAAGGCCTTCGGCGCGAGCCGGTTCATCAGGACCGTGGACGCTGATTACCAGGCGGTCTATGACTATGCCCGGGCGATCCGCCTCGACCTTGCCACCTATGATTATCTGAACGATTAATGAAGAAGAAGATCCTCATAAGTCTTGTGCTGTTCTCCCTCATCTTCCTGGCGAGCGGAAGCTACATCGTGAAGACCATCGAACGGGCGTCGTCCCGGATGGCGGAGCTCATCAAGCTTCACCAGATCGAGATCCTGCGGGAGCATCTGGCGATCGAGATCAAACGGGCCCAGCAGGACCTGTACCTGCGGAACACGCGGTTCGAGCGCCGCCTCGATACCATCGTCAACCACGTGCGGTCCATGAACACCGTGGTGAACACCTGCTTCGAATGCCATCATGAAGAATCGGTGATGCAGCGGCTGGCCTCCCTCCGGAGCCAGACCGAAGTGTTCAAGACCGCCCTGAGCCGGGTGTTCACGATCCGGGCGGACCGGCAGCGCCGCGAGGTGGAGGAGGACAGCGCGTACCGCGCCGGCGTCGACCTCGTGGCGGAGGTGAACCTCATCCGGTCCCTGACCCACGAAAGGCTCGAAGAGCGCACGCTGGCGGCGTTCTCCGAAGTGGCGAGCACGCGGGTCGTCATGTACGGCCTCCTTGCGCTCACCCCGATCGTGATCCTCGGCCTTTCGATGCTGTTCCTCCGGGGCGTCACGAAGCCCGTCGCCGCGCTGCTGACCGCCACGAGGCGGCTCAAGGGGGGAGACCTTGACTACCGGGTTCCGCCGCTGCACGATGAGTACGGCGAGGTGGCTGCATCGTTCAACGACATGGCGGCGTCGCTGAAGGAACAGTACCTGAAGATGCAGTGGGCGGAGCAGCTCTTCCTGCTCGGCGAACTGTCGGGCGGACTGGCCCACGAGATCAAGAACCCCCTGGCGGGCGTCAAGGCGTCGCTGGACGTCATCAGCGCCGACGAACACCTTCCCGCCGAGGACCGCGATATCCTGCAGAAATCCATCGAACAGATAAAGCGGATCGAGACGCTCATCAAGAACCTGCTCAATTTCGCCCGGCCGCCGAAACCCCAGTTCATGTCGGTCGATGTGAACAGCGTGCTCAACACGACGATCACCATGGCGCAGCGCCTTCCCCTGTTCTCCGACAACAACGGCCAGCCCATCCGGATCGTCCGGCTCCTTGACCGCCGCGTATTCGAGGTCACGGCGGACCCCTTCCAGCTGCAGCAGGTGTTCATGAACCTGCTCATCAATGCGGGCGAGGCCATGCCCCGGGGAGGCACGGTGACCGTCCGGACGTCGATCAATCCCCTGGCCCAGACGGTGAACATCACCGTCACCGACAGCGGCGAGGGCATGGACCCCGGCCTTGTCGAGAAGATCTTCCAGCCCTTCTACACGACCAAGTCGAAGGGGACCGGGCTGGGCCTTTCGATCACGAAGCGGCTCATTGAGCAGCACGGCGGGAGCATCCGCGTGATGAACAACCGCGACCGGGGCGTATCGTTCTCCGTCACGCTGCCGGCAAAACAGAAAGAGGCCATCACCGCATGAGCATGCCCTCGAAGATCTTCCTGGTCGACGACGACGAACTGATCGTCACCACGCTCACCAAGATGTTGAAGAAGGAGGGATACGACGTCCGATCCGAGAGCACGCCGAAGAACGTCGTTTCGATCGTCCGGACCTGGTCGCCCGCCGTCGTCATGCTGGACATCCGGCTCCCGCAGCGCAGCGGGATCGAGGTCCTGGAAGACATCGTCCGGGCGGGCCTGCGGACCCAGGTGGTCATGCTGACGGCCGACGACACCGCCGAGACGGCCGTCAAGGCCATGAAGCTCGGGGCCGTCGATTATCTGACCAAGCCGTTCAACATCGACGAGGTGAAGATCGTCATCAGGAACATCATCGACCGCGGAAAGCTGAAGCAGGAGGTCGATTATCTCCGGCGGGTCCACTCCGAGGTCTTCGACCGGGAGATCATCGGCACATCGCCCGCCATCCAGGAGCTGAAGGAGAAGATCGAGAAGATGGCGCATGCCTCGGTCTCGACCATCCTGATCACGGGCGAGAGCGGGAGCGGCAAGGAGCTGTTCGCGCGGTTCGCCCACCGGCTGATCCGCGAGAGCGCGCGGCCGGGATATGCCCCCTTCATCAGGGTGAACTGCGCCGCCCTCCCCGAGAACCTCCTCGAGAGCGAGCTCTTCGGCTATGAGAAGGGGTCCTTCACCGACGCGAAGTCTGACAAGAAGGGGCTGTTCGAGATGGCGCAGGGCGGCTCCATCCTGCTGGACGAGATCGGGGACATGAAGCAGAACCTACAGGCGAAGCTGCTGCGGGTGCTCGAGGAACGGTCCATCCGGCCGATCGGCGCAAGCGAGGAGATCCCCATCGATGTGACCGTGATCGCCACGACGAACCGCAACCTCGCGGAGGCGGTCGCGCAGCAGACGTTCCGCACGGACCTGTTCTTCCGCCTGAGCACCTTCTACGTGCATGTGCCGCCGCTCCGGGAGCGGCAGGCGGACATCCCGGTCCTTGCGCGGTACTTTCTCGACCGGCTGGCCGTCCGGTACAACCGGAAAGGCATCAAGGGGTTCTCCCCGGCGGCGGAAAAGCTGCTCGTGTCCTACCGCTGGCCGGGGAACATCCGGGAGATCCGGAACCTGGTCGAGCGCCTCGTGGTGCTCGAAAGCGCGGACGAGATCCTGCCCGAGCACCTGCCGAACTGGCTGACGGGCAGCGCCGGGCCGATGGCCCATTCCTCCGACGGCAAGGTCGCCCTTCCGGCGCAGGGGATATCGCTCGATGACCTGGAAAAGGACCTTATTGTCCAGGCGCTCGAACGGACGAAGAACAACAAGGCGCAGGCGGCGAAGCTGCTGAACCTGAGCTATGATGCGTTCCGCTATCAGGTGAAGAAGTTCGGGCTGGAGTAGGGGGCGGAGGTCTGCGGGGAGAGCGGCTTAGCGCGGCGCTGCGGCCGGCGCATCTCCGGCAGCGACGAACTGGACCCCGGCACGGTAGGCATTCCTGCGGCTGTCCTGGACGCTCCATCGCACGACGCCCGTGATCTGCTCTTCGCTGTTCCCGAACAGCAGGACATGGCCGGGCTCGAAGCTGCAGACCGTCCTGATGCACATCCCCGTGTCGCTGATGTCCAGAACATCGGCCGGGACCCCTGCCCCGCCGGTCGCGGCGGCCGAGGCACAGGTGATGCTGCGGCCGACGGGCTTGCGCTCCTGCTTCCGGTCGTCGTCGATGAACCATCGGACGAACGACGCGTAGTCCTTCAACCTCTTTCTCTCCTCCCGCTGCAGGGGCCTGCCCGGCATGAGCATCTGCTGGACGAACCGCTTCGTGTCGTACAGGTCGAAGGGTTTGGTGATGACTGCCTGGGCGTGCTTCCGGATGGTCATCATCATCGGGAAGGTGACCTCGCTTCCCGTCATGATGACGATCAGCGTTGACGGCGATGCCGCCCTGAGCTTCTGCATGATATCCAGGCCGTTCATGTCAGGGAGGTGGATGTCGAGGAAGCAGAGGTCGAAGGTCTTCCTGCCGATGGCGTCGAGCGTCTCCGCCCCGTCGGCAGTCGTCGTCACCACGGTCCGGTCGTCCCTGAATACGGCGGCGAGCGCGTACCGGATCAGATATTCGTCGTCAACCACAAGGATGTGCATGAGGATGGGACCAACGCAGGTATTTCGACGGCATGTGAAGCACCTGCTCCATGTTCTCTTTCCTCTTTGACAAGCAAGGGTCATACCAACTTATGCAGAAAATGAAATTTGAACGATATCAGCCGGTTTTCCCGCCCGCCCCAGCATAGGAGCAGACGATCAGAAGAAAAGACGCCTTGAAAACGGTGAAATACCCACGTTTATGTGGTCATTTGGTCAGGACCGACAGCCAAGTAGTGCGAGATTTCCATGTTTTTCCGCATGGTTATGCATTCATACCCTGGCATAATCATTGCAAATATATGATAATCAGGGAGATTGGCTTCTTTCCGGAATGGACCGCCGGCTGAGACCCAGGAACCGCAGAAGTGCATAAAGGAATGAAACAGGTTTCCGACAGAAGCTCGTGCAGGCAACCGTGACGTTCCGCGCCGCATACCGGGGATACAGAGCACCATGATGAATATCACGCAGCAGCAGGAGAAGAAAGTGCTGTTCGCCGTGCTTGCGGTGCTCGCCGCGCTCATCATCTATCGCATCGCGACGGTGGAGAAGCCGAAAACGGCGCCGCTTGCGTTCCCGCCCGGCTCCGTGAGCCGTTCGGCAGTACGCCAGGGACTGACCACGGTTTCATCCGATGCCGCCTCCCTGAGCGTGTTCCTCGCACGACGCGCAGAACGGTTCCCCGGCGTCCTGCGGGACATCTTCCGGATGGAAAACCCGGCGCCGAAGACCAGGCCGGCTCCCGTGATACCCGCACCGCCTCCCCCTCCGGTCCTTCAACAGCGCACCCCTGAGGATATCGCGGCGGACCTTTCACGGGCCGAACTCGCGCGGTTCCGCTTTCTGGGATACCTGACCGAGAAGGACAGCACGCTCTTTCTGTCCAAGGACGGGGAGCTCTTCATCGTGAAGAGCGGCGAGAAATTCCACAAGAACTATCAGCTGAAACAGGCGACGCGGGATTCCGTGCTCCTGCTCGATACGGTCACGCGCATCGAGAGGCGCGTCGACCTTTCCGGGGATGAGGCGCAGCAGCCGCCGCAACTGCAGCAGCAACGACCTCCGCAGCAGGTACAGCAGCCGGCGGCACAGCAGGTCCAGCAGCAATCGGCGCAGCAACTGCAAAGACAGCAGCAGGTGCAGCAGCCGGCGGCACAGCAGGTCCAGCAGCAACCGGCACAGCAACTGCAAAGACAGCAGCAGGTGCAGCAGCAAATGCAGCAACAAGCGCAGCAGCAAATGCAGAAGCAAATGCAGCCGCAGACGCAGCAGCCGCAGGAGGAGCAGAGCGCACAGCCGGCGAAGCGGTGGATGGAGCGACTGAGAAATCCGCCGATGCCGCAGGAGACCGAATAGCGACCGCCGCTTCTGCTGCCGTATGCCGTCTGCCCGATATCGCCGAAGGAGGGCTGCAGGGCGATGAGCGAACGGGGTGCCCGGTTGAGGGCGTTCCGCGGCTATGCCGGGAACGGCGAGGGATGCCCGCACCTGAGATCCCGGTGAGAAGGATTGTGAAACCCATGAAGAGGACGATCATCGCATTGGCTGTGCCCGCGCTGTTTTCCTTGCTCTTGCCCGCTGCGCACACCGTGTCCGCGGCTGAAGGGGGCTGCGTGACCGCCCAATGCCACACCGGCATGCTAAAGGCCCAACATGTCCATCCCGCGGCGGAGCCCTGCGAAACCTGCCACCAGGCGGCCACGGCGCCTCATCCGCAGAAAAAGGCGAAGACCTTCAAGCTCACCGAGGAGGTCCCCGGCCTGTGTTATCAGTGCCATTCCCGTTTCGGCTCGATGAAGCACGTGCATGCGCCCGTCAAGGACGGGATGTGCACGATCTGCCATACACCGCACGACTCGGCGGAGCCGAAGCTCCTGGTCCAGCCCGCCAAGGACCTCTGTCTCTCCTGCCACGCGGACAAGGGGTCATACAAATATGCCCACGGCCCGGCGGCCACCGGCGACTGCGTATCCTGTCATAATCCCCATGAATCGCAGAATGCCCGCCTCCTCGTCAAGACCGGCAGGGACCTCTGCTTCCAGTGCCATGCCGACATGCAGCAGGAGACCGCGAAGAAGTTCGTGCATCAGGCGCTGGACGGCGGCTGTACGTCCTGCCATGATCCGCACGGCTCTCCGGTGAAGCGGTTCCTTACGGCGGAAGGAGCGGGGCTCTGCTACCAGTGTCATCCCGCGATCGAGGAAAAGCTCAAGTCGGCGAAGAGCGTCCACGCTCCCGTGAAGGCCGAGCGGGGCTGCGCGTCCTGTCATGCTCCCCACGCGAGCGAAGCGCCGAAGCTCCTGGCGAAGGCCGGCAGGGACCTTTGCACCGGCTGCCATAAGGACGTCCTCAAGAAGAACCAGTCGCTCCTCCACGGCCCCATCAGGGACGGGAAGTGCACCCCCTGCCACGATCCGCACGGTACGCCGAACGAGAAGCTCCTGATCAAGCCGTACTCGTCCGAGTTCTACGTGTCCTACACCGATGCCGAGTTCCCCCTCTGCTTCAGCTGCCATAACCGCGACCTGCTCCGGTTCCCCACGACTTCTTTCGCGACGGGCTTCCGGGACGGGGACAAGAACCTGCATTATCTGCATGTGAACAGGAAGGACCGCGGCAAGCGCTGCAAGGTCTGCCACGCTATCCATGCCGGTGAGAATCCCAAATTGCTCGTGGACAAGGTCCCTTTCGGGAAATGGAACCTTCCGCTGAAGTTCGTCAAGACCGAGACCGGCGGCAGCTGCGCGCCGGGCTGCCATCAACCGTTCGCCTACGACCGGAAGAACCCGGCCGCCGGGAAGGAGCCGGAGAAGAGCAAGGAAACGGATAAGGCGAAAAAAACCAAGGAGAAGAAGCCATAGGCCGTCCTTCCCATTCCTGCCGGGTGCGCCTCGCCGCCGCTGCACCGTCCCGGCATGACCGGCCGGATCAGCGATGCTGAGAGGCGTTCCCGTTCCTCCCGGGGGATATCGCCCTGTACCGTGCAGCACGCCGACGCCATTCATGTTTGACAAAATCAGCCAAGGAACGTAGGATATGCAGCACTACCGTTGTGGCAGTGCGGGCAGGCCATGAACCAGGGAAGACAGGACAGGAGACCGGAGAGCAAATCGAAACGAGCGGGGATCTCAGCGCCGTGCTCCCGGGCGTTTCCATCCCTGCGGTCGCTTTTCAGCGCGCGTTTTTCCCTGCCAGGTCGGACCGTGAAGCAGCCGCTGCGCCATCTGTCACACGTTGCCGTTTCCGCCGTACTTGCCCTCCTGCTCGCCTCCGGACCATCCTTTTCCCAAACTGTCGAGATCATCGTCCCGACGGACCAGCCGTCGATCCAGGCGGCGATCACGGCAGCGGCATCCGGAAACATCGTCGTTGTCGAGCCGGGCACCTATCAGGAGGCCATCACGCTGAAGGACGGGGTGGAGGTTCGCGGCCGCGAGACCGCCCGGACCTTTCTGAGCGGCGGCGGCGGCGGACCGGTCGTCACGGTCAATAGTGCTGTCACTTCCACGATCAGCAGCTTCACCTTCATCAATGCCCTGGTCGGGATCCAGGTCGCGAACAATCCGTCCTTACTCAGCATCATGAACAATGTGTTCCAGGTCGGCACCATCAACCTCGGAAAGGCCATCACGGTGGCCAGCTCGCCCGGCACCAGCATCATCAATAATACCTTTAACGGCAACGGCACGGCCATTGACCGGGACGCCGATATCATGATCGTGAACAATATTTTTGCGAACAATACGACGGCCATCATTGACTCGTCGGGTTCAGACACAAATACCGCCTATAATGCCTTTTTCCATAATACGACCGACGGTCCCGGAGGAGCGAATGGGGTTGCCGGAGATCCGTTCTTCGTTGATCCAACCGTCTATGATTTTCATCTCCAGGAAGGATCGCCCCCTCCCAATCCCTGCGTCGATACGGGCGATCCGGCCCTGACCGATATCATCGATGGCTCGCCGTCCGACATCGGCGCCTATGGCGGCCCGCTTGCCGACCCGCTACCCTTTCCCGTCTCGGGCCTGACCGTTCAGTCGACCACGGCCACATCGATCGACCTCGTCTGGTCGCCGAACAATTCCTATCTGGTGACGAATTCCGTCGTTCCCGGGGGGTACTGGGTCTATTACGGGTATGCATCGGGCGTCTATAACGGCACGGACGCGTTCACGTTCCTTGGACCTTCCCCCTCTCCCATTGATGTCGGTCCCGATGCCTTCGCTACCTTGCTCGATCTGAACCCCGTTTCCCTGGTCCCGTCGACGCCGGTGCTTGCTCAGCCCGTCTGGCGCAACGCCAGCCTGGCGCTCACGTGGTCGGCGTCTACGGGGGCGACGGGGTACAAGGTCCATTACGGCACGGTATCGCCGGCTGAGAACACCGTTGATGTGGGGAACGCGACGGCCTACACGCTCACCGGGCTCACGAACGGCGTGCCCTTCCGCATCGCCGTCTCGGCCTATGCCGAGGCAAGGTATTATTTCGCTGTCTTGGCCTACGACAGTGCGCCGGTCTCGAATAAGAGCGCGCTTTCTCCGGAGGTTACCGCCAGCCTTTCCCAGCCCCTGGAAAGCGGGCTTTCGAACATCCAGATCGAGACCCCCGATACGTTTGCTCCCTATCCCCTGCTGCCTGACTCAGGCGGGAAATGCTTCATCGCCACGGCGGCATACGGATCGTACTCTGCGCCCGAGGTGCGCGCCCTGCACGCCTTCCGCGACCGGTATCTCGCGACCTCCGCTGCCGGCAGGCTGTTCGTGCGGTGGTACTACCGGCACGGTCCGGCGGCAGCGGCGCTGCTGAACGCTCATCCTGCATACAAGCCTGCCGTAAGAGCGGCCCTCCTGCCTGCTGTCGGCGTCGCCAGGGCCCTGACGAACGCCCCGGCATTGTTCACGGCGGGTCTGATGCTGCTGGCCATCCTGTCGGCAGCCGCCTTTGGTCTCAGGAGGATCAGACGCACAGGAAGGACCAGGCCTCGTTGAAGAGAACCGTCCTGCTCATGATCCTGCTGGCCCTGCCGTCGGCGGCATCTGCCGCGGACCCGCTTCTGCCCCCGCCCCGGTGGTCGCTCGAGGTGAAGGGAGGCATCATTGCTCCGGAGCTCGCGGACTTTGAGCAATACTACGGCAAGAGCACCATGCCCGCGTTTGCGGTGTCGCTGGCGTACAAATGGCTGCCGCAGATCGCACTGGGGATCGGGGCGGGCATGGGCAGCGCGACGGGGAACGCCCGAGCGGTGTATCATGGGACCCCGGCCGGCAGGGTGACCTACGAACTCTTTCCGGTCAATGTGTTTGTCGTGGCGAGGGGAGTGGTGAAGGAGGACCAGCTGCTGATCCCCTACGTCGGCGCCGGCTGGACGAGGATGTACTACCGGCAGACGGTGCAGGACCAGGGGAAGCTGAGCGGCTCAGCCGACGGCTATCATGTCCGGGGCGGGCTCCAGCTGTCGCTGAATGAAATGGACCGGAGCGCATCGAGCTCGATGTACACGACCTATGGGATTCTTCGCACGTCCTTCTTCATCGAGGCCGAACGTACCAGGGCGGTTGAAAGCTCCACCTCCGTCGATCTGGGCGGCATGGCCTACCTGGCGGGCCTGCTGTTCGAGTTCTAGCAGCAGCTCCGCCCGCGCACGATCGGGCGTTCATCGGCTCCGTCCCTTGCCAGAAGCCATCCCTCCGTGCATCCCGGCGAAGGAGAGCCCCGTCACCCCTTATTCTGCTTCTGTTCCATGATCTCGATGCGGGCGTTCCGTCTCAACTCTGCCTCCCACTCCCGCATTCTTTTCTCTCCTGCCTCCTCCCGGAGCCTCTGCTCGAGCAGTCCTTTTGCCTCATCGAAGGTCATTTGCCGGTGGCTGGCATCCTGCAATCCGGTCTTTTCCCGCGCATAGCGTTCTTTTACAGCCGCTTCGGTGACCGTGACCTTGGCGTCGATCTCCCGGGCGGCGATCTGTTCGAACAAGTACTCCTGCTCGAGAGCCCTCCGGAACTCCTCCTCGGTCAAACCGTTGCTGGTCAAAAAGTCCTGGAAAGACCGGCCGGGGCCCTTGTGCTCCTTCAATCTCGCTATTTCCGCATCCATCACTTCCGGCTTGACCTGCATGCCGCGCTTTCTCGCCTCCTGAACGGCCAGCGCCTGGAAGATCACGATGTCGAGCGCATCGCGCCGGATCCGCGCGTCAAGCTCCGGGGTGCGCGCCTGGCCGGGCTTCAGGTACCGGGGGCCGATGGTGTTCATCTCCCGAAGGACGAAGAACTCGGCGATGATCTCCCCGTTCACCTTGAGAGCGGTCACTTTTTTTGATGCCTCGAAGCTCTGTTCCAACCGTTCCCGCTCGTTCGTTTGCCGGGGCTGCATCGGGGTGGTCCCTGAGCCAGCCGTTTCCTGTTTTTTGCACGCAGAGAGCATGAGCGGCAGAAGCATTGCCCCCATCAAGAACCTCATCATCATTGTTCTCATCGCGCCTCCTGTTCGTCAACGGGTGTCGTTACAACGTATTCCCGGCTTCCTCAATGAACCCTACGCACCCTGCGATGCAAGGTGTTTTCCGTACGAGGCAACACGGAATCCTTTGCTGGCAAGCGGCAAGGGCACGCGGGTCCGATGACCGGTCTGTGCCGATAAAAGAACAGGCAGGCGGGGTATCCCCGCCTGCCTGTGAGGTAAGGTGGTGAGAAGCTCCTTACGGAAGTGTCAGCGTCACATTTCCCGTAGTTGCGTCAACTGCATACGGATTGCTGAAAGTGACGCCCTTCTTGTACGCCGTGATAGTGTAATTATCCGGGATCACGAGACCGAAGTCAAAGGTCCCGCCTGAGGTCTGGCTCGCCTTCAGGGCTTTCACGGTTCGGCCGTTCTTCCTGAGGGACAGGGTCGTCCCGGAAGGAACGGTGCCCGATACCGAGAATTTCTGCGGCACGGCTACCGTGAACATCTCGCTCGAGAACAGCTGCTGGTTCTCAGCGATGTGGGTGATCGTGAAGGACTTCGCCCGGCCGTAGGTATGCGTGAATGTGGCCCCCGCATTCCCGGTTTCCACATTGCCGTCGCCCCAGTTCACCGAGATGGACGCAGCGTTGGTGGAAGCATCAGCGAAGCTCACCGTGTACAGGCTCGTGGTCACCGCGCCCTTGCCCACCGTCGGGGCTGTTGGCACCGGTGCGGTGCCCTGACCCAGGTTGTGGAAGCCGTTGGCCCAGACAGCCAGCTGGCTCTTGGTCCGGTAGAAGGCGCCGTCCTTGGTCGCGCCTGATCCGGCTGAGCCGCCATGGCACTGGCCGCAGGCGATGTCAACGTCGATCCAGATCTGGCCATTCGCGTCCACATTGGCGTTCTTCTTGATGTTGCCGAGGAACTGCGCCGATGTCGGGAAGGTGCTGTAGTTTACATCAGAGCTGATCCTCCACAGATGGATCGGGAATCCGGCGTCAGTGGCCTTCGGCATGTGGCAGACCTCGCAGGCGTTCACGTGCTTGGTCTTGTCCCACGGCGTGCCGAAGCCCGTCGGGTGCATTGTCATCAGCATGTCGATCTGCGTTGCGCCGGTTGCTGCGTAGATGCCGCTGCTGCTCGTGTCCATGTGGCAGGTGTCGCACTCCTTCTTGAGAGGCTCTTCGGCAGCAGGATCGAACAGGCTCTGATGCACGTCATGGCAGGTGGTGCAGGCGCCCTGGTTCTCGATCTGCCAGACACCGGTCGACGTGGTAGGAGTGGGGACGCCGCCGACAAGCGTGCTGTTCGCCAGCTGACAATCCTCGAGGCTCATGATCCTCGCATTTGCTCCATTTTTCCACACTTCCGCGAGAATGCTGCCGCTGCCATAGGTGGAACTGCTCTTGCAGACATAGCCCTTGAAACCGCTGCTATACTGCGACGTGGCGTTGCCGACGAGGTCATACTTGCCCAGGTTGTTCGGCACAATCCCGTTGCTGCCGTTAGGAACGCTGTACTTTCCGTGCGGACTGTTCAGGAACTCCTGGGTGATCGGATGGCTGTTGAACTCGGGCTTATACGCCGGTGCGGTGGCAACGTTCTTCACCGTCAGGTTCAATGCGGGGTTGCCCATGTCATTGTCCGCACCCAGACCGTTATTGACCTTGCCGATGGCCTGGTGGCAGCCGAAGCAGATGTTGTTCACCTGCTGATTGGCGGTGTTGGGATTCGGGGTGACGTTGTGCGTGCCGGTGCCCGCCGGGCCGGCAAATGCCGCGCCGGGCGCGTTCGTGCCGGTCTTGGCGAATACGGTGTAATGGCAGCGAGCACACTGAATTCCGTCAAGGTCCCACCTGCCCGCTCCCGTGAAGGTGATGCCCGGGAACGAAGCAGCAGGTTCCGCCGGAGTGTACGACGCGCCTTCCACGCCGTTCATGGGGTACCAGGTGCCGCCCGCGGTCTCGCAAGTCGCCTGCGTGGTCTTTGAGGACAAGGAGCACATGCCTGCCGTGGGATTGTTCCAGCCCGTGCTGTGGCAGGGCGCGCAGGAATAGTTGCTCGTGCCGTTGTACTTTGCACCCGTGCCGGTGCCCATGTCAACGATGACATCGAGGCCGGCAGGAGCTGCGGCCATCCAGTCGCCGAAGATGTACAGGAGCGGCTTGTCGGTAAATAAGAGAGAGCCTGCCGTGGCGGATGCCGTTGCCGTGCCAAAGTTCAACGAGCCGTTGGCCCACCCGGTGGTCTCGTAATTCACGCCGTCAGGTCCCGCCCAGATGTTGCCCGCGGTCACCTTGCGGAGCATGTTCTTGTGGCCGGTCCGCAGGTAGGGCTCTTTCCACCGTTCCGCGTAGGTGTTGTACTGCGCCTTCTGGTTGTGGCACTCGAGGCAGCCCGCGCGGGATGTTTCGACATTCGCCGCGGTGGACGCGAGCGGGGTTGTTGCAACCGGCGAAGTGCCTGATTTCGTCACGCCCGTGCTCCAGGAGAAGTTGTTCAGGATGCACTGGCCCTGGTTGTAGCCGCTCAGGTCGACGAAGGTGCCGGATGCAACCGATCCGCTGCCGTCCTTCTTGTTGAT
>Ga0316626_10000677_pt1 | contig 13879 bp, 10 predicted proteins | sample OWC_Aug_T1_C1_D5_FD_207656 | JGI IMG/M metagenome (GOLD analysis project Ga0316626, IMG submission 207656) | Wetland soil microbial communities from Old Woman Creek delta, Ohio, United States - OWC_Aug_T1_C1_D5_A | ecosystem: Environmental > Terrestrial > Soil > Wetlands | place: USA: Ohio...
CTACTCATCAACAATAAAGAATAAATCCGGGAATCCAAACACCACGGCTTCTGTAGAAAAATTGGTGTTATACCTCCCGTCTCGAAAAGTGAATCACATTTCCTACTTCATCAATTATGCGATATTTTGGGTAAAGATACTTTACCAGCCAATTTCTTATTTCCGCCTTATCGAATGGCACAAAAACAGGCGCCAGCAAATCCTTTGGCTCATGCCATAGTATGCCCCTTGTCCTCTGGGCAAGAGGCGTGTGAAGATATACTCTTACCCCTATTTGTATCGATAGCCAATCCGGAAGTATCTCATTTACAAATTGGCAACTTTCTCTAACACTTCCCTCATCTTCTCCGAGATAGCCTACTAAAAGATAAAACACTGTGCTAAATGCTATTCCTCCACCTTGTCCATATCTTCTTTTCACACTATCGAACGCCGCCAAAGACTTCATAATATCTTCAGTTGTATAATCTTTTCCGATATTCTTTAAGATTCGGTTACAGCCACTCTCTATACTGAAAGGGAATATAATCGCCCTCTGTTGTGGCCATCCTATATTGGGATAGCAACTCCAACCGTTCGTTTCCACTACCAGTTGCAGTAGCTCTTCATCAATGTCCTTTGGATTTAGGTAGGCATGCCAATTTTCAGGTATTTCTTTCGTACTGACCATCGCCTTTAGTATGTCTTTGGCATGCCACAAAGGGGCATTAAATACATCATCAACAAACATAAAGCTACTGAACCCAGTCTTCCTTAGTGTATGGACCTCATCAATAACGTCATCAATATCTTTGGTTATAACCTTACTACCGCTAATGCTAGGATAGGGACAATAGCCACAATGTTGACCACAACCGTTTTTGGTTCTCATACCTACGGCACTTATATTCTGGGATAATTGCTTATATTTCTCCAGCAGGTCGACATTTTGCAACTTGCCAATTGTGATTTCTGGTCCTCCACTATAAACTCTCTCTCGAGGCTTGTTATCCAGTAAGTCGGTTATTAGCTGTGGCAAGGCTACTTCCGCATACCCAATCAAACCATAATAGTCGCCGTCAAGGTAGTCAAGTATTTCATAAGGCATCATGGAAAAGCCACTACCGCCTAATATGATATGAGCCCGATGGTCATTAGCTGCCTGAATACAATCAACGTAGGTCTTAATTTGTGGCAAAAAATAGTCAAGTTCTGGCCGATTTACTTCAGGAGAACAAGTAGAGTCGATATTTCTAATACCAATGCCGATAATATCCCATTCTGTTTCCCTGACCTTTTGGGCAATCGCCGTTAAACTCTTTGCCTCTCTTTCATTGAATGTGATCAGATTACCCACCGTCTCTCTTAAATCTAATATTTGGGGATTGGTAAAGCCTACTTTTCTTAGAGCACCTTGAAGGTAATCCAAGCCAATAGGATAAATGGGAGTGGCTTCATTAAAATACGTCGTGTTGGTTTCAATTAGTAAGATATTAGGCACGTTTTCTATCCGTATATGGTTCCGCTCAATAGTATCTGCATAGTGCTGAACGTGAGGCTTGATCCCCGTCCTTACTCACCCAAGCCCACCTATTTCTCTAAAATACCATTATATCATTTGGTATTATCCTCAGCCATCAATCTTCTTTCCCGCAGCCGGGGGCTACCTTTTCTCCGGATTGAGGCAATCTATAGTCCCTTTCTTTCCGTACCGCCACTCCCTAGATGGCACCTCCGCCGAACTCCTCAGGGTGCCTGGAGAACTTTTTCTCACTTGTGTAAGAAAGGAACGAAGACATGATAGCGCCGCCTCCCGCGAGGACACCGACAAAAAAACAAATAAGTGAGTCCCGGCAGAGAGGACCAAGGCTGCGAGCCTACGAGTCCCCGGGAGAATGGGTACGTTGGATCGTTCAACGGGAAGTTGAGGGACGCTTCTCAATGTGGAAATCTTCACCACGCTTTTTGAAGCTCAGGTGCTGATCGAAAACTGAAGGAAACACTACAATCAGATCAGACCTCACAGCGCGTTGGGTTAACGACCTCCTGCACCTGAGGCTCTTATGCTGGACTACGGTTCAACAACTCTAACTCTGAGTGCGGTACAATAATTGGCGGCTGGTCAGTCTGAGGTCACTCCCTCGCTTTTATTAAACACTTATCCCACGCAGAATATCTCGAGCAATGATAGACCTTTGCAGCTCTATCGTCCCTTCAATGAATTTCGCTTCAACAGTGTTTCGGGATAATCTTTCTATAAATAATCCCTTCGTATAGACAGGCCCACCATGCATTTGCACCGTTTTGTCTACAGCCCGATGGAGCATCTCGGTGGCAAAGACCTTAACCATTGCAGCTTCACGCCGAATGTCTTCTCCTTTGTCAGCCATAAAAGCAGCATGATATACCATAAGCCTTGTTGCCTGAATATCGGTTGCTAAATCTGCTAAAATTCGCTGGACTCGTGTTTGTCCAGATATAGTTCCACCAAATGTTTCCCATGTTTTAGCATATTCAGAACAGATTTCAAGAAGTCTTTTCCCCACACCGACACAACGGGCTGCCCTAACAATTCTTCTCCCGGGAAGCCACCTCACCCCTAGGGAAAAGGCATGACCAACTTCCCCAAGTATGCTATTGACTGGTACTTTACATCGGTTGAATTTAAGAATTATGGGTTCAATTAGCGGGTTTTTTCTTTGCATTTCCTCTCTTGCGCTGTTGGTTATAAGCCCAGCTGTATCTCTATCCACCAAAAAGCAAGTTACTCTCTCCCCAAGGGACTTTTCTGGATCCGTAACGGCAAAGGTAATTACAAAATCCCCAAGATCAAAATATTGCATCACCAATTTTTGGCCTTCGATTACATAATAACCATTCTCCTTTGATGCCATTGTTTTTAAGGATTTTAGATGAAATATGCCGGGTTCTAACAAAGCTATCGAATATTGCTTTGTACCTTCAACAGTGGGATCAAGATATCTTTTTTTCTGCTCCTCATTGCATTCGAAAAGGATAGGGGTAACATCTCCAAAATTAAAAGGAATGATTGTCTTAGATAATTCTTCTTCTACCAGACATAAGTCCAGGATTGAGGTTCCCAAACCCCCGAATTCTTCGGGTATTCTAAGCTCGCTTAACCCTATCTCCTTTGCCTTCTTCTTAAGCTCCTCCATGGCCTCTTTAGGCAAAACTCCATCTTCACTGTCCAACAGATCTCTTTCGAGTGGAAGAAGCCCCCTCTTCACAAAATCCATAGCTGTTTCACGAATCAATTTGAGCTCTTCTGATATTTCAAAATCCATAATTAACTCCTACTCGATCAATTTGTACAGAGTTTACGCAAATATTCTTCACCCCTTTTCTGCTCTCATCACGCTATTTTAAAGAAGTCAATTCTTTATAGCTGACTCCATCACTTTTCAATTAGGATAGAGCTTCCTCTATAAATAAATCAAGATCTGGCTCATCTTTGTCGCCTATCCGAGAATCGAGCCAGGATATTACCTCAATCATACGGCGATTAACAACATAATATTTTATGCTCGTATCGACTTGGGGGCAAGCAATGATACAAGCGTAGCAACGATCACACTCTTCAGCGTCGAGAAGAATGGTTTCTAAGGCCATTGAAGTTCTCTCTTGGGTCCGCTCGCGGCGGTGCGGTTCACGAGCAACAATTGGGCAGACATCATTGCAGTTACCACAGCCAAGACAAGTTTTGGCTCCGATGACATTTTCCATTATATCTAATTTGTTGTCGACCGAGAGTCCCCTTTTGGACAGCAAACGTGCTCGAGCTACAGGTGGTGCACTCGTATCCAATATCTCATTTAGAATTGGTTCAATTTCTTTAATATCTACTTCTTTTAATCGTGGCCTTTCTTCTTCTTTCCTTATTTCAAAACGTTCTCTTCGAAGCCAATCTGCTCTTATCACCTTTCCATGTGTAGCATAATCTGGGATAAGTTTAGGCGAGATCGACCGTTTCTCTAATCCGCTTCTTTTCAACTCAATTCTCCATTTCCTTACATGCTCTAAAGTTAATTTACCCAGTTTTACTTCTTTAGCCCTTTCGGCTGCTGCCTTACCAGCACGTCGCCCAAAGACTATTCCATCTAAAAGAAGGTTATCTCTTAGAAGATGTCTCCCATGAACACCACCGCAAACTTTACCAGCAGCATAAAGATTTGGAATAGAAGTAGCCCCTTGAGAATCTATTTTAATACCGCCATTAGAAAAATAGTGGGAAGAGTAAACAAGGATAGGCTCCTTACTTATATCGATATTAAAAGTCTTAAATTCATTGTAAATTGATGGCAATTCTCTTTGAATCGTCCCGGGTCCATGCAGAACCTCGATCATTGGAGTATCTAACCATATTCCATTGAGTCCTTTTGGTGTTTTTACGCCAAAACCATTCTTACATTCACGAATAATCGCTGAAGTTAAAACATCATCAGTTTCTAAATGATAAATGAATTGTTCCCCTCTATTATTAGCAAATTTAGCACCAAGTCTTCGAACTTTTTCATCGATAGGCTGTCCTACCATTTGCTCGGGAAATATAATACCTGTTGGAATATACTGGATAGCATCCAATAACAATGACTTTGCCCCGACTCTGTAAGCCAAAGCTAACCCATCAGCCATAGCCCCATAATGATCAGCACACGGGAATTCTTGATAATGTAATTGTCCATCACCACCAGTAGCGAGTACTAGTGTCTTAGCCCGGATCCGAATCGCTTCTTTCTTGCTTTCGAGGTTAATTAATATCGCCCCGGCCACTTGAGCTATATCATCCGTAATTAATTCTATTACAGGTAAGTACTCCAATACAGGAATTCCCCTATTACATAACTCGTCATATAGATTTCGTACAATCTCCATTCCAAGGCAACCACGAGCATTATGCACTCTTTTTCGAGATGTCCCTTCACCAAATTCTGTTCGTAAAGTACCATCCGCTTCCTTATCAAATATACACCCAAGCGACTCAAGCCACTGGATTACTGAAGGAGCGTCACGAACCATAACCTCAACAAGATCTGGAATATTATCAAAAAAACCACCGCCAATCGTGTCTAAATAATGAATTACAGGGGAGTCATTTGGCTTACATGCTGCCTGTATTCCTCCTTGGAATTTCACAGTATCGGAGTCAAAAAAGCCAAATTTGGTTACCAACATAACTTTGGCACCATTTTCATGAGCCGAAAGCGCCGCCGTAGCCCCCGCTCCCCCTGACCCTACTACTAGTACATCAACATCATAATCTACCGACTCTAAATCTACCACATCGGGGTCCACAAGGCTGTTCCCTTGCAGCAATTCAACGAGTTCCTTAGGTGCACAATCACCCTTATTAGGACCCGTCAAAAGCTCACACACCCCCCCATCTACAAAATCGGGGTGATTTTGTTTTATTAAAACAGATTTCTCATCCTCAGAAATTTGTGGATAATCTTCTTTTAATCGTTTTTCTCTTGTGAATTCCATTCTCGCAAGGCTTTCCTTTAATTCCATTGGAACCATTTCTGTCATCCCCCTTTGAAGTTATGGGACTATATCTCGTTCATTATAACGACGGCGTAGTTCCTTCACTTCCATCTTTTTTAATTCTGAAAGCTCCTTATCAAATCTCCCACCCTCAATCTCAGCCACAAAATCTGAAAGGTCGTGGGAAGGTGGTAGTAAGTAACGTCCGTACAAGCGACGGCATAGCAAGGCAATATGATATGGTGCAAGACCCCCGGAGCATCTCTCAGCGCAAAGACCACACATCATACAATTGAAAGACTTGTCCGCAACTTCAGCAATCTCGCCATGCAGAGTATGAGATATATACTCCATGACGTTGATATCCTGTGGGCAGCTCATAGTACATTTGTTACAGACTTGACATTTGAGAAGCTCTGGATAAACGGTAAGGACTTGTTTCAGACTTGGAGTAAGTTGGCTTAATTCATAAACAGCCTTCTTTTTCAAAACTATTTCTCTTTTGAGCATCATATTACTACCTCTATTTTTTTAAGCTAGTGTAGTGCGTCTAACACTTCTTACCTTTTAGCCACTTTAATCAGAATCTGTTCTGCGGGTGCGGCCCATACAAACACCTGTGGATGTTGGCTGTGATTGTCAATAAAGTCTCTGATAGAGGCTACTCGTTTTCCTCAGATCCGGTTGCCCCTTCTTTAAATGTTAACTCTGGGGAGGTATCAAAAACCTGAATGCCAAAATATTTAGTGACGACAGGAGCTTCCTCAATACCACCAATATAATAGACAGATGGATCGGTACCGTGTGCTCGATACAGTTGAACTGCGCCCTTTTCATGGATTAGTTTTGAAACTTCACTCTCATTGTCATCCAGATCACCAAAATACCTTGCTTTAGCTGGGCAAATGATAACGCAAGCAGGGGTTGCCTCACGATCTACCCCCGGTTTTAGTCCTTTTTTAATACCTTCGTCAATTCTTTCCTTACAAAAAATACACTTAGAGACAACACCAACTCGAAGAGGATATAATATTCTTCCAATGGTTTCCCATTCGGTAAACCCTTGACCAGGATAATATTCTTTTTCTTCAGAATGATACGATCGGGATTGATAAGGGCAAGAAATCATGCAATGCCTACAACCGATACACTTATTTTGATCAACCCAAACGATTCCATCTTCACGTTGCTGAGTGGCGCCAGTGGGACAAACCTTTGTACACGCCGGGTCTTTACAGTGGTTACACAATACTGGATATACGTGTTTTTTTACACGGGGATATTTTCCTGTCTCAGAAATTAAAGTTTTACTCCACAGCACTCCTTTAGGCAGAAAGTGCTCCTGGTTACACTTGACCGCACAAGCATCACAGCCAATACATTTATTTAGATTGATCACCATACCCCATCTCATGACGATCTCACCTCGTTTCCTTTTTCTTGTATGCCTTGACCCTTACAGTTGGTTCGACTGAACTTGATATGATGCAAAAATGATGTTGATCTTGTCTGATCAGGGCATTCGGGTTCACGCCTTTACCCCGGGAAATCGGTGCTCCCTTTGCCCAGCTCCCTAAACCACAGATGGCTACCACCTTGGGGTGTACCAACTGGGTTAGCTTCACAGTTCCTGTTACCTTGTCTCCCCAATGATTTTCGAGACAAATAGTGTCCCCGTCTTTTATCCCTTTTTCCCGCCCGGTTTCCACATTCATGTTGATGTTATAAGTATAAGGATTGCGTGAAGCTATTTTATCTATATGAGGGTTATGCGCCGTGAATCTATAAGTCATGAGAGAGTCCCGCTGCGAGATAACAAAGAGGTCGTATTGCGAATCCGGGGGAAGCTCGGTGTAGATCACAGAAGGGAAATAGCTCGTCAGCGCGGTGAAATAGTCCCAGTTCAAATGAAAACCAATTTTTTCAGCCCTCTTTTTTATCTCCTCCCTATCTTCTTCATGGTTCTCAAAATAGATGGGTATCCGAGCATTAATGAACCACCGCCAATAACCTTCTTCAGGCTTCTTGTTCCAAGTCAAGAAACCAATATCCCTGAACCATTCCAGGCCTCTCTTTTCACCAAAATGGTACTTCAGTATTCGATCAACCAATTCTATGTTGGAGACTTCTTCCTCTGGCTTTATAATACGAGGAATTTCCACATTCGGGTCCGGCTGCCTGGCCTTTCTGAAGGTGTAAAAATCATCTAGGGCTTCATTATATTTCCGTCTAATTCCCACCCTGTCAGCCAAGTCATTCATCACGTCCTGAGCATGCCTTACCTCACCCCTGGGCTCGGTAACCGGCATTCTAAGGTGCATGCTCCATTTATCTAAGCCTGTGGGGTAGTTATAAGTGACACCGAAAGCGCTGCAAACATCCAACGTTTCAAGGTAGTGAGACTCCGGTAAAACAATATCACAAAAGCCTTCCGTAGTTTCGTTGTGGAATGGCTGTAGAGCGAAGGCAAAGGGAACTTTCCTGAGAAACTTTTCAGCGGCTTCCGGCCTGACCATATTCATGACCACATTGCCGCCGTAGGTGCAAAAAACTTCCGGCTTAAAAGGACTACCAGCGTTACTCCATAGTCCTTCCCAGTCCTCAGTGTAGACGTCAAGCGTCGAGTGGCCCAAAACGTCATTGAAGCTCCAGCTATTACCAGGCCCCGTAATTTTAGAGTGTGGCCACGACGTCGACCCGCCGGTGCTTATCGGCCAGGGGCCGACAGTCAGCATGCCCTCCACGCCACCATAAGCTGAGAATTGAAAGCGACCCGTCTCAGGGTACCCTAGACTCCTGGGTACCCCTGAACCCAAAATTCCCCCGCAAACATCTTGATTACCGAGTAAAACATTTATCAGGTGCATGGCAGTATACGCGTGAAAAGAATTCTGATGGGTCTGCATCCCCTTGTAGCCGACAACACAGGCGGGTCGGTAGGGGACTTTGACGCCATCAATCTCAATAACGCTTCCGATTCTCGCCTCATCGACCAACTCCCTGGCGAGCCGCCGTATGGTATCCGCAGGGACCGTGCTTATCCCGGAGGCCCAGTCCGGTTTATACTGTTTGAGATGGTCTTTGACAAGGGCAAAAGCAGGCCGGCATTCGACTCCGTTGGCAGTATACCTCCCTTCAATCGCCGGCTGCGTCAGCGTCGGATCATCATAAGTTTTAACGTTACCATCAGCCTCATCAAAGAGGAGAGGTTTTCCAGTTTGTTTCTCCCGCACATAAAGACGGTCAGGGCCAATAAGGTAGACTCCATTCGTCTTGTGCCTGATATATTCCTTGTCATAAATACCTATCTCATTTACAATGAGATTAGCGATAGCCAAAAACACAGCAATATCCGTGGCTGGTAAAATCGGTATCCATTCCCGTCCCAGGGAGGCAACGGTGAAACCCTGAGGGTCCATAACCTTCAGTTTCATGCCCCTCTCCCTGGCCGCGGCTGCCTGTCTGACGCTGGCACTGGAATTACGACCAGAGGCCCAGCTTTCGGCTCCACCGCAGCGAAGCACATAGTTGCAGAACCTGTAGTCTGGAATTATGTCCCAAGAAGCAAATTGTAAAGCACCTACGTGATGGGCAGCGCCACCACACATGATACCGGGGCCGCCCATTGCACGACTACCACCAACAGCCTGGAAAAAACGGCGCCATGTTACGTTACCTCTCATGCCGCCAGTGGGTCCAGGGGTATAAGAAGAGCATACCGTCCTTGGGTCCTTCTTCATCGCTGCTACAAGCTTCTCGGCTATAGCATCAAGGGCTTCTTCCCACGAAATTCGCTGCCATTTTGGGTCTTCATGAATCCCTTTCCTTGGATTAGTCCTTTTTACGGGGTACAGGATCCTGTTTGGATCATAAAAGTCCAATAAGGCGGCAACGCCCTTGCCACAGAGGCCGCCCTGAGCTCCACGGTCGCTCTCAGGAACACCTTCCACGGCCACCGGCCTGCCATCAACCACTCTTACTCGGATAGCGCACTCGCCGTAGCAAAGAGAGCAAATGCTATAGACCCAGTAGTCCTTCTGTTTGTCTCTTTCACCGAAGATTTCCCTGTAGCGTTCTCTGTCTTTCTCGACAATATTCATCACACAATCTCCCCGCAAAAGATATTTACGTCTTTGTTTCCTTTCGTATGAAACCTCCACCTACCATGACGGACCCGGTTGATAATGGCCCAATGACTAATACAAACGTATCAAATTGTTCTAAATTTGCCGCCCCTCAGACCTCAAAAATTTCTTGGGGTGATTTGTGCAAAGGTCGAATGCCTGTTTCTGTAATCAGATAATTGTCGCAGACCCATACCCAGATCTTGTCCGAACCGATGGTGGGGTGGACCGTGATGTTCATCCTGGCCTGCAATCTCATAGGTTCATCCTCACGGATAGCGGGTCGCTCCACAAGGTCGTATCCTTGGCCATGAGCATATAGACGGGTTTCAGGAAGCTGTCCCTTTCTTGACAAGAATTCATTATTGGCTCGCCAGATCTCCCCCGCATCTGCCCCTGGTCTAAGAAGTTTCAGAGTAACCTTCTGCGTTTCCTTACAAAGTTCGTAGGCATCCCTCAATTCGGGAGGAACCTTCCCGAGGAAGAAAATTCTTCCGATTTCGCCGTACATCCCTCCTGGACCATTCACTTCAATCATCAAGGTAAACTGATCTCCTTCTCTTACAACTCGGTTCTGAAAATGACGTTTCTGCATGGGAACAGGTTTACCCATTGGCCCCGATCCCCCGATCACCAGTTGTTCCTCGCTTCCCAGAAGAGTCACTTTATGGATGATGTCCGCAATGATTTCAAAATCTCTTCTACCTGGACGAATCACAGTCTTTGCGTACTCAATCGCTTCATCCTGAAGAGCCGCAGTCTTTCTGACCAATTCAATTTCCTCATCGCTCTTAATCGCTTTGATCTGGTCAATCGCATCAGCAAAATCAACAAAGGTTGCATCAGGAAGGCTCTTAACCAAGTGTTCATAGAACATGGCAGACATCGATCCTTTCCCAACAATCCCTATCTTCGTCTTCTTATTGATTTTCAGTGCTTTCACAGCCAGTTCCGCATCATAGGTGTTACTGTACCAAAGGCTTCTAAAATACGGAGCGGTGAGTCTGTCTTTAACTCCCCTCATCGCCCATGCAGGAGGGCCCAAATCTCCCGGTGGTTTGCCACCACTAGTGATTGTGGTCATCTCATCATCAATCGGAAAGATTACAGTTGTAGGATATCCATTCTTCGCCGGAATATCTATAAACCATTTGACATAACCGCCTAACCATTCGTTGTCATTCTGCATAACCAGATAATCAATCTTTTCCTCTCTCATCGTCTTTCTTACAGCTTTCCATCGACGCTCCAGTTCTTGAGTGGAGATAGGTGTCGTAAGAATTTGTTTAGAGTCTTCCGTCATTGGTCATTCTCCTTTCGAGTAATTCGACTCCCTTGAAGCTCTTTTTAACTCTTGTTTTCCACCAATTCGTGAACCCTTTTTTGATATCCAGAAGATGTTCTTCCGTTTTCTTAGCTTTCCAAAACTTTTTCCCTTTTATATAAAACCGTGGATCTTTTTATGGTAACGCAGCCGGAGCATAATTACCAGAGGATAAAAGTTTTGTAGTTTGGAACTGAACGGTTGCTGCAACATATCGACGAGCAGCATAATTCCAATTAGGGGAGTCATCATCTGATTTTAGGTTTCGATATGTCTTCCACATCGTAACCTCTTAGAGTCGTTGGATGCAGCGAATATATGGCAGATATTCGCAGTTCGCCTTCCTAAGAGTAATCCCGTCCACGATATGCTCAGTCCAATTGATTGCGATCTGAGAAACAAATCTATCTCGAGTTCGTTCCGTTTAGTACCTGTCTAATCGTCAGTTCCCGCTTCCTTGATCATCCGCATTTTGGTTTTCCGGTACGTAGAAAAGCCAGTCGAGATGATGAGAAGAGCAGAGATGCCCAGGATGACGGCAGAAATCGGCTTCTGGAAAAAGATCATGAAGCTCCCGTCAGACATCCTCAAGGCATTCCTGAAATTAGTCTCCAGAAGGGGACCAAGGATCATAGCCAGGAGGAAGGGAGCGAGTTCATACTGCAATTTTCGGAGAATGTAGCCCACGATCCCAAAAGTGATCATGACGACCAGATCCGTGGTATTGTTGTTCGTAGCATAGGCCCCGACAACGCAACAGAGCAAGATGAGAGGCATCAGCATCCGATAAGGGATCTTTAATACCCTCACCCAGAGACCTATTAAGGGGAGGTTGAGAAGAACAAGCATGACATTTCCAACATACATACTCGCAATGACCCCCCAGAAGATCTCAGGATGCTGGCTTACAAGCAAAGGTCCCGGGGTAACCCCGTGAATAACGAGAGCGCCCAGAAGGAGACCCATAATCGCATTCGGGGGAATACCAAGGGCAAGAAGAGGGACGAAGGCTCCTGCGGAGGCTGCGTTGTTGGCAGTTTCCGGTCCGGCAACTCCCTCGATCGCACCCTTTCCGAATTCGTTCGGGAATTTCGACAGCCGCTTCTCCATCGTATAGGAGAAAAAGGACGCCACGATCGCGCCACCTCCGGGCAAGATACCTAATAGGAAGCCAATAACGGAGCCTCGGCCGATGGGCCCAAGGCTTCGTCTCCAGTCCTGGAGGTTCGGGAAGAGATTCTTAATCTTGGCTTTGAAGATACCCCTCTCCTGAAGCCGTTCCATGTTGATGAAAACCTCTGAAATGCCGAAGAGGCCCATGGCGACCGGCACCAGACCAATCCCATCGAGGAGATAAGCTGTGCCGAAAGCGAAGCGGGGAATGGCGGCGATGGGATCATTACCGACAGTGCCCACGATCAGACCGGCAACCACCATGAGAAGAGCTCGAACCATCGAACGGCTTGCAAGATATGTAAGGACGGTCATGCTGAAGCACATGACGGCCGTGAATTCGGCGGGGCCGAATTTCAGCGCAACCTCTGCGAGAGGAGTGACGAGAAACATGAGGGCAATGGTGCCTAAGGTGCCTGCGATGAAGGACCCGAGTGCTGAAATGCCCAAAGCAGGCCCTGCCCTACCCTGTCTTGCCATCTGGTAGCCGTCGAGACACGTAACGACGGAAGCTGCTTCACCTGGGATATTAACAAGGATCGATGTAGTTGAGCCACCGTACATGGCTCCGTAGTAGATGCCGGCCAGCATGATAACCGATGAAACGGGGGACAGCCCGAAGGTGCATGGCAAAAGGATGGACATAGCCCCAATGGGTCCGATGCCCGGAAGGACCCCCACGAGAGTTCCGACTAAAACCCCGATGAAGCAGTAAAAGAGATTGGTAGGCTGCAAGATACCCTGAAAGCCCCCGAGAAGGCCATTGATAATATCCATCTCCCCTCCTTAACCGAGACCCAGGAGCCTGAAGATACCTGGTGGAAACCGGACCCCCAGAGATGTAAAAAGCAAATAAGTGATCGCCACAACGATCGCTGAATATCCGAGAACCTGGATCCATCTTTTGTAGCCTCCGCGCCTAAATAAGATGGCAAGTACCACAAAGGTGGTCACATGGAAACCCAAGCTTTCAAGGAAAAGGGCATAGGCAAAAAGGGCGGCTGCCACAATACCGACATTGGGGACACTGACGGGCGTTCCACCCTCCGTCCAGGCCACGTATTGCTCACCTTCGAACAACGCTTTGATAAGGATGACCACTGCAAGGAGGAAAAAGATCAGTCCCAGGCAAAAAGGGAAGAAGCCGGGACCCGGGCTGCTGACGCTGCCAAGGCCCAACCGATAGGAATAGAGGGAAACGAAGATACCTAATACCACCCAGAAGACGGCTGCACAGGTTTGATACTTTTTCAAATTGTCATCCTCTTTGCAAGATCAATCCTCTCAGCCTCAGACCGTTCGCCCTACCTCCTAGCCGTCCCACACAGCCCTGTAATGCATCTTGGCTCCCGACAATCCCCTACGGCAAAACCTAATTTTAATAGTCTTCTGATCAAGCTAAAACCACCTATTGTCCCATCAATATATCTATGCATTGAGGCGAAGGGTTGCCGAAACCGTAGGTCAACTCTGCGAGGATCGTGGGAACCATCACTTTATAATTCCGAGAAGCGTCCGAACGTGGGTCAAAACCGCAGACTTCTATCGGATCGGCACAGTTGTGGATCGCCATTAGGGTACCAGCAACCGGGTCAATTGGGAGATGTCGTCTAACTCTTCAAGCCTGTCCAACGTGTGATGCAACTCGTCTATCTGGCCCGGTCTCATACCGAGGGAAGAGGCCATCCAGGTCAGCTTTTCTCTGTGATCCTGTTCCGTAAAGGGATTCTCCGGTTCCCCCCTGGGATGGTCGACATGCTTGCTGAACCGTCTCCCA
>Ga0316626_10000680_pt1 | contig 13853 bp, 7 predicted proteins | sample OWC_Aug_T1_C1_D5_FD_207656 | JGI IMG/M metagenome (GOLD analysis project Ga0316626, IMG submission 207656) | Wetland soil microbial communities from Old Woman Creek delta, Ohio, United States - OWC_Aug_T1_C1_D5_A | ecosystem: Environmental > Terrestrial > Soil > Wetlands | place: USA: Ohio...
TTTTCCATTATCTCAGGTCTGTCTGTTAAAATCCCTTAAATTTAGTAATTTATTTCAACTTCCTTCGACCACCGTAGCTGTAGCGAAGGTGGTCTTCGGCCACCGTAGCTTACGATGAGATTCTTCAACCTTTTCAACCTTTTCAACCAGTTCAACAAGTTCAACCTCCTTCAACCTGTTAAACCTATTTCAACCATGGATTTGTAGTTCTTCCCGCTTTCACATATATTTATTGTCTCAACCTAAATCTGAGCTATCATGAAAAGATTCTGTACAATTCTTGGTGCTATTATAATGGTATCGGTTATAGCCAGCGGACAGAAGGTCCCGACAGGCAATCCGAAAGATTTCAAGGTAAAAACCTGTCTTCATTCCGTAAGCTACATGGGTGCATGGCGAGGGCAGGTTACGCTGACCGTCGATGAGTTTCTGGTAAAGGCAAAAGAACTTGGATTTGACGGTGTCATGCTGGCAGCAAAGCGGCCGCACGTTTCCCTTATTGACTATGATGATTCTGCCCGGCAAAAACTAAGGGCAAGGATAAAAGAGCTCGGACTGGAGCTTGTCTGTCTTGCAGGTTATACCGACTTTGTCGCCGGGGTCGACAAGGCCGGTATCCCGAATGTTGAGATACAGGCTGTCTATGTAGGTGAGCTGGCACGCCTTGCGCGCGACCTTGGTACGAATATGGTACGGGTCTTTACCGGCTATGAACGTTCCGATCTGCCCTATGACAGGCAATATGCCCTTGTTGTTGAAGGACTGCAGATGGCCGGGAAGATAGCAGCCAAATATGGCGTGACTATTGCTGTACAGAACCATCATGATATTGCCATTCATCACGAAACGATGAAATGGCTTCTCGATGAAGTCAATCTGCCAAATGTAAAAGCAGCCTTTGATTGCTGGTCCCCTACCCTCGAGGGTCTCTCATCTGAAGAAATAAAGCAGGCTATCCGCACTATGAAGCCCTATATAGTACACACAACTACAGCCGATTACAAAGAGCTTCCAAGGTATAAATATGAGATTACTCATACAAACTATGTCCCGCTTGTATCACAGATGAGAGCCGTTCCTATCGGCGAAGGATTCCTCGACTATAAATCCTTCATCAACACACTAAGGGAGATAGGGTATCAGGGTTATATAGCCTATGAAATGTGCGAGGTGCTCGAGGGCGGAGGTTCAGTTGAAAACCTGGACAGGACCGCGAAAAAGTTTCTCGAATACATAGATCAGTTCAGGTGAGAACGGCTACCGGTTAACGGCTACCGGCTACCGGCTTCCGGCTTAGAGAAGATCAAATTGAATAAAAGTCTGAAACTTAAAACCTGAAACCTGAAACCTGTAAGAAATATACATACCTCTTTTCAAAACAGATCACAAATGATTTCCAGGTATAATATTTTCATTCTTTTAATTATTCTCCTGCATTCTTGTAATCAAGCGGGATTCGAAAGTACGCTATCTGACCCCTCGCTTACCCTCTGGTACGACAAACCAGCATCAGTATGGGAGGAGGCTCTTCCGCTGGGAAATGGCAAAACGGGAGCTATGGTATTCGGAGGTATAAGCACTGAAAGATACCAGCTTAACGATCTCACACTATGGTCAGGTTTCCCGGGTGACACAAACAATCCTGACGGACCTGCAATTCTTAAAAAAACACGTGAAGCAGTCTTTGCAGGTGATTACCTGAAAGCAGGCGAGGAATGGAAGAAGATACATGGACCCTACAGTGCACGATACCTGCCTATGGGCGACTTATTCATCCGCATGGAACATACTGATACTCCGGGAACGGCATACAGGAGATCACTCAATATAAGCAAGGCTTTAAGCTCAGTCAAATACACTGCAGATAATAAAATCTATACCAGGGAATCATTTATCAGCTTTCCCGGTAAACTCCTTGTGATAAATCTCGGATGCAATAAAAAAAGGTCCGTTTCATTTAAAGCGGAAATAAAAAGCGATCTGAAATACTCTGTCGGGAAGGTTGATGAGAACACCCTGCTCCTGAAGGGTAAAGCTCCGTATCATGTTGCACATCGGGATAACGATCCCATACAGGTTGGCTATAATGATATTGACGGAGAAGGCACAAGCTTTGAGATCCGGCTCAGAATCATGTGTAAGGGAGGAACTGTGGAAGCGACAGGAAGCTCCCTGACTGTCGTAAATGCTGACCATGCAGTAATCCTTGTCGCCGGAGCCACATCCTATTCGGGTTTCGATAAGATGCCCGGACTAAAATGGAAGGATCCTTCCGATGAATCGGTATCAGTTATAGAATCAGCATCGCGGATTAAATATGACGACCTCAGGAGGTATCATGAAAGAGACTACACAAAGTTGTTTAACAGGGTAAGCCTGGATCTCGGGAGTGATCACGAAGCTGAATCCCTTCCCACAGACGACAGGCTCCTCAGGTTCAATTCCGGTAAGCCCGATTCGGGTCTGCAGGCTCTTTATTTCCAGTTTGGAAGATACCTTCTGATTTCCGGGTCACGTGATCAGGGCATACCTGTCAACCTCCAGGGAATCTGGAACTACCAGATACAGCCACCATGGGGAAGCAACTATACAACGAACATCAACACTGAAATGAATTACTGGCTTGCTGAAAATACTAACCTGTCAGAATGCCATCTGCCGCTCCTTAACTTCATTGAGAGCCTGGCAGAAAATGGTTCCGGAACAGCAAGAATATGCTTCGGGCTTGATGGCTGGTGTTGTTTTCACAACTCGGATATCTGGGCAAAAACCAGTCCTCCGGGCGGAGGCAGCTGGGATCCCCGCGGTTCGCCCCGCTGGTCATGCTGGCCGATGGCAGGCGCATGGTTCTGCCAGCACCTTTTCCGACATTATGAATATACCGGAGATACAGCATTCCTCCGCAATAAAGCCTGGCCTCTGATGAGAGGCGCGGCAGAATTTCTTCTGGGCTGGCTTGTCGAGGATAGCAACGGCTATCTGGTCACCAACCCCTCCACATCCCCTGAAAATGTTTTCAAAATTGACGGTAAAACATACGAGGTCAGCATGGCCACGACAATGGATATGGCTATTACCCGCGATCTGTTTCGCAACTGCCTGACCACACTGGATATCATTAATGAGGAACCGGAATTCAGGGCAAGGCTGGAAAAAGCTGTTTCCAGGCTGTACCCATACCATATAGGTCAATATGGCCAGCTTCAGGAGTGGTTCCTCGACCTTGACGATCCAAAAGATACCCACAGGCATATCTCGCAACTTTACGGATTATTTCCGGGGACTGAGATCAGCCTTCGGAGAACTCCTGACCTTGCTTCAGCATCAAAACGGACTCTGATACACAGGGGTGATATCAGCACAGGCTGGTCGATGGCATGGAAGATCAACTGGTGGGCCAGGCTTGGTGACGGTGATCATGCTATCAGGATACTAAAGGCAGGCCTGACATATATTGGTCCAAAGAATCCTGCATACAAGGGGGGCGGCACCTATCCCAACCTTTTCGACGGTCATCCTCCTTTCCAGATCGACGGTAACTTTGGAGGCACAGCAGGAATAGCCGAGATGATGCTGCAAAGTCATGATGGTTTCATTGCCCTGCTGCCTGCCTTACCTTCAGAATGGCCGAAAGGAAAAGTAAGGGGACTCAAGGCAAAAGGTAATTTCACTGTCGATATGGAATGGGAAAACGGGAACTTAACGAAAGCTGTAATCTATTCATTACTGGGAGGTAACTGCAGGATAGGTACTTCAACTCCTGTAAAATTAAACGGAACAGGATCATCTGAAGCTGAGGGCCCCAATCCGAATCAATTCTTCAGGACTCCTCCGGAACCACCATATAAGAATAATAGTAAGGTATCACCGGGACCTGTGCCGGTGAAAAAAATGTATACCATTGATTTTATGACCGAAAAAGGGAAAAGATATACCCTCGTACCAGCATAGTATTTAACCAAACCTTATAAAACATGAAAAAAGTAATCTTTACACTGACACTTTTACTTTGGATAATGCAAGGCGCTTTTGCACAGAAAGTCCTCACCAGAGATGAACGCATGGTCTGGTGGCGTGAAGCCCGTTTCGGGATGTTCATCCACTGGGGCGTTTATGCCGTTCCTGCAGGTGAATGGAAAGGCCAGAGAATAGGCGGTATAGGTGAATGGATCATGAACCGTGGTAAAATTCCCGTGGCTGAATACCAGCAAATTGCCAGACAATTCAACCCTGTGAAATACGATCCCGATGCATGGGTCAGGATGGCAAGGGATGCAGGCATGAAATACATTGTCATCACCTCAAAGCATCACGATGGTTTCGCACTCTTCGAGACAAAGGCAAGTAAATGGAATGTAGTGGATGCAACACCTTATGGCAAAGATCTGCTTAAACCTCTGGCTGATGCATGCAGGAAATATGGGATCAGGCTGGGATTTTATTATTCCCAGGCGCAGGACTGGAACAATCCGGGCGGATCGGCAGCCCGGAGGCCAACACGGGAAGGCTGGGCAAATCCCGATTCAGCCAGGATAGATGCCTATACCAAAGCCCACAGAGGTCACTGGGATCCGGCGCAGGAGACAAAGACGTTTGCACAGTATATCGATGATGTGGCTGTCCCGCAGGTGAGGGAATTGCTGACAAATTACGGCGAGCTGGCAATCCTGTGGTGGGATACACCTACCGACATGACTGACGAAGCCGCAACAAAACTGCAGTCACTGCTCTCCCTGCAGCCTGCAATTATTACCAACGACCGCCTTAAAAGACCAAACTTCCCGGGCGATCACAAAACACCTGAACAGCGTATCCCCAACCTTGCCGACCTTGACGGCACCGACTGGGAAACCTGCATGACAATGAACGGGACCTGGGGATATAAGTACTATGATCATAATTACAAGACACCCCAGACACTTATCCGTCATCTCCTTGATATCGCATCAAAAGGAGGTAATTTTCTGCTGAATGTAGGCCCGACAGCAGAAGGGGAATTCCCGCCGGAATCTGTCGATATACTGGCAAAAATGGGTCAGTGGATGAAGGTCAATGGTGAAGCGGTCTATGGCACCAAAGCCAGTCCCTGGGGACTCTTCACTTGGGGCCGTTGTACGACCAGGGAGACACCAAAGGGAACAACATTGTATTTTTCCGTCTTTGACTGGCCGGCTGATGACAGGCTGGTTATTCCCGGATTTAACAACAACCTGATCTCTGCAAAGCTTCTTGCAGGCGGCACGAGGCTTAAGGCATCAGTCACAAAAGCCGGCGTCCTTACAATTGATCTTCCGCCTGATGCTCCCGACCCGGCAGCTACGGTAATTAAGGTTGAAGTAAAAGGAAGAATCGATGGCAGATCTATGACCAAATAAAGGTATTAAGAAGTAAGAACAAAGAACAAACGAAGCAAAAATTTCATCAACGTAGTTGCAACGTAGACAGCAACGTAGGCAGCAACGTAGGCAGCAACGTTGCTGAAACATTGCAGTAAGTTAATCTCATCTGTTAATTAATTTGAAAATGAAAACCTCATCCTTTCTTTCTGCGCTAACTTTAATAATACTGATCCCTGTAATATTCATCTCTGCTTCCTCTCCAGACAGCAGAATTGACCTTTCCGGTCCCGATGGAAAAATACACTTCCTGCTTTTTTCTGATAATGACCGGCTGGCTTTTTCTGTTACACTGAACAACAATTCTGTGGTTGAAAAGTCTCCTCTCCTGATGTCAATAAATGAAGAAATCATTACAGATAATGTCAGGATGGGGAAGGTCAGCAGATCGCGACTAAACGAAACCTATCCATGGTATGGTCTCCATTCTGCAGCTGTTAATAACTATAACAGTACAACAATAACAATTAAGAACAGGAGGTTAAAATTGCAATATAAGCTGGAAGTAAGGGTTTTCGACGATGCTGCCAGTTTCAGGTTCATAGTCCCCGGTGGTGAAAACTCATCGGGGATGCCTGACGAGTCTACTCAGTTTAAGCTGCCTGAACAAAGCCTGGTATGGTATCACGATCTTTACATGCATTACGAAGGCGTCCACTCCAAAAAGCTGATCGATACAATTCCTGCAGGTCAATGGGCTGCTCCTCCCCTAACAGTTAAACTTCCGGGAAATGCCGGTTATGCAGCTATTACTGAAGCCTGCCTGACGGGCTATGCAGGAATGGCTCTGCAAAGTGACGGGGAAAATGGCTTTACGATCAGGCTTGGCCATTCCCATCCGGCTTCATACCCCTATGTTCTGAGATATACAAAAGAGGATGTAGAAAGACTTTCGAAAATTGCAGTAGTCAGAGGTACAATCACAACTCCCTGGAGGGTTGTGATGGCCGGAAAAGACCTCAACACCCTGGTAAATTGCGATGTCCTTCATAATCTTTGTCCGGCGCCCGACAGAGCGCTTTTCCCTGAGGGAATAAAGACAGAATGGATACAACCGGGACGTGCTGTATGGAGATACCTGGACGGCGGCGGTGAAACAACCCTGAAAAATATGAAGGAGTTCTCGAGGCTCGCATCAGAACTCGGATTTGAATACAATGTGCTGGAAGGATTCTGGAGCCGTTGGCCTGACGACTCTGTAAAAGCCCTTGTTGAATATTCGAAAAAGCTTGGTGTTGGAATATTTGTATGGAAACATTCAAAGGATCTCATGGATCCCGGGATGAGGGCAGATTTTTTCAGGCGGCTTCATAATCTGGGGATTGCCGGTATCAAAATAGATTTCTTTGACCATGAAGCAAAGGAAGTGATAGATCTTTATGAATCAATATTCAATGAGACTGCAGCCCTTCAGCTTTCCCTTATCCTTCACGGAGCCAACAAGCCGACCGGACTTGCAAGAACATGGCCGAATATTATGATTTACGAAGGTGTGAGAGGGATGGAATCGAGCAAGCTTATGGACAGGGCATCACACGAAACAACAATTCCTTTTACCAGGCTGCTGGCAGGACCGGGAGATTATTCGGTTTGTCATTTCGGTGACCGCCGCAGGAATACCACATGGGTTCATCAGGCGGCAACTGCGGCAATCTATTCTGCTCCTGTAATAACCTATGCGGCTACTCCTGTTCATATCCTCGAAAATCCGTGTGCGGAAATGATTAAAAGCATCCCTCCGGTATGGGATGAGACCATTGTCCTGCCTCCGTCAGAGATAGGAGAAGTCGCTGTATATGCCCAACGGAAAGGGACAACCTGGTTCCTGTCTGTAATAAACGGGGTGAAGCCGAAATCGTTGAATTTATCATTTTCGTTTCTGGGAAATGGCAGTTACAGTACACTTATACTGAAAGATAATCCGGAAAACCCCGCATCAGCAGTGATCTCACGCGGATCAGCAGTAAAGAATGATATGATCAAAGCCGGGCTCGGCGAGGGCGGAGGCTTTATGGCAAGGTTTGTCTTACAATAGAAAATAGTCGCTGGTCAGGTCTGTTTGCTTACTATGAAAACATTGACATATAAAACAATTTTACTGATTCTGTGGATTTCCGTCAGTTTAGATATAAACCAGGTTTATTCACAGGAAAGGATTGACTTAAAGCTCCATATTGCCAAAGCCGATCTGATTTATGAAAAACCTGCATTGCGCAGCGAAGAGGGAATGCCTGTAGGTAACGGCAAAATGGGAAGCCTGGTATGGATAACTCCATCTTCGCTGAAACTCCAGATTAACAGGGTAGATATTTTTGGGAACAACTCTGCTTCAAACAGTTTCTTCGAACGCAATACAGATTATTGTGGCGGGGCAGGTTTTGTTGATATTGAATTTGTCGCCTGGGGAGAAGATGTTTTTTCAGTTCCGGGTTTCAGACAGCATCTTTCCTGTTATGACGGTGTTGTCACTACTGCTGGTAATGGGATAAAGACCACCACCATTGCCTGGCATGAAAAGGATGTTATTGCAATCAGGATAGAAGACCTCAGAGAGATCCCGCAGCCAATAGTATTAAACCTTCGTATGCTGCGCGATACAGTAGTAAAGAGAGGCGGTCATACGGCAACCTCACGGTTGAAAATTGCTGGAGACCGGATTATCCTCACGCAGAAATTTGAGGAAGGTGATTATTACTGCAGTTCGGCCGTTGTTGCCGGGATCTCAGGCAGGGCGGCAAAAGTCAGGAAAAATAATGACTCTGAGCTGCAAATAGTTACAAAACCTGGGAATGAGCCTTTCACCATGTTTTTATCAAGCGCTGCAACGTTTAACAGAGATGCCGGTATTGATACTCTTGCCATTGGTAATCTTGATGATGCCATCTCAACGGGTTTTGATGAGATACTCAGTTCAAACCGGAAATGGTGGAGCTCATTCTGGGAAAGATCGTATATCCAGCTGCATAGCGCTGACGGTGAAGCAGATTTCGTGGAAAAGAATTATAATTATTTCATGTATGTCATGGCTTCAAGCTCACTGGGCTCTTTCCCTCCGAAATTCAACGGGATGATCTGGACAACAGGAGGGGATGCACGCAAATGGGGTAACAATTACTGGGGTGCCAACCAGAGCTGCCTCTATAATGGACTTTTTCCTGCCAATCGTCCTGAAATTATGGAGCCATTGTTCAGAATGTATACGGCGATGATCCCGTCTCTTGAAGAAGCTGCAGTCCGGCAATGGGGATCAAAAGGGATCTATATCCCTGAAACTGTATCATTTGACGGACTGGCTGAGCTTCCTGATAACATAGCTGATGAAATGCGCGATCTTTATCTTGTCCGTAAACCCTGGGAAGAAAAATCAACGGAATTTGACGATTATGCATCAACAAAATCACCTTTCCAGAGCCGCTGGAACTGGAAACAGGATAAAGGGTGGGTTGATGGTAAATGGACTTTTACTGATAAGGGCACCGGAACATTTGGTCATGTTACACATATCTTTTCAAGAGGTGCAAAAATTGCATACCAGTACTGGCAGAGATATGAGTTTACAAAAGATGCAGAATGGCTTAGGTCAACAGGTTACCCGCTGATCAGAGGTGTTGCGGAATTCTACAGGAATTTTCCGAATATCAGAAAAGAGGCTGACGGAAAATACCATATATATCATATAAACGATAACGAGTCGGTTCGGGGAGGACATAATACAGCCGAGGAAATTTCATCAATGATGGGTATTTTTCCGGCTGCTATCAGGGCTTCAGAGATACTGAATGTCGATGCTGAGATGAGAATCCTCTGGAAAGAGTTACTGCAGAACCTCTCCCGTCTCCCTTTGAATACCGATTATCCTGAATCATACAAGCCTGGTGCGCCTGTGATATTTGCCAGGTCTCTGCCTCCGGTTGTCCAGGGCCCGGGATCCGGAAGACCTGACGGAAATACAATGCCTATGTGGTTTTTCGATCTCTGCAATCCATCAGCCGGGAATACTGAAATGTTAAGGATTGCCAATGCTACATTTGACAGCTATTTCAGGGATGGGATTAACAGTAATACTCCGGTATATGTTCTCTCGAAGCTTGCAGTGACAGGTACCATGATGGGAAGGACAGAAGCAACAAGGTATCTTATAGCAAATCAGATCCGTACAGCTGAGATTGAAACACTATCGAACAGGATGACCCTGAGGGAGGGTTACCAGACAACAGGTGTTCAGAACCTGGGCAGAATGGCTGACGCGCTTCATTATGCCCTGATCAGCAGTTCACCTCCTGGTCCGGCAAAAGATCCGGTGATTCATCTCTTCCCGGCGTGGCCTGCCGACTGGGATGCCGATTTCAGGTTACTGTGCAGGGGGAACTTCATTGTATCATCATCATTCAGAGACGGTAAGGTTGTTTACCTCCAGATATTTTCCCGGAGCGGATCCGAATGCAGAGTGGTCAATCCATGGACAGAGGGCAAGGTTATCCTTATCCGTAATGGAAAAAGATCGGAGAGATTAAATGGTAAAATGCTGAAATTTAAGACAACAATCGGGGAGAATATTGTCCTTAATCCCGCCTGATTATGAATAAAAGGATGAAAAAATGCATTTTTTATTTGATTTTTTAAAAAATAGAATACCTTTGTGCTTCTATTTATAACAAAAGAGTGAGAATTTCTTTATTACATATTATAGCCCTCATCCTCATTCTTGTGCCCAGCACTTGATCCGGGAATGATATGTAATACTATAAAAAATACAGAAGCTTTCCGGATAACCGGGAAGCTTTTTTTATAAACAGGATTTTAAGGAAATGAGTAATCCTCTTAGAAGTTCAAAGACAATAACTGGCAGGAATATGGCAGGCGCCAGGAGTCTCTGGCGTGCAAACGGGATGAAAGAACATCATTTTGGCAAGCCTGTTATTGCCATAGTAAATTCATTTTCCCAGTTTGTTCCCGGACACGTTCATCTTCACGAGGTTGGACAGATGGTAAAAAAGGAGATTGAGAATCTCGGATACTTTGCAGCAGAATTCAATACGATCGCCATCGACGACGGAATAGCCATGGGACATACCGGTATGCTATACTCACTTCCATCACGGGAGCTTATTGCTGACAGCGTCGAATTTGTATGCAACGCCCACCAGGCTGACGCAATGTTATGCATCAGTAACTGCGACAAGATCACTCCCGGAATGCTGATGGCAGCATTAAGACTTAATATACCTGCAGTATTCGTATCAGGCGGGCCCATGGAAGCAGGTTTTGATGGTAAGAGATACCTCGACCTTATCGACGCAATGGTTGAGAGCGCCGATGAAAAGGTAAGCGACAGCGACCTGATCGAGATCGAAAGAGCGGCATGTCCGACATGCGGTTCCTGCTCGGGCATGTTTACCGCAAACTCGATGAATTGTCTGAACGAGGCGCTGGGTCTTGCACTCCCGGGAAACGGCACAATCGTGGCAACCCATGTAAACCGTCTCGCTCTGTTCCGCACTGCAGCAAGGCTTATCGTGGATAATGCGAACAGGTATTATTCAGATGGGGATGACAGCGTCCTTCCCCGGTCAATCGCAACAAGGGAGGCCTTCATGAACGCTATGGCGCTTGATATTGCCATGGGAGGTTCGACCAATACTGTATTGCACCTGCTTGCACTTGCACATGAGGCAAAGGTCAATTTCACGATGAAGGATATAGATGATCTGTCGCGAAGGATTCCCAATATATGTAAAGTGGCGCCAAGCGCCGGATATCATGTTCAGGATGTAAACCGTGCCGGCGGTGTTATGGCAATATTGGGCGAACTTGAGCGTGGTAACCTGATAGATTCATCTGTAAAACGTATTGATTATCCGTCTCTCAGAGAGGCAATTTCTGACTGGGATATAAGCGGGGGGAAAGCAAAGCCCGCTGCATTCAATTACTTCAGGAGCGCTCCCTCGATGCAGAAATGCCTCGAAATGGGATTTCATGAAACATTGTATGATAACCACGATACAGACAGGGAAAAGGGATGTATCAGGAGTATAAAGCATGCTTACAGCAAAGACGGGGGCCTTGCCGTGCTTTATGGGAATATTGCCGGTAAAGGAAGTATCGTAAAAACAGCCGGTGTTGATCCGGGACTCTTTGCATTTACCGGCCCTGCAGTGGTCTTTGAGTCACAGGAGGAGGCAGCCGAAGGAATCCTGAACGGTATTGTAAGGGAGGGTGATGTCGTAGTAATAACTTATGAAGGTCCCAGGGGTGGACCGGGCATGCAGGAAATGCTCTACCCCACTTCCTATCTGAAATCCCGGGGTCTGGGCAGGAAATGCGCCCTGGTTACTGACGGCAGGTTCTCAGGCGGTACCTCAGGCTTGTCAATAGGTCATGTCTCCCCCGAAGCTGCTGCCGGCGGCGCCCTTGCATTGATAAGGAATGGAGACATCATCAGTATTAACATTCCTGAAAGAAGTATTAATGTTATGCTGACGGAGGATGAGCTTGCAGACAGGAAGAAACAAGAGACGATCCGGGGGGAAGGTGCATTCAGACCGCGGAAAAGAAACAGGAAAATAGCCGAATCGCTGAAAGCCTACGCAGCAACTGTAAGCTCAGCTGATTTGGGGGCAGTAAGGATAATATAATATGGTACAACGGTACAACGGAGCAATGAAATATTAAACATAAAAAACATCTTATGACTGAACAGGAACGACATGAAGAAACAGCCAGGGCTAACGGACATGAGCACATCACCGGTGCAGAGGCGCTTTTAAAATGCCTGATTGCGGAAGGTGTGGATACAATATTCGGATATCCGGGCGGAGCAATAATGCCTGTATACGACAAGCTGCTTGATTACGTTGATAAACTGCGACATATTCTGACCCGTCATGAGCAGGGTGCAGCCCATGCTGCCCAGGCATATGCAATGGTAACCGGCAAACCCGGAATATGCTTCACAACATCCGGTCCCGGAGCCACAAATCTCGTAACCGGGATAGCAAATGCTTATCTCGATTCAGTACCTGTAATTTTCATTACAGCACAGGTAGTGTCGGGGCTTATCGGTACAGATGCATTCCAGGAAACTGATATCCTTGGTGTCTCCATGCCTGTAACAAAATGGAACTGCCAGGTGAAAAGATCACAGGAACTGCCCGATGCCGTGGCAAAGGCATTTTATATCGCAACAACGGGCAGGCCCGGGCCAGTCCTGATCGATATAACTAAAGATGCACAGATCGAAAAGCTTTACTTCAAATACAAGCAATGCAATTATTTAAGAAGTTATAATCCTCACATCCCTTTAAATACAAGGGCCATAGAATCAGCCTCCATAATGATAAACCATGCTGAGAGACCGCTGATTCTTGCCGGACATGGCATTCTTATTTCAGGTGCTGTAAATGAGCTCAGGGAATTTGCCGAAAAAACCGGTATTCCTGTTGCTGTCACACTGCTTGGCCTTTCCTGTTTCCCTACGGGACACAGATTATACACTGGATTCCTGGGCATGCACGGCAATTATGGTCCGAATTTGCTTACGAACGAAGCTGACCTGATAATTGCCATAGGCATGCGCTTTGATGACCGTGTGACAGGGAACCTGAAAAAATATGCCAAAAAAGCAAGGATAATCCATATTGAGATCGACGAGGCTGAGATAAACAAGAATGTCCAGGTTGATCTCGAAATACATAATGATGCACGTGAGGTTCTCCAGCATCTAATACCGCTTGTGAAGCAAAAATCATATGAATCGTGGATCAGAGAGTTCAGGATATGTGACAAGACCGAGTATGAGAAGGTCATTAAACAGGAGACCAGGCCAGAGTCGGGTGACATAAGGATGGGTGAAGTTGTACGCGAAGTATCGGAGCTGACAGGTGGAAAAGCAATTATTGTCACTGATGTAGGACAGAACCAGATGTCGGCCGCCAGATATTTCAAATTCACAGAGCCTTATACGCTTGTAACCTCAGGTGGAATGGGGACTATGGGATTCGGACTTCCGGCATCGGTCGGTGCAAAAACCGGAAAGCCCGAGAAACAGGTGGTTGCGTTCATTGGTGACGGAGGATTCCAGATGACAATCCAGGAATTAGGAACAATCCTCCATTATAATATACCTGTAAAGCTGATAATCCTGAATAACGGATTCCTTGGAATGGTGAGGCAATGGCAGGATATGTTCTTTAAAAAACGATATGCTTCGACAGAGCTCGTAAATCCCGATTTTGTGACTGTTGCACAGGGATTCAGGATTCCGGCGAAAAAAGTTGAAAAACGCGAAGATCTGAAAGGTTCGCTTGCCGGAATGCTGGAGGCAGAGGGACCATATCTTCTTGAGATATCAGTTGAAAAGGAAGGGAATGTGCTGCCGATGGTAGAACCGGGAGCATCAGTGTCAGAAGTAACATTAAATTATAAATCATGAAACAGGAATTTACCATCTCACTATTC